>Ga0315556_1000001_pt1 | contig 176881 bp, 171 predicted proteins | sample SalMarSW160310MG_FD_202112 | JGI IMG/M metagenome (GOLD analysis project Ga0315556, IMG submission 202112) | Salt marsh sediment microbial communities from the Plum Island Ecosystem LTER, Massachusetts, United States - Salt Marsh Sediment SW1603-10 ...
AGGTCTTCAGCACCGAGATCAGCCTCGGGACCGCCAAGAAGACCAGCAAAACCCACAATCCGACATCTCCGAATAGAACCAGGGCCACAACCGCAACATAGTAGAAGATCATCAGGGCGGCGTTCAAGATACGAGAGGTTCGATCTCCCATGAGCACCGGCAGCGTGTGGATGCCCTTTTCTTTGTCGACTTCCAACTTATCAATGTGTTTGCCGATCAGCACCGTGGTCACCACCAACGCGTAGGGAATGCACGCAAGCCAGACGCTGGCCGGCGGCATGCTCCCAGCAGCAGCGAAGTAGGTGCCACCGATCATCAACGGGCCCCAAACCAGGAAGACTGCCGGCTCGCCCAACCCATGGTGTTTGAGCTTGATCGGCGGAGCGACGTAGAAGACGCTGATGAACAGGCCCAGCATGGCGAAGATCACCACTGCCCACCCGACCATCACCGCCAGGGCGATCAAGATGGCGGCGTCCACCAGATTGACCAGTAGAATGGCCATCAGCAGGCCACGCTTCGAAACCAAGCCCGCCAATACAGGATGCGGCGCATACAGCGCGCGAGTGTACTCGTCCGTGTCAACGCCACCTTCAAGATCGAAGTAGTCATTGATCATGTTGTTGGCCGCGTGGGCCAGGACCAGACCCACAAAGGCAAGCGCAAATCGCAGCCAGCTGATGTTTGGCGCCAACTGGGCCGCCAGCAGGCCGCCGATCAAGCCAGAAGTCATGGTCATGGAAAACACCGCTGCGCGGGTGATAATCAACCAACGGCTGACGGCGTCCATATGCTTGTCCGGCGACAGGTTGGCCGTGTCGATCACTTCTTTCCAATTCGAAACCAGAGACATTGATCACTCCCATGATGCCGGCCGCTGCGTGCCCCCAACAGCGTCTCAATTTTGAACTGACCACGCCTATTCTATCGCGCCCGCCCAGGCCTGACCGGACAGGATGGTAGAATCCCGGCCACGACCATCCCCGGGAGGAACCACCACATGCCTGAAGCGGTAATCGTCTCGGCCGTCCGCACGCCCATCGGCGCTCACGGTGGCGCGCTGGCCGCTGTTCGCCCCGACGACTTGGCGGCGATCGTTATCGCAGAAGCCGTCCGGCGCTCTGGCGTCGATCCCGCCCAGCTTGAGGAAGTCTACTTTGGCTGCGCAAATCAGGCCGGCGAGGACAACCGCAACGTCGCCCGCATGGCCACCCTCTTGGCCGGCTTGCCGGTGGACGTCGCCGCCGTGACCTTCAACCGCCTGTGCGCCTCCGGTTTGCAGGCAGTCAACGCCGCCTATCGGGCGATCAAGGCCGGCGAAGGAGACGCCTTTGTGGCCGGCGGCGTGGAGAGTATGTCCCGCGCCCCCTACGCTGTCCCCAAGCCCGAACTGGCCTACCCTTGGGGTAATCTCACCGCCTGGGACACAACCCTCGGCTGGCGATTCCCCAATCCCAAACTGAAGGAGATGTACGGCAACGACTCAATGGGCGAGACCGCCGAGAACATCTTCGAATTGACCCGCGGCATCAGTCGGGAAGACCAGGATGCCTTTGCCCTGGAGAGCCACCGCCGGGCGATCGACGCCATCGACTCGAGAAGATTCTATGATGAGATCATCCCGGTACCGGTCCCGCAGCGCAAGGGGGATCCGGTACTCGTGGACACCGACGAACGGCCTCGCCGCGACACAACCCTTGAGGCCCTCGCCCGTCTGCGCCCCGCCTTTCGAGAAGATGGCACGGTTACCGCCGGCAACGCGTCCGGCATCAATGATGGCGCGGCTGCGCTGGTTGTCATGAGCGCCGAGGCAGCCGATGCAGCCGGCATCAAGCCTTTGGCTCGGGTCGTGTCGTCAGCCGCCGCCGGAGTAGATCCACGGACAATGGGCTTGGGGCCGATCCCTGCCACGCGCAAAGCTTTGGCCCGGGCTGACCTCAACCTGGACGATATTGGGCTGATTGAACTCAACGAAGCCTTCGCTGTGCAGTCCCTGGCGGTGATGCGCGAATTCGGGTTCCGGCACGAGATCACCAACGTCAACGGCGGCGCCATCGCCCTCGGCCATCCCCTGGGCTGCTCCGGCGCGCGTATCCTGACCACCTTGCTGCATGAGATGAAGCGTCGCGCATCATCTCAAAAGCGCCCATACTACGGCCTGGCCACGCTCTGCGTAGGAGTCGGCCAGGGCGAGGCCACGATCGTCGAATGGCTGGGCTAGTTACCCTTCCCTGACGTGAAAATCCTCGTCACCGGCGCCTCTGGATTTCTCGGATCACACCTGGCTCGAGCACTCCTCGGCCAGGGCCACGAGGTCCGTGCCCTGGTACGCTCCACCAGCCCCCGAGTCGGCCTAGAGGGCCTGGCGCTCGAGTATGCCGTAGGCGACCTTTTCGATCCGCCTTCATTGAATGCTGCCACGGAAGGTGTCGACGTCGTTTTCCACTGCGCCGGCCAAGTCGCTCGGTGGCGCAAAGCCGACCGCATGATTGCAAGCCACATTCAGGGCACACGCAACGTGTTGTCTGCCGTCCAAGGCAGCCGCGTTCAAAGGCTGATCTACACATCGTCAGTCGCATCCTTGGGTCTCCCAGACCGCGGTCGCGACCCAAGCGGCGGCTTCCCGAAGATGGGCGAGACCCACGCCTGGAACACCACTCGCAGCGTTTGGCCCTACGGCTATGCCAAACATCTGGCTGAGCAGGAGGTTTTAAGGGCTCTTGAAGATGGGCTGGCCGCCGTTGTTCTCAACCCGTCAGCTATCTTCGGCGGCGGTGACGTGCACCGTTATCATGTCGGCTTGGTAGGCCGCATGCTCGCCGGGCGGCTTCCTCCCGTGGCACCCCCGGGCGGCCTGAATGCCATCCACATCGATGATGTTGTCGCCGGTCATTTGGCCGCACTTGAGCATGGCACGCCTGGCTCTCGCTACATCCTGGGGGGCGAAAACATGACGCATCTCGAGTTGCTCGCCAAGGTCGCCCGTGCCCTTGGGCGGCCCGGCCCCAGGCTGCACATTCCTGGTACCCCCTTGCGCATACTTGGTCGAGCGGCTCAGGCCTTCGGTCGCTGGCTCCCCCTTCCCACCTGGTTGGGCCTGTTTGCCATGGCAGGCCTCCATTTCTACTACGATGGGTCCCTCGCCCGAGACGAACTCGGATTCGAGCCTCAGCACACGATTTCTGAGGCCCTGAATCAGGCGGTGGCTTGGTTCCAGATCCATGGCGAAGATCTCGAGTGACGCGGCGATTCCCGGGGCCAATTGCACTCGGCGACAGGGGATGTACACTATCTGCGTGAACCATGCCGGCCTCCGGCTGCGCCCAGCCGATGCGGCGGCCTGACCGACAGGTGTGTATATGTCTTGGCTCAAATGGCTGACTCGTAGGCAGAGTGGGCCGCGACGAACCCCCTTTCAGACCAACTTGATCTCTGTGTTGCACGCCGCGGCAGGGGTCGCTCGCCGCGCAACCTCAACCGAGGCAGATGTCCTTCGGGCCGTCTCAGAGGAGCTTCGCCAACTCAAGCTCATCGGCGGGGTGCTCCTGCTGGATGACCAGGGATTTCTCGTCGTGCGCAATCGGGTCATCAGCCCGGTGGTCGATCTGACGCTGCGCCGCCTCACCGGGCTCGAAATCGTCGGTTTCCGATTTGACCCCGGCAGGGTTCCCAACATCAGAGCTGCTCTCGACCACGGCGAACCGATGTTCATCTCCGATCGCATGGAAACCATTGCCCACATAGTTCCAGAGGGTCTAGGCCCAGTCTTGCCAACCATCCTCAGACTGGTTGGCGGCCAAACGCCTTCCATCGTCGCCCCGCTCATGGTCTCCGATCAACCATTGGGCGCGATCACCGTGAACGCCCCTTGGCTGACTGAGGATGATCTGCCGCTGCTGACCTCACTGGCGGACCACGTGGCGATCGCGCTGAGCCACGTCAGATCTCGCGAGGAGATGCGCGCCGCCCTCAGCCGGGAACGCCTGCGCAACCAGGTCGCCGAGGCGGTGGCGAGCGCTTTTGATCTTTCAACCATCCTTGAACGGGTGATTAAGATCGCCGTGACAGTCACCGAGGCCGATGCCGGTGCCTTCGCCCTGATCGATCCCGAAGGTGACATTATCGAATACCCCTACACCTTCGGCCTCCCGGAAGGTCCCAGCCTGGCAATCTCACCGCGCGGCACCGGCCTCGCCTGGGAATTGGTCGAGCGGGGCGACCCGATCCTGCTTGATGAGTATGGCGAGCATCTGCAATCCCTTACAAACTGGGCAGGCCTGGGTCTGCACGCATTCCTCGGCGTTCCCCTGTACGCCGGTGATGAGCCGGTTGGCGCGTTGGGCCTTTTCATGACTCGACAAGGCGAAACGTTCCACGAAGACCAGGTCGACATGACCCAGGCGATCGCCAACATGACTGCCGTCGCCATCAAGAACGCCCGGCTCTACGACGAAATCAGGCAACGGGCTGATGAATCTCAGGCTCTCATCCGCACCTCGCGTTCCATTTCGAGTTCACTCGACCTCGAAACCGTCCTGCGGATGATCGTCGAGCGGGCCATGGAGCTGTTCCAAGCTGACGGCAGCCGCATCCACATGCTCGACCCGCAGCGTGGAGTCTTGCGCTGTCTGGTAGCTATTGATCCACAGGCCGAGTCCATGCTCGCCCTCGAGCTCGAACCAGGCGAGGGGCTTATCGGACACGTGATGGACACCGGCAAACCCATGGTGATTAACGACCCATCCACAGACCCGCGCAGCCGTCAAGTTCCGGGGACACCGAGCGACGAACCCGAATGCCTGGCTCTGGCGCCTCTGCTCGCTCGTCAGCGGACGGTTGGTGTCATGGCCATCCGCCGACTGGGTCTTGACCACCCGTTTACGGCATCCGACATGGATCTGCTGGCGGCTTTCGCCGCACAAGCGGCAGTGGCAATTGAGAATGCCGACCTCTACGGCCAGATTGAGTCCCAAGCCCAGCGGCTGGAGGCGGAAGTCATTGAGAGGACCCGCGACCTGGCGCTCTCCGAAGCGCGCTTCCGGGGCCTGCTGGAAACGTCCCTGGCCGGGATCGCCCAAATTGACAGGCAGGGAACCCTGACCTACGTCAACCAGGTGTTTTCCACTCTGGTAGATGTCCCCGAGAGTGAACTACAAGGGATGAACATTCACCAGGCAGCATTGCGTATCTTCCCGCCGCATCTTCGACAGGTCATGATTGATCGCCTGCGGCCGGATGCCGCGTCCAACATGCCCGCGCGCGAGATCTACGAGGTTGAGATCACCGCTGACCAACCTTCCGGCATCCCGGCGATATTCGCCGTCAACCGCATCGTCGATGAAGATGGCCAACCCCAAGGCACAACGGTACTGATGCTCGACATCTCCCAAAGAAAGGCACTCGAAACGGCGCTTCGATCGGAACGCGACCGGCTAGACACGATCCTGTCGAGCATCGGCGATGCCGTGCTGGTGACGGACCCTCAAGGTGTCGTCGAGTACGCTAATCCGGCGTGGGAACGCCTAAGCGGCTATGGCCGGCCCGAAGCCGTTGAAGGCTGGGCTGCACTGGCCGATGAGAACCTCAACCCCGAGCCTGTGGTCCAAGATATGTGGGATACCCTCAAGTCGGCCCAGGCATGGCACGGCGAGTTGATCAATCGCCGAAAGGACGGCGAGACCTACGAAGTTGCCGCCTCAATTACTCCTGTGCTCGGCGAAGACAGGAAGGTCGTCAACTTCGTCGCCGTTCAGCACGATATCAGTGCCCTCAAGGAATTGGACCGGCTCAAGTCTCAGTTTGTGTCGGATGTCTCGCACGAACTCAGGACTCCGCTGACCAACATCCGTCTATACGTGGACTTGCTGCGGGAGACCCACGACGCCGACCGATCTTCCACCTACATCGACACTCTCACGAGGGAAAGCGAGCGATTGGCCCATCTGATCGATGACTTACTTTCCCTGTCGAGATTGGAGTCCGGATCCACCCCCTTCCAGCCTCGCCCAGTGGATCTCAACGATCTTTTAAATGCCCTGTACAACGACCGCCGTGCCCTGGCGGCGAGCAAGGGGCTGATGCTGCTCATGGAATCATCGTCCAGCCTGCCCACCGCCATGGGAGATGAGCGGCTGCTGTCCCAGGTCTTCACCAACCTGCTGACCAACGCCATGAACTACACGCCGCCCGGCGGGCGTATCACACTTCGGACCGTCGCCAAGACCCTGTCCGGGAAAAGCTGGATCACCGCCGTTTTCGAAGATACGGGTATCGGAATCGCCAGCGAGGAGCGGTCCAGGATATTCGACCGATTCTTCAGAGGCAAAGCCAGTCTGTCCACAGGCGCCCCGGGGACCGGGCTTGGGTTGGCAATCTGCAAGGAAATTGCCGAGATCCATGGCGGTCAGATCCAGGTCGAGCCCAATGATGGGCGCGGGACCCGAGTCACGGTTTGGCTTCCCAGCGTAGGTGAAGAGGAAAGGGCAATCTAGTTTGCTGCAACCGAGGGGGATTAGCTAAAGCTGAACTGGGAACCATCAGGGGTCTTGCGCACTTCGATGCGGGCCGGGAAGGCTTCCTTGAGTTCGTCGATGTGGGTGATCACGAGGATGCGGTCAAAGTCGTCCTGAATGCTGTTGATGGCTTCGACCAGGTGTTCCCGACCGCTGGCGTCCTGCGTGCCGAATCCTTCGTCCATGAAAAGGCTTCGCAGTTGGGCCCCAGCGCGATTCGCCAAGAGTTTGGAGAGGGCGATACGAATGGCAAAGTTGATCCGAAAGGCCTCTCCCCCAGAATACAGTTCGTAAGGCCGACTGCCTAACTCATCTGAAATGATAATATCCAGCGCCTCGCGCAGCTCGCCCGTCTTGATCTCCCGCTGCGTTTCAATGCGGACATGCAGCCTTCCATCCGTCATGCGCGACAGCAGCTCATTGGCATAGCGTTCGAGCTCCGGGACCACGGTTTCGATGATCATGGCCGGTACGCCGCGTTTGCTGAACGCCTCACGCAATTCCTCATAGATGCCCAGCAAGTCTGTTTCCTCGTCCCACTGCTTCCGTAGATCGGCACGCTGCTTTTCAAAAGCATCCAGAGCTGCCAGTTGCTGCCTCGCACCGCCGACACGCTCGTCGGAAAACCGCTTTTCCAGCCGCAGGCTTTCAACGTCTTTTTCGGTCAGAGCAGCTGCTTTGAGACGCCCCTCGGTTGCTTGAGCCTGCGCCTCGAGCTCCTTTCGAGAAGCTTCATCCTCCTCCAGTTCTTTTTCCCAGCGAGCAATTCGCTCTGTCAGGGTGGCGACGTGTTCTTGCGCCTCGTCGGCATGCTTGAGGTCAGCCTCCAGCTGCGCGAGTTTTCGCTCCAGCTCACTTTGCTTGTCAATGTCTGCCTTCAGGGATTGGATCTGCGCGTCTAAGGCGCGGCTTTCTTCTTCCAGTTTCCGAATCTCATCCTGGTTCAGACGGTAGGTTTCGCGCCGCGATTCGATCTCCTCCGTCAACTCAGCCACCAGTTGGTGTCGGTGATCTTCGGTGAGTGCCTGGCCGCACGTGGGGCAGATGGGATCGGTCGCCTGTTCCAGTGTCTGGGCCCGCGTCTTGAGTGGCTCAGTTTCCGGGCCCAAGGTCTGGTTCACGCCGTGCAGCTTGGCCGCCGTTTCTGCCGCATCTGCGCGCTGCCGCGAGGCTTCTTCCCATTTCTTTTGGGAGGCTTCCAATGTCGCTAGCTGGGTGCGAACGGCACTGATCGCCCCGCCCAATGCCGACTTGTCGGCTCGAGCCTGGTTTACATCCCGTTCTTTCTGAACTTCGCTAAGCTCTTTCTGCCGGGTGGCAATCCGCCTAGCCAGGTCATCGAGCTGTCGCTGAAGACCCACCAACTGGGTGCGGGTTTGTTCAAGGTCGGCCCACTGCCTTTCTACGGCCTCCAAACGCCCGGAGATCTCTTGGGCAGCCTTCTCGGCGTCAGTGAGTTCTTCCTGGCGAGTCTCTCTTTGGCCGAGCTCCTTCTCAACCTCCTCCAGCCGCCCTTCCAGACGTTGGATGGCCGCCTTTGAAACCTGGATGCGGTCCTTGGCCCGACTTTCGTAGGTCTCCCACTGAGACAGCCCCAAGATGCTGGCCAGAACCTGCTTGCGTTGACTTGGCGTCTTGGTGGTGAACTCATCGGCGCGTCCTTGGACCAGGAAAGCCGAGTTGACGAAGGTGTCGTAGTCCAGGTTCAGCGTTTGGTCAATCTTGGCCTGAGTCTCTCGAATGGCGCCCTCGGAGATCGGTTGCCACCATTCAGAGGTCTCATCCCAGGCCTGGAACTCCAGCAGTGACGCTCCCCGTTTGCCACCGGTCCTCTGCCGCATGATCCGATAGCGGACATCGGCTTGATCGAAGACCAGGCTGACCTGCATCTCATCTCGACCCTGGTGGATTAGCTCATCGGCGCTGTTCGACCGAGCCTTTCCCCACACACACCACGTGATGGCGTCCAAGATAGACGATTTCCCAGCGCCGTTTGGGCCGGCCAGGCAGGCGATGTGAATGCCGTCTAGGCGCAGCGGTTCTGGGTCCTGGTAGGCAAGGAAGTTGTGCAACCGAAGCTCAACGGGGATCATGATACGGGATCGACAGGATCAATCAATTCGCGCGCGTTTGCCAGCAGGATCTCTATGCGTTCGGGAGGCGTGTTGCGGGTTTCGAAATAGGCCTTGACCAATGCCTCGGGTGTCAACGCTTCGGGCGCCAGGTCGCCCAGTCGAGCCCGATTCTCCACCTCGACCTGCCGTATCAAGCTGAAGCTGGCCGCCTCGGGCAAGGCGGCTTCGATCTCTCGATCTCGCAGCCCGGCTTGCTGGTCGGCGCGGAGCGAGACAATCACGCGCACCACCGACCCATCCGGCACCGGCTCGAGCTGATCGACGACCGCCTGGGTGGGATCACTGGCCTGGCGAATGTCAACCCGCAGCGTTTTGAACGGTCTGGCGTTGACCGGCACAAAAGCCCACTGTGTGTGGCTTCTCTCGAGGTCAACCCAACAGAAGCCCTTTTCTTCGGCTTCTTCACCAAAATCGATGCGCTCCAACGAGCCGCTGTATACGACGGCTGGCATCACGCCCGGGTTGAGGGATTGGTGTTTGTGGATGTGGCCTAGGGCCACGTAATCCCAAGCTTCATCTGCCAGCGTCGACGTCGTCACAGCCACATCCCGGCCGAGCATCACACTCCGTTCCGATCCTAACTTGGCCCCGGCCACCGAGAAGTGGCCTGCCAGCACCCGAGGCATATCGTGTTCGGCAGCATCTTGGGCAAGGTCCCTTAAGATCTCCGACACGGTTTGACGCAGGGCAATCTCCAATTCATCGATCGTCTTGCCCTGGTGTTCCTCCCGGCTCAGCAGGCGGTTGCGCATTGGGTAGGGCATCCAAGCCAGGTAGATCGGCCCGCGTTTGGTTTCAACTACCCGACCCTCGGGGCGGTGACCGACGATCACGCCAGGGACGTCCAAGGCGCGGAAGATGTCCACGCTACTGGCCTTGGCGGCCATCCCCGGCATGTCGTGGTTGCCAACGAGCAATAAAGTTGGGACGGCGTCGGCAAGCCGCTTGATGCGTTGGGCAAACTCGCGCTGCTGGGTAGGCTCGGGATCACGGTTCTTGAACGCATCGCCGGCGAAAATGGCCGCATCGGCATCGTGATCCAGGGCATAGTCGATGACCTCATCCAGTCGATCGAGGAAGTCGCGCACGCGGGTCGAGGTCCCCGTAGCGGGGTCCAAGCGACCGTAGTTCTCCATACCTACGTGAATGTCGGCGAAGTGGAGCAGACGGATGGCTTGCGGCAAAGGGTGATGTCCTCTAGGTCGGAGCTACTGCGGGCGGTCTGTCTTTGGACGATCGTAGCCCAACATGCTGAGACACAGGAAGAGTTCACCCCGATGATGAATCTGCTGCTCGAATACATGCCAAAGAATCCAGCCCAGCTTGGGCGTCCCATCGCCGGGTACCTGGATCATGCGGTTGAAATCTTCCACGGGGATGGTGGCCAGGTAGTTGAAAGTATCCTGATGGGTTTCTTCCAGTTCCCGCCGGATTTCAGCCACCGTGTTGGGTCTGCCATCGGTCGTCTCCGGCCAGGCGTGGAGCTGGCGGCGGATAACGAAGTGGATCCACCCTTTCTCAAGCGTGATCATGTGGCGCAGGATGTCACCTACCGTTCGAGGATAGGTGTCAGCCGGACGAAATTCAAGGTCGGCATCCTTCAGCATCGCCACGGCCCGCATCAGGTCTCTGTGGACGACTTGCCAATGATCGAAGAATTGGGCGGCGTTCATCCGAGTTCCTCCACTGCTAAGCTGCCGGTCCGAGCCGGCGGTTGCACGATACTCGTATACATGTTCCCCAACGGATCAACAGCGGATCACGTCGCAGTTGGCTGGCTCCTGTGGGTGGATCCCCGCTGGTGTTCCATTGTGTGGTGGCCTGCATGTGAAGTGCGATTTGATCATGCCGCCGCACCCAACCGATGCGTATCTCCCCAGTCCGCGACAACAGCTCTGTACCCCTCTTGGCGCGCATTCTACCATGCGCCAGTCTCGCCGCCGGTCAGGCAACCTACCATTCGAGTATGATGAACCCACCCGGTTTTGGCAAGCCATTCGTGCCTGAGGAAGAGGATCTGCCGATGCTCGGTTTTGCTGTCACGCTCGTGGCCGTTGGCTTGTACGGCGGCTTTCACAGTTGGCTGGCCAGCCGGCGAGTTAAGACCTGGCTTGATGCTCGCTGGCCCAAGTTGGAGCATCGCTACTACCGATTAATCTACAACATCATCGCTGGAATCACCTTGCTCCCGGTGCTGGCCGTTCCAGCGCTCTTCCCCGGCACCAATCTCTACCGCATCGATCCGCCCTGGGTCTTCGTCACCCTGCTGCTCCAAGCTGCCGGCGTCCTGCTGGTCGTTGTGGGTCTGCTCCAGACCGGCCCGATGGCATTCCTCGGGTTGAGTCAGCTTGTGGGTGCCAATGCCTCCGAAGAGACCCTGGTCGTGTCCGGCGTCTACCGCTATATGCGGCATCCGCTCTACACTGGCGGCATGCTCGTCATCTGGTTGACGCCTCTCATGACCAGCAGTGTTCTGGCTCTCGATCTCGGCTTGACCCTCTATCTGTACATCGGGAGCCTATTCGAGGAGCGGAAGCTGGCACGCTCCTTCGGCATGCCCTACGGTGAGTACCAGGCACAGGTACCGCGTTTCATCCCGCGTCCATGGCGCATCTTCAACCCTCAAAACCGTAAGTCCATGCAAGATTGAGCCTGCTGGGACATGCTAGAATGCGGTCCCATGACCGAGCAAAATTCCAATCTGTTGTCGCGCACATTGGCCGGGTCAGAGCTTTTTTCTGGCCTTGACGAACCCGCGCTGGGTGAACTCGCCAGCCGACTGAGACGCCACGATCATCCGCCGCAAACACTTCTGTTCCTCGAGGGGCAGCCGGCCTCGATCTACCATCTCATCGCTCAGGGCAAGGTCAAGATCACCCAGACCTCACCGGAGGGGGAGGAAGTGATCTTGCATGTGGCCGAGCCGGGACAGGTGATCGGCGCCCTGCCGACCCTTGGCGAAGGCGGCTATCCTGCCAGTGCGGAGACGCTGGAAGACAGTGTGACCTTTTCCGTCGAGGCGGGGGACTTCGAATCCGTCCTGCATGCGCATCCGGATGTTATGCGTCGCCTGCTGACGTTTGCGACACAACAGCTACAAATTTCACACCGCCGCCTGCGTGAACTGGCGACCGAACGCGTCGAACGACGCATCGCGCGCACCCTGACCCGATTGGCATCACAACTCGGACGCAAACAGGGAACAGCGATTGAGATCGATGCGCCTCTCTCTCGCAAGGATTTGGCAGAGATGAGCGGAACGACCCTCTACACCGTCAGCCGAACGCTCAAGCGTTGGCAGAGCGACGGCCTTGTGCGCTCCGGACGCCAGAAAATCGTGATCCTCAATCCGCATGGCCTGGTCACGATCGCCGAAGACCTTCCCGACCGCACCGGAACCGAATAGCACCCCTGCCGCTTCTTTGCGCCAGCGCAACGACGCGCGTCTTCGTGGTTGATATACATACCATGTGATGTCTCAGTTGCCCGCATCCTCCGAAGTCATTGCGTGGTCAGTTCAGACCCTGTTATCCCGGCGACCGATGGCCGCCAACGCCCTCATAGGGTTTCGCCTGGGCTGTGTCGGTTGCCAGCTGGCAGCCTTCCACACCCTGGGTGACGTGGCCCAAATCTATGGGATTGCCCCCGGGCAGCTACTTCAGGAGATCGAGGCAGCCGTTTCGGCGAAGTCGGTCTCCAGAAAGTCCCCCCCAACAGAATGAGGAGAAGATCGATGTTGTCTCATTTGTCCCATCGGTTGATGCTGGTGGCCGCCGGCCTCGCCCTTGTCGCCTTAGCCCCGTTGGAAGCCTTTTCAGCGTCGGCAGCCGGGCCAATGCGTCCATCCCGGGTTGATGCCGTTCAAACCGCCACCGTCCATTACACGCTGAGAACCGACACCAGCAACGGCATGGCGTTCGTCGGCGTCGGCGGCGACATCGACGGCCAGACCAACCCTACCCTGACGGCAGCCCCGGGCGATGTGGTCGAGATCACGATGGTGAATGGGGACGGAGTAACACATGATCTCGCCCTCGACGAGTTCGGGGTTTCCACCGGGGAGATATCCACCAAAGGTGCTCAAGCCAGCGTGACTTTTGCCGTCACCCAAAACGGTGAATACATCTACTACTGCTCCATCCCGGGTCATCGGTTGGCGGGAATGTGGGGAAAGCTCGAAGTGGGAGCCCCAGCAGCGGCCGCCCCTGACGCCGTCTCGATCGTGCGCGACCCCACAGACGTTCCCGACCCGGTCGGGCGCCGGGCACCCCAATTGGTTAAGGTCCATCTCACGGCCGAAGAAGTGACGGGGCTGCTGGCCGACGGCACCAGCTATCTCTACTACACATTCGATGGCAAAGTCCCTGGCCCCATGCTACGCGCTCGTGTCGGAGACACGATCGAGCTGAGTCTGACCAACCCAAGCTCAAGCAAGATGGTGCACTCAATTGACCTTCACGCTGTCACGGGGCCGGGCGGTGGTTCGGCACTCCTGCAGGTTCAACCCGGCGACACCAAGACCATTACTTTCAAAGCCTTGATGCCGGGTTTGTTTGTTTACCATTGCGCCACCCCGAGCGTGGCCGAGCATATTGCCAACGGCATGTACGGCATGATACTCGTCGAGCCAGCCGGGGGACTGCCGAAGGTGGACAAAGAGTTCTATGTGATGCAGGGCGATATGTATACCAATCAGCCCTACGGAACCAAGGGCATGCTGGATTTTGACTACCAGAAGATGCTTGATGAGCAGCCCGAATACTTCGTCTTCAACGGTGCCGCTGGCGCGCTGGCCACCGATGAGCACGCTCTCCGAGCAAGGGTCGGCGACAACATCCGCGTCTTCTTCGGCGTCGGCGGCCCGAACTTCACATCATCTTTTCACATCATCGGCGAGATGTTCGATAAGCTGTACAACTACGGGTCGCTTGAGACTCCCCCGATGACCGGCGTGCAAACCACGCTGGTGCCACCCGGCGGAGCGGCCATGGTGGAACTTAAGCTTCAGGTCCCCGGAAAGTACATACTGGTGGACCATGCGCTCAGCCGGCTGGAACGCGGTCTGGTAGGTTTCCTGTATGTTGAAGGACCTGACGCCCCCGATATCTACCGCCAAGGCCCTGCAGAATAGTCTGGTGTGCTTTCGGCGGGGCGCGACCCTCCCAGCCGCGCCCCGCCACGCGCCTGGCCCTCGGTCGACCTGGGTGGCATTTCCTTCCGCTCGCACCATATTGTCGCTGACGTAGATCTTGATGCCCAGGATCACACGCGTTTACCTCAAGACATCTCTGATCTATCTAGCTGCCGGATTGCTGCTGGGCACGCTGCGAGTCTTGCCGATTGCACGTTTGGAAGTGGCTCTGAGTGGTTCCGCTGCCGTGTACTACCACCTGCTGGTGGTAGGCTGGATCACGCAGCTGATCTTCGGCGTGGCGCAGTGGATGTTCCCCAAAACCTCGCGCGAGCGTCACCACGGATCACACCGCCTCGCATGGATTACCTACGCACTGCTGAATGTTGGGCTTCTTATCAGGGCAATCGCCGAACCCAGGGCCCTCTCCGCAGCAGGAGGTGTGTGGGGCCCGATGTTGGCCATCTCTTCCCTGATCCAGTGGACGGCAGGGATGATTTTCATCGTCGATATCTGGCCCCGCGTTCGAGGGCGATAGATGCCAAGTTACAGCCGGACCACGATCCGCCTTGCCCTGGTCTACCTTGGGCTGGGGTTCACGCTAGGGGCCCTGATGTTAGCCAACGAAGGACTGGGGTGGGATGTACGTTTGGCAGGGCTCCTCCCCGCCCACATCGCCCTGCTTCTGTATGGTTGGTTGGGGCAGTTAATCTACGGGGTGGCGTTCTGGATTCTGCCTCGGATCAATGGCCGGCGGGGATCCGCACCCCTGGCCATCACGGCCGCAGTTCTCCTTAACCTGGGCGTCATGCTGCTTGGCCTGTCTTCGCTGGCTTCCATTCGAGGAGCCACTGCCCCAATGGGCACTGCATGCCTGGCAGCCAGCGCCTTTGTCTTTGCCGTTCATGCCTGGCCGCGGCTACGAGCGGCCGCCGGTCGATAGTATTTGTGAAGCTCTTCACAATCCGACAACTCTCACACACTCTTAATCGACCGGCGCTGAAACTGCCGGCCGCGCGTGGTTATACTGAACAGGAGGTCCCCGGTCGTCCCCCCTCGCTGGTGTGGAAGGCCGCGCGCGACATCAAACACATTTGCTTCGTCGGTAGACACGTTTTGGAAGGTCATCTTGGGTCCAATCTCACCCTTCAACCCGGCCTCGGGCCAAGCTCTCGTCATCTCCAACCTCTTCATCCTTACTCTGGTGATCGGCGGCATGATTCTTTTCGCAGTTGCTCTGGCTGTTTGGATCAAGGAGGTGCAGCATGCCGACTGATGATCAGTTCGCCGAGAGCTTGGGGGCCGGCGAAGAACCAGCCAGCCTTTCCAGACGAGGCTTCTTGATCAAGTTGAGCGCCATCGCTGGCACCGTGGCGGCGGCATTGGTGGCCCTTCCGATTGTCGGCGTCGTCGTATCCCCCTTGATCGAAAAACCCAGAGAGATTTGGCGCAGTGTCGGCCGGCTGGAGGATTTTCCGTTGGGTCAGACCGTGCAAGTGAGCTTTGTCGATGCCTCTCCGCTTCCCTGGTCAGGCGTGACAGCCAAGACGGCCGCCTGGCTTCGGCGTGATGGGCAGCAGTCTTTCACGGCCTTTTCGATCAATTGCACCCACCTGGGATGCCCTGTGCGATGGGTTTCCGGCGCTCACTTGTTCATGTGCCCTTGCCATGGTGGCGTCTACAACCAGGACGGCTCTGTTGCCGCCGGCCCACCACCGAAATCTCTGGCGAAGTACCCGACACGGGTCCGAAATGGGCTGGTCGAAATTCAGACCAGCGGCATCCCGATTTCTTCCTAGCCCGATGAGAGAGTCTTTCATGTGCCCGTCCATGCATCTTACGCGCCCGCCCTGGCGGACCGAGACGCCTGCAGCGTCTGAGAGGAAGAGTCATGAGTCTGCTTAGGCGCGCTTGGGCTTGGTTCGACGATCGCACCGGATTGACTAATGTGCTTTCGCCGATCGCCTCTCATCTGGTCCCCCCCGGGACCAGTTGGTGGTATGTCTTCGGAAGCGCCACCTTGTTCGCCTTCATCGTTCAGGTGGTCACTGGCATCGCCCTCTCCACGATGTACGTCACCTCCACGGCCCATGCCTACCAGAGCCTGCAGTTCATCACACAGGACGCCCTGCTCGGACGTGTCTTGCGCGGTATCCACTTCTGGGGCGCCTCGGCCATGGTCTTGTTCGTCGGCGTTCACATGATCCGCGTCTTCCTGACGGGGTCATACAAGTTCCCGCGCGAGGTAAACTGGCTCACCGGCGCCGGATTGTTGCTCTTCACCATCGGCATGGGCTTCACTGGTCAGCTGCTGCGTTGGGATCAGAATGCCGTGTGGTCGGTGGTAGTTGGGGCAGCTCAGGCCGGCCGAGTACCCGTCATCGGCCAGCGCTTGGCCCAGTTCATCTTGGGAGGGAATGTGGTCGGCGGCGCCACATTGAGCCGCTTCTTCTCGTTCCACGTGTTCTTCATCCCAGCACTCATCTTCGGGTTCATCGGGGTGCATCTGTACCTTGTCATCCGCAACGGCATTTCCGAACCACCGGTTCTCGGTCACATTGTCGATCCCAAGACTTACCGCGACTGGTACAACCGGTTGCTCGAGCGGCATGGCGTCCCATTCTGGCCAGATGTCGCCTGGCGTGATGTCGTCTTCGGAGCCGCGATGGTGGCGGGCATCGTCGCCCTGGCGTTTCTCCTGGGTCCACCTGTATTGGGGAAACCGCCGGATCCATCCATTGTCCAGGCGGATCCACGGCCGGATTGGTACCTGCTTTGGTATTTCGCCGTGTTGGCGCTAATACCCCCGGGAATTGAGTCGTGGGTCATTGTCGGCGCGCCGATGGCCTTTGGCGCGGCTGTGATCTTGCTCCCCTTCTTGGGCAGCAAAGGTGAGCGCCATCCGCTTCGGCGGCCTTGGGCGATCGTCGTCGTGATCGTGGCGGTGATGATGGTTGGTACGCTCTGGCGTCTCGCTGACAAGGCACCATGGTCTCCCAATTTTGCTGCCCAACCCCTCACCGCACAGGATTTGGGGCCATCCAGCGACACCGTATGGGCGGGTTCCCAGCTCTTCTACGTCAAGGGCTGCCAATACTGTCACACCGTCAACGGAAAGGGAGGACAGCGCGGGCCCGACTTGTCGGATGTTGGCAGCCGCTTGTCGAAACAGCAGATCACCCAGCGCATCCTGAACGGCGGCACCAATATGCCCGCCTACGCCGCCACGATGAATCCTGGCGCGCTAAATCTACTGGTTGATTTCCTCTCATCCCGCACCGGCCAATGAGTCTCGACACGCTCAAGGCTCTGCAAGCCCTCGGATTTCGTTCGTTGAGGACCGGCGCGGCAGATCCAAACAGGTGCCGGAAGCCATGGCGCATGCCCCGCTCGAGACCATGCTCGGCGGCAAGGAGTTAGTCAAGATGACCAAGACAAGCATCATCCGGCTGGCGATTGTTCTCTCCGCACCTCTCTTGGCGGCCGGATGCGTTGCCTCACCTCCACCTACTTCATCCGCTCCAGCAGCCTCCCCAACACCCGCCGCTGCGAGTGCCAGCCCTGGTCCAGTCCAGCCGGCTGCGTTGGGCGCGCCTCTCTTTATGCTGAACTGCGCGCCCTGTCACGGGTCCCAGGGCGAGGGCATCGACGCGCCCCCGCTGGCGAACAACGCATACATCCAGAATGCCAACGATCACGCCCTTGCCAGGACCCTGGACATTGGTTTTCCAGGCACGGAGATGCCCGCCTGGTTGCGGAGCAACGGCGGCCCCTTCACCCAGGATCAAATCCTCCAGATTGGCGCCTACTTGAGGACCCTCCAGCCGGAAGCGACCGGCTCAAATGCCACCACTCCGGAAGGCAGCGGGGCAGCAGTATCCGGCGATGCCCAGGCGGGCAAGCAGGTCTTCGGCACCTATTGTGCGGTGTGCCATGGCCCCCAGGGCGTGCAGGGGCTGCCCAACCCAGGAACCGACGACGGATCGGTCCCCGTACTTAACCCGATGGATCCAGAACTCGTCGGCTCGTCGCCATCTGAGTTCTCAGCAAACTTGCAGGATATCCTGCAGAATGGTTCGGTGCCGTCCGGGGATCAGCCCATGATCGTTATGCCTGCCTTTGGCAAGGCCAGCATGCTGACCGACCAGCAAATCGCCGACGTCATCGCCTATGTGATGCAGCTCAACGCCGGGAAGTGAGCTGCCCTGACAGGCCACATCTCAATTTATGAAATCCTTCACAATCTGAAGGTGCCTGCCAGGGAGATGCAGATCCGCCTTCAAGCAACGGCCCACCAGTCGCGCCTCTCGACTAAGCCGCGTTCAACGAGCTGCTGTCGGATGAGTGCCCTTGCGCCGCGCGATCCCACTGCGGCCAGCACCACCGGGCGCTCGTATCGCCCCCACCAGTCCTCTAAGTCCTCTACGGCGACAATCGGCCGACCTCGCCGACTACGGCCGATCTTCTTCGGGTCGACGTCGATGAAGGCCGCAAGCTCGGCTCCCTCGCGCAGCAAGTGCTTTGACAGCCGCTTCCCCATCTGGCCGGCACCCCAGATGATCACCCCATCCCGCCCAGCCAGGGGGCCGCTGACCAGGTAATGGGCCTTGGCGCGCAGGAAGTTCTCGACAGCGTAGCGGCTGTCGGTGCGCGTCGCTCGATCGGGGTGCTCGCGCCACAACAGGAGAATTTCCGGCACCTTGGCGAAGACTGCCCCGGCCTGATGTAGGCGCAGCCAGAGATCGTAGTCCTCCGGCCAACCCCGCTCCTGGTAGCCACCCACCTTCTCAACCCAAGCACGCCGCAACAAAACGCTCGGATGCGCCAACGGGCTCTCGACGAAGATCTGCCGAGTGATATCGGCGTGAGACACCAGACTGTTGAGCCAATCGATGTAGATCCGGAATCCTTCGCGCACGTCGGCCTCCGGGAAGGCGCGCACCAGACTGCCCACAACAGCCAGCTCGGGGTCAGCCTGCATGCGAGCGACTTGTTTGCTCAGACGCTCTGGCAGCGAGATGTCGTCGGCGTCCATTCGTGCCACCAAGGGAGCTTGGCTGGCAGCCAAGCCGGCATTGAGCGCGGGGATGATGCCTTCCTTGGCCTGACGGATCAGGCGGAGGCGGCCGTCTTTTCTCTCCCACGCCGCCAGCCTTTCCGGGGTGTCGTCATCTGACCCATCGTCGACGGCGATGAACTCAAGCCCCTGGAAGGACCCAGCCAGCACCGACTCAACGGCTGTGTCGACCGTGTCGCCTGCGTTTCGGCAGGGCATGATCACGGCCACTTGAGGGGTCACTTGGCCGCCCGCGGGGACATTCCAGTAATTCGAGCTTGTGTCATGAGTCTATAATCCAAAGGGTGTCCAACCGAGGCGTGTGATTGGCGAGCCCCGAATTCGCTAATGAGAGGACCTTCATGATCCAGCAAGGCTATGCAGACCTGCTTTCATCGGCGCCGGATCTCTTGCACCGGCTGTTTACTGCGCTGCTCATCGTCCTTGCCGCCATCGTCCTTTCGCGATGGCTGTCGAAGGCCGTACGTACCGCTGCCAGTCGCCAGGCAGGCCGGGAGAACATCAGCCTGATCCTCTCCCGTCTGACTCGCTGGAGCATTGTCATCCTGGGGCTGACCTTGGCAGCTGAACAAATCATACCCAACGTCACCAGTCTGCTGGCTGGGCTGGGGATTGCTGGGTTCACCTTGGGTTTCGCCCTTCAGGATGTGGCCAAGAACTTCATCGCCGGATTGCTTATCCTGCTGCAACGTCCTTTCGAGATCGGCGACGTGGTCAATGTCTCCGGATTTACGGGAACCGTGCTCGATATCAGCCTGCGGACGACCGATATGCGCACGGCCGATGGCCTTTTCGTCACCATCCCCAATGGGGACGTCTTCGTCAGTTCGATCACCAACTACACTCGGGCGCCGCAGCGCCGCATCGAGATCCAAGCCGGCGTGAGCTATGATGCCCCGCCGGACCAAGTTGAGCAGGTAGCGTTGGCCGCCATCCGGGAGATCACGGGGCTGCTGACGCACCCGGCCCCAAGCGTCGTCTACAGCAACCTCGGCGACGCCGCGGTTCAGGTGTCCATCTACTACTGGATTGACGCGACACGGGTCGATTATCTCGAGGCCAAAGACGAGGGCATCAAGCGGATCATGGACGCCTTCGACCGGCAAAGCATCGATATGCCCTATCCGACCATGGCAATCATTCTTTCCAACGACTCAGTTCAAGGGGATCAGTCGACCACGATCAACTCAGGGTGACTCCGAGTCAGGGGAGTCCCACCCTTGTCTCCAACCACGACCACATCTTCCACCCGCGCCGAGAATCCTGTGTGCTGCGTGATACTCGGCTCAACCGTGAACAGCATGCCGGCTTGCAGGATCGTCGAATCTCCGGCTGTCAGAAATGGTGCCTCGTGAACGTCGAGACCGATCCCATGACCTAGGCGGTGCCGAAATGCCTCCCCGAATCCTGCCTCTTCGATGACCTGGCGCGCGGCCGCGTCCGCCGTTTCCGCCTTGGCAGCGCCAGCCTTCAACGCCTCGATCCCGGCCGCCTGTGACCCCATCACCAAGCGATGGATTTCAACCATCTCATCGTCCGGCTCCCCAAAGAAGACCGTCCGTCCAAAGTCATAGCAGTATCCCTGGAAGATGGCGCCGAAATCAAACAGAACCGCCACCGGAGGATCCAACCGTCGGTTGAGCGTCTGTTCCGGTTGCCCATGAATCAGGGGATGGTCGGGTCCCGAGCAGTAGAGCGAGGTCGTGAAAGACGGCCCGCGGGCGCCCCGGCGGCGCAGCTGCAAATCGACTTCCGATATCACGTCTAGTTCGGTCATCCCATGTTCCAGAACCTCGAGTACGGCTTCAAATGCCGACTCAGTGATGGCCCCCGCCTGGCGCATGATCTCGATTTCCTCCGCCGACTTGATTCGCCTCTGGGGAGCCAGAATCTCGGTTCCCGAAATGAAGCTCACCCCCGGGAGGAGCCCAGAGATCGCCACCACTGATTCGCCCGAGGTGGCATCTCCAATGGCAACTTGCCCGGCCTGACGGGCACCCAACTGGGTCAGGACAGAGTCGACGGCCGAAGACGGGTCATCCCAATCGCCGAGAATGCGGGTCTCGATGCCCGCCTCATGGCCCACACCGCTCAATTCGGAGGACATGCGCGTCAGAGTGATGATCGGATCTCCGCCTGCCCCGATCCACACGCCCTCCAGCCACTCACCAGGATGGTGAACCGCCCCGAAGTTGGGAAACGGGCGCTGCACACCGGTCAGATACTGCATGTCGGCCGACACCGGAAAGAAAGCTGCTTCGGCCTTTCCCTGAAGATCGTTCTGGAATGTCCTGATACGTGAGAGATAGATATCCATGCGTCGCTTCCTCCCTGGCGTGGGTGGTCAGCTCGGTGTCAATGGCGGTTTTGAAGCAAAGCTGGGGTGTTCCGCCGGGGAACTAGAGGAAATCCTCGGCATAGTGGCAGGCGACCTGATGGCCTGGCCGCAGCACCCTGAGTTCCGGCTCTTCATCCGAGCAGTGCGGAAGACGCGCGATTGGGCAGCGCGGGTGGAAACGGCAACCCGAAGGCGGATTGATGGCGCTGGGGATTTCACCTTCCGGCAGGGGAACGGTGCGGCGCTCCTTGGGATCGGGCACTGGGACGGCCGCCAGGAGCGCCTGCGTGTAGGGATGCAGCGCGTGTCCATACACCTCGCGCAGCTCCCCGACCTCCACCAGCTTGCCCAAGTACATGATCCCAATCCGGTCGCAGATGTACTTGGCGGTGGCAAGATCGTGCGTAATAAACAGGAAAGTCAAATCGAACTCGCGTTTGAGCTGCTTCATCAGATCCAGCAGCAGGGACCGCACGCTGACGTCGGCCATGGCGATAGGCTCATCAGCCAAGATCAGGTCGGGACGGGTGATCAGGGCTCGGGCGATGACCACTCGCTGGCGCTGCCCCCCCGAGATCTGGTGTGGGTACTTGTCCAGATAATATGACGCGGGGCTCAGGCCGACCTTATCCAGCATCTCCACCACGATGTCATGGTATTCGTCCTTGCGGTGCGGGTAGTGGATCTGGAGGGGGTGGGTCAGGGCTTCCTCGACGGCCATGCGTGGGTTGAGCGAGGCCATGGGATCCTGGTAGATCACCTGCATCCGCCGACGGAGCTGGCGCATCTCCTCATCGCTAAGTTCTTCGAGATCGACATCGTCGAACAGCACCTTGCCTTCGGTCGGCGTCTCGAGATGGATGACCAGTCGGCCGGTGGTGGACTTGCCGCTCCCGCTTTCCCCTGCCAACCCGAAGACCTCGCCCTTGCGTATGGCGAACGAAACCCCGTCAACCGCCTTGACGTAGTCCACCCGCCGGGACAGCAACCGATCGAGGAAACCGGATTGGATGGGGAACCATTTCTTCAGACCGGTCACTTCCACTAGATTGTGGCCGTCTTCCGGCTGGCGTGGGGGAGTCTCGCTCATCCTTCGACCTTCACTGTCGGCATTTCCTTTTCGGGGTGATCTTCGTACAGCCAGCAATGGACAAGGTGTTCGTCGACCGCCGGTTGGAGGTGGGGTGCAAGCCGGGAGCAGATCGGCATAGCGCTTGGGCATCGGGGATGAAAGCGGCAGCCGCTGGGCGGGTTGACCAGATTGGGAGGCTCGCCACCCATCCGATAGAGACTATCGGCCTCCGTGAGGCTGATGTTCGGGACCGATTGAAGCAACCCCTGCGTGTAGGGATGCAGCGGGCGATCAAACACATCTTCCACGTTCCCGACTTCTGCCATGTGCCCGGCGTACATCACTGCCACCCGATCGGCAACCTCAGCCACAACGCCGATGTTGTGAGTGATGAGCAAGATCGTTAACCCGAATTCTTCTCGGAGCTCCCGCAGCAGATCGAGGAACTTGGCCTCCACAATGACATCCAAGGACGTCGTCGGTTCATCGGCAACGACAAGCTTGGCATGAAGGGCAAGTGCCAGGGAGATCATCACCCGCTGACGCATCCCACCCGACATCTGATGTGGATAGTCGTCAATTCGTTCGCTGCGAATCCCGAGCCGCTCGAACAATTCCTCGGCCCGCTGTCGCGCCATGCCTTCGGAGCTGGGCTCATGGGTGCGGATCGTCTCCGAGATATGGTCAATGACCCGCTGAACGGGGTTGAGAGATGTCATCGGATCTTGGAAGACCATGCCTATCTCGGCACCCCGGATCTGGCGCATTTCTTCTTCGGAGTACGTCATCAGGTCGCGGCCATCAAACCACAGTTCGCCTGCGGCGATGTGGGCCGGGCCGGTGTGAAGCCGCATCAGGGCCTTGCCCAGCGTCGACTTGCCGCAGCCCGACTCGCCGACCAAGCCAAGGATCTCGCCGCGCTTGATGTCCAGAGAGACGTTTTCTACGGCACGCACGGTGCCGCTACGCGTGGTGTAATCCACACTCAGATTGCGAACCGAATAGAGAGTATCGTCTGTCATCAGCGTTCCCTAAGCTTGGGGTTGAAGATCTCAGTCAGTCCCTCGCCCATCATGCTGAACGCCAGGACGACGAGCATAATCGCCAAGCCAGGGAACGTGATCATCCACCAGGCCGTTTGGATAAAGCGCTGGCCCCGAGCCAAGTCGATTCCCCAGTCGGCAATCGTTGGCGGTAGACCCAAGCCGAGGAAAGACAGCCCCGCTCCGGTGAGAATGGCATCGGCAATGTTTACGGAGAAAATGATCGCCACCGACGGAATGACGTTGGGAAAGATGTATCTGCGCAGGATCTCCATGCTGCGCGCCCCCAAACTGCGCGCCGCATCCACATAGAGCTCCTCTTTGACAGCCAGCGTCTGGCCGCGCACGATGCGATAGTAGGTCGGAATGTAAAGCACGGCGATGGCAACGATAACATTCAGTACACTTGGCCCTAGTACGGCCGTAATGGCGATGGCCAAGATCAGCCCCGGGAACGCATACATGCTGTCCATCACCAGGCTGAGCAGACGATCGATCGGTCCGCTCGAATAGCCTGCGAACAGTCCCAGAGGCACGCCGAGCAACAACGCTACGATGGAGGCGCTGAAGCCGATGATGAGGGCGATTCGGGTCCCCCAGATCAAGCGACTGAAGACATCTTGGCCGATTTCATTCGTGCCGAGCAGGAAGCCTCCGGCCGTGGCTGTTTCCCCTGTAATCGGACTGCCCTCGCGCAGGCCCGGGAATTGCTTGGCAACCTGCTCGAATTCAAGCTGCCGCACTACGACCGCCGTCAGCTTCCCGTCCTGCAGGGCCTGAAGCGTGGCGTCCAGAGTATCGAAACGGACAATTCGCGGCCTAAGCCGCAACCCTTCGGGCTCGGTCTTGAGTTGCTCGTCGATCGATTGGGCTTCCTGGTTCAGCGCGCCTGCGGTGGGAACGCCCTGCAGCACGCCAATGCTCGGCCGTTCCCCCCCGGGAAGGGTGGCTAGATCTCGCAGCTGGGTGGCATTCGAGCTGCCGCCGACGACCAAGACAGGAAGATCGGGGCGCGCGTTGGGGGCCAGGAATCTTGGTCCCACCAACACATCCGGCCGGTAGGGGGCAAAGGCACCCGGGATGATGGCCAGCGTGATAAAACCCGCCACCATGACAGCCGAAATGGCCACGAACCACCAATCCGGCCCGTACCATAGGCGTGAAATCAGGACTCGACGAACAAATCCAACATCCTCTAATTCGTCGCGCCAGCTGCCGGTGTTAGGAGCAGATTCTTGGGTTGTATCCTGCGGGGTTGCCACAGATCAATACCTCACTCGCGGATCCACTAACGAGTAAATGATGTCCACCGCCAGGCTGATCAGCGCCACGAACAGGGCGAAGACTGTGATCACGCTCTGGACAGCCGTGTAATCCCTGCCGGAAATTCGCTCCACCAGGTAGCTCCCCATTCCCGGCCACGAGAAGACCGTCTCAGTGAGCACTGCACCCGCCAGTAGAATGGCGACCTGGAGTCCGATCAACGTGATCACGGGGATCATGGCGTTTTTCAACGCGTGGGTATAGACGAGCACCCGCTCACGAATGCCGCGGGCGCGGGCGGCGGCGATGTAGTCCGATTGGAACGTCTCAATGACGTTGATGCGTGTCAAGCGCACGAACACGCCCGACAGGATCAACCCGAGCGTCACCGTGGGGAGAACGAGGTGCAGCCCTGCCGAGCGAAATGCGTTCCAATTGCCGCTGATGAGTGCATCGATGGAATAGATGTTAGTGACATGCTTCAAGGACGTGCCGACCACAGCGTCGATTCGGCCCGAAATGGGAAGGACATGCAACCGCACGCCGAACAGGAGCTGGAGCATCAGCCCCAGCCAGAAGATTGGCAGGGAATAGATCACCACTGAATACAACCGTAGGGCATAGTCGGTGGCCTTTTTGCGGCGTGCGGCTGCGAAAGCTCCGCCGTACACGCCGATCAACAGGGCCAAGATCGAGGCCGGGATCACCAGTTCCAGCGTGGCCGGAAAACGCTCGCTCATTTCATCCACAATGGGACGATGACCCCCGGTCAGCGCATTGCCGAAGTTGAACGTAACCACATCCCGGAGGAAGCGCCCGTACTGGACGATCATTGGATCGTTCAGGCCCAATTGCGCCCGCACGCGCTGGATCATCTCGGGCGTGCCCTTGGGGCCTAGCGCCGAGGATACCGGATCTCCCGGAAGGACGCGCATGACAAAGAACACCAGGCTGGCCAAGATAAAGACCATCGGTAAGGTCAGGACGATGCGGGTGAGGATGTAGCGCCGCAGACCCGCTGAGCCGCGGACGAAGATATAGACCAGCGCGATAAACGCTGGGGCGCCGATGACGACGAAGATGAGTGCGAATGGCGATAAGTTCATTGTGATCTGGGATACGGGGGCGGGCCTTGCGGCCCGCCCCCTACTTGCTTTACTGAGACTTGCTCAAGGTGGAGTAGTTAAACTCCATCGTCGGACCGATATTGAGGGTCTCAGGCGTGGCATACATAGCATCGCCCTGGATGTTGCTGCGATAGACAACATTCTCCGGGGTGATGATGATCGGCACGGACACCACCAGTTCGGCGTAGATTTCCTGCGCCTGCTGGTAGAGATCAGCGCGCTTGGCCTGATCGGTTTCGGTGTCTGCCTGGGTCAGCAGATCCACGAGCTGCTTGGCCTTGTCGTTGATCGGCGTGCCGGTGTCGCTGCCTTCGGCTGCCGTCGTCACGTTCGTTCCCTCACCGCCGTTATAAACGAACGGGTCGAGGTAGTTGGACGAGTCGGGGTAGTCGAAGAACCAGCCCAGCACACCGATGGCATACGAGTCGCCACCGGTCAGCGCCGTGACGTAGGTGCTCCACTCCTGAGCCTGGAGATCAACCTGGATGGCGCCTGTCGCCTCCAGCTCCTTCTTGATGACCTGCATCCAGGAGGCGGTCTCCGCACCGTAGTGCTCGGGCGGGTACCACATCTGGAGCTGCAGCGGGTTGTCGGCGGTGTAGCCCGACTTCGCCAGGGATGCCTTTGCGGCGTCCAGATTTGGGGGAGTGTACATGGTGTCAAAGGCTTCCGTGGCACCGATGAATCCCGGCGGGACCATCGAGTACAGCGGGGTCGCCTGGCCGGCGAAGACCGTGTCCGAGATTTCGTTGCGGTCAATGGCGTAAGCGACAGCCTGGACCACGTTGGGGTCATCCATCGGGGCCATGGTGTGGTTGACGATCAGGTAGCGGATGCTGCCGGCGCCAACTGTACCGACGGTCAGGTCGGACACACTCTTGAGCTGGCCGATCAGATCGGTGCCCAAGTAGCGCCAGGCGATGTCAATCTCGCCGTTCTGCACGGCCAGAGCCATCGTCTGTGGGTCGGAGAAGTAGCGCACGATGACTCGATCGACCTGCGGCTTGAGCTCCCCATTGTAGTACGGGTTGGGCTCAAAAACGATCTGCTCGCCGGCCTTAAACTGGCTGACGAACCACGGGCCCACACCATAGACGGGGGCCTCGGGGAACAGATTGCAGGAGTCAGCGGGAAAGCTGTTGGGATCGGCAGGTGTGTAGGGCGCGCCTGCCAGGATCTGCAGGAAGTAGCCCACCGGATTCTTCAGCTTGAAGACGATCGTCTTGGCGTCCGGAGCTGTGATGCTTTCCACATACGGCACGGCCAAAGCGTCGGCCACGTCGTTGGGGCAGCTCGGGCCGATGGTCAGCAAGCGGTTCAGCTGCGCAGCGTAGGATGTCGCCGTCAAATCGGTTCCATCCCCGAACTTGATCCCGTCCCGAAGGGTGAAGGTGTAGGTCAGACCATCGGCCGAGATGTCCGGCATGGCGGTAGCCAAGCCGAGCCCCAATTCAGCCGTGCCTGGCTTCCACTTCAACAGGCCCTCGTTGATGTTCTTCATGACCTCCCAGTCACGGATGGCGTACCCGTCGGCTGGGTCAAAGCTGGCGATCTTGTCCGTAGTCCCGATCACGATGGTGGTCGGGCCCTGGGTGGCTGCCGGCATTTCGGTCGGCGCCGCAGCCTCGGTCGGCTGCATGGCTTCGGTCGGCTGGGCGGCCTGGGTAGGGGCCGCAGCTGGCTGACCGCCGCACGCCACCAACAGCATGCTGGATAGTACAAGCAAGCTGACGATGGTTAATACATTTCGGCGATTCACAGTTCTCTCCTCCTGAATATTGTCTTTCGGTTTTTCTTACTTCTCAGATATCAAACGAATCGATGATCAGTCGTCGGTTGTCACCTCCCTCCGTATGGAGTCAATTTCATCAACCTGAGTAGGACGAGCCGAGCCTGCCCGTCCAGGGTATTCTGGCTTGGGGGAGCCTGCCCAATATGTAGGCATGCTAACAATCCATTCTACCCTGAGTCCTTCCCAGCGTCAACCGGCGAACCCCTCGGGCTGGAACAGCCTTACACCTTCCATGGCCTGGTAGGCGAGCCTGGTGCCCCGTTGGCGAAGGGTGTCTGCTTTGATATTACGCAAGACTCCAGCGCCAGGTTCAAGCTCTAGGCGGGCTTGGAGTCCGGGGCCAGCCTGGTTCCATCGGGCAATATGGCGTGTTTGGGGACAATGACGATTCCGCCTTGCACGCTGAACCGCTCGCTGTCGAAACTTTGGTCGGGAGGAAAAGGACGGATGGACACATTCCTGCCGATGCGGGCGTTCTTGTCAACGATCGCGCCGTGCACACTTGAGCCGGCGCCGATGCCGATAGGTGGCGCCCCCTCAGCTTGGCGGCGCGACTCCGCTTCGTAGTAGTCAGCGCCCATGATGACAGAATCTCGGATCTCAACTCCTTCGCCGATCTGGCTGCGGATCCCGATCACCGAGTGGCTGATGTCTGCTCCCTGGATGAAACAACCTTCGGAAAGCAGAACGTGGTCCAGGTTCACACTATACGTCCGCGTCCCCGGCAGAAACCGAGGATGGGTGAATATGGGCAGGTTTCCCTCGTGGAAGTTGAACGCTGGATCGGGATCGGTAAGGTCGAGGTTGGCCCGGAAGAAGGCCTCTACGGTGCCCACGTCTTCCCAGTAGCCATCGAACGGAAAGGCATACACTCGCTGGGCCTCGAGAGCCGCCGGAAGCACGCCCGATCCGAAGTCATCGTAGGGAGACTTCAGCAGGCTTTCCAAGACCGGAAATTTGAACAGGTACAGGCCCATGGAGCCGAAGTAGGGCGCCTCCGGATCCTCCCGCAGGGCGAACGCCTCTCTCTCATCCGGTGACTTGGGTTTCTCGACGAAGGCTGTGACACGACCGTCGGACTCAAGCTTGACCAGGCCGAACCGGCCGGCTTCAACTTCGCCCACCGGTTTCACGGCAATGGTGACGTCGGCCTGATGTTCCCAGTGGAAAGCTGCCAAGCGTGCGTAGTCCATGCGATAGAGGTGATCCCCGGCCAGGACGAGGACATCTTCGGCTCCTGTCACCTGGATTTCGAACAACTGTTTCCGAACGGCATCGGCCGTTCCCTGGTACCAATCAGCGCTGGTCAACGTTTGCTCGGCAGCCAAGACTTGTACCCATCCGGGATGGATCAGATCGAAGGGATAGGTTTGGACAATGTGGCGGTGGAGGGAGACTGAGTTGAACTGGGTGAGGATGGCCACACGCTGTATCCCAGAATTCAGGCAGTTGCTGACCGGGATATCCACCAAACGATATTTGCCGCCGATCGGAACGGCTGGTTTCGCTCGAAGCTTGGTCAGCGGCCAGAGCCGGCTGCCCCGGCCTCCACCAAGAACCACGCCCAGGATATCCTGCATGCCCATATCCGCTGCCTCCAGGCCGGGAGAGTGATGCTCGCCTTCATTCTATTACGGATGCGGCGCAGTCCCTATCGGATGGCATACCCCAGGACGATGGCGACGGCGGCCCCAACAGCCACGCTCAAAGCATTGACGAGGTCATTGTCGAGCCAGCGCCAGCCGCGCAGCCATTGGGTCTCCTTCCCGCACACATGGACCGGATGGCGCTCGGTTTCTTTTTCACAGCTTGGACACCAATAGATTGCCTGGGCCGTGGCACCCAGGAAGCTGTCAAACAGCGACCCGGCCAGCCCCGCCAGCATGCCCCACAGGATCCATCGGGGATCGCCGGATCCGGCCCATGCCAGGACGCCGATCAAACCGGCCCCTGCCAGGCTGGCCATGACTCCCAGAGAAGACACTGCACCGGATGTGCCCGGCTCCACCGGTTGACCTCCCACAATGCGCCTGGGGCGCCTCGACGACAATACGCCCAACTCCGTGCTCCACGTGTCTGCGTTGGCCGTCGCCAGGGCGCCCGCCATTCCCAACAGCCATAGCGGTGCACCGCTGATCCCATACGCAGCCGCCAGCACGGAAGCCAGACCACCGTTGGCCAGCACTTGGCCGGCATCCCGCCGGGAATCCTTGGAGAATTTCTCCGACAGCGCTCGCTTCGGTTCCCGCCCCACACCCGACAATGCGCTGGACGAGATGAAGAACCCCAGCAGAAGCATGGCCGCCGGCCAACCACCCAGGCCAAACGTCGCCCCGCCGACCACAGTTGCGGCCAGCGCCCCGCTTCCAGAAAGGGCTTTGACCCGGTAGCTGAGGGCCGCGACCACCACAGCCAGACCCAACCCGGCCAGGATTTGAAGGCCGTTCATGGTCGACATCGCTTGCAACCTGTGGATAACTCAGGGGCAGGCTGTGGAAAACGCAGCTTGATCGGTGGAGAAACCATGCCTAGGCGTTGGACATGAGGTGGAGGACGGCGCCCCACAGGAGCAGCCCGGCGGCCAGGGCGATGGTCCACACAGTGTAGGCGAGGCGCCGATCGTCCTCGCTTCGGTACAGCCAGGCTCCCAAGCTCAAGTCGACCAGCCATAGCACCCCAGCCATGAAAGGCAGCAGCAGCAACCGCCCCGGCGGCGCCTCGGCGCCGGGATTCCCAAACGCGTCAAACCCAAACGGCACGGTGCTGGGCATCCCGGGAGCCCGCCAGCCGACAAAAGCCAACAGCGCGAACGGCAGCGCCGCCCCAACGAGTATGAGCGTCCTCGCCCGCCGGTCCGCCCACACATCCGTGAACACGAACGCCGGTCGTTCCGAATGCGCAGCAATTGGTTCCAGTGAGCCCAGGCGCGTCGCTTCTGTGAAACATTTCACAAAGCCCTGGGGGTCGGCCGGCGCGATCAGCAATTGGGATTGGCTCGATACGATGAGCGCGCCCTGGCCGAGTCCGCTGCCGGCGAAGATCTCAATCGGCGGCTGGGCGCCACCTTCCGTCTTGGTCACCACGCAACCTGGCCACCACCATCCAAACGCCGGCCTGGGGGCGGCATCCATGTCGCCGAGCAACCTCACAGATTCGACCTGACCCAAGGGAATTTGCTCGCGCGCCAGACCCCAGCGCAGGTAGAACCCTTCCCGGTCGATTCGGTAAGCGGCCGTCCACAGACCGTAGAGGCGGTACCCAACAACCACCATCAATGGCAGTGAGATGAGAGGCAGGAGAACCCACAGGATGATTAGGGGCGTGACCGGAGAGACATTCAACCGACTCAGTCCGGCCCCGGCGGCGGCCATCAACACGAGCAGCAACGCCGCTCCAATCAGGGTGCCCAGGGTTCGACGAGGTGTGAAATTCATGCCAGGATGAGAACGGGGCGCCGCCATTGAACGGCACCCCGTGATGCGATCAGGCCCAGGAGCGCACTAGTTCACCGCCGCCGGCTGTTCCACGAAGACGGGAGCATTCCAATCACGATAAGCAGCCATGCGTCCGCGCACGAGATCGTCATACAGCTGCCTTAGTTTGGTGGTCAACGGGCCCATTTCGCCGCCACCAATCGGGCGGTGATCGACCTTGGTGATGGCTGTCACTTGAGCCGCCGTTCCGGTCATGAACAGTTCGTCGGCCAGGTAGATCTCGGTGCGGTCTATCGACCGCTCGACGACTTCAACCCCCAATTCCTCCTTGGCCAGCGTCATTATGGTCCAACGCGTGATGCCCTCGAGGATGTTGTCTGTGACCGGAGGCGTGATCAGTTTGCCACGGCGCAGCATGAACAGGTTTTCGGCGCTTCCTTCGGAGATATGTCCATTCACATTTAATACCAACGCTTCATCGAAGCCGGCTTGAACTGCATCGGTCTTGATAAGTGCCGAATTAACATAGGCTCCGGTGATCTTGCCTCGGGCAGGGATCATGTTGTCGTCGATTCGCCGCCAGGATGAAATGGTGACATGGGCGCCTTCGTCGCGCTCGACGTATCGGCTGAAGGGCACGGCGAACATGGCCACTTCATCGGTCAAATCGTGCAGCCTTACCCCGATGATCTCGTCCGCCTTGTAAACAAGCGGACGGAGGTAGCAATCTTCGCGATAACCCTCCGTCCGCAGCAGCTCGAGTGCGATGTCGCGCAGCTCTTCCGCCGATAGCTCGACTCTGCATCTAAGAAGATCGGCCGACTCCCGCAAACGTTTGAAATGGTCAATGGGGCGGAAGACGAATAGCTGCTCTTCGTCGCTGTTCCAGTACCCGCGCACGCCGCCAAATGCGCCCGTCCCGTAGTTCAAGGCATGGGTCATAATGCCCACCTTTGCCTGATCATACGGGACGATCTTTCCCTGGAAATAGGCATACTTCGGAAGGGTCACGCTGAATTGCCTCCTACCAGGCTTTGGTCAACCGATGAGGGAGTCGAGGGGAATGGAAGGTGCGGCGCAATACTTGGCCTGGCCCTTTGATTATAAGTCGCGCCATAGGCAGTGACAAGAATCCTCCCCTACCGTTGGCCTACTGTTTCCCAACGGCCCCGACAACTTTCAACTCATTTTCAATTCGCCGCACCCCATCAACCCGCGTGGTCACCTGCGCCACGCCGTCTTTGAGGGCTTGCGTGGGCACGCTGCCGATCAGCCGCATGGTCCCGAAATACCCCCTCAAGATGACGGTTCCCGGCTCCAGGCTGGCCGTTGCAGGCGATGTCGCCAGAGCTCGGGCGACCTTGATTTCAAGTTCCGAATCGATCACCAGGGGCAGATCCAAGGCGGCCACTCCGGGAACGCGCCGGACAATGTCTTCGATCGTGTCCTTGATCACTCGCGACCGGACCCATCCCTGAAGATGGACGTGGCCGGAACGATCCACTTCTAACTGAAGTGGCACAAGGCTGCTCCGCACAGGCTCATAGGCCATCAGCGCCTGTTCGATGCGACCTTCGAAATCTTCAGTTTCAAGCAGGCGTGGAGAGGGTGCAGGCATGGGAGTCGCCTCCTGAGGACGGGTTGTCAGCGAATTATACCTTCGCCACCCTATCGGAAAACGAAGACCGGGACCCGATATTGCCGTTCCGGGTCCCGGCCAGGATTCACTTTGGGTTTCGGGCGATCAAGCTTCTCGGAATTCGCCCTCGACGACATCACCTTCGGGCTCACCAGGGCCACCGTCGCCGCCGTTTGATGGGCCGGCGCCGCCGGCCTGCTGCTGCTCGGCTTGCATCTGTTGGCCAAGCGCGTAGCTGGCCTGCTGGACCTGCTCGGTCAGGCTCTTTATCCGGCTCAGATCCTCGCCTTTGATCGCTTCGCGTAGATCAGTGATCTGCGATTCGATCTTCTGGCGGTCGTCGGCTGGAACTTTGTCGCCCAATTCGTTGAGCGTCTTCTCCGCCTGATAAGCGATGGTATCGCCAGCATTGCGAGCGTCGACCAGCCCGCGCCGCTTCTCGTCTTCGGCCTGGTGCTTCTTGGCCTCCTGAACCATCCGATCGATATCGGATTCGTTCAGGTTGGTCGAGGCCGTGATCGTCACCTTTTGCTCGCTCCCAGTCGCCTTGTCCTTGGCGGACACATTGATGATCCCATTGGCGTCGATGTCAAAAGTGACTTCGATCTGCGGGAGACCGCGCGGTGCGGACGGAATGCCTTCCAGGCGGAATCGGCCCAAAGTCATGTTGTCGGTAGCCATCGGCCGCTCACCCTGGAGCACGTGAATATCGACCGCCGTCTGGTTATCTTCAGCCGTGGAGAAGATCTCAGACTTCTTCACGGGTATGGTCGTGTTGCGCTCGATCAGCGTGGTCATCACCCCCCCCAGGGTTTCAACGCCGAGGGACAAGGGAGTGACATCCAGCAGCAGGACATCTGAGACTTCACCACCCAGTACGCCGCCCTGGATCGCGGCCCCCACCGCCACCACCTCATCTGGGTTTACGCCCTTGTGCGGATCCTTACCGGTGAGTTCGCGCACCAAGTCCTGTATCATCGGCATGCGCGTGGCGCCGCCGACCAGCACGACTTCATTGAGTTCTTGCGCCTGCGTCTTGGCGTCTTTGAGAACCGATTCGAACGGCACTCGGCAGCGGGCAACCAGGTCCTCAGTCAGCTGTTCCAGTTTGGCCCGGGAGATCTTCATCTGAAGGTGTTTCGGCCCCGAGGCGTCGGCTGTAATGAAGGGTAGATTGAGTTCGGTCTCGGACACCGTCGACAGCTCGATCTTGGCCTTCTCGGCAGCTTCCCGCAGCCGCTGAAGTGCTTGCTTGTCACCACGCAGATCGATGCCCTGATCCTTCTTGTACTCTTCAGCTACATAGTTGACGATGCGATGATCCCAATCGTCGCCGCCCAAGTGCGTATCACCGTTGGTGGCCTTGACTTCGATCACGCCGTCCCCAACCTCGAGCAGGCTGACGTCGAACGTTCCGCCGCCCAGATCAAAGACCAGGATGACTTCATTCCCTTTCTTGTCCAGCCCGTAGGCCAGGGCAGCCGCCGTCGGCTCATTGATAATGCGCATGACCTCAAGCCCGGCGATCTTCCCGGCGTCCTTGGTGGCCTGACGCTGTGAGTCGTTGAAGTAAGCGGGGACCGTGATCACCGCCTGGTTGACGGGCTCGCCCAGATAGGATTCGGCATCCTGCTTGATCTTGGCCAAGATCATGGCCGAGATCTCCTGCGGCGTGTACTCTTTGCCCGTGGCCGGCACCTTGACCAGCACGTCGCCACTCGGGCCCTCAGTCACTTCATAGGAGACCATCTTGCGTTCTTCTTCAACTTCATCGAAGCGGCGGCCTATGAAACGCTTGATGGAATACACGGTGTTGTCTGAGTTCACGACCGCCTGGCGCTTGGCCGTTTGACCGACCATCCGCTCGCCGTTCTTGTTGAAAGCCACAACGGACGGCACCAGCCGTCCACCTTCGGCGGTCGGGATCACCGTCGGGTCGCCGCCTTCCATGACGGCCACAACGCTATTCGTGGTCCCCAAGTCAATTCCGATAATCTTCGACATGTGATGTCACCTCACTCTTTTCTTCATGATGGACCCCTGCTAAAAGAAAGGGTCGGGAAAAGGTCTACTTCATAGTAAATCAGGCACGCAAGAGGAAGATTAACGCTGAGCCAACGGGGCACCGCTAACTCTAAGTTAACATCCGGACACTATATTCTGTATAGTTGCAGGTACGTTTAAGCGCATGCGCTGCTTGGGACCGTATGAGCAAAGGTGGCAGAGCGGCTTATGAGTGACCTAGGATTGCTGATTTTGCGCCTGGTGGTCGGGCTAACAATGACCGCACACGGCGCGCAGAAACTTTTCGGTTGGTTTGGTGGGCCAGGGATCGAGGGTTGGTCCGGAATTCTGTCCCGAATGGGCGTGCGGCCGGCGGGTGTCTGGGCCTGGTTGAATGCCTTGGTGGAATTCGTCGGCGGCATAATGCTTGCCATCGGCTTTTTCACTCCCCTGGCCGCGGCCGGTCTGGCAACTGTGATGGTGATGGCCATCATCAAGGTCCACTGGAAGAACGGGTTCTTCAACAAGAATGGCGGCATCGAGTTTGCCCTGGGCATGTGGGGCGGGATGATCGCCCTCGGCCTGACCGGTCCTGGCGCCTACGCGCTGCCTCCACAATCGCTCTTTGGATGGAGTCCGGCAGCCCTGTTCCTGATTGCGCTTGCGCTCGGTCTGCTGGGCGATGGCCTAGCTCTGGCCAGCACAGCCATCGGCACCGGACAGCGCCACACCGCCTGATTGGCATCATGCCGAAGTCGAAGGCCGCTGCGAGTGCAGCGGCCTTCGCTGTCCCATGCATTTCGGGATGCAGCAGCTCATCTGAGATAATCTTTGTGAGATTGTCAGCAGCCATACGAATCAAGAAGGGCGTCATGACCAAGCGATCGTCGAAGCGAAAGTCCGGCAGCACAAGCAGAAGTTGGCTCGGGGTCCTGATCGCCCTTATTGTGGTCGCTAGCGCGCTGTTCGGCTGGCAGTGGTGGACCCAACGGTCGGGCACGCCGGCCGTGTCAGCCGCGCGCATTGCAGAGCAACACGGCCGCGGCCCGGTGACAGCCAAGGTCACGGTTGTCGAATACGGGGATTTTGACTGCCCGACCTGCAAAGCCTATTTCAACACCGGCATCCTCCAGCGCCTGCTGAAGGCCTACCCGAATCAGGTTCGCCTGGTCTTCCGCCACCTGCCGATCATCACTCCCGTTTCCCCAAAGCTGGCCGAGGCCTCCGAGTGTGCCGCCGATCAAGGCGCATTCTGGCCATTCCATGATCTGCTCTATGAGATGTCGCCAACGCAGCCTGCCCAGATGCCAAATCTCGCCCAGCAGCTCGGTCTGGATGTCCCCGCCTTCACCTCCTGCCTCGACAGCGACCGCTATGCCGGCCTGGTTCAGGCGGAGACGCAGGAGGGCTTCCAGCACGGGTTCCACGCCACGCCGGCCTTCGTGGTCAACGGGGAACCGCTTGTCGGGCCGCCATCCTACAACCAGCTCCAACAGCGGATCGACACCATCCTGCAGTCTTCTCAATAAGGAGCCAATCCCATGCACGATCTATCCGATTTCCGGAAACACAAGGATGAATTCTTCAGAGAGAGCTCGCAAAGCCCTCTTTCGCCACAGCAGCAGGCTGATTTCAACGGCTTGCGCTACTTCCACGAGAACCCCAGCCTGGATCTGGAAGTGGAAGTGTCTCCGTTCGCCGAACAGGACACGATCCAAATGCAAACCACCACCGGCGACATCCAGACTTATGAACGCTATGGCCGCTTCGAGGTCGAGGTTGACGGCCAGACCGCCGAACTGACCGTGTACCACAACGAGCACGGCTACTTTCTGCCTTTTGTGGACTCGCTGCGGGGAGAGGAGACGTACGGCGCCGGGCGCTACCTTGAACCGGAGCCGTTGGGAGACGATCGGTTCCAGGTGAATTTCAACTATGCCTACAATCCCTACTGCGCATACAACGACGCCTGGTCATGCCCGATCACGCCCGCCGAAAACAGGATCGGGGTGCCGATCCGCGCCGGCGAGAAGGTCTTCCACGACCCACAGGGCTGAGCGACTGCCCAGATCTCATTGTGATAGTTTTCACAAGTTGCCGGGTTGGGGCACCATATCTGGCGGGCATTCATTTGACAGGCGGCGCGGGTGGGGGTATCATCGCCAACCATTGTGAAACCGGTGCCCAACCCCAACCCCCCCAAAGACTTCGCTCACCCGATTGAAGCCGAATTCGCCCGGCTGCTGGATTTCTACCGCATCCCGTGGTGCTATGAGCCGACGACCTTTCCGTTGGCCTACGGACCCGAAGGGGCGATTGCGGAGGCCCTAACGCCGGACTTCTATCTACCTCCTTTTGACCTGTACGTGGAGCTGACCACCCGCCGCCAATCGACACTGACCCGCAAACACCACAAGATCCGGCGCCTGAATGAACTGTATCCCCAGGTCGAACTGAGGCTGCTTAATCGCCGACAGATGCGCAGCCTGCTCTACAAGTATGACCTCCAGGATCGCCTGCCGCGGCTGATCGGTGCCCCCAACGTCTAGCGCACGGCCATCGGTCGACGGCATTGACGTCGGCCCGATCGTCTTCGACTCAGGCCAGATCCGCAACGGTGTGGCGCGCCTGGCCGCGGCTATCTCCGCCGACCACCCTGACGGCGACCTGGTGGTGGTTGGCATCCTCCCCGGCGTGATCTTCTTCCTCGCCGATCTGGTTCGATCCCTCTCCATCCCGGTTGAGCTGGATTTGATGGCGATTACCCGCTTCGGCCCACCGGAAGCTACCGGCGGCGAGGTGCGCATCCAGCGGGACATTGAAGCCCATATCCGCGGCCGGCCGGTCCTGCTCGTCGAAGACATTGTCGATACCGGCCTCACAGTGCACCACCTGATGGGGGCGCTCGTACCTCGCCAACCTTCGTCCATCAAGATCGCCGCCCTTCTCGAACGCCCCGATCGACGTCTGATCCGAGTCCCCCTGGCGTACACTGGCTTCCAGGCACCTGAGGACTTCCTTGTCGGCTACGGGCTCCAGTACCAGGGCCGCTATCGGCAACTCCCCTATATCGCCCAGCTCGCGCCGGGCGATCAACCACAAGGCGCCTGATCGGGCAAAAACCCGACAAACAAAACGGCCGAGCCTGTGCGGCTCGGCCAGTCGATTAAAAGGGGTGAGAGAGACCCCGAGTAACTTACATCCGTTCCCAGTTTCCGGTCGATTACTTGCTTCAGTTCCAGGAACTCAAGCCGCCTACGCTGGCCCCCGATCGGCCGGTACCCGAAGGCCCTTGCCGCTCGCTCGCTGGTTTCCTTGGCCCGAGGGCCTTTCCGCCAGCCTCCGGTTCTTCTGTATGAGATGAACCGCTCGCCAACTTCAGTTTGTTTTCTTCGACCTTCCCCTGAGATCGTCTCTGGGCTTCAGGGAGCCTCTCTCAGTGGGGACATCCTAGCACTTTCGAACCCATCGAGTCAATAACTTTTGCCTTAAAGAATTGGCCGCGGACCTTAAAGAAAGTACTAGTCTAGACAAGCTACGACGTACCCTGTGGCGGCTCCGACACCAGGAACCGCTGCCGGTAGCGCAGCAGCACCAGCAGCAAGGCGAACTGGCCGCTGGCCTTGAGAATCGTTCCGAACTGTTCGAAGTAGAAGACCACCAGATCCACGGTTGTCAGGGCCAGCAGCAGGGCCAGGTAGGCCAGGCCGCTGGCCTGCCGGTCGCGGCCGGCGATGAACAGGCCGGCCGAAATCATCAAAAGCAAACCTGTGCAGGCTTCGAGAGCAACGCGCGCGGTGTACCATGCCAATCCACGCGTCGAGCCAATACGCCCCAGCTCAACCAGGGCCTTGATCTGGTCGGCAGCCAGCTGAGGGTGGAGCAGAGGCCACACGCGATAGAACGCCAGGCAGCCGGTCAACACCAGCCCGGCCACGATGATGGTTTTGGTTACCCGCCTCGAGAACCAGCGCGATTCGAACCCAACCAAGGTGGCCTGTGTCCGCTCCACGAACGTATCTTTGTCCGGCGCAAGCTGGAGCGCCGGATCCGCCACCACATCCAAAATGTGCGCCGCCAAACGGCCAAGATCACCGTCCTCGGCATTGGCGACGACGTACCTCAGTCGGCGCTCCAAGTCGGCGCGTTCTTCCGGCTCCAAATCATGATCCAAGAGCTCCTGCAGGTCATCCAACGCCCGGTAGAGTTCGGCTCGGGCTGACCGATGAGGTGCCTGCCGAATACGTGAGTACAGCAGCACGGTGAGCAAGAAGAAGGCGTAGACAATCGGCGCTGCTGCAGGGTAGAAGTAGTCGTTGGATTGGGTGATGAATTTCCCGACCTCGTCGATAAAGAGGCCCATGCCGATGCCAGCCAAGATGGCGCCGGAGAGGTAGGCCCAGCGGTTGGCGATCATCAAAGGGATCAACGAAGCAACAAAGAGGAACAGGCCACCCCACAGCACATGCGCGATATGGAACTCGCCCCCGCCCACCTGAGGGTAGCCCGTCAGGCTCAAGAAGAGCCGGGTGAGAGAAACCGACCCAGCAAAGCTGAGCAGGGTCACCAGCAGATAGGTGTCGGCCCGTCGACGCTTGACCGGCCGACGAACGTGACTCACGATACGCTTCATGATTTGGCGGATTTCACCGACGGTGGCTTGGGCATCCAGGCCAGAAGCAACGTGGCCGCCAGCGCCAGGACGGCGCCGAACCAGAATGGCGCCGCTGGCCCAAGCCCGGCCCAGCTCCCCGCTCCCTGCCACAGCACGCCGGCGATCAGGCTGGCCGGAAACGCGGCCAGTCCAATGGCGGCATGGTAGACACCGTAGGCCATACCGCGTTGGTCAGCGCCCACCAGGTCGGCCACAAAAGCCCGCGCCACCCCTTCGGTCAGACCGTAGAACGCGCCGTAGACAGCCATCAATCCCACCACTTGCCAGGCGGCGCCGGCGCGGGCGAAGCCAACATATACCAGGACATAGAGCCCCCAGCCGGCGGCCAGCATGCGGCGCCGCCCCCAACGGTCCGACAAACTCCCGGCTGGCCCCGATAGGCCGGCGTAGACGAGGTTGAACACGAGCATCATCCCCAATATGCCGGCCGCGGTCAGCCCGACGTTCTGGGCGCGCAAGATCAGGAAGGCGTCAGATGAGTTGCCCAGGGTGAAAATGAGCATGATGCCGATGAAGAGCAGAAAGGATCGATCAAATTGCTTGAGTGACAGGCTGGGGCGATTGGTTCCTTCACCCTGGACGGGCACCTCACGTGCGCCAAAGACCAGCACCAGCACCGCCAACACCGCCGGGATCAGACTCAAGAGGACGATGAGCTGAAACGTACCTCGATCGAGATCGAGGCCCCGGCCGCGGGAGGCCAGCAGCACCCCAAGCGCGATCGCCAAGCCCACCACCGCTCCGGCTGTGTCGCCCGCCCGATGCAGACCAAACGCCCAGCCCCGCCGCTCCTGCTTGACGCTTCCCGCCAAGAGCGCATCCCGGGGCGCCGTGCGGATTCCTTTGCCCAGACGGTCCGTAAAGCGCACGCCGAGCACCGTCCCCCAGCCGGCGGCAAAGTAGAGGAACGGCTTGGCGACCGTCGACAAACTGTAGCCGAGGACGGCCAGCCCCTTCCTCCGCCCCAATCGATCGGAGAACCAGCCCGAAAACACCTTCATCAGGCTGGCGGTGGATTCGGCCACGCCTTCGATCAGGCCAATCAGCGGCGTGCGCACGCCAAGCACATCAAACAGGAACAGCGGCAGCAAATTGAGGATCATCTCCGATGAAACATCGGTCAGGAAGCTGGTGGCAGTCAGCGACCACACGTTGCGTGTGGTCAACCCCGGATCCTGGTCATGATCGTCCTGTGATTGTGTATCTATCGCCATCTACCGCCTCCAGCGAACACGTTGACCCAAATCATCGGTGCGCACTTCGAACGTCGCGCCGCCCACTTTCAATTTCACCTGCCAGCCCGAAACCGCTCCCGGGGCGCAGGAATCCCCTTCGCTCGGCAGACCCAAGCAACCATCCGACCAAGTGGCAGCCGAATAAGACAGCACCTCGATCTGGCCCGGATCGACCGCTTCCGCCTGTGCCAGCGCACCAATGGCCGCCGACACCGCCGGGGGATAGGGCTCGTCTGGGCCGGGCGCCGAAGCATCAGCCATCATCGGGTCGCCGAGTAATCCGCTCAGAACGAGGAATGTTCCCCCCTGGCTTCCATCGTAGACGACCAGCAGCCGGCCGACACTCCATATCCGGGGGTGCTGCCATCCGGCAAGAGGCTGCCCTTGGAAAGTCAGGCGCTGTGGGTCGATTTCGGACTGCGCCGTAGCCCGGCTGGCGGAGTCGGGAAAAGCGTACACCGCTACCGCTTCTCCGGCCACCTGAATGATCTCGCCCGTAACGCCAAACTGGGGCTGCGCGGCACCTTCGACACGAACGGATTCGTCTGTTGCCAGCGCCAGGGCAGCAATCAGGTTGTCGGTGGTCTCTATCGGGGGCATCGCCGTGAGTGCGGCTTGTGTGGGCGCGAGGCTGGGTGGCGAGGCGCAGCCGCCAATCAGGCTGCCGATGAAGAAGGCGGCGGCGCAGGCGGACGCCACCGCGCGCTTCACAGCGCGGCCTTCAATTCTCATGCGTTGGAGAAGGAATGATTCAAGCATCGGCCTAAGTCTACTGCAGGCCGGATCAGCCGCTCGTCCTCAAAGCGCTCGCATAAGGTTCGGCAAGAACTGATCAGTCTCAGGCTGCCGCTGGGAGAGCGCTTCTCTGACTCACGACCCACTTGGTGAGCTCAGCCACCACCGATGGCACTACCAGAAGCGGCAGGATGATCTCCCACTGCGCCAGCGTCAGCGGATAGGTGTCAAAGACCGGCTCAAGGATTGGAACGTAGACCGCTACCAGGAGCAGCACCAGCGACGACAAACCTGCCAGGACCATGGCCCGGTTGCTGAAGAACCCCAAACGGAACAGAGAGAACGTCTCCGACCGAGCGGTAAATGCTCGCAGAAGTTCCGAGAAGGAGAGCGTGGCAAAAGCCATCGTCTCGGCGATCTGAGCATGCTCGGGAAACGCTTTCAGGCCGATCAGGTAGGCTGTCAGGGTGGCGCCAGTGATGGCTACCGTCTGAACGGTGATGCCCACCCGCATCAGGCGGTTGATGATCGGTTCATCCGGCGGGCGGGGCGGCTTTTCCATCGTGTCCGGATCGCCCTTCTCCATCCCCAACGCCAGAGCCGGCGCACCATCTGTGATCAAGTTGAGCCAGAGCAGCTGGATGGCCGTCAGAGGTGATGGCAACCCCAATAGAATCGCCAGAAAGATGGTCATGATCTCAGCCACATTGCAGGACAGCAGGTAGTACACAAACTTGCGGATGTTGGCGTAGATGATGCGGCCCTGCTCGACGGCAGCGACAATGCTTACGTAGTTGTCGTCGGTCAGAACCATGTCGGCCGTCTCTTTGGCGACATCGGTACCTGTGATGCCCATCGCCACGCCGATGTCAGACCGTTTGAGCGCCGGGGCATCGTTGACTCCGTCTCCGGTCATCGCCACCACTTGGCGGTTGGCTTTGAGCGCATCGACGATGCGGACCTTGTGCTCAGGCGACACACGGGCGAAGACGTCGGTTTCCATGACGCGTTGGCGCAGCGCTGTGTCATCCATCTCGGCCAGCTCGCGGCCGGTGGCAATCTGATGCCCGGGTTTCAGAAGCCCAATCTGCTCGGCCACCGCCCGCGCCGTGTCGGGGTAATCGCCGGTAATCATCACCGTGCGGATCCCGGCCCGCTCGGCTTTCTCCAAAGCTTCGCGGACCTCTTCGCGCGGCGGGTCGATCATCCCAATCAGGCCCACGAAGATAAGGTCACGCTCCACCGCCTCTGGATCGGACGCCTCTGGGACATCGGCCTCGACCCGATAGGCAACCGCCAGGACGCGCAGAGCCTGCTGGGCCATCTTCTCGTTGGCCTCCAGGATCTTCGCTCTCAGGTCATCCGTCAGCGGCTGCTGCGAGTCGTCGGCTGACTGGTAGCAAGAACATATTTCAAGGATGACCTCGGGGGCGCCCTTTGTCGCCGCCACTTCCCACTCAGACATCGCCTGGTCGTAGAACGGGCTCGCATCCTCGGCGCGAGGCGCTTTCAGGGTGTGAATGGTCGTCATCCGCTTGCGTCCCGAGTCGAATGGGATCTCTTCGATCCTCGGATAGGCCTCGACCAGTGGCTTTTTCCACACTCCTGCTTTGGCCGCCGCCAACATCAGCGCCGCCTCGGTGGGTTCCCCCACAACTCGGAAACCGGCGTCGCCATTCGAACCTTGCTCGATTACCGCGTCGTTGTTGAGGGCTGCCACCCAAAGGGCAGTCGTCAGGGAGGGAATACTGTCGACCGCAATCGTCTTCCCGTCCAGCTTGAAGTCTCCGCGGGGCTCATCTCCCGGGCCGGTGATTTCGACCATTCGACCATCCACCCAGACGCGTGTGACCGACATACGATTCTGGGTTAGGGTGCCGGTTTTGTCGGAACAGATGACTGTGGTCGACCCCAGCGTCTCGACCGACGACAGCCGGCGGATGAGCGCGTTGCGGGTGATCATCTCGCGCATACCAAGGGCCAGCGTGATGGTAACCACGGCCGGAAGGCCTTCGGGGACGGCTGCCACCGCCAAGCTGACGGCCACCAGGAACATCTCCAATGGATCGAACCCCCGGACCCATCCCAAGGCGAAGACCGCACCGCAGATTGCCAGTGCCCCCCATCCGAGCACCCGGCCAAGCTGATCCAGCCGCCGCTGAAGTGGTGTTTCCTCATTTTCAATTTCGCTGATCATGCCGGCGATGCGACCCAACTCGGTCTGCATGCCGGTGGCCACGACCAGCCCGCGGCCTCGACCTCCAGCGACGAGCGTGCCGGAGTAGGCCATGTTCATGCGGTCCCCCAACGAAGCATCGGCCGACTTAAGGGGCGCGGTTTCTTTGTTGACCGTGCGCGATTCACCGGTGAGGGCGGATTCGTCCACCCTGAGGTTGACGGCTTCGACGAGGCGCAAATCGGCCGGCATGTAGTTGCCAGATTCCAGAAGCACCATATCCCCCGGCACCAGCTGGCGTGAGGGCACTTTGCGGCGGTGGCCGCCGCGGATGACGAAAGCATCTGGCGCGGCCAGCTTCCGCAGCGCGGCCAGCGCCTGCTCAGCCCGTCGCTCTTGGATCACGCCCAACGCGGCATTCAGCACCACGATGGCCATAATCGCTCCAGCTTCGAAGTAGTCCCCCAAAACAGCCGAGACCACGGAGGCCACGATCAGGACGATGACGATGAAACTGTTGAACTGGGCAATTAGGTTCTGCCAGAACCCGGGGCGCGGTGCTTCTCGAAGTTCGTTGGGCCCGAGCCTGGCAAGCCGTCCGTCGGCCTCCGGCTCCGAGAGGCCGGACTCAAGCGACGTGGCCAAGACGCGGATCGCTTCGTCCACGTCGAAGGTGTGCCAATGGCGCTGGTCAGCGCCCTGGTTGGGCTCTTCTTCGGATGTCAACGCAGCTGCTAGGGAGGGCTCCAATTGCATCCTCGCACGATGGCGCAGAAGGGTGAGGTTATTGCGCGGGATTATAGCATCGGGGATGTCTCTGCTGACTGACATGCAGGTGACACAAAGGCGACGCGGAGAGCGATTTCATGAGCCTCAGCCTTTGTGAAAATCATCACAAAGCGCAGAGAGCGGGAGCTATTCCAAGCCCATCGGCTCGTCGGATTCGGTGTTGAGCTCGCGCATCTCGCCGCTCATCATGTACAGGACGCGTTCGGCGATATTGGTCACCCGATCGGCGATTCGCTCGAGATTGTGGCCAACAAACAACAGATACAGCGCCGACTCCGGCTCCATCCCGGGCTGCCCGATCAGGCTTAGGAACTTGGTAAACAGCTCCTGATACCGTTGATCCATCACGTCATCTTTGCGGGCGATCGCCAGGGCGGCAACTTCATCCTGCGCCTTGTAGGCGTCCAAGACCTGGCGCAGCATGGCCAGCGATAGGTCATTCATGGCCTGGAGCGATACGGGAAGCTCGAAATCGGATTCGGACGGCATCCGCAAGCAGACCTTGGCGATTCCAGCAGCGTAGTCTCCGATGCGCTCCAGATCCAACACCACGTTCAGCGCCGCAACCAGACGCCGCAAATCGATCGCCGCCGGCTGTTGGGTGGCGATCGTCGAAAGGCAGGTCTTCTCGATTTCGAAGCGACGATCGTTGATGGCTTTGTCGCCGTCGACGACCCGCTCAGCCAGGGCGTGATCACGGCGGAGGAGGGCGTTCATGGCCAGATCCACGGCTCGAATGACGTCGGCTCCCAGGTCCATCAGGTCCTGCTGGATCTCGGTCAACGTGCGGTCAAATGCCGGTCGGCTCTTACCCATGGCTCTCACCTGCTTGTCCGGCCGTGGTTCGGCTCCCCTGCTTCATCCTAGCCGAAGCGGCCAGTCACGTAATCCTCGGTTCGTTTGTCCTTCGGCCGGGTGAAGATCTTCTCCGTCTCATCAAATTCGATCAATTCCCCGGCGCGATCATCTCGCATCATCATCATCCCGGTAAAGTCCGACACCCGGGCGGCTTGCTGCATATTGTGGGTCACGATCACGATGGTGTAAGCCTGTTTGAGGTCCTGCATCAGATCCTCAATTCGCATCGTTGCCACCGGATCGAGCGCCGAAGCTGGCTCGTCCATCAAGATGACCTCCGGCTCTACCGCCAGTGCCCGGGCGATGCACATGCGCTGCTGCTGTCCACCGGAGAGTGCCATACCCGATTGGTTGAGCTTATCCTTGACATCCTCCCAAAGCGCCGCCTGTTTCAGGCTGAACTCGACCAGCTCATCCAGTTCCGAGCGCCGGCGGATGCCGTACAGCCGCGGGCCATAGGCCACATTGTCGTAAATGCTCTTGGGGAACGGATTGGGTCTTTGGAAGACCATGCCCACTCGCCGCCGGATGTCGACCACATCCGCTTGCGGCCCATAGATGTCTTCATCATCCAGAAGCACCGTGCCCTCGATCCGGGCAGTAGGGGTCAGGTCGTTCATGCGGTTCAGCGAGCGCAGAAGGGTCGATTTGCCGCACCCGGACGGGCCGATGATGGCCGTAATGCGCTTCTCCGGGACCATCAGATCAACGTGCGCCAGGGCGCGAAAGTTTCCGTAAAAGACAGACAATCCTTTCACTTCAACCTTGGGGGATTCGGGTGTGATGATCGGCCTGTCCTTGGCCCGGCTTCGTTCGCGCACAATCTCGGCCGGCGTGAGCAAGGTCGGAGCGTCCCCGTCTGCTCCACTCTGTCTACCGGCGGCCAGACCGCCCAGGGTCGTTTCAGTCATTGGTCATCCTTGGAGCTTGGCACTGCGGTATTCGACCCACAGTCGAGAAACAATGTTGACGAGCAGGACCAGGATCATCAGCACCAGGGCCACTGCCCAGGCCTGATCGATACGTTCCGGATAAGGCTGTTGAGAATATTTGAACAGAGTCAGCGGCAGCGAATCCACAGGCTGTTCGATCAACCGTATGATCACGGCGATGGGGTTTTGGCCGGCGGCGATGCCGCTCGAGACCATGCGCCAGGCATCCAGACGTTCATTGCCAAGCGCCGTGAAGAGCAGCGGCGCCGTCTCGCCAGACGCCCTGGCCAGCCCCAGCAAGAAGCCGGTGATCAGGCCATTGGCGGCCGCCGGCAGCACCACGCTCATGGTCGTCTTCCACTCCGACGCGCCCAGGGCCAGCGATCCTTCGCGAAGCGTCTTCGGTACCAGGTTGACCATCTCCTCAGTGGTGCGAATGATGATCGGCAGCATCAAGATCGCCAGCGCAATTCCGCCGGCCAGGGCTGAGAAGTGCCCTTGCTGCTTGACCACCAATGCGTAGCCGAACAAGCCCACCACGATTGACGGCACGCCAGAAAGCACGTCGGTGCTGAAGCGCACCGCCACTGCCAGAGGATGCTGTGGGTTGCGCGACGCAAACACGCCGGCCAACACACCCGGCGGCATGGCGAAAACTGCCGAAAGCACCGTGAGGATAATCGTTCCCTGGATCGCGTGCAGAACGCCGCCGCCCGCCACCCCCATCGGAGTCGGCATATGCAGGAAGAAATCCAGGTTGATGTACTGCCCGCCGCGGTAAACGACGTAGCCTATGATCCAGAACAACGGGACCAGCGCCAGAAGCGTCATCAGGCCGGTCAATCCCAGCACGACGGCATTCACAATCCGCCGCCGCAGGTGCCCGGACTGGGTGCGGATCCGCGGTCGGCCCCGGTCGTCGATGGAGACGCTGGCGGTCATGCTCGCTGCCCCCGAGATGCCGGGTTGGCAACCCGCCAGACCAACAGCCGTGCGATGGCGTTCAGAAACAGGGTCATGACGAAGAGGATGAGACCGACCTCAATGAGGGCGGATGTGTGCAACTTGGTGACCGCTTCGGCGAATTCGTTGGCGATGACGCTCGACATGGTATAGCCGGGTCTGAGAAGTGACGCCGAACCCTCCATGGAGTTTCCGATGACCATTGTGACTGCCATCGTCTCCCCCAGGGCACGTCCCAAGCCGAGGATCACGGCGCCGAGAATGCCCGACATCCCGTACGGGATCAGCACTTGGATGATCATCTCCCACTGCGTGGCCCCAAGCGCGAGGGCAGCTTCTCGCTGAGAGCCTGGTATGGCCCGAAAGACGTCCCGGCTGACAGCGGCGATGGTGGGCAGGACCATGATCGTCAGGATCAGCGTGGCGGCCAGGCGGCTTGAGCCGCTCTGAGGGACGGGCCCGGCAAACAGGGCGCCGAGCACGGGTAGCCCGCTGAAAGCCTGATTGAGCATCTCCCCAAGTGGAACCACGACCAAGGGCAGGAAGACGAAGATCCCCCAAAGACCATAGATCACACTGGGAATGGCGGCCAACAGCTCGATCATCCAGCCCAACGGGATTCGTAGCCAGTTCGGCGCCAGTTCGGCCAGAAAGACGGCGATCCCCAAACCCATGGGCACGGCCAGCACCAGAGCGGCAAAGGATGTGATCAGAGTGCCATAAATAAAGGGCCAGGCATCGAACTCGCCGCTGACCGCATTCCAGGATGCATCCAACGTGGGACGCAGGAAGGACCAACCAAACGCAGCGCGCGAGTCCGAAGATGTGGTCCACAGCAGGATGGCGAATCCAACCAGAAGGAGCAGAACGATGGTCACCGAGGCCAGCAGGAGAGCGCGCCAGGGTCGGTCGCCGTGATCCAGAAGCTGATTAACTCGGTTCAGGAAGGCGGAGCGTTGCATGTCGGGTTATGCGCTCCCGGACCAATGAAGCGTGTGTGCGTAGAGGCGGGCATGTGGAGGGGCCGTGGCTTTCGCCGGCCCCTCCACGAGTCCTATTGCCGGATTGTATATGCTATCGGACGCCAGAGCTAGTTTCCCAAAGCCGGCATGACAGCGCTGCCTTCGCAGGTCACCTGGCTCAGTTTGTCCAGCACCTGGGAGCGGACAGAATCCGGAAGAGTTGCATATCCAAGATCGGAGGCCCGCTTGGCGGCGGGGTCGGTGAGGGTCCAGTCGATGTACTCGAGCAGCTTCTGGGCCTTGACACAGTCCCCACTCCACTGGGTGTGAAGCACCAGATAAGTGTAGCCGGCGATCGGCCAAGATTGCGCACCTGGACCGTCGACGAGGACCGTCGTCAGTTCGGGGGTGAAGGCGTCGGCGAAGTCCGCCATTGCCGACTGCAGGGTCTCAGCCGTGGCGTTCAAGGTGGTGCCGGCTTTGTTCTGCAGTTGGGCGTAAGCGATCTTGTTGGACACGGCATAGCTGAGCTCGACATAGCCGACGGAGTTGGGTGTGTTCTGGACCGCAGCCGCCACACCCTGGTTGCCCTTGCCGCCAATGCCATTGCCGGCCTTGTCCACCGGCCACTGGACGGATGGGCCGGAGCCGACATTGTCCGCCCAGTCCTGACTGATAGATGACAGCGTGCGGGTGAAGATCTCGGTCGTGCCGGACCCATCTGAGCGGTGGACGGCGGTGATGCTGGCGTTCGGCAGCTTGCTGGCCAGGTCCGGGTTGTCCGCCGTGATGGCCGGATCGTTCCAGGTCTTGATCGAGCCGTCATAGATACCGACCAGCACATCGCGGCTGAAGATCAGCGGCGGATCGTCGGCAGTCAAGCCGTCGACATTGTAGATCATGACCTCGGCGCCGGCGACGGCCGGGTACATTTGAAGGTCCTTGCCCGCTGCGTACTCGTCTTGGGTAAGAAGTGAGTCAGAGCCGGCGAAGTCAACCGTGCCATCGATGATGGCTTTCTTGCCGCCCCCCGAGCCGATGCCCTGGTAGTTGATGCTGACAGAAGGGTCGACATCTTGGTAGGCGTAGGTCCACTCAGTGTAGATCGGAAGAGGGAATGTCGCCCCAGCTCCGTTGATTTGTACCGATCCGCCCGGCAGATCACCCGAGGGCTGTGCCCCCGAGCCGCCCCCACAAGCCGATAGGGCCAGGCCCAGAATCAGGCTGCCCAAGATGACTCGTCGAATGGAAAGCATGGAAGTCTTCTTCTCCTTGGAAGATGTCAGGCATTTCATGGGATCAGTGTAGCGTCCCAGGCTTAATTCAACGTCAAGGAGGGGTTAAGGCTTCTTAACCAACGCACCTGCCTTGCTCAGGCAGGTGCGATAGGGGAAGGAGGAGAGAACGACGCATGCGGCTGTCAAACCGCTCCGAGCAGGGGCCCGCTCCGCTGTCTACCGTCACATTGAAACTTGCTTCCGGGCTTTCTCAAACCCTTCTCCGGCCGGTCGCAACACATACCTCATAAAGACCTTCGAAGATGTTTCCAGCCGGGTCTCGGCTTCAGCCGAGAGCGCAGAGCCTCATTTACTTTCACGGGTGGGCAACCCTTGGGCATGTGCTTGCCGTCATCTGTGGCGACTTCGGCGCTTTCTGCACAAGCCTCGTCGGCTCTCTTTACGCTATTCATCATAGGACAATCTTCTTTAGGATGCCTTAAAGGCAGATCAAGGTTGGATTAAGCCTTGCTGAGCAAGTTGGGGATGGGTCAGGCTGCCTGAAACCGCATGTGGAAGGCTGCCCCGTTGTCAGGCGGCCGGCGGTTCTCCGCCCAAATGCGGCCGCCATGGGCTTCCATGATGTGCCGTGCGATGGCCAAACCCAGGCCCGTTCCGGGCGTGCCGCGAGCCTGATCGCTACGGTAGAAGCGCTCGAAGATCCGATTCAGATCATGTGGAGCCAGGCCCGGCCCTTCATCCTTGACCGTCAGGCGCACCTCGCCGCCATCCGGCTGGGCACTGAGCCAAATCGTGCCCCCTTCCGGCGAGAATTTGATGGCGTTGTGCAGCACATTGACCAGGCAGCGAACGGCGCGCTCCTCGTCAGCCAGCACCCGCATCTTGGGAGGGTCCTGGACCTGGATCTTGATGTGCCGCCGGTCGGACTGATCTTTGAGGCGTGAGGCTGCCTCCTGGAGCAGAGCGCCAGCGTCAACGGGCTTAAGACGAACCACCTCGTGACCCGACTCGATCGCAGCCAGGTCCAGCATCTCTTGGACCATGGTCTGCAGCACATCCACCTGGTCCAGTATCTTGTCTACGGATTGGCGGGCTACCTCCGGGTCCTTTCCAGGCGGCCCGGACAACGTTTCGGCCAGCAGGCGCAGGGAAGTCAGCGGCGTACGCAGTTCATGGGACAGGTTGCTGACCAAGTCCTGACGGGCGCGGTTGAGACGAACGAGCTCGGTGGTCTCGTTCATTGCCAGGACGAGCCCATCTTCAAAACGCACACAGCGCAGATCGAAGCTCCGATCGTCCCGACGAAATCCCCTTTCTTGGATCTTTCCAATTGGGGCCTGTAGCCCCTGCCGAGCCAATTCCTCCAGTTCCACAGCACGGGTGAAGCGCATCAGCGACTGTCCCACACCCTCCCTGCCAAAGAAGGTCTGGCAGCCGGGACTGGCAAAGGTCACTTGCAGTTCGTCGTCCAAGATCATAAGCAGGTCATGGGTCGTCTGACCGACGCGCGCCAGTTGGCGCTGCTGATGCTCCAACTGGTGGGCATGGGCTTCGGCCAGACGTTGATCGCGGCTTAGCGCGTTGGACTGCCCCATTCGCAGCCGCCGTTCGCGCTGCCAAGCGATCGCCAGCGAAATGGTCACGCACAATAGGCCGATAATGACCCAGATTTCCACGTCAACCCTCGAACCGGTAGCCAACACCCCGCACGGTGGTGATACGCCGCGGGTCGGATGGATCAGCCTCGATTTTCTGTCGGAGCCAGCGGATGTGTACGTCGACAGTTCGTGCGTCGCCGACATAGTCGTCACCCCACACGCTGGCCAGCAAGAAGTCTCGCGTCAGGACGGCATCCTTGTTGCGGACCAGGGTGGCCAAGAGTTCGAATTCGCGCGGCGCCAGCTGCAGCTCATCCCCGCCAAGAGTCACCCGGCGGGAGACCAGATCGAGGGTCAGATTGCCAGAGGAGAACTCGGTTGCATGCGGTGCGTCGGTTTGCCCCCGCCGCAGGGCCGCCCTGATTCTCGCCAGGAGTTCACCCAGTGAGAATGGCTTCACGACGTAGTCATCGGCTCCGGTTTCCAACCCAACGATCTTGTCCGTCTCGGTTCCGCGGGCAGTTAGCAAGATGACAGGCACGCGGGATTCACGCCTCAGAATGCGCAGCACGGTCAAGCCGTCGAGCTTGGGCAGCATCACGTCCAAGACCACCAGATCAGGATTGATTTGCTGCGCCATCTCAAGAGCCATCTCGCCGTCCTCAGCCGTTTCCACCTGATACCCTTCCGACCGCAGGTTGAGGGCCAGGGTTTCTCGGACAGTAGGGTCATCTTCAACGATCAGCAAGGTGGTCACGGATCGATTATAGCCGCCCAACGATAGCTCTCTGCATTTGGCGGGAGGCGCATGTTCGGCTGTTCGTAGGCCGGCCTATCGAAGCCCTGGTCCGATCATCTCAAGGAAGATGCACTTGCTTCAATCCGTCCTACTTGGCGCCCGGCTGCTTCAGGATCTCCGGATATTGGTCGGGGACGAAGAGATCGAACCCACTCTTCACGCCACATAGAAGACTATCTCACTCCCTTTTCAGCCGCCGACGGGACCGGCCTGAACTAGCCATCCTTCAGGGCGAGGCGCTCCCAAGCCGCTCGTCAGCCGACGTTAGCCTCGGAGGCGGACCCGGCCAGTAGTCAAACGTGGGCCAGCCCGGGTATGATGCCGCCACACCCCGGTCGGCGTCATCGCCGTTCGACCAGGCAATTCTCAAGTCCGACTTTGAGAACGGCGGTTCGAGCGTCAGTAGATTGCCATATGGCATCCATCGGTCAGCGTGCACGAAGATCAAACCCCGACCAATCCGGGCCTCTTCGACCGGTGCCAGCTCCGCCCGCGAGATTCCGTACAGTCCGCGCAGGCTGCCCAGGCGCATCGGCCAGTAGAAGATGAGGTTGCCAGCCACCAGCAAACAAACGACCCCCAGCGTGGCCAGTCGCCGAGCACGCAGGACGCGCGTAACTCCCTCGACGAACCAACCTCCCACCCAAAGCAATCCCGCCGCACTCAGCACCATCAGCCCCGGCAGGGCGGCGTAGTAGTAGCGAGGTCCGAGCAGCCAGGCTCCGATCCAGTACAGGCTGTAGACGACCAAGAGGCTGGGAAAGACTGCCGCCAGAAGCAGGCCGTCTCTATTCCGGCGCAGCGTCCAAAGGCCGAAAGGCAGAAGGATCCACGAGATGTACGGCCAGCCGAGCAAGTCGTGAAGGCCGGCCCTCAAGCTGAAGCGGGTGTTCAGCCAGGCCAAGGTCAGGTTATGACCTCCGGGGACGTTGCCGACGCCCGCCCCGAAACCAAGCTTGTCATAGGGCCACCACAAAGCGTATGGGTTTTGGGTTGGATCCCCGGTGAGGGCGGCCTGCCAGAGTGGCAAAATCAGAGTCAACAGCCCAGTGAGACCCGCAATCATGGCCAGTGGAGGCCAGGCTTCCCGAGCTGATCGCCTCAACATGACCAGCCCATGGACAACAAACGGTAGGGCGACACCGACGGCGGTCAGGGGCCGGGTTAGCACAAGCAGACCCAAGCTCAAACCGGCCAGTACCTCAAGCATTCGGGCGGGTATGCGAGGGTCAGCTATGGTCCCTCCCTCCACCCGGAATCGATCAAACCAAGCCAGGGCAAAGACTGCGCCCAGGGCCAGTGAAAGGTTGTGCGACATCAGGGTTCCAGACTGCACAGCGAAGAACGGCGAGATGGCGGTCAGCCCGGCGGCCACCAGGCCCACCCGCTCATCGACAATCCTGGTCCCCAGTCGATAGATGAGCCACACGGCCAAGGCGCCCAGGATCGGGTTGACGGCGCCGGCCGCGTTTGCCCAAATGCCAATGGCAAGTGCGGCCGGGAAACCCGGCGGGTACTTGCCAAATCGAAATCCCTCGGCCTGGACCACAAAGGGTACGAGCATGGGCTTGGCATGCTCGGGCTCGGGCAACCGGATCTGCCCGTCGGCCATCACATGGGCCTCCCACAGATAGGCGAATTCGTCTTCCAGATGGGGGAGCCCTTCAAACACCCAGCGCGTGGCGCCCAGGCCGATGACCAGCGCCAACAAGGTGATGGCGACCGCCAGAAGGCTGCTTCTCCGCAAAATCAGGCGCTCCCCGCGGGCCGATCAGCGCCAATGTTGGCCAGGGCTGCCAGGGCTTGCGAGTGGAGCGTCCGGTTGGAGACCAGTACTCCTGTGTTGCGAGCCAGGGTTCTACCGGCCGAGAAATCGAGAGGTTTGCCTCGCAAATCGGAGACTTCACCGCCCGCCTCCTCGACGATCAACGAACCGGCTGCCTGGTCCCAAATCTTCTCCCGATAGTCCGGCTTGGCAGGCGACAACAAGCGGAAGATCAACTCGCCCTGGCCGTTGGCGAGCGCTGCGTACTTGGCCTGACTATCCATCCGCACAGGTGGTGCCGAGACTCCCAGCGCCGCCTCCAATGCGTGAAGCTGATCCAGATTGGTGTGCCCTGCCTCGACCGAGGCCAACAGGCGCGCGACGGATGGCTCGTCGCAATCCGAAACATGCAGAGGAACCAGCTCTTCCGACTCAAGAGCGCCTCCCCAGGCTCCCCCGCCGCGCACGGCCACTGCCACCGAGCCGTCAGACCCAACGTCGTCGCCTGATTGGCCAAAATCCAACCTCGGGCAAGCCAGGGCAGCCACGTTCACCAGGCCGTCCTCGATCAGGGCCAGGGCCACCACCCAGTGCTGATGGCGCAGGAACCCAGCCGTGCCGTCCACCGGATCGAGAGTCCAGAATCGCTGGGCCGGCTGCCCCTGGCCGCGATCAATCCACGCATCGACCTGGCCATCGGTCGCCTCACCCAGCGTGTCGACCAGGTGCCGGGTGACGGCTTGGCGCACGCCTTCGGCCGACTTTCCGCGCAACGAACGACTCGATTCTTCGGCTACCAAGGGGTCGTCTGGGAAGGCGGACTCCAATTGATGGCTGACGAGAGCCTGGCAAGCGAAGTCGGCTACCGTCACAGGCGATCGATCGTCCTTAATCAATTCTGCTGTGACCATGGCCGCCTGCACCTTGATCCCAAGGCGAGCCGCGGCTCGAACGGCTGAAAGAGCGAAGCTGCTTTCTGCATGATAGGCATCGAAGATCGGTGGCAAAGGTTTTTCTCCTCGGTGATCTGGCCTGCTGTGTAGTTTACAATCTTAGGATGTTCCCTCGCGAGCGAACTCGCACGGCGCTGGTCATCACCCTGGTAGTTCCTATCGTACTCGGCTGTGCTTTCTTGAGTCCGAGTGGAACCGCCCCGGCCCCACCGGCCACCGTCGCTATCGCCACAGCTCCTCCCAGTCCGTTTCCTGCCCTGACCGACACGTCGGTTCCCGGCACGCAGGCGCCCACCCCCACTGCCACGTTGATTTCAAGCCTGCCCGACCCGGCCTCGGCGACCTGGCAATCGGTGGCCACTGGCTTGGCCAACCCAGTCGATCTCGAGGCGATCGGCGACGGGCGTCTGTTCATCGTGCAGCAATCGGGGACGATCTTAGTCTCTCAGGATGAGCAGATTCAAGGAACGCCTTTCTTGGACCTGCGTGACCGCGTTAACACCAATGGCAGCGAACGCGGCCTGCTCGGTTTGGCGTTTGACCCCAACTTCACTCAGACGGGCGATTTCTACGTAGACTACACCGGGGCAGGAGGCGACACTTTCGTGTCGCGCTTCCACACCGACCCCGGCTCTAACCGATCCGACCCTTCTAGTGAGCAGAACTTGCTGCATATCAAGCAGCCCTACGCCAACCACAATGGCGGTCACCTGGACTTCGGTCCCGACGGCGATCTCTACATCGGCATGGGCGATGGCGGCTCGGGTGGAGACCCCCAGGGAAATGGCCAGAATCTGGGGGTGCTGCTCGGCAAGCTTCTCCGGATCGATGTCCACAACGGTGATCCCTACGCCATCCCGCCGGACAACCCCTTTGTCAACCAGCCTGACACCAGGCCGGAGATCTGGGCCTATGGACTGCGCAACCCATGGCGCTTTTTCTTTGACTCGACCACCGGGGATCTCTACATTGGCGACGTGGGCCAGAACCAATGGGAGGAGATCGACTTCCAACCAGCGGGTGACCCGGGCGGCGAGAACTACGGCTGGTCTATTCGTGAAGGATTTCACGAATACAGGGGGCAGGCGGCCGGCCTGATCGATCCGGTTGTCGAATACAGCCACAGCGACGGCTGCTCGGTCTCGGGTGGCGTCGTCGTGCGCGACCCAGATCTGCCAACGTGGCAGGGCGTCTATCTGTACGGGGATTTCTGCTCGGGTACGGTTTGGGGTCTGCTGCGCCAGCCCGACGGCAGCTGGTTGAACAATCGCCTCTTCCAAACCTCAGCCGCGATCAGCGGCTTTGGCGTTGACACCGCCGGCCATGTTTACCTGATTGACCACAACGGTGGTCTCTACCGCTTGGCACCGTCTGGCTAGCGGATCACGAGATAGATCGCCACACCTCCCAGGCCCAAACCAACGATGGCGCTGAACGCCAGGCCAACCGTGAGCACCCACACTGCCAGGGTCTGTCGCCAAGGCGGCCCCTGAGTCTCTCCGGACTCGGCCGACGATTGATCCATCTGCCGTCCCACGGCGCTGAAGAACAGCACCAAGAGCGCCAGCAGCACCAGGCTGAGCAGCGCCGCTGGTGTGAAGACCAACCCCAGCCGGATAAACGCCTCCTGCGTCAACCGTGCCAGCAGTTTGGCGAACCGTTCCGGCGAAGCGGCGAAGACCGCCAGGGCGGTCAGGGACAGGCCGAGCATCGGCAGCGCAGCGATCAGCGTCGCCACCGCGCCGATCCGGGCCGCTTTCCGTTGGTCCGGCGGACGGGCCGACTGCGGGTCACGCGAGCGCCAGGCTACGTAGGCCAGTGCCGCCAGCAGCACCAGGAGCGCCCAAGGCGCGACCTCGAACACGGGGGCCAGGTAGCGGTCCCCGGGGAGGGGGGCCAGCAGTGCTTGCCAGCGGCTGGGCGATACAAAGGCCAGCAGCCGCGCCGCGACGGAGGCGAGGAAGAGCAGGACGGCTGGCGGCAGCAGCCAGACTGCGCTGCGGCTCAGGCGTATTCTTTCCGGCTGCTTCTTGACCTCAACCGGCTGGGCGCGGGCTGCGGTGTCGGGCCGCTCCAGCGCGTACAACGCAGCCAAAATCACAATTCCCAGCAGCGTGGCCGGGGCGAAGACCAACATCGAGCGGATGATTTCCTCGCCGGGCAGTTGGGCAAGCAATCGGCCGAATCGAGTCGGCGCGGCGTAGAAGACGGCCAGGGCCGCCACGGAGAGCAGCAACATAGGCACCGTCGGCACGAGCACAGCCGCGGCCGCCCAGCGCGTGTAGCGGTTGCCGGCAGCTGCGCCGCTGGTGAGTCGGCGCTCTGGTCGTCGGTCCTGCTCCATAGCACTCATGGCTGCAGTCTCACCTCCACACTCATAAGATGGGTATCGCCGCCGAAAGCCGGGCTGACGTCGCGCACCACCACCCGGCCCGGACCGGGTTGGGCCAGTGTGTAGCTCAGGTCGGCCTCGAATGGGCCGGGCTGACCCAGATCGGGAGCCTTCACCATCACCGGCTGTTCGGCCAATTGATTCCCTTCGGCATCGTAGATATCGATCACCAGCGTCTGCTCGAACCCGCCCAGGCCGAAGCCAGCCACGTGCAGCCTGCCGCCGCTGACGGTCTCCCCAGGCTGCGGCTGCCGGATGGCGATTTGCTCTGCATGGGGCTCTGCCGGATGGATGTCTGCCGATCCGCCCGATGCCAACTGCACGCCGACCGACGCGAGGTGCGTCACGCCCCCGTCCCGAGGGCTGGTAGCGAAGACCTGCAGAAAGCCCTGCTGTGTCTGGCCGACGCTGAAGGGAATGTCAACCTTGAAAGCGCCGCGCTGCCCGGCGTCGGCTTGGATCGTGGTTGAAACCGATGCCAGTTGGCTCCCGTTGTCTGCCAGCAGCCTGACCGCCAACGTCTGCTCGAAGGTCGGGTCGGACATACCTTGGAGATGGATCGGGCTGGTCAGGCGCGAACCCGGCCCCGGCGACAGGATCAGGATGGTTTCTTCTGGACGCTGACCGGCAGCTGTCGGCTGCCCGGCAGCCATGCCGGTGGGCGGCGCCTGCGATGGGACCAGCGTCGATGTCGGCACTAGGCCGCAGCCGATCAGGCCCAGCACGAGACCGACACCCAGGACAAACCGGGCGTTGTTGATGGTCCGGAAGTAACGGAAGACACGCACACCCCGAGTCTACCCGCCCCAATCACCCTTTGACAGGAGAACATATGTTCTATATAATGACAGGCAGCCGCAGCCCCTGCCGGGGTGGCGTGACAACGGCGGCCAGGAGGTTGTGTGGGACTTTTCGGTCGGTTGCGCGGCCACAAAGACAGCGACGGTGACCCTCTCGCTCATCGAACGGACGAGCGAGCCGGGCTCCAACTGGAGCTCGATCCCGAGCTCAGCGCCCGTTTGCGTCAGGCAGCCAAGCGGCGCGGCCGCCCTCCCCAAGCCTTTGTCCGCGATCTACTGACTGATGGCCTTGAGCAGGCGCTGCGGCGGCGTCAGGCTCAAGCGGCCCTCGAACAACTCACACCGCGCCAGCAGCAGGTTACCAAGCTGACCGCCCGCGGCTACACCAACCACCAGATCGCCGAGGCGCTGGTGGTTTCACCCGAGACGGTCAAAACCCACATCCGCCACGTGCTGGAAAAATTCGACGTCGCCAGCAAGGCCGACCTGCGCGTTTTGCTGCTCGACCTCAAGATCCGCTGGTGGGATGTCGATTCCTGATCCGCATCCGCTTGACAGCGCCGCCCCCAAGGGCGTTCCCAGCGAAGTGCTCCTGGCCGTCCGAAGCCGACCCGGCATCGGTGTTAGACTACGGCTATGTCAACCTCCACCCGGCACCTGCCGACCCCGCGCGGTCTCCTGAGATGGCTGCTCCGCCTGCCAATCAACCTATACCATCTGCACCTGGGATGGGTGCTCGGCGAACGTTTCATGCTCCTCGAGCACCTCGGCCGCAAGTCCGGCCAGTGGCACCAGGTGGTGATCGAAGTCGTCGACCACGAGGACGACACAGACACCTACTTCGCCGCCTCCGGCTGGCGCCTGAGGTCGGACTGGTACCGCAACATCCTGGCGCACCCACAGGTTCGGCTGTCCACCGGACGCCGGCGCCGGGTGACCGCCATGGCCCATGTCCTCGACGCTGCCCAGGCCGGTGATCGACTGGTGGACTATGCCCGTCGCCATCCCATCGCTATGAAGGAACTAGCCAGGGTGATGGGCTTCCCTAAGCACAACACGGAGGCCGATATCCGCGCCATCGCCGAAAGCCTCCCCATCATCGGGTTCCACGTCACACCCTGGCCCCAGCCCTCCTCCAACTGACCCACGCCCGGGTCGGCATACCTTGGCGAGGCGCCGCCATACCCAGAAGCCACCGCTTCGTCGGGACAGATCGGAACGACGGCCACACTCAGTGCGCGCTGGCTAGGACAAACAGTTGATCCCCGACGAAAACCAATCTCCCGGGGTGTTCAGCCTGGCCGGGAAGATGACAAACATCCCGGCCCGCTGAGTATGTGAAATACTTCACAAACCGCGACCACGACGCTAGAGTCGACGTATAGAAACAGAGAACGATCCCAGATCAAGCGAAATAACAGAAGGAGATCCTTTTATGTTCACCAGAACACCTTTGCTCGCCCTCGCTGTGCTGGCCATGGCAGCGCTCGCCTGCAGTTTCAATATCGACCTGCCCAGCATCCGCGGAGGGACCGTGAATACCGGCCCGACGCAGACCGAGCCGATTCAGATCCCAGCGCAGGACAGCAGTCCGGCGGTGCTCAAGCTCCAGTTTGGCGCCGGCGAACTCATGCTGGCGCCCGGCGCTTCCACCGGCCTGGTGGAAGGCACGGCCACTTACAACGTGGAACAGCTTAGGCCGACCATCTCCCAGACGGCATCGGGCGTGACGCTGTCCAGTGGACAGATGAACACAGACTCCATCCCGCTCAACATCGGCTCGGATGTGAAAAACACCTGGGACCTGAAGTTGGGCGATCAGCCCATCGATCTGGCCATCGCTGCCGGCGCCTACCACGCCGAGATGGATCTCGGCGGGCTCTCGATCACATCGCTGACCGTTCAGGATGGTGCTTCCGACGTCCACCTGAACTTCGCACAACCGAACCAGGTGGCGATGGGGCAGTTCTCATACTCAACGGGCGCTTCCAACGTCGACCTGTCGGGGTTGGCGAATGCCAACGTCGAGACCCTGGTATTCAACGGCGGCGCCGGCGATTACAGCCTTGACTTCACCGGGCAGCTCCAGTCGGACGAGGACGTCACCATCAAGGCGGGTCTCGGCAAAGTCACCATCATCATCCCAGATGGTGTCCCGGTGAGTTTCGACGTGCGCGGCGGGCTGACCAATATCGACATGCAAGGCAGCTTCCAGGGCGGGGGTCGTCAATTCAACCAATCTGCCCCCGGTCCATCCCTCACGATTCATGTCGAGATGGGTGCTGGCAAGCTGGTCGTTCGCAACCCCTAACCCTCCGAACTATCTCTCCTTATCAACCACTTGCGGCGCCCTTGGGGCGCCGCAAGTCTATTGTCTATGGAAGGAGAACCGAGGGACTCAGCCCAGCAGTCCCCCATAGAACAAGCCGATCAGCATATTGAAAACAATGTACAAGGCCAGGCCGATGACGGCCGTCACCAGCGCCTTGAATGTGTCAAATTCCATGGTTTCGCGGATTGCGATCACTCCGGCGGCGATGGTGAGGAGCCAAGCCGCCAGCCTGAAGATTGGCCCGACGCACGGCAAGAAGCCGAAGATGCCGACGAAGCGAGGCGCATTGGCGTAGCCTAGAGCACGCACCATCTCGCCCAGTTGGCTGCGCCCGCCGAGAAAATCGCCCACCAGATTGGCGATCACTGCCCACAGGAGCCAGCCGATGAGAAAGCCGTTGATCATCTCGGCGCCGAACCCCAGCACCCAGTGACGGCTCCCAATCCCAGTGCCGATGGCCGAAAGCAGGGTGGCTGCCAAAACAATCAGGGCCGCCTCTCCCTGAAGCCGCTCGTCGGCGGCTACCTCGCGGTAGAGGCTCGGGTCCAAACGTACGGCGCGCAGCAGGCGCTCAAACATGGGGTCGCCTCCGATGGCAGAGTGAAGCCCGCCTCAGTCGGCGGTCTTGAGGATCATCCCTCCGTCCGCCACAGGTTCATAGGTCATGGGTCCCTGCGGGATCTTGTTGATGATCTGGAGCTGGCCCGCGTCCATTGCCTCCCACATGGTCTGGAACGGCGCCTTACCAGCCACCCATTTCTCGGCGATGACACAGCCGTGGCCGGGCAGGACGGTGAACACCAGCTTTCGGGGGTCATCCGGGTTGCGCAGCGCCTCCGAGCGGTTGAAGGCTTCCTTGATACCTTGGGCCTGTGCTTCCGTGGCGCACGACACCAAATAGTGATAGTAGGGCGCGTCCAGCGGTACATATTCGACCGCCTCGGGGTCGTAGCCGCCGATGGCCCGGTGCCCGTGCAGCTTGGAGCGCACAACCGGAACTTCCCCGTCGAAATCCCAGGCATCGTCCAACGTGATCTTAGGCAACACCCGGTCCATGTCCAGCATCTCAACCGCCTCCGACGAAGGCGGGTCGTTGCGCTTGCCTTCGATATGCCGGACCTGGGCTCCGCTCCCGTCAGGCTGCAGCCCCACGATCACAGCCAGATCGTCCTCGGTGATGTTCCCCTTATCCACCGGGCGCGCGCTGCCGGTCACGGTGGCGATCAGCGCTTGGAGGTGCGGCTCCCACGTGGCAAAGCAGCCTTCACTGTATTGGCTGGCGACGGAGTCGGCAACTGCAGGGACCTGTACCAGGTCGACAATGCGCACCATTTCGGTGAAGAACTTGCGCTTGTCCAACGCCAGGGCTGCTGAGCGCATCTCCTCGACTGTGTTGAGAGCATCCCACTTGGCGCGGCTGATCATCGGTTCGAGCACGCTGTGTTCAGTGACCTCGCCCGTGCTGGCGGCAGTCACGATCCGCATCACAATGTCGGAGTAGAAGGCCTGCGAGTCATCCGCTAAGCTGCGGGGATGCGCCCCCACCAGATCAAAGTGGTAAGCCACTTCAGCCTTCTCGTCACCGACCACGAGGACAATGCGAATGCTCTTGGATTGCGCCTGAAGCAGGCGCTCGAGAGCCATGATCGGCCCGCCGCGTAATCCCTGTTCAACCAGTACGCGGTAAGCGTCCGGTGCCAGCCCGGGGAACTGGAAGTCCTCCGGGTTGCGTGGACTCTTCTCAAGCGCCTTCTTAAAATGCGCCAGGTCGCGCTCAAATTCATCCGGCTTCACGTGGATCAAGGTGTAAATAGTAGGGGATTTTTCCAGCCCGAACTTACGCCGGGCGGAGAAGAGCATGGCGTCGCGCCAGCCCAGCGGTTCGCCGTAGCGCGCCGTTGTCACCAGCACATCTGTATCGTTAGCTGGCGCATCCTGTATCTCGTGCCCGTGCTCCTCGAATGCCCTCAGTAGATTGTCGGCGACATCTTCGAGCATCCCTGTCATCGGTCCGGGTTCGAACACCACCCGGATCTTCTTCAGCCAACCATGGGCTGGCTTGGAAGTTTGTTCGAGAGTTGCACTCATGGATCGTTACTCCTAACCTCAACCCTCCCGGGTTGATCGGCCATCCCTGGCCTCCCAGATGAATCCCGGATCAAGCGGGAATCTGCCGCTTGAAGACCCGGTGGTTCTTATATGGAACCCCACCCACGTTCTCGAGGTCGCGCCGCATCTCGACAGCGCTTTCTGCCACTTGGGTTAGATCGGCGTGACGGAAATTGAACTCGCGGATTGTCTTCTCCATTTCGGAGTACATCAAAGCATTCCCGCCCCGCCCCTGAAATTCAGGCAGGATGCCTACCCCGTTGATGGCAACCCATTTCGTCCGCCGGAATTCTATCAGCAGATCGATCAGTCCAAACGGGAACAGCCGGCCGCCGTTGCGCTGAATGGCGGCTGAGACGTCCGGGAAGGCGAACAAGAAGCCCACCACCCGATCCTCATGTGTGATGATCTTGATCAGCTTCGGATCGGCAACCGTCATCAGGTTGTCGGTGAGGAAAGCGATCTCATCCTCTGAAAGAGGATAATACTCCCAATTGTTGATGAAGGATTCATTGTAGGCACGGCCGATACGATCCGCCCATTTGACAAGCTCGCGTTTGTTCTTGAACCGGTGGACCTGCAGGCCGCTTCGCTTGGCAGCTCGTCCGGCGATGCGATGTATCCGTTCCGGCATGTGGAACTTCTCGGCACTGAGATAACAGGAGACGAAGTCTACCTTCTTCTCAAAACCCAGCTCCTCGACAAAGGCCGGGTAGTAGGGCGGGTTGTAGTTCATCATCGTCATGGCAGGGCGGAACTCATAGCCCTCCACCAACATGCCGTAGCCGTCCAATGCGCCGAACCCTTTGGGACCGACAATATCGGTCAGGCCGCGATCGCGCGCCCAACCATAGGCCGTTTCGAACAGTGCTTCGGCCACCTCGAAGTCCTCGATGCATTCGAAGAGATAGAACTGGGCTTCGTGGACATCGTGGTAGGCATTGAAGGGCTTGTTTTCCATGGCCGCGATCCGGCCTACCGGCTTCCCGTCCAATCTGGCCAGGAAAAACTCGGCTTCCGAGTGGCCGTAGAATGGATGCTTGTCCCGGTTGAGCATGGTGGCGGCGTCGATGCGGATAGGGGGCACCCAGAGGGGGTGATCGCGGTAGAGTTCGAATGGCAGATTCAGGAAGTCACGCGTCTCGCGCTTGGAACGGGTGTCGATCTTCTCGATATTGAGCATGCACACCTCAGCCGAATGATTTAGCGGATTGTAACATCGGCCCTATCCATCTACAATCGGGTCCCTACGTCAGGAGGTCGACTGTCAAGTGATCGTCAAACTACTGCTGGCCTTTTTCCGATCTGGTTTGTGGCTCCTGACCCGAAGGCAGGTTGAAGGGGTCGAGAATGTTCCTGATCCGCCATACATCCTAGCCACCAATCACCTGGGGACGCTGGACGTCCCTTTCATTTACGCCACCGTCGGCGGGCCACACCTCGTTGGCTGGGCGGCTGAGAAATATGAACGCAGTCTGATCCGAGGCACGATTCTCAGGGCCGGCGGAGCGGTCTTCATCCAACGCGGCAAGGTGGATCGCCACGCACTGGATTTCGCCGTAGAGACGCTCAAGAGCGGCAAATCTTTTGGTATGGCGCCGGAGGGCACGCGCAGCCCTCGCCACAGCCTCATTCGGGGGAAGACCGGGGTGGCCTACCTGGCGGCAGAGTCCGGCGTGCCCGTGGTCCCCGTGGCGCTCACCGGCACCCATAGTCCTCAGGACCATTGGATTCGACTGCGGCGCCCCTTGATGACGGCTCACTTCGGACCGCCGTTCCTGCTGCCGCCCCTTCCGGATGAGGGACGCGGGGCGGCCCTCCGCCAAAACACCGACGAGATCATGTGCCACATCGCGGCCCTGCTCCCGCCCGAATATCGCGGGCTTTACGCCGATCACGCGCGCACCCTTGAATTGATTAATGAGGGATATGGCCAACGCACTCCCGAGGCTTGAGACGCAGCCTCAGCACACTTCGTGAAATCCTTCACAATACGAAACTGAACCGATATCCGTGTTGAATCCGCTGTCCATCCTGTTCTACACGTTGGCCGCCGCCGCTCTGGGCTCTTTGATCGTCCTGGCAAGGGGCGCCACCGACCGGCGCGGCCAAGCATTCGGCCTGGCCGCCCTGGGGTTGATCGGGTGCCTGGATGCGATGTCGCTGCTGGCGGGCTTCTCCATCGGGCTAGTCATGGCCTTGGTGGCAGTCCCCCTGGCGGTTCTTCTGGCCTGGGGCGCTGGCTCGTTCCGTATGCCCTTGGGCCTGATGGCGCTGACGACGGCCCTTCTAGCCATCGGCTTGCTGTGGGCCGACGTGTATCGCACTATCCAGTGGACCATTGGATTTGGTTTGGCGGCCGTCGCCGTGCTGTCCATTCTGCGCCTGGTGCGCTATTGGGCCGGCCGAGAGACCGGCGAGTTCAGCGGTTGGTGCCTTGCGTTGGGCGCAGCTCTCGGCGGTGTCGGCCTGGTGTTCGGCATCCCTGACCCAACCGGCGTTGGGCTGTGGGCGGCGCGCCTGGGCGCCCTGGCGGCGGCCGGGCTTGTCTTTCTCGCCCCCCGCTTCCAACTCGGGCTGGTGGCGGTGGCAGTCCTCGACGGCCTGCTGGCGGTCGGTCTTTCCGGATTCTGACCTCGGGCGGCCGGGGGCACCCCTCCGTCGATCTCAACTCGCGCGCGACATAACACCACCAGTGCGTGTACCCCTTAATACCATGGCCAGATTCCGCCAGCGCACCCCCGCCTTGACGCTGTTCTTCCTTGCCCCCGCCATCGGCGAGCTCCTTTCCGGCTCCTCACCGCCTTCCGAATTCTTCTCCCCCCTGACCCTGCTCCTGCTGGCCGTTCTCTACGGAGGCGGCGCATTGCTTGTCCGTGAGCTCAGGTGCCGCTGGCACAAGGGCTGGCCGACCGCCCTGCTTCTTGGCGCTGCCTATGGCCTGGTCGAAGAGGGGTTGATGGTCAAGAGTTTCTTCGACCCCAACTGGGTCGACATTGGCGTGTTGGGCAGCTACGGCCGCTGGGCGGGTGTCAACTGGATCTGGGCCTCAGAGCTGACCTTGTTCCACGCCGTTTTCAGTATCACGGTTCCCGTCTTACTGACCGAGCGTCTGTTCCCGGATCGTCAGAGCGACTCCTGGGTTGGGCGGCGGATGACGATCTTGCTCAGCCTCCTCCTCATCGGTGACATCCTGCTTGGCTTTCTGGCCCTGACCCCCTACCGCCCACCGTTCTTCCCGTATGTACTCACGCTGGCCACCGTCCTTGCCCTCGCGTGGGCGGCTCGACGGCTGCCGGTCCACATTTTCACTCATCCGCCCGATGGTCGCTCGGAGCCAGTCATGCGGTTGCGCGTGATAGGGTTCATCGGCACGCTGAGTCTCTTTGCGCTCAGTTGGGCCATCCCCAGCACGGGTGCCCCGGCCCTTCTTAATCTCTGGCTGATGGCAGGCCTGCCCGCAGCCATCTTGATCGCAGTTGCGGCTGCAAGCCGCGGCCGCCAACTGTCCGAGCGGCAGAGTCTGGGTCTGGCCTCAGGCGGTTTGGTTTTCTTCGTCTTGCTGACGCCGCTCCAGCAGCTTTCGAAGAACCGCGCCGACAACACTTCCGGCATGGCCATCGTCGGGCTGCTTTTCCTGGTCGGCCTGGTTCTCCTTGAGTGGCGTGTCCGGCACACAGCAGATGATCCCGCCTTCACCGCGGACGCCATCCTGGCCCCCGACCCCCCGCGCGGGTGACCTGGCGAACGTCGCAAATCAACCTCGAGTGGGATTGCCCCACAACGCCTTTGCGACTATACATTTAGCACATCTGTTCTATCTATAACACATACTGCTTGAGAGGAACGCCATGGTTCACCGCGAGCTCTTCCTGCGAACGACCCCCGATCTGCCGATCCCGGCCGTCGATCCGGCTCTCTTGGAGGCCATCAGCCGGCCCCGCCTGAGCCTGCTGTGGGGCACCGCCACGCCCACCCGCACCCTGCTGGCAGCCGTGACCATGCTCGCCTCCCGCGGCCAAAAGGTGCGCATCTTCGATGGCGGCAACCGCTTTGATGGCTATTTTGTGGCCCGGCTGGCACGCCGGCTGACGCCCGATCTGCAGGCGGCGATGGGGCGCATCCGTCTGTCGCGGGCATTCACTTGTTTCCAACTGGCCGAGCTGATCGAGAACGCCCCGGCCGAGCCAGCGCCTCTGTTTGGCCTCGACTTTTTGGCCACCTTTTACGACGAAAGCGTTCCCTTGCGCGACAGTGAGCGGCTGCTGTCGACCACCCTTGCGCATCTCAAGCGCTTGGCAGCCGTGGGTCCGGTGATCATCGGCGCACAGGAACCGCGCAGCCTGGTCAAAGACCGCTGGTCCTTGCTCGACCAGCTGCAGGCGGCCGCCGACGGTGCCTGGCTGCTGCGCCCGCCGGAAAGCCTCCCGCCGCTGCAGCCGCGCTTGTTCGCCTGAGACGGCCGGTGCTCACATACTGGATGCTAGAAACCAGGAGCTAGAAGCTAACCATGGGTCGCACTCTCCCCTCAATCACGCAAGCCTTTCTCCAGGAGCAGAGCTCCCTGGCACGCTTCCGCCGCGCCTTACGCCGAGAGGACCAGCTCGCGTTGGACGACCTACTGGCCGACGCGCGGCGCCATCTAGCGGCAGCCGCTTACGCCTCTCACCTGCTGCCGTTCGAGGTTATGCTGCTGGCCATGTTGGTTGAAGAACACAAGGCGGTCATCGATCTGCGGCGGCGCCTCGACGATCTAGAAGGAACGGCCGAAACGTTCTCCTCGCCTCGCCTGACTCCCCCGGACAGCGACCGGACGGACGCCTGAGCGTGCCCAGCTTTTACGGTTGGCTATTCGACGCCTACCCGCGGGGACGCGGCATGGCGGTCTGGTTCCTCGACAACGACGGACACGCCGTGCCTCTGCTTGATCATTTCACCCCTGCCTTCTACGCCCGCGGCCCGCAGGCCGACCTGCACGACGTCTGCCAGATGCTGCGCGCCCAGCGCGCCCCGGTCGACCTGCACCGGACCGAGCGGCGCGATCTGTTCCTCGATCAGCAGGTGGAGGTGCTCGAGGTGGGCGTGCGCTTTCCCGCCCAACTGCAGCGCCTGCAGCGCCAGGTGGCCGAGTTCCGCCCTCATCTGACCTACTACGACGCCGACATCCCGCTCCCCCAGCGCTACGTTCTGGCCCGCGGAATCTTCCCGCTGGCCTACTGCCGGGTGGAGCATGCCGACGGGCGCCTGACCGCTGTCGAGGCACTGGACTCCCCTTGGGACGCCGAATACCGACTGCCACCGCTGCGCGTGATGACGCTGCGCCTGGATGGCGAGCTGCGCAACCCGGCCCGGGGTTACCGCAGCGACTTGTTGGTTGACGTCGGCGGCCAGAGCTATATCTTCAAGCGCGACCAGGGGCGCCAACTCTTGCTCGGCGTGCGCCATCTGCTCGAGCAGCATGATCCCGATCTGCTGATCAGCGCCTATGGTGACTCCTTCATCCTGCCGCGCCTGATCGAGCTCTCCCGCCACTACGGCCTTCCCCTGCCGCTCAATCGGGACCACGGCCAGGCAGTCGGCCACAAACGCGCCCATTCGTACTTCTCCTACGGCAAGGTGATCTTCCGCGACGAGCAGCACACCCTGTTCGGCCGCTGGCACATCGACCGCCAGAATGCCTTCCTGGCCGACGACTACGGGCTGGACGGCAACCTGGAGATCGCCCGCCTAACCGGCCTGCCAGTACAGACCGTGGCCCGCGTTTCCACCGGCACCGGGATCAGCGCCATGCAGGTCGCCACGGCGCTGCGGCGCGGGGTACTCGTCCCCTGGCAGAAGCGCCAGCCGGAAGCGCTCAAGACCGGCCTCGACCTGTTCGCCGCCGACAAGGGCGGCCTGGTCTACACTCCGATCGCCGGCCTGCACGAGCACGTGGCCGAGCTGGACTTCACCGCCATGTACCCCAGCCTGATGGTGCACTTCAATTTGTCGCCCGAGACGGTCAAGGCTGAGTGCTGCCCGGGCGTACCGGTGCCCGAGTTGGGCACACCCGTCTGCAACCATCGCCAAGGCCTGGTGCCGGAGACGCTGGCGCCGCTGCTGGAGAAACGCGCCCGCTACAAGGCGCTCATGCGCGCCCTGCCGGAAGACGACCCGCGCCGCGAGGTGTACCGCCGCCGCTACTCGGCCCACAAGTGGCTCCTGGTGACCTGCTTCGGCTATCTGGGGTACAAGAACGCCCGCTTCGGGCGCATCGAAGCTCACGAGGCGGTCACGGCCTACGGCCGCGAGGTCCTACTGCAAGCGAAGGAAATCGTCGAAGCGCGCGGCTACCGCGTGCTGCACATGTATGTCGACGGCTTGTGGATCCACAAGCCCGGCGCCCGCGGCCGGCCGGATTATGAAGCCCTGCTGGATATCATCAAGGACCAGACCGGCCTGCCCATCGAACTGGAAGGCGTTTACCGCTGGCTCGCATTCCTGCCCTCCCGCACGGAGCCGCGCGTGGCGGTCGCCAACCGCTATTTCGGCGCTTTTCAAGACGGGTCGCTCAAGATCCGCGGCATCGAAGCCCGGCGTCACGACACACCGGCTTACATTAAAGACACCCAGCTCCACATCCTCGAGATCCTGGCCGACGGTCGGGACGTTGCCGGCTTCAGAGCGCTCCTTCCCAAAGCGGTCGCCTACGCCACCGAGCGCCTGCGCTGTCTGCGCGCCGGCCAAGCGCCGGCCAAAAGCCTCGTGGTCCAGCAGCGCCTGTCGCGCGAGCCGGAGGAGTTCAGGGTGCGCACGGCGGCTGCCCGCGCTGTCCAGCAGCTGCTGGGCGCCGGGATCCCCCTCAGCGCCGGCGAGCAGCTGCGCTTCCTGTACGTGCCCGGGCCGGAGAAGGTGCGCGCCTGGGATCTGGTTGATCAGGCGGTGCCCTACGATGTCGAAGCCTATACAGAGCTATTCCTACGCGCTGTCGAGTCGCTCCTGGCCGTGGCCAGCGTCGACCGCTCGATGCTCGAGAATTGGCTCCTGGCCGGCGCCGGGTACTGGGGGCCGCCCGGCGTACTGCCTCCGCCCGGCGCTGATCCCCGCATGCCCCTACTGGCCGCACGACGGCGCCGGAAAGCGGCTGCACAACCCACTCCGATGTCGGCCGCAGCGCCTCAAAACCGATACGCCGAGCATTGGGGCCGACGCTTCCCCTGAACACCAGCTCGCTGTGGCGATCCAACGCCGGCTTGAACACCCTGCCCGATTCGGGCCAACGCTCCGCCGACCATCACAATCGCGCCTATACTGAGAGTCAAGAGCGGGCCCTCTGATCCCGGCTTCATCCTGGCAGTGCAGGGGGCGACAAGGAACCAGGAGAAGCTAGCAATGAACCCTTCCTTTGGATCAAGCTACCCAACAACACCTATGGGTACCTTGGCGCGCCAGGAGGCGGTAGCCGGGGTCATGCGCCAGGTGTACTTGTGGATGGCGGCCGGGCTGTTTGTCACCGCCGGCGTTGCCTGGGTGATGGCCGGCACATCCGCTGTTCTGATCTTTGCTCAGCAACCCTTCCTGTTTTACGGTGCCTTGATCGGCGAGCTTGTCCTGGTCATCGTCCTGTCGGCCGGGATCAATCGATTGTCTGCCACGGCCGGGCTGGTGCTGTTCTTCGCCTACGCTGGCTTGAACGGCGTCACCATGGCTCTGATCTTCTTGATCTACACCGCCAGCAGCATCGCATCCACCTTCGCCGTGACCGCCGGGCTGTTCGCCATCATGAGCATCCTGGCCTACTCGACCGGCATCGACCTCACCCGCTACCGCAGCCTGTTTCTGATGGGCCTGGTGGGGCTGATTCTTGGCTCGGTGGTCAACATCTTCTTTGCTAACGGGATCCTGTACTGGGTCTTGACCTACGCCGGCATCGCCCTCTTCCTGGGCCTCACGGCCTACGACACACAGCGCATTCGGCGCCAAGCTGAGGCCGTCATCGATGGCGGCGAGCAGGCTTCGCTCCAGAAGTTGGGAATTATGGGCGCTCTCAGCCTGTATCTCGATTTCATCAACCTGTTCCTGCTCATGCTGCGCCTGGTCGGGCGCCGCCGCTAGGGATTTGGTCGCCGGCGGCATATCCTCAGATCTGACGCCATTTGATTTGACGCTCTCGCGTAACTCATGGTATGATCGCACCACCAGCCGGCCGCTCGCACCTTCGGGGCGGCCTGCGTGCACTGTCGGAAGGAGTAGAACATAAGCGCATCAGAATTCCGCATCAATGACGGCATCCGCGTTCGAGAGGTCCGATTGGTCGACGCGGACGGCGAAAACGTTGGCGTCGTGGCAATTGATGATGCCCTCGGCCGCGCACAGCAGGCAGGGCTCGACCTAGTTGAGGTCGCCCCCAACAGTGATCCGCCGGTTTGCCGGATTCTCGACTACGGCAAGTTTATGTACGAGCGCGCGAAGAAGGAGCGCGAGGCGCGCAAGTCACAAACCAAGGTTGAGATAAAGGAAATTCGCTTCCGCCCCAAGACATCCGACCATCACAAGTCCTTCAAGGTCAAGAACGCCAGAAGGTGGTTGGGCGAGGGCAAGAAGGTGCGCGTTCGAATTCGATTCCGGGGCCGAGAGCTCGACTACCCCGAAATCGCCCTGAACGACTTGAAGAGCATCGCCGAGGAACTCTCCGATATCAGCACCATCGAACAAGCGCCGAGTATGGAAGGGCGCACGATGCTGATGATCTTGGCGCCTGAAAACAGCTGAAACTTAGCGACTCTCTGTTACAATTCAGTGCTGTCCGCCGCGGACCCAACATTGTCCGCGGCTCTGTATGAAAGGAAGCCATCCATGCCCAGGAAGAAGACCAAGAAGGGCAAGTACAAGCTCAAGACTCACAAGGCCACGTCCAAGCGCTTCCGCATGACGGGGTCTGGCAAACTGGTACGCACCAAGGGCGGCCAGAGTCACTTGCGCCGGCGCACCCCCAAGCGGAGCAAGCGGATGTTCAGCAAGATGCATCCCGTGAAGGGAAGCAAGATTCGCAAGCGCGTGCGTCGTTTGGCCCCGTACCTGAGCAAGTACCGCGCCAATCCCAACGCCCGGACGGGTCAGTCCTCCTGACCCCTGGGCTCTAGCGTGGCTGTTGCGCGCACGCAACAGGTGTCGATCTCGGGCGCCGGCGCACAGCGGGCCACAGGAGAGTAGAACGTGCCAAGGACCAAGGGCGGTTTTGTCACCCGCCGTCGTCACAAGAAGATCCTCAAGCGCAACAAAGGCTACTACGGTACCCGAAGCAAACTCTTTCGCCGGGCCAATGAGGCCATGCTCAAGAGCCTGTGGTACGCGTACCGCGATCGTCGCACTCGCAGGCGCGATTTGCGCAGGTTGTGGATTGCTCGCATCAATGCCGCAGCTCGCATCAATGGGACCACGTACAGCCGGCTGATCCACGGAATGCGCCAAAAGAACGTGCAGCTCAATCGCAAGATGCTGGCCGAACTGGCCGTGCGCGATCCGGATGCCTTCAAAGCCGTCGTCCAATCCGTCGCCGGCTGAGCCGGCCTCCGATGAGACCAAAGGGACGCCATGGGCGTCCCTTTGCTTTTGCCCTCCGCAGGCTGAGGCGATGATACAATCGGTCCGGATATCCCGAATTCGCCTTGGAGTCTCCCCTCGCATGTCCGAACTGATCGCCCAGGCCAACCCAACCCCTGGTGTGAATCTGAGCTTGATTCACGGTGATCTCACGCTTGAAGCGGTAGACGCCATCGTCAACGCAGCTAACGCCCATCTGGCGCATGGGGGCGGCGTGGCAGCTGCTATCGTGCGTCGGGGCGGGGCCGAAATCCAGGACGAAAGCCGGACCTGGGTCGCAGAACACGGGCCCGCTTCTCACAACCAACCTGCTCTCACAGGCGCCGGTGATCTGGCCGCCAGCTATGTAATCCACGCCGTCGGACCCCGGTGGGGAGAAGGCCAAGAGGAACACAAACTTCGCTCGGCTGTCACGTCAAGCCTGGTCCTGGCGGACGAAACGGGTCTGAGCAGCATCGCTTTGCCTGCTATTTCCACCGGGATCTTTGGTTTCCCAAAGCAACTGGGCGCTCGCGTCATTCTCGACGCCATAGTTGACTACGTCACTGGACACCCCGACAGCGGCATCAAGGATATGCGCGTCGTCCTCATCGATCAAGAGAGCGTCGATGTCTTCTCCATCGCTTTCGCTGAACGGTGGCCCAACGCGGGTGTGAAAGCATGATCAGCTCCCCTTCCAATGCGCGCGTCAAGTGGGTGCGCGCCCTTCAGGCCAAACGCAAGGCGCGCGATGAGGAGTCCGTTTTCGTCATCGAGGGAACACGCTGGGCCGAAGAAGTGCTCGACGCCGAAGCCCCCGTCTCCCTGGTCTTGCACACCCCGCATCTCGATGACCGCGGCCGCGGCATCGTCAACCGCCTGGCACGACTTGGCGGGGAGATCCTGCCTGTCAGCGACGACGTGATGGCGGCTTGCTCCGACACCCAGGCTCCGCAAGGGTTGTTGTTGGTTCTGCCGAAGCCAGAGCTCGCCCCACCAAGCTCTCCGACCTTGCTCTTGATCCTGGACCGGCTGTCGGACCCAGGGAATCTCGGTACCATCCTGCGCACGGCACTCGCTGCGGGCGTCGAAGCTGTCGGCCTCACGCCGGGCAGCGTTGATCCTTTCAACCCCAAGGTCGTGCGCGCCGCCATGGGCGCCCTGCTGCACCTTCCCCTGTCGATGGTTGAGCCAGCCAGCGTCCATGCATGGGCGGGCTCAACTCGGCTTTGGCGTACCCGGGTCGGCGAGGGCATGCCCTATGATCAGGTAGACTGGCAGGAACCCGCCACGCTACTTATTGGGGGAGAAGCCCACGGCCTGACGCCTGAGATGGACCAAGCCGTGTCCAATGTGACCCACATCCCGATGCATGGTGCCAGCGATTCGTTGAACGCGGCCATCGCCACAGCCGTGTTCCTGTTCGAGATCAGGCGCCAACGAGGTCATCCATGATCGTTCGATCCCTCACCGGTTTTGTCGATCCCGGCTGGCCCGTCGAGCCTGAGCGCCTCGACAGCTTGGCCAACAGCCTCAACCAGGCCCGTGATGCGCTGCAGGACGCTAACTACGAGGTCCAAAGCCTTCGCCTGGCGACTCCGCCCCCGTCTGAAATGGGCCGTGCCGTGCCGCCCCAGGACCGGGCTGAGTTCGCGCAGCGCCTGGAGGCGGAGGCCTTTGTGCACGGCATCGACTATGTCGCCGTCGGGCCCGTGCTCCCAGACGAACCCAGAGGCTTCACGGTGGTCCCTGACATGCTGGCGGCGACTGAGACGGTGTTCACATCGGCGATCATCGCCGATCCCGAAACTGGCCTGTCGGTGGCCGCCGCCCGCGCCTCGGCCGACATCATCTCTCGCCTATCCAGTATTGGCGAGGATGGATTTTCCAATTTGCGCTTCGCCGCCCTGGCCAACGTCGCCGCCGGATCACCTTTCTTCCCGGCAGCCTATCATCGGCCCGGGCCGCCGGCATTCGCCGTCGCCACCGAGGGCGCCGATCTGGCCATCGACGCTTTCCGCGACGTTTCCAGCCTGGCGCGTGGCCGGCGCAGAATGGTTAGCATGATCGAAGCCCACGCCGCCGCCATCCAGCGCCTGCTGACACCGATCTCACTCCAGAATGAACTCCGCTTCCTGGGAATCGACTTCTCCCTGGCCCCATACCCGGATCACCTGCGCTCCATCGGCACAGCCCTGGAGTCGCTCGGCCTTCCCGCCATCGGCCTGCCGGGGTCGGCCGCCGCCGTCGCCTACCTGGCCGACTGCCTGGACCGGGCAGAGTTCACTCGCACGGGTTTCTGCGGCTTGCTGCTTCCTGTCCTGGAGGACTCCACCCTCGCCAGCCGAGCGTCCGCCGGCCAGCTCTCCCTGACCGATCTGCTCCTTTTCTCAACCCTTTGCGGCACCGGCCTAGACACGATCCCCCTACCGGGGGATGCCTCAACTGAAGCAATGACCGCCGTGCTGCTCGATCTGGGGGCGATCTCGCTGCGGCACAACAAGCCTCTCACCGCCCGCCTGATGCCTATCCCCGGCAAATCTACTGGGGATGAGGTGCACTTCGAGTTCCCCTATTTCGCCGATTCGCGCGTGGTTGCCCTCGAGGCCGAGCCGCTCACCGGCCTGTTGAGCGGCTCCGGCATCCTAGACATCGAACCTCACCGCTCGTGAGTCGACCCAACCACCTTGTCCCTTCCCGCCGTGACCCTTAGAATGCTCACTGGTGGCAGCAGGGAATAGGCCGCCGTTCTCCATACCCTTCGCTGGAACAGCCAGGTCATATGCTCGATCATCTCAACCATCAACAGGAACAAGCTGTCACCACGCCCGAGGGACCAACCCTGGTCCTGGCCGGTCCGGGGTCCGGCAAGACGCGTGTCCTGACCCACCGCATTGCCTACCTGGCGGCGGAGCGGGGCGCCAATCTGCAATCGATCATGGCTGTTACCTTCACAAACAAGGCGGCGCGCGAGATGCAGTCTCGGGTACGCGACCTTCTTGCGCCGACAGTCCCCGGCGGGGCAAGGGGGCTGGACCTGGGGACGTTCCATGCCCTGGCTGCGCGCATGTTGCGGCGGCATGCGGATCATCTGCCCGTCAGCCGAGATTTCGTCATTTTTGATGACTCAGACCAGATGAGTCTGGTTCGGGACTGCATCAAGGAACTGAACCTCGATCCCAAGCAGGTGCAGCCCGGGCGGGTTTTGGGGACAATTTCGTCAGCCAAGAGTGAATTGATCGACTGGAAGGCCTTTTCCGCCAACACGTACTTCGCCGAGATCGTCCACCGTGTCTATGAACGCTATCAACTCCGGCTCCAGGCGAACAACGGTGTCGATTTCGATGATCTCCTGATGTATGCCGTGCAGCTTCTGCAGGCCCACGATGATGTGCGCGCACAATATCACCGTCGCTGCAGCCACGTCCTGGTGGACGAGTTCCAGGACACCAACACCGCCCAATACGCTATGCTGCGATTGCTGACGCCCCCGTCAAGGGACGTCTTCGTCGTTGGCGATGCCGACCAATCGATCTATCGCTGGCGCGGCGCGGACTACCGGAACGTCCAGCGCTTCCGGAAGGACTATCCCGAAGCGCTCGTCATCCTCCTGGAACAGAACTACCGCTCGACCCAGACCATTCTCGACGCCGCCATGTCAATCATCAACCGGCTCCCCAACCGGCATGTCAAGAAGCTCTTCACCGACCGGGGGAAGGGGACGTCGATCGAACTGCACGAGGCCTACGATGAGGGGGACGAAGCCCGCTTTGTCCTCGATACCATTGCCCTCCTAACGCACGCCGGAGAAGCCGAACCCGGCGAATGCGCTGTGATGTACCGGACCAATGCCCAGTCGCGGGCTGTGGAAGAGGCCTTCCTGCGGGCCGGCCTGCCCTATCGTCTGGTGGGGGCCCAGCGCTTCTACGGCCGGCGTGAGGTCAAAGACATAGTGGCCTACCTGCGGCTTGTCCAGAACCCGGACGACCGAATCAGCCTGCTGAGGGTGCTCAACACCCCTTCGCGCGGCATCGGCGCCAAGACGGTTGAGTCGCTCATGCTGGCCGCCGACCACGGCGGCGTGTCTCCGGGACAGGTGCTGAGGGATCTCAGCCAAGGCATCTCGGCGCCCTTTGAGGCCGACCTGGACAGCCGAGCGGCCTCTGCACTGACGGATTTTGGGCGTTTGCTGCCCGGGTGGCTTGAGGCGCGCCAAGCCCTTCCCCTTTCAGATCTCATTGACCGGATCATCCGCGATATTGGCTACCGAGAGTACATCGACGACGGCAGCGAAGAGGGGACGGAGCGGTGGGACAATGTCGTTGAACTGCGCCGGGTGGCCGAGGAGTTTCAGGACGTCGACCTGGGGGCATTCCTCGAGCAGATCGCTTTGGTATCGGATCAGGACACCCTCACCGATGATTTGAACGCCCCCATCCTCCTGACGCTGCACGCTGCCAAGGGCCTCGAGTTCCGGGTGGTGTTCATCATCGGCCTAGATGACGGGATGATCCCACACCAACGGTCGTTCGACGATCCCGAGGCCATGGCTGAGGAGCGCAGGCTGTTCTATGTCGGTATCACCCGGGCAAAGGACCGGCTCTACCTTGTGCGCTCATTCCGCCGACGGATCTATGGTGCATCATCAATGTCCGAACCCTCTCGCTTCCTATCCGACTTGCCCGCCGACATCATGTCCGGCGATTGGATCGGCAGCCAGACAGCCGAGCAAGCGACCTATGCGCGCCAAACGAGCTGGGAGTCGCCCGCGCCACCACGCCAAGCCCGCTACGAGGCCGGCATGCGAGTGATCCACCCTACCTTTGGCGAGGGTATAGTGATGGAATCGAGAATGGACCGAGACGACGAAGAAGTCGTGGTGGCGTTCGAATCCGGGGACGTGAAGCACTTGCTCGCATCGCTGGCCAATCTAGAAACAGCCCCGGAATAGGCGGCTGGGAGAGTCGAAGAGCATGAACATATTCGTCACGGGCGGGGCCGGCTACATCGGGTCGGGTGCTGCAAAGCGCCTATTGGATGCCGGGCACCAGGTCACCATCTACGACTCTCTTGTCACCGGTCACCGTGCCGCAGTGCCCGATGCGGCGACGTTCATTCAGGCCGACCTGGGGGACAACGCCAAGCTTAGGGCCGCCTTGGGAAACCACGCCTTCGACGCCGTCCTCCACTTCGCCGCCTTCATCGAGGCCGGCGAAAGTATGCAGGAGCCCGGCAAGTACTTTCACAACAACCTCGTCCATTCCCTGCAGTTGATTGAGGCTTGCGTCCAAGCAGGCGTCGGGCGTTTCGTGCTTTCATCAACCGCCGCCGTCTACGCGTCGAGCGATGTACCCCTCTCCGAGGACTCGCCACTCGGCCCGGCCAATGTCTACGGCCAGACCAAGCTGATGATTGAGCAAGCGCTGGATTGGTACCGCCGGGTGCATGGCCTGCACTACGCTGCCTTGCGCTACTTCAATGCCGCCGGCGCCCTCCCGAACCGAGGCGAAGCCCACCAGCCCGAGAGCCACTTGATCCCGCTTGTTCTCCAAGTGGCCCTGGGGAAGCGCGACCGCATCAAGATCTATGGCACCGATTACCCGACTCCTGACGGGACCTGCATACGTGACTACATTCATCTGGCCGACCTGGTTGAAGCCCACCTGCTGGCCCTGGAAGCCCTTGAGATGCGGGACCAGCTCGTCTACAACCTGGGGAATGGCACAGGCTACTCCGTTCGGCAGGTCCTTGAGACGGCGCGCCGAGTGACTGGAGAACCCATTCGAGCCAAAGAAGCCGACCGGCGCCCTGGCGACCCCCCGCGCCTGGTGGCTGCAGCCGACAAGATCACGGACGAGTTGGGCTGGTCTGCCAAATACCCCGATCTCCAGCAGATCATCGACAGCGCCTGGCGCTGGCACCGCACCCATCCCGATGGCTACGCAGACCACGCGGCGGATCTCTGACTAATCAGTCAGTAGGACCCACATGCTATAATCCGGCCGGCTTGACCCGGTGCGGGTATGTTCTTCCGGGGAGGCCTTCCCCTCAATCAAATCGACAGCTTGGAGCGCACAATATGCCGGACACGCCACTCGAAGTACCTTCTGACGGTCAGAGAATCCAACTCAAAGACGGGGGTCTCATCGTCCCCGATCGGCCAATCCTGCCCTTCATCGAGGGCGATGGCATCGGCCCCGACATCTGGGCTGCGGCTGTGCGTGTCCTTGACGCCGCCGTTGCCCGAGCCTACGGTGACCGCCGCAGCGTCGCCTGGATGGAGGTTTTCGCCGGGCAGAAGGCCTTCGACAGGACAGGTGAATGGCTACCCGAGTCCACGGTGCAGGCCTTTCGCGACTTCTATGTCGGGATCAAGGGACCGTTGACCACCCCCATCGGTGGGGGAATCCGCTCCTTGAATGTCGCTCTGCGCAAAGCGCTTGACCTGTATGTGTGCCTGCGGCCGGTCCGCTACTACGACGGTACCCCCACGCCGGTCAAGCATCCAGAAAAGGTCGATATGGTCATCTTCCGCGAAAATACGGAGGATATCTACGCCGGGGTTGAGTTCGAGCTGGGAACCGAGGCAAATCAGCGCTTCATGACCTGGCTGTCCGAGACCTACCCTGATGAGTACGCCAAGATCCGGTTCCCCGAAAGCTCGGGCATCGGCATCAAGCCCATCTCGCTTGAGGGCAGCCAACGGCTGGTGAGATCTGCCATCCGCTACGCTCTCGATCGCAAGCGCCGGTCAGTCACTCTGGTACACAAGGGCAACATTATGAAGTACACGGAGGGCGCCTTTAGAAACTGGGGCTACGAGGTGGCCGAGCGGGAGTTCAGCGACAGCGTCTACACTTGGGCCCAGTGGAACCGGACGAAGAAGGCTTCCGGGGAAGAAGCCGCCAACCAGGAACAAGAGGCCGCCCTGAAATCAGGCAAGCTGCTGGTCAAGGACGCCATCGCCGATATCGCCTTTCAGCAGACGATCACACGCGCCGATGAGTTCGACGTGATCGCCACGATGAACCTCAATGGCGACTACATCTCGGACGCCCTGGCGGCCCAGGTGGGCGGCATTGGCATCGCTCCCGGCGGCAACATCAACTACGAGACCGGGCATGCGATCTTCGAAGCCACCCACGGCACGGCCCCCAAGTACACGGGACAGAACAAGGTCAATCCTGGCTCAGTTATCTTGAGCGGTGAGTTGATGTTCCGTTATATAGGATGGGACGAGGCCGCCGATCTGATCGTGCGCGGCATCGAAGGCGCCATTCGTCGCAAGCAGGTGACGTACGATTTTCATCGGCTGATGGACGGCGCCACGCTGCTGTCGACTTCGGCTTTTGGCGACGTCGTGATTGAATCCATGGCATGAGGCCAAGCTCCATCAACACCAGCACCCGCCATCGATGACATCCTCCTGCTCCAAAGCCCAAGCCGTGCACCAGCGCCTGCTGGAGGCCTACGGCCAGCCGGTGTGGAGGGAGCGGCTTCCGCCCCTCGACGAACTGGTGTCGACCATCCTCTCCCAGAACACCAACGACGACAACCGCGATCGTGCTTTCGATGTCCTGCGGAGCGCCTTTCCCAGCTGGGAGGCTGTGCGCGACGCTGACTCTCAGGACGTGATTGATGCCATCAGGACCGCTGGCCTGGCCAATCAAAAGGGACCCAGGATTCAGGCCACACTGCGTCAGATCACTGAACAGCGAGGCAAGCTGGACCTTGAGTTTTTACGCGACAGACCCCCCGACGAGGTTCGCTCATGGTTATTGAGCTTCAAGGGTGTCGGGCCAAAGACGGCCGCCATCGTGATGCAGTTTGCGTTGGATATGCCCGCCTTTCCCGTGGACACACATGTTCACCGGGTCACCCAAAGGCTCGGATTGTGCCCGCAAGGCACATCTGCCGAGAAGGCGCACAAGATCCTGGCCGATGTGTTTCCCCCGAAGACCTACTATGCTGCGCATCTCAATATCATCAAACATGGCCGTGAGGTGTGCAAAGCCCGGCGGCCGGAATGCGATCGCTGCGTGCTAACCGATTTGTGTGACTACTACCGCGAGGATGTCGCTGAGGCCGAGCCGGCGTGAGGGGATGGCCAAGCCCACCACCTCCAAACTGAGCACGGGGACCGCTTTCCGCTGCTCTTGTACCATTGCCGTCAGCCGCTATCGGCGGCCGGGTATTCTGCTGGCTTTGCTCCAGCTGGGCCTGTGGTACCCGGTGAGCCTCGATTTGCTCGCCTGGCCGAAGCCACCCGTCAATGCCTGGCTGCTCGCAGGCGGTTCTGTCTCGGCCGCGATCTGACTCTTCGCCTTGATTGGCCCCCGAATGGCGTATGCCCAGCCGCGCGAAGACCATCAGCGGCTCCAGACACCCATCTGCCGACCAAAGATCTCCTACCGCCGCATCCTCAACACACGGGCTGTCGAATTGACGAGACTGCTCCCTTCAAGCAGCGTGTAGCGCGGCAAGCGGCGCCTGCTCGCGCCTTTCTACGGCCGAACTGCGGTGGGGGTCGATCTTGAGGGCTACCCGCTCCACCCCCTGTTGACGCACCTCTTCCTCCACGACCTGTTCTTTGCCCCCGATCGAACGGGCCTGGTCCTGATCGTGGCCGACTGGATGGACATCAGCAATCAGCTGTCCGATCGCCTTCAGGCCTGGCACGATTCGCGTCATAATCGCGCGGCTCGTTTCGACGCCGCGACCATCCTGGATGACGCCGATCAGGGCTGAGTCACCCCCCCTCCTTTCGTTTGTGATTTTCTTCACAATTACGGGGCGCCCTGCACCGGCCCATTTTAAGCTCCCGGTATACTCATCTTGAGTGCAGCAGACAGCTCGCACAAGCGGAAGGGAGAGAACATGGCGTTCAAGATGACCTGGTTTGGGCATGCGGCATTTCAAGTCGAAACCGGGGGAAAGATGCTGCTTATCGATCCGTACCTGAGCGATAACCCCTCAACCGACGTCAGCCCCGACAGCCTGAAGCCGGACTTCATCCTCATTTCCCATGGGCATGGGGACCACGTGGGCGACGCAGTGGCCATCGCCAAGCGCAGCGGCGCCCAGGTGATCAGCAACTTCGAAATTGCCAACTGGTTCGATGCCCAGGGTGTGGGCACCCACGCCCAGCATCTGGGCGGCGGGCACAAGCACCCCTTCGGTTATCTGAAGCTGACTCTGGCCCTTCACGGGTCGGCGTTGCCGGATGGCTCCTATGGCGGCAACCCGGCCGGCTTCCTGCTCACGACCAACGCCGGCGAGAAGGTCTATTTCGCCTGTGATACGGGTCTTTTCGGAGACATGCGCTTGATCGGCGAGGAAGGCATCGATTTGGCGGTGCTGCCCATTGGGGACAATTTCACCATGGGCCCAGACGACGCGTTGCGAGCTGTCAAGCTCATTCAGCCCAAGCATGTCATCCCGGTACACTATGACACATGGGATCTCATTGCTCAGGATGCCCAGGACTGGGCAGCTCGAGTCAAGAGCGAAACCCAGGCCGAGCCGCATGTGCTCCAGCCCGGAGGGAGCTTCAGCCTACCGGCGTAGGTCGCCTCGAGCGCGTTCACTCAACGAAGGGCGGCGTTACGGCTGGCTTTGCCTGCAGAGGAAGGGCGATGGTGAAGGTTGCCCCTTGGCCTTCACCGTCGCTTTCGGCCCAGGCGCGCCCCTGGTGGGCCTGCGCCACGCCTCGGACGATCGCAAGGCCCAGTCCCATCCCTTCGTGGCGCCGCCGCAAGTGATCTTCTACCTGATAGAACGCCTGGAAGATACGCTCCAGTTCATCTTCGGGGATGCCTATCCCGGTGTCGCGAACTTGAAACCAGGCTTCCTTCCCATGAGGTTTTAGGCTGAGCCAAATGTGGCCTCCGGATGGGGTGAACCGCATGGCGTTGTTCAGGAGATTGGTCAGCGCCATGGCCACTTTCGGCCCATCAACCCTGGCCTCCAGCGTGTTATCCCAAAGGGCGACTTCCAACTCCTGCCCTTTGGCCTGAATCGTTTCCCGCACCTCTTCTGAGGCCGCCCGCACAACCGATTGGAGTGGCTGGCGCTCAAGGTTCATCTCCGTCGAACCAACCCGCAGCAGGTTCAGGTTGGTCATGTCCTCGATCAGCGATCGCATGCGCATGGCCGAATTAAAGACAGCGTTGACGTGCTCGGCAGCCGTTTCGCCTGCGTCCTCCTGCAAGATCGTGGCGTAGCCCAGGATCAGGGCTAACGGCGTGCGCAGCTCATGCGAAGCGATCGAGATGAACTCGCTCTTGAGCCGATCGAGTTTTCCCAATTCATCGTAGGCGCGCTGAAGGGCATCCAGCAGCCGGGCGTTGTTGATCGCCACTGCGGCCTGTGAGGCCACAATCGACAATGTCTGCAGATCGCTTTCTCCGAAGTCCCCCTGGCGCTTGTTGACGGCTTCCAGAACACCGATCACTTCCTCCTGGATGCGCATCGGAACGCCTACCAGCGATCTGATTTGGAGCCGAACCCGCTCACCTACCTCGCGGAAATGACGCGGATCCGTGGCGACTTCGTTGATGATCAACGGACGGCCATCACGCACAATTGTCCCGGCGATTGAACTGTCCATGGGAACCGGAATCTTGGCCAATTCAGCCGGGTCGGCTCCCGTGGCAGCTGCAAAGCGCAGATCCTTACTCTTTTCATCGATGAGCAGGATGGAGGCCGCCTCCGTGCCCAGCAGTTCGGCGGCCGAATCGATGATGAACTGAAGCAATGGGTCAAGTTCAAGGGTTGAGTTGAGGGTGACGCTTATCTCGACCAAGCGCGCCAGACGCAACACCATCTGGCGCAGGTCGTCACCGTCGGAAGTGGCGGTCTGGCCAAGCATGCGTGTAGTGTATGCCAAGCCCCCCAAGTTGTCCATCCGAGCGTTGCTTAGGGGTTCCCTTTCGTTGTATACTTCACCGGCAAGCACACTCTAAGCCCCTTCGAAGGACTCGCCAACGATGAAGGTCTCCTGCCTGCAAGAAAACCTGGCTCGCGGTCTGAATACCGTCGCCCGGGCGGTCGCCCCGCGCAGCACGTTGCCAGTTCTGGGCAACATCCTGTTGGCCACCGACAACGGGCGTCTGCGCCTCTCGGCCACCAATCTTGAGTTGGGGATCACGTGCTGGATCGGGGGCAAAGTGGAAGAGGACGGGTCGACCACAGTGCCCGCTCGCACCTTCGTCGATCTGGTCAATACGCTCCCCAACGATCGAGTTGACATGGAATTGACCGTCCGCACACAGACCCTCAGTGTGCGTTCGAAGACCTTCAACAACGAGTTGAAGTGCATCGATGCCCAGGAGTTCCCTCCACTTCCGCCGGCGGATCTCGAGGGCGATTTGACGCTGGATGTGGCCGACTTGCGCGAGATGATCAGCCAAGTGGTCTTCGCCGCTTCCAGCGACGATGCCCGTCCCGTGCTGACCGGTGTGTTGTGCGAGGTAAGCGACGGCGAGCTTTCCATGGCGGCCGCCGACGGATTCCGGCTCTCCGTGCGCTCATCGCACTTGCCATCACCTGGTGTGGGACCGCTGCGGGCCATTATCCCCAGTCGGGCCCTGTCGGAGCTCGCTCGCACCGTTGGCGACGATGAGACCGTCACATTGAGCCTCCCGCCCAACCGGGGCCAGGTAATCTTCCGCACCGAAAACGTCGAGTTGGTGTCTCAGCTCATCGAAGGCACCTACCCCGACGTCAAAGGCATTATCCCCAACGGGTATCAGACCCGCACGGTACTCCCCACCAGCAGCTTTCTGAAAGCATGCAAGGCGGCCGACATCTTCGCGCGTGAGGCTGCCCATTCCGCGCGCCTGGTGATTACACCAGGCACCGAACTTGAGCCTGGCACGCTTGAGATTTCGGCCACGGCCGCCGAAACGGGCTCCAACGAGACCGTGGTGGATGCCACTATCGAAGGCGAACCGGCAGAAATCGCCTTCAACGTGCGTTTTTTGATCGACGTCCTGAGCGTCGTCGAGACCCCCAATGTGGCGCTGGAAACGAGCAACGCCAATGCCCCCGGAGTCATCCGCAGCGTCGGGCAGGACGATTTCCTGCACGTCATCATGCCGATGCACCTCGGCCGCTAAGCTCCGCCTCCTGTAACCACTGTCAGTTTGTCATAGCCATTTTGCCTCTCAGGTGCCCCTGGCGGCTGGTATCTGATACCCTTCCCGAAGATCGACGCTTGCCGTTCGGTATCTTGCACAACGAGGTCAACAGTGAGCTCGTTTGACAGTGGATCCTTTCCCAAAGTCCTGACTCTTTATCTCGAACTCAGCCAGTATCCCATTCTGGCCGGACGCATACGCGAGCGCATGCGCCGAGAGTTGTTCGATCGGGGGGTCATCACTCGCAACGATTTTGAGGCCGAAGTCCGGGAAAAGGCCATCCAATCTCAGCGCAGGGAGGGTCTGCTCGACCCTCTTGGGGAGGAGCCCCCGGATGTGTGGGCCAAGCGGCAAGAAATCGTTCGCGAGAATCTGACCGACTTCTACTTCGCATACAACCTGCCCCACGAGGATTTTGAACGCATCTTGCGCAGCGTCCTAGAGGATCGAATCCCCTCCCAGAAGGTCGTCCTGACCTTCCACCCTGAGTTGGCCCCATGGGACATGCTCTTCGCCCAGGGAGAGGCCTATGAGGCGCTCCCCAGCGAAGAGCGCCCCCACGTGATACACGATCTGCGAGAAATCAAAGTGGTGTTGATCAAGGCCATGATCAGCGACCATCTCAAATATCTGGGCATCGCCAAGGATTGGCTCGACATCGCTGACCTGAAACGGGTGAGAGCCCGGCGGCTGGGGCGCGGGAAGATCGGCGGCAAGGCGGCCGGCATCATTCTGGCCGAGGCTGTGCTGAGGAAATCCGCTGGCCCCGACTTCCTCGATCACTTGAAGGTGCCTCCTTCCTGGTTCATTGGCGCGGACGTGTTCTACCAATTCACCCAAATGAATGACCTGCTGGGTTACGCCAATCAGAAATACCGTGAAGGGGATGAGATACGCGAAGCCTACCCGGCCATTCGCCAGGCATTTATGCAAGGGGATTTCCCAGACGAGATTGTGGACGGCTTGACCGAAATCCTGAATGACGCCGGCTCAAGCCCCCTCATCGTCCGCTCGTCCAGCCTGCTGGAAGATTCCTTTGGGACGTCCTTCGCCGGCAAATACGAGAGCCACTTCCTGCCCAATCAAGGAAGCGGCGAGGAAGACCTCAAAGCGCTCCTCCAAGCGATCGCATCTGTCTATGGCAGCGTCTACAGCCCCGGGGCCCTCTTCTACCGACAACGCATGGGTTTGATTGACTACGATGAGCGCATGGCAATCCTGATACAGGTGGTGCAAGGCCAGCGCATGGGGCGCTACTTCCTGCCAGACGCCGCAGGGGTGGCCTTCTCGCGAAACCAATTCCGCTGGAGCCCGCGCATCGATCGCACCTCGGGGTTCCTGCGCTTGGTGTGGGGACTGGGGACCCGAGCTGTTGAACCCGCCGGCGGGGACTACCCGCGACTGGTGGCGCTCAGCCATCCCGAGCTACGCCCTGAATCCGAGGCAGAAGAGATCCGCCGCTATTCACAGCACTTCGTCGATTTGATCGACATCGAAGGCAACCAGTATCAGACGCACCCCATACCCCAAGTCGTGACCGCAGGCACGCCGAGCCTGCCGCTGATCGCCCAGGTCTACCAGGACGACGGGCTGCAGTCGCTGGCCAGCCGGCCTCTAGATCTCGACTCAACGAAAATCGTGATTACTTTTCAGGAACTGCTTCGCCGTACAGCTTTTCCGTCTTTGATGCGCCGTATGCTGTCGACCCTCGAGACCGCCTACCAGAATCCGGTCGATACCGAATTCGCTCTGCTGATCCATCCCGGGGAAAGCCACGACGGCATCAACCTCGACATATGCCTGCTTCAGTGCCGCCCCCAGAGCCGTCTGGAGGACGAGCGGGTTCAGCTCCCCAAGAACGTGCCCGTTGAACGGCAGCTCTTTGTGGTGCAGCGCATCGTCCCCGAAGGGCGCGTTCCCAACATTCGCTACGTGCTCTACGCCAGGCCGAGCGCCTGTGAGAAGCTCGACCAGGACGTGAGGCTCCGCATGGCCCAGACCATCGGTGAGATAAACCGCCGCCTGGAAGGCCAGTCGTTCATCCTGATGGGTCCGGGGCGATGGGGAAGCGCCAATCCCGACATTGGCATTCCTGTGACCTACGCCGATATCTACAACGCGCGGGCGCTTATCGAGGTGTTTGAAGGGTCAGATACGCCGGAGCCTTCCTACGGGACGCATTTCTTCCAAGATCTTGTCGAAGCCCGCATCTTCCCGCTGGCCATAGCCGTCGAGGATCCCGCCACCCACTTCAACCGCGGGTTCTTCGAGGATTCACCCAGCGTCTTGGCGGATCTCGTACCAGGCGCATCGGCGTGGGGTGACGTGCTGCAGTTGATCGACATCCCTTCAGCCGCTGGGGGCGCTCATCTTGAGCTGGTCATGGACGGTGAAGCCGATTCGGCGATGGGCTACCTCGTCGATGCACCCTCTCCCGACTGAACGCCGCACTGCCGATCAGCGCCGAGTTCACACCTGAATTGGTTCTGGGGAGTCGGACAAATCCTTCTAGCCTCGCCCGAACCACTTCCGCCGGCGACTCGGCGGCGGCGGTTCATCCCACCCCTGATCCCCTACCAGGGGCACGAAGGCCACTGGCACCATCTCTTCCACGGCCACTCTTTGGCCTTCTCGGGTCCACCGCTCCAGCATCTGACCTTCCCGGCCGCCCACCGGGACGACCAGGCGGCCAGACTCAGCGAGTTGGTCCTTGAGGGCTTGGGGCGCCTTAGGCGCTGCAGCTGTGACCACGATCGCATCATACGGTGCATGGTCTGGAAGGCCGAGCGAGCCGTCTCGCTCGAGGACCTCCACGTTGGCGTACCCCAACCTGTCGAGCACGCCCCGCGCCCGTTCCGCAAGAGCGCTCAAACGCTCCAGCGAATACACTTTCTTGGTCAGCTCGGCCAATATGGCGGCCTGGTATCCGGAACCGGTGCCGATTTCCAGCACCGTATCTGTCGGCTCCAGCTCCAGAAGCTGGGTCATCAGAGCAACAATGTAGGGCTGTGAGATGGTCTGGCAATCCCCTATGGGAAGCGGCGCGTCAGCATAAGCGTGCTTGCGCGACTCCTCGGGGACAAACTCGTGTCGGGGTATCTTGCGCATAGCAGTCAAGACGCGGGAGTTGCGAATATCGCGCAACTCAAGCTGTGTGTGAACCATGCGCTCGCGAGCCCTGGCGAACTCGCCGTTGTTGGTCATAACCCCTTCAATTCGCGGCAGGAATTGTCACCAACCGTGTGCGAGGCGCTGCTCCTTCCACACATCGGCTTCGTTGTGGTATCCGGCCTGCTCCCAGAAGCCCAGCCGGTCCTCACTCATGAATTCCAGTCCCCGGAGCCACTTGCCGCCCTTCCACAGATAAGGCGTCTTGAGGTCGTCCCGCCCCTGGATAGCGCCCACAACACCCCGCAGAGGGTAGCCGTGTTCGGGGGTCAGCGGCTGACCATCGAAATGGGTCGCCAACAGGAAGTTGTCGGCCAGGGCGATTTCGAGTGGAATATTGACGGTGAAGTTGTATTCGCAGTGTTGCATGACGTGTTTGGCGCCCGGCTTGATGGCCAGCAGCCCCTCGTCGATCAGGGTCCCTATCGAAACACCTTCCCACACCGTTTCAAACTTGCTCCAACGTGTGACGCAGTGGATATCCATCCGAATCTTGGTCCGCGGGAGTCCTTGAACCTGATCCCAAGTCAGATTGCGCTCGCTCTCGACCTCGCCCCACAGGCGGAGCTTCCACGTTTGAGGATCGAATCCTGGGATGGGTCCGTAATGTAGCACCGGGAATTTCTCGGTTAACGATTGCCCTGGCGGCAGACGTCCCGCCTCCTTGAGTTGCTTTTCCCGCTCGCGACGGTCAAAGAGCCCTCTAAAGGACAAATCCCACCTCCACTGAATTCGCGACCCGATTATATATCAACGGGGTCGATCACAGCCTCATCGCGGGAACCGAAGGGGCACGAACGGCGTCTGTAGATTGACTGTCCCGACAGGACCAAGGAGGCCCTGATGAGACCCCACCTATCGCACAGACTGCTCCCGCTGGCCGCTGTGCTGGCCGGCACCCTGCTCGCCTGTGGCTGGATCAGCACGGGACCACTGGTCACCAGCACCAGGCCGCCAGAGACGGCCGAAGCCGCCGGCCACGGCCTGGCCTTGACGATCTACAACCAGGGCAGCGCGCTCGTCCGCCATCGGCGCCAGTTCGCGCTGACCACGGGGTTGAACGAGATCGCTTTCGACGATGTGGCCGCTTCCATGGATCCGACCAGCGTCCTCTTCAAAGCCCTCGATCATCCCTCGCAGGTTGGCATCCTCGAACAGAACTTCCAGTACGACCTGGTGGGCGCCACCGCCCTCTTGCAGAAGTATCTTGGCCAGACGATTACCGTCGTCACCCAAGACGGGCAAACGACGCGCGGCAAGCTCCTGTCCGGCCGAGACTCTCTCATCCTGCAAGATTCCTCCGGGCAGGTCAACGTAATCTCTTCTAGCGCCATCCAGGGATTCTCGTTTCCGGACCTTCCGGAAGGTCTGATCAGCAAGCCCACGCTCGCCTGGCAGCTGAATTCCGATCGGAGTGGGCAGGAGGCTTTCGAGCTCACCTACTTGACCGGCGGAGTAAGTTGGCAGTCCGACTATGTGGTGCTGCTCAACCCAGACGAGACGTCGATCGACCTCGACGGTTGGGTGACTCTGAACAACACCAGCGGGGCAACCTTCAAAGACGCGCTGCTCAAATTGGTGGCCGGCGATCTGCAGCGGCTGCAGAACCAGGGACTGTCCGCTCCTGAGGCCGCCCTCCAGGCCGAGCGGGCCGCCACCGACAAGGCCATCGACGAGCGTTCCTTCTTCGAATACCACTTGTATGAGGTCCCTCGCCCTGTGACGGTCAAAAACAACGAAACCAAGCAGGTGCAGTTCGTCAGCGCCCAGGGGGTTCCCGCCGAGAAGTTCTTCGTCTACGACGGCACCCAATGCCGCAGCAATCCCTGGTATTGCAGCTATGCCGGTTATCCGCAGACTGATCCCAGCTATGGCGTCAGCTCAAATCCCAAGGTGATGGTGATGGTCGAGTTCGACACCGAGGATGTGGATGCCGATCTACCCAAGGGCAGGGTGCGCCTATACAAAGAGGACGTCGACGGGGGGGCGCTGCTGATCGGCGAGGATTCGATCGACCACACACCCAAGGGTGAGCACCTGCGGCTGTACGTGGGAGACGCCTTCGACATCGTGGGTGAACGCGTCCAGACTGATTTCACCCGGCCGACGGACAAGAGCCTCGAAGAATCCTATGAGATAACTCTGCGCAACCACAAGGATGAGGCTGTCGAGGTCAGAGTAGTAGAACATTTGTTCCGGTGGAGCGATTGGCGAATCCTTCGCTCTTCTGACGACTACACCAAACTCGACTCCTCCAATATCGAGTTCCGGGTTCAGATCCCGGCCAACGGTGAACGCAGCGTGACCTACACCGTGCGCTACTATTGGCCGTGATTCGGATCAGGGCTGCATTCAGACACGCGGTGGCAAAGCCGAGGGGCGGCCCAAGGGGCCACCCTGGTCCCTTGCCCATCGCCGCCATCGCGCTGACCTTCCTGTCGCTCGCCGGCTGCGGCATCCAGGCGAGACCACCTCAGCCCGGACTCTCGGCTCAGTCATTTGCAGGCTCGGTCCGACCTGTCTGCGGCCCGACGGACGCCCGCGCCCTTTAGGTCGACCTGATCCCGGAACATGCCGGGCCCGTGCAAACGGTATCGATCGACCTGTGGGGAGTCCCACCTCCTGACGCCCCTATTGTGAAATCCTTCACAATTTCTAGTGAGGGCGAGGGCCGATGGTGCCCGCTCGGGAGCGGATGCCTTCAGGCATCGCGAAGCACGCTGTGGTTCGAGAGGGTGAGCGAGGAGGAATCGATCTCAGGACATTTCCGACTGGAGACATCGTCGGGGGATCTGCTGGAAGGCGTTTTTCGGGCCCAGAAGGACAACCAGGCCGCGCCGATCTGCGGCTGAGAATGCGACACGGAGCGCAACGACCTGGTCTAATCGAGAGGCATCACGAGTCGACCGACCCGCAGGACGCAAGGACGGTCAAAGACCTCGTCGGCGTGGGGCGCATCTGGTAGTTCCCCGGTCAGATCCTGTCCCGGGAAGTGCAGCTGCTCGTGCATGCCCGTCCGCCACTTGGGGCAGTCTGTCACGTCATAGACGACGCCTTGACAAGCGATGTACATCCGCCGTCCCGCTTCACCGTCATGTCGCCGGAGCTCGGCGAACGTGATCAGTTGGTCACTCACAACCACCCCCGTCACAAGCCAAACTCCAGGCTCTTCCCGCTGGGGGCTGTCGACCCCGAGACGAAAGCGGCCCGGGACACCGCCCCGGGCCGATCATTGGAGGATGGCCTTCGATCTTGGCCTACGAATCGGTGAACACCGGCAGATGGCCCAGGGCATTGATCTCCGCCCAATCGTCAGGGTCTCCTTCGGTGAACACTGCCGCCTCAGCCACAATGTCCGCCCCAGCCATGGCCATCAATTCGCGCATCCCCTGTAGTGTCGATCCGGTGCTGACAACGTCATCGACCAACACCACCTTGCGGCCACGCACGAGGTCCCGGTCCTTTTCGTCCAGGTACAGCGTCTGCGGCTCACCCGTCGTGATCGAGACGGTCTCCGTCTTCAGCGTTTCGCCCATATAGATCTTGAAGACTTTTCGGAGAACAACATAGCCTTTGCCAGATCGCACCGACATGGCGTGAGCCAAGGGGATACTCTTCGCCTCAGGCGTCACCAACAGATCGAAATCCACCTCGCCGAGCCGGCCCAAGAGCGCCTTGGCTCCAGCCTCCACCACCTCGGTGTCTCCCAGCAGGTTGAACACGGCAATCCGCACGCCTGGGGCCACCTCGAACAGCGGCAACTGGCGTTCGAGTCCGGCAATGGTGACAGCGTAGGTTTCTCGATGGTCCGCCATGCTCTACCCTCTCTCTCATCACACCCGGGTGGCGCGCCATGTGCGCCTCGCCTGCGGGCGCCATTATAGCGCGCCCCGATTCCCTTCGCCGGTGCGTGCTCGCTACGCCAGCGGAGGGCCATCGACGGGCGTCTTGAAATCATAGACTCCGTCTTCGATCCCCCAGGCACGCCTGCAAGACAGGCATTCCAACCTGTTGTCCCCGGGTCGCAAATCCAGACCGCCACACGCCGGACAGCGCCACACCAAGGCGCCCGAGACGCTGCCGCTCCCCGATCGGCGGGCCTGGACGAATACACTCGGACTCACCGGCCAGAGACCTCCAGGCCGCTGAACCAGGGCGTCCAGTCCGACCAGTAGGCGCAGCGGGAACAAGCGCTTGAGGAGCGCCTGCCGAAACTGCGACACCGCCAGCCGTCGCTCGACCCTGAAACCTGCCTGCGCCAGCCACTCCCCCACAGCCGTTGGATGGAAGTCAAAATTGAGCTCAGCGAATTCGATCGGCTCCCGGCCAAACGGATTCCACGCCTGGCGGCGAGACACCCAACGCAGGATCGCTTTCGCGTTCCGCTTGTTGGCGAACTCGAGCACCAACGCGCCGCCCGGGGCCATCACGTCACCAATCTGGCGCAGCGCCAGCGCCGGGTCCGCCATGTGATGCAGCGTCCTGATCATGGTTGCCCCATCAAAGACCGACGGGGCAAAAGGCAGGCGGTATGCATCGCCGACCACATACACCAGATCCAGGCGATCTCCAAATCTTTCGTGGGCTTGAGCGATCTGCGTGGCCGAATAGTCGAGCAGGACGATCTGTTTGTAGCCCACATAGCGGCTCGTATTCCGTCCGGCCCCCGCGCCCACCTCCAGCAACCGCACCCCCCCCCTCGGCATCAGCCGGCGCAGCGCCACGGCCTCCGATCGATCTTCGTAGGCCCGGTCGCCAGCGCCCCAGAATTGCGCCTGGTAGTCGGATCCCTCATAGTCGCAAACGGGGGGTGTTTCGCTCACGCTGTCTCCTGTCCTGCGCCTGCCAGCGACCACCGATCGGTTTCACGTGAAACATGCATGGGTCGGGCGGCCCGATGTTTCACGTGAAACACAGGGGCAAATCCACTCAAATCGTCGCCGTCGGCCAGTATCACGACGCTGGTTCGCCGTACTGAATCCAGGACCGCAGCGCGCCAGAAAACTCCCACTGCACCTCGTGCGGGCTGTAGCCAGCTACATGTGCCGCCCGCAGGTATTCCGTAGTCAGAGTCTCCAGCGACGCCGCCGCCCGCCCGGCTTCGACCACTGGCCCCTCCACAAATGTCCCCTGGCCCTGGCGAGAGATAACCTCGCCTTCCGTTTCGAGGAGCCGGTAGGCGCGCGCCACGGTGTTGAAGTTCAACCCCAAGGCATCCCCCAACTCCCTCACCGTCGGAAGTTGTTCGCCCGGCGGGTAAACACCGGCGCGGATGCGGGCCCGAAGCTCGCCGGCGATCTGCTGATAGAGGGGAAGCGCCTGATGTGGATCGATGGAAATCATGTCGCCGCCACATGTGTGGGCCGAATTGTATCATTGTATACCACTCGCGCCTTTGGGGCAACTGGTGGGCTGCATCTCACCACCATCCAAGTGGGCTGGTGCCGATTCCCGCGCCAAACCGGAGCGCCAGCCAGGCCGCAGTGGCACCCAAAAGCGCCACTAGGTAGACGGCGTCCACCCGGCGGAAGCGCAGCGGATGCCAATCCGACCTGGTCACACCGCTCGCCCCCAGGCCCCGGGCTTCGAGCGCCAACGCCACCTGCTGGCTGCTCCGAAACCCGCTGATCACCATAGCCACAAACACCGGCATCAGGGCACGCACTCGGCTCAATCCCACGGTCGACTCCAACAACAGACCGCGCGCCTGCTGCGCATCTAGGATGCTCTCGAAGGATCGCTGAAGCAGCGGGATGTAGCGCATCGCTAGCGCCAGGGTCAACCCCCAGCTGTAGGGCAGGCCCAGTCGCACCAGGCTTTGGATCATCGCCGAAGGCCGCGTGGTGTGCAGCCAAAGGAAGACCAATAGCCCTGCCGCAAGCAACCGCAGTCCGAGGGCCGCCCCAGCCGCCAGTCCGCCATCCGTGAGCCTTAGCCAGCCCCAGGCAACCAGCACATCTCCTTGCGGTGCCAATACGCCCCTCAGTACCGCCATGAAAAGGCTGACCGGGAGCAGCACCCGCAGCACGCCCGTGACACTTGACCGCGGCAGCCCTGCCGACCTGTAGGTGGCAAGCAGTATCAGCAGACCGACCAGTTCCAAGGCCGCGTTCTGAACGGTGAGAAAGAACGCTAGGCCGCAGGCTACCATGGCCAGCTTGACGCGGGCGTCGGCTGAGTGAAGCCAGGAATCTCCGTCAACGTACCAATCCGGTGCAGACGTCATCTGCCTGTCTTTCTGGAACCGCCGCGTACGGCCTGATAGGCACGCTTGAAAGCCACCACATCCAGCGGAACGTCCGCCCCATCCATGCCCAGACGCCGCGCCAATCGGCCCACCGGAGGCAGATCAAGTCCGGTCGCCGCCAGCAGGCTGGCGTCCCTCAAAACGGCGTGGGTAGCCCCCCGAGCCACCAACCTACCGGACGTCAGCACGGCGCAGTGTGGAACATAGTCTGCCACCAGGCGGACGTCGTGGGTGATCACAATCACCGTACGTCCTTCGCCCGAGTAGGCCGCCAGAAGTGCCATCAACTCCGTGACGCTCCGCCTGTCCAAGCCACTTGTTGGCTCGTCCAGGATCAGCGCCTGCGGCCGCATGGCCAGAACAGACGCTAGCGCCACCTTGCGACGCGTGCCGTAGCCGAGCATGGCTGGCGGGAGATCCGCCTGCTCCACAAGCCCGAATGCTTCCAGAGTCTCGTCTACTCGGTCAGTCACCTCAGCTTCCATCAACCCCAGGTTGCGGGGTCCGAAAGCGATCTCGTCACGTGTTGTCCCGGCGAAGATCTGATGGTCCGGGTTCTGAAATGCGTACCCCACCCGTCTCGCCAGTTCGCCGATGGAGAAACTGGCGGTGTTTCGCCCGCCGACCAGCACCTTGCCGCTGCTTGGCCGGAGTAAACCGTTGAAGTGCTTGGCCAAGGTCGTTTTGCCGGCGCCGTTTTGGCCCATCAAAGCCAGGTACTCTCCGCTCTCGATGCGCAAGTTGACACCCGACAAGGCGGGTAGGCGGTCCGGGTACGCAAACGTCAAGTCGACTGTCTCCAGCCGCAGCCCCGAGTCTGTACCCAGCTCAGCGGTCCCCACCCAAGTCCTCCTTCAGGAGCCCCTCCGCCTGGTCGAGCCGAGTGAAGGCGAAGTGAGTGCCCAAGTCACGGTTGAGGGCAGAGGCCAATTCGCTCAATTGGGGAGGGCCGACGCCAAGAGCCAGAAGCTCGTCCGGGTCCCCAAGCACTACATCTGGAGGACCATCCAACACCACGTGGCCATCGGCCAGCACCACAATCCGATCCGCCAGTTCCGCCAGCCAATCTGCGTCTTGCTCGACCACCAAAATAGTCCGTCCCGAGTCGCGTACCATCGTGGCAACCAACGACTGGATTTCACGCTTGCCCCGAGGGTCGAGATGCGAGGTGGGCTCATCCAGGACAAGCACTTTCGGGGACATGGACAGGGTGGCGGCGATGGCCAGGCGCTGCTTTTCGCCTCCCGACAATTGATACGGGGACCGCTCCCGAGAATCGATCAGACCGACGGTGGTCAGCGCCCAGGCTACCCGGCTTTCGATCTCCTCTGGAGGAAGACCGATGTTCTCCGGGCCGAAGGCCACTTCCTCTTCCACGGTCAAGTTGAAAAGTTGGCTTTCCGAATCCTGGAACACCATGCCCACTTGCTGGGCGAGATCCGGGACAGGGGTCGATCTGGCTTCTCTACCCAGCACTCGAACTTGTCCACGCACAATCCCCCCGGTGAGCTGCGGGACAATGCCGCCAATTGCCTGGCATAGTGTCGACTTGCCGACGCCAGTGGCCCCCATCACCCCGACGCAGCTTCCTGCCTCCACCGACAGGTCAACGCCGCGCAACACCCAGTGCGGCTCGGCCTGGCCAAGAGGCGGGTAGGCATAGTGGAAGTCGCGGATGTCTATGCTCGGCATCTGTTGGGTATTCCAATCGGTTGATCCGGCCAGACCGCGCAGACCGGCCGCGAACTTTGGTCAGCCTTGGGGGATGTCTTGGTCTTCGAAGGAGACATCCGCCATCAGCACGTCCAATTGGGGGTAGGCGCGCTTCACCAGCTGATACAGCAACAGCCCAAATACCCCGAGGGACACCTGTATGATGTTTATCGGTACCTCAGCTGCTGCCGCGGCTGGTCCGTACTGATAGACCGTCGCTTCTCCTACATAATAGAAGGCCACCAGGGCCAGCCCCCCAAGGATCCAACCCAGGACCTTCAGCCTCCAACTTCGCCGCCACCCCCACCAGCCCACTAACAGGCCCAGGCTGCCGTGCGCCAGCAGGGTCAGAGGGGCAAAGGTTCCATAGCCAAGCATCAAGTCGGACAAGGCCGCACCCACGCCCGACGCCACCGCTCCCACAATGGGGCCAAATGCTACGGCCACAAACACCTCAGCCACCGCGCCTGGGTGTGTGTAGCCTCCCGTGATGGGGATGGGTATGGGCACGCTGTACACCACCGCAGCAACAAGGGCAATGCTCACCGCCACTACACTGATCATGCGTGCTCTCATCTACCGCTTCCTCCTCCTGGGCGGCGTCCTACATACCGCTCTGCTTCTTTGCCACCGCAAGCTTCTATTCTACGTCCTAGTCAGCCGCCTTGCGGCGTCAACTTCTGCCTGACCCCTCCTCCTCCGGCACCAATGGCCCGCCCCCCATGCACATGGTAGAATCGGCCACGACTTGATGTGCAAGCAGCCACGAGCGCTGCGCCCTGAGTGGGGCGAACCCAACGGCGCCGATGGCACGGAATCTCACGGAGTGCATGACCGATTCTACCCAAGTAAGGCCGTTTGACTGGCGAGATCTTCCCTTGCTTAACCGGGTCCGTCGCGAGGGTTTGTGCTTCCATTCACAAGTAGCCTTCACGCGCGGCCCCCAGCCACTCCAAAACGCCCTGCTCGACAGTCTTACCCCCGGCCGCAGCGAGTGCACCATCGTGGTGCGAGACCGACAGGACGGCACCCCGGACCTGATTGGTCGGGTCAATCACCCCTACCAGGCGCGGGTAGCCCGTCTCACATTCGTCGGTCCTGCCGACGCGCTTCAGACTCCCGGTGGTGCGCATTTGCTGGATGCCCTGGCCAGCTCTGTCGGCCGACGGGGTGCCCACAATCTAGTGGCCGAAGTGGATGAACACAGCCCGGCTTTTGAAAGCCTGCGGCTGGCCGGATTCGCCATATACGCCCGCCAGCGGATCTGGCAGTGTCTACCCGAAGACCTTCCTCCCCCATCGCCGGACCACCCCATCTGGGAACCCGAACGCGATGTTGACCACGCGGCCATCGGCGGCCTGTACCAAAACCTTGTCCCGGCCTTGGTTCAGCAGGTCGAGCCCGACCCCGTGGCCGCGCAAAAGGGCCTGGTCTTCTACCAGGGAGGCGAGCTTCTCGGATATGCCGACATCGACAAAGGCCACCTCGGGGTTTGGCTTCACCCGTTCATTCACCCGGCCATTGAGGAATCGGAGGCCATGATCCTGGGCTTGCTCCATGCCGTATCCGTCGACGACAAGCGGCCAGTCTTCCTGTGTGTTCGCTCCTATCAGGGTTGGATGAACGCCAAGCTGAGCCGGATGGGCATCGATCAGTGGACCGATCAAGCCGTCATGGTGAAACGCCTGGCGGCTCGCGTTCGCCGCCCGGCGCACTCGCCGATCTCCGCGTTCGAAGGGACGCGTCCTGAGCCGACGGCTCCCTACGCGCCCGTCATCGAGCATCGTCCACCCTCCCATACCCAAGAGACCCCATGACCGGACGCCGGATCACTGACGACTTAGAGGCCATGCTGGGCGTCCTGCCCGGTGAAATCACCCAGAAGCTGCGGTCTATTGATCGCCAAGACGAGCTTCTGGAGGTGATCATCGATCTGGGACGAGTCCCCACGGCGCGGTACACGGACGCCGAGATCGTGCTTTCAGATAAAGAAGTCACCCATGAGGACATCGACTACGTCGTGATGCGCATCGGCGAATTCGATGCCGACAACCGGGCCGGGATGGAACGCACCCTGCACCGAATCTCAGCCATCCGCAACCGGCACGGCCGCATTGTCGGGTTGACCTGCCGAGTGGGCCGGGCCGTTTACGGCACGATCGACATCATCCAGGACATTATTTCCAACGGCAAGAGCGTCCTCCTGCTCGGCCGCCCCGGCGTCGGCAAAACGACCATGCTGCGCGAAGCGGCCCGCATCCTGGCAGAAGACAAACGGGTGGTCATTGTCGACACGTCCAACGAAATTGCCGGCGACGGCGATGTGCCGCACCCCGCCATCGGCCGCGCCCGCCGCATGCAGGTGCGTGAACCCAGCTTGCAGCACGAGGTGATGATTGAGGCAGTCGAAAATCACAACCCTGAAGTCATCGTGATCGATGAAATTGGCCGCGAACTGGAAGCCATCGCCGCCCGCACCATCGCCGAGCGAGGTGTGCAGCTCATCGGCACCGCCCACGGAAACACCCTCGAGAATCTACTGCTCAACCCCACCCTATCCGACCTGGTCGGTGGTATCGAATCCGTGACCTTGTCCGATGAGGAAGCCCGGCGCCGGGGAACCCAGAAGACAGTGCTTGAGCGGCGGGCAGCTCCGACGTTCGACGTGCTTATCGAAATCCAGGCCCGCGAGCAATTGGCGGTCCACCACGACGTGGCGTCGGCTGTGGACGCTATGCTGCGTGGGCGGCCCCAAGAAGCTGAACTTCGCTCCCGCTCGTCGGAGGGGGAAATACAGATTCAGACGCCTGCTGCGCCTCCCGCCTCTCAGCGCCCAGGACAAGTAGGATACCGGCGACAGGCAGCCTTCCCGTCGACGCCGACCAATGGAGGCGAAGGCTCGCTGCCCTTCTCTCCTACCCCTCCCAGGATGCCCGGCTCGTCACTCTCGCCGGCCAAGATCTATGCCTACGGTGTAGCTCGCAATCGGCTGCGCACGGCTGCCAAACGGCTCGGCGTGCCCGCCAACCTAGTTGACAATCTGAGCGATGCGGACGCCATGGTCACCCTGCGCTCCTACTACCGCCGCCGCCTTAAAGTCATCGCCGACGCCGAGGCCCGCCGCATCCCCATCTACGTGCTGCGCACCAATACAAGCAGCCAGATGGAGAGCTTCCTGACCGACCTTTTCAACTTACACAGCATGTCCGAGGACCCCTCCATGCAGCAGGCCCTGAGCGAGACGCAGGACGCGATTCAGGCCGTCCTCAACGGGGCACGCTCGGTCGATTTGAACCCGGCATCCTCCTACGTCCGGCGCCTCCAACATCAGATGGCACGCCAGGCCAACCTGATTTCGCACTCGTATGGCAAAGAACCCCGCCGCAGGGTCAGGATCTTTCGAGAGTGAGCCTTTTTGTCACCCTGGAAGGTCCGGATGGTTGCGGCAAGACCGTGCAATCCAAGCGTCTGGCCGAGCACCTGCGCTCACAGGGTCTGAACGTATTGATGACGCGCGAACCGGGCGGGACCGAGATTGGCGACCAGATTCGCCAGGTGATCATGTCGCTCGAGAACCGTCAGATGGACCCCCGCACCGAGTTCCTGCTCTTCACCGCTTCCCGCGCCCAGCTGGTCAAAGAAGTCATCCGCCCGCATCTCGAAGCCGGCGGCGTGATCGTCTCGGATCGCTTCTATGATTCGTCCTTCGCTTACCAGGGTTACGGCCACGGCCTTCCGCTCGAGGAACTGCGCGCTATCACCTCCTTTGCCACCGGCGGACTGGTGCCCGACCTCACCCTGTTGATCGACCTTCCGGCCAAGGCCGGCTTGGCCCGCCGCAAGACGGGCGGGAACTGGAACCGGATGGATGCCTACGATCTGGAGTTTCACCAGCGGGTGCGCACGGCCTACCGAAAGATGGCCCAGGCCGAGCCGGAACGCTGGCGAACCGTTGACGGCGACCGGAGTCAGGACGACGTCCAGACCGCCCTTCAGTCAGCCGTGGAGGCCTTCGTCGCCAAGCGCTCCGCCCCCTAGCCAAAATCGCAGCCTTGACGCGTGTGCTACGCTGGTCTAACCACTCACAGCCAACGGTTGCCGACTCACCCACCAACTCATTTCCGTCCATCGCAGCCATCCGTCAATTCTAGGAGCAACGCGTGTCCCCTCTCCGTCGCCCCGCCGTCGGTCTGACGGCCTTCCTCCTGCTCTCAGTTTTGGCCTGCAGCTTAGGGCCGACTGCGGTCGACTCCAACGCGGCCTCAACCTCCGTAGCAGGGACCGTGTCGGCCGGGCAAACATCCACCGCGGCCGTGCTTTCTGCCGCCAGCACATTGGCGGCCTCAGCCATCCCGCCAACGGCGGCCGACACGGACACACCAGAGTTTTCGCCCACACCCAGCAACACCGCCACGCCGGACGCCACCGCCACGCCCGAGGCCACGGCGACACCGTCTGTGCCGCTGGCCTCCCTGACCCAAAACACCAACTGCCGGCGCGGGCCCCTCGCGGTGTATGACCTGATTCGAACCTTTCTGACCGGTCAATCGGCCCAGATCATCGGCAAGAACGCCGCCGGCGACTACTGGTACATCGCCGATCCCGGACAGCCGGGAAAGGACTGTTGGCTGTGGGGCCGCTACGTGACGGTGAGCGGCGACACCTCCAACGTGCCGGTTTTTACTCCGCCGCCGACCCCCACACCGTCCTACGTGTGGAGCGGGAATTGGACAGTGTGGATCGGCGGGGTCCAATCGGCGATGACCATGACCCAGACGGGAAGCTCCGTCACTGGCATCCTGACTTCCTCCGGTGTCACCTACAACCTGTCCGCTTCAGTTAGCGACGGCGGGCGCACGCTTTCAGGTACTGTGACCTCGTCCGTGCTGCCGGCACCGCTTCCATGGGTCTTCCGCATGACATCCGACATGCAGCAATTCCGAGGAAAGTACACCGCCGCCGGCTCCGACAATCCCTGGTGCGGCGCCCGGAGCGGGGTTGACCAGCCCTCTCCTTGCCTGGGCCCCTGAGCGCTCCTTCGCCCCGATCCAGGGGACCCACAAACGACAAAAACCCCGCCTGTGCGGGGTATTGTTTGTGACAGATTTCACAAAGCTGGGCTAGAAGTCGAGATCGTCGGCGCCAGCACCCAGGTCGGGCATGCTCTCCTCAATCTCGTCAGGGCTTTGGCCCGATTCCAGGCGGTCGACGACCTCGTCGAACTCAGGCGGCACGTCCTCGCCCATCTCCTGGCTCATCTTGCGCATCATGCGCGCCATCGACTTGGGGTCGTTCTCGTCAATGTCGCCCCAGGCGGAGGGGTCCGATAGATCATCCAGACGCGACACTTCGGACTTGGCGATGCGCACGCGGTTGATCAGGCGCTTCAGGTCGTGCCCGCTACAGTTGGGGCAGCTCACCGGCACACTGCCGTACTCCTCGTAGGTTTGATAGATGCTGACTCGTTTTCTGCAGTCACGGCACCGATACTCGTACGTCGGCATAGTCACCTCCCGCGAATGCATTATACTGACCGGCGCAGGAGGCTTCCAAGCGTGCAATCCGATCTCGTCGAAGAACAACGCCAACCACTACTGATCGTCATCTCCGGGCCATCCGGGGTGGGCAAAGACAGCGTCCTTCAGCGCATGAAGGAACGGGATCTGCCCTTCCATTTCGTGGTCACCGCCACCACGCGCCCCCAACGGCCGGGCGAAGTGGATGGCGTCGACTACTACTTTGTGACCCACGACGAGTTCGCCGAGATGATCGAACAGGGCGAGCTGCTTGAGTACGCCATTGTCTACAACGACTACAAGGGCATCCCCAAGGGCCAGGTCCGCCAGGCCCTGGCGAGCGGTCGGGATGTGATGATGCGCATCGACGTCCAAGGCGCTGAGACGATCAGGGAGCTGTGTCCGGATGCGTTGCTGATCTTCCTTTCTACGCGTTCGGAAGTCGAATTGGTCAGCCGCCTGGAGGCACGTAAGACTGAAACCCCGGAGGGCCTCAAGCTGCGCATCGCCACGGCACGCCAGGAACTGAAGCGCGTGGGGATGTTCGACTACTACGTGATCAACGCCGAACACCGGCTTGACGAAACTGTCGATATCATCCTTTCCATTATTGAGGCCGAACACCATCGCACCCAGCCCCGCAAGGTCACTCTGTGAACCAGCCTTCCCCCGAGCTTCCCCAGCCTAACTCAGACCCACCGGCTCACCCCAGTCCGCCGCCGTCCCAGATGCAGGCGCTTCGAGCCCGGATGGCGGTTGCCCCAGGCACATTTGCCATCATCGGTGTTACGGCCATCGTCTTCATCCTACAGACGGCGTCCAATTTCCTTCTGGGTGGCGACTTGGTCCTGGCGCTGGGGGCCAAAGTCAATTCAGCTATCCTCGCAGGCCAGCTCTGGCGCCTGGTGACTCCGATCTTCCTGCATATCGGCATCCTTCACATCGGCGTGAACATGTACTCGCTGTACATCGTCGGTCCTCCAGTCGAGCGCCTGTTTGGGCTGCCGCGGATGTTGACCATCTACCTGCTCTCGGGCATCGCGGGCGTAGCCTTCAGTCTGGCGTTTTCCAGCGCGCCTTCCGCCGGCGCTTCAGGTGCAATCTTTGGACTGCTGGGCGCCCTGGGCGGTTTCCTGTTCCTTCATCGCGGCCTGTTCGGGCGCGCCGGCAGCTTCCAGCTGCGACAGATCGCCCTGGTGGCCGTGCTCAACCTGGCCATTGGGCTTTCTCCTGGCATCGACAACTGGGGGCACCTCGGCGGCCTTGTGGCGGGGTTGGCCCTGGCCTATGCCATCGGGCCCCGCTTCGAAGCAGCCATGATCTCCGTCGGCCAACCGCACTGGACCGACCGCCGAAGCTGGGACCAGGTATGGCAGCGCACCCTGTTCTCTGCCGCCGTCGTGGCCCTATTGTGCCTGGCAGCTGCCCACAGCCCGTTCAATGGTTGATACCCTCCTGTTGACGCGTCTGATTGACACCCCGATGTCCGCTTTCATATAATGCCTAAGCCTGAGCAACGTTACGTAGGAGATAGCCGCACTCATCATGTCATCATCCCCGTCTTCTGAAGTTTTCGACATCACTTTTGTTGGCGCCGGGCCCACCGGCCTCTTCGGCGCTTTCTACGCCGGTATGCGTGGCATGCGCACCAAGATCATGGACGCCCTGCCTCAGCCGGGTGGCCAGATCACCGCTTTGTATCCAGAGAAGTTCATCTTCGATACCCCCGGATTCCTTTCGATCAACGGCAGGGATCTGGTGGCCAATCTGGTCAAGCAGACCAATCGCTGGGGCACCGTCATGGCTCTGGGCCAGCAGGCCCAGACACTGGAGAAGGTGCCGCTCCCCGGCGGCGAGCCGGGAGAGACCTGCTGGGCTATCACCAGCGATGAGGCGACCCACCTCACCAGGTCGGTGGTCATAGCCGCTGGAATCGGCGCTTTTCGACCGATGAAGCTCGACAGCGAGTCCGTTGATCGCTTCGAGGGTAAGGGGGTCGAGTTTTTCGTCACCGATCTGAATGTTTACCGCGACAAGCGAGTCTTGATCGTCGGCGGCGGCGACAGCGCCGTCGATTGGGCCCTGGCCACCGAGCCCTTGGCCCAATCTGTCACCTTGATCCATCGGCGAGAAGGATTCCGCGCCCACGAATCCTCGGTCGAGAAGATGAAAGCCTCAAGCGTCGATGTGCGCGTCTTCTATGAACTGCGCGAGCTGCAGGGAGAAGACCAACTCGAGCGGGCTGTGATTTACGACAACCGAAGGGATGTGGATGAAGTCATCGATGTAGATGCCGTAATCCTGGCCCTGGGCTTCAAGGCCGACCTGGGCCCGATCCGTGAATGGGGCGTCGAGACCGTCGGCCGTCGCTACATCCGTGTCAACAACCACATGGAGACCAATCTGCCCGGCGTGTTCGCTGCCGGCGACCTGGCCCTCCCGGACGGGCTTGATCCGCTCAACCTGATTGTTATCGGCTACGCACAGGCGACGGTTGCCGTCAACTATGCTTTCACGTACGTCAATCCAGGCGCCAAGGTCTTCCCCGGCCACTCAAGCGAGAAGATGGCCGGCTCCGAGGAAAGCGCTCCTGCCGCATCAACCACCGACTGAGTGGTACGCCATGCCTTCTTCACTGCCACCAAGAGCTGCCAAAGCTCTGGCCCGCGACAAGGTGATCGACGTCACCACCACTGGCGTCCGCTCCGGCCAAGCGCGCCGAACCGAAATCTGGTTCCACCGCGTCGAGGATCGAATCTACATCACGGGCAGTCCGGGCAAACGGGACTGGTATGCCAATCTTCTGGCTGACCCTTCCTTCACCTTCCATCTGAAGGAGAGCCACAAGGCGGATCTTCCGGCACGCGCCATTCCGATCACAGACCCGGCCGAACGTCGACGAGTCACAGCGCAAATCGTCGGGCCGGATTACGACCGCGATAAGTTCGAGGCGCGCATCAAGGGCAGCCCGCTAATCGAGGTCATCTTCGACTAACGCGAGCGCTTTCCTCTTGACATTTCCCCTCACAGGCCGATATAGTACGGACGTCACATGATCCCGGGGCCCAAAGGGGGGAACCGATGGCCCAGATCCATGGACGAACCCTCCCGGCCGCTCTGTTTGTGTGGGCCGGGCTTGCTTTTTCCACGGGGGGAACTGCCCTGGTGCAGCCCCTGATCGACGCCTCCGCCACACCTTCTTCATCGCCGTCATTCACACCTAGCCTCACGCCGTCGCGCTTGGCGGACCCCCCGACGTCTACCCCGACCGCATCGCCGACTTCCACTCCAACCTCAACCCCCTCCGTCTCTACCTCTCCGACCGATCCGGCTACATCCACGGCCTGGCCTCGGTCACTGCATCTCCCTCGCCATCCCCGTCGGCATCCGCCTCTTTCACGCCGACCTCGACTCTCGCTCCGGCCCCGCCACCGACCACTGAAACCGAGCCTCCTTCCCCCATCCGCATCAACGAGATCGCCTGGTCCGGCACGGCCGCCAGCCCCTTCGATGAGTGGATCGAACTGGCCAACATGGGGGACGATTCGGTCGATCTCGGTGGTTGGGGGTTAAGCGATGGTGGAGATCTGACAGTGACTCTCCACGGGGACATCCCTGCGCACGGCTACTTCTTGCTGGAGCGGACCGATGACAGCACCGTCAGCGACGTGGCGGCCGGCTCAATCTACACCGGCGGACTCTCGAATGCCGGTGAACGTCTGACCTTGGTTGATGATTCTGGGCGAACTGTTGACACCGCCAGCCAGCAGGGGGGTTCGTGGCCGGCCGGCGATGCCAGTTCGCGCGCCAGCATGGCTCGAATCGGCGGCAGCGACGAGTCGGCCAGTTGGCGCACTACAACCGCGGCCGGCGCGGCACACGACGCCTCCGGCCAACCGATTCTGGGCAGCCCCGGGGCGCCCAACATCCTAACCGCGCCATCCGCCACGCCTGTGTCGTCTCCCACGAACACACCGTCGCCGACAGCCAGCGTCCCGCCATCGCCCGCCTCCTCTGGCAGTCTACTAATCAGTGAGGTCGCCTGGGCGGGCACCCGCGCCTCCGCTTCCGATGAGTGGATCGAACTTCTCAACCCTACCGAGTATGAGCTCGCGCTCAACGGATGGCAGCTCACAGACGGCGGCGACATCGACATCGCGCTATCCGGCTCGGTCGCGCCCGGGGGATACTTCTTGCTCGAGCGCACCGATGACGACACGATCAGCGATGTCCCTGCCGACCTGATCTACACCGGCGGCCTGAGCAACAGAGGAGAAGCTCTCCGGCTCCTCGACCCCAGCGGGCACACGGTCGACCTCGCCAACTCCAGGGGTCGGCATTGTCCAGCCGAGAATTCCGAAACTCGAGCCAGCATGGAGCGCAGCGCCGACGGTGCTGGCTGGGGTACATTCACCGGCTATTTCAACCTCGGCCATGATGCTGAAGGAAACGCCATCCGGGGTAGCCCTCGGGGGCCCAATTCGGTGACATTCCCCCAGCCGACAGCCACCTGGATCCCCGGCGCGCTGGTGATCAACGAGGTCCTGCCACGGCCCCACTACGATTGGGAGGGTTCCGGCGGCGTCACTGTGTCGGATGAATTCATCGAGCTCTACAACCGCGGCCCCAGCGGCGTCTTCCTCAAAGGATGGTGGCTCGACGACGTCGAAGGCGCAGGGTCACGACCACACGACCTACCAGCCGTCACCCTGCCCGCCGGGGAACGTATCGTGTTCTTTCGGTCCAAGATCCACATTTCGTTGAACGATGGAGGCGACACCGTGCGCCTTCTGGCCCCGGACGGACGCGTGGTCGATCAGATCAGCTATCTGCGCGTACGAGCGTACAACCTCTCATACGGACGGCTTCCGGATGGATCCAACCATATGGCCTCTGGCCGACGCCCGGTGAAGCCAATCTGCTCTTCATCGAACCCGTGGCTATCGCCCCTCTGGCGCCGGCTGCCGCCCCACGCTCTTGCCCTGACGGGGGCGTCCCATGGCCGCGCTTGGCGCACCATGCGGCGGACCCGGCAGATGTTAGGTTGTGGTGGTTCTGGGGGTTGGGTTTGTGCCGATAGGGAGTGGCCGAGACACCCCGCCGTCGGTTTGTGAGAAATTTCACAAGCCGGTGTTTAGACGACATCGAGCGTTCCGCGGCGCTTGGCTTGGATCTCAAACCAGCGGAACATGGCGTAGCCTATCAGCGCGTAGATCAGGCCGATGCCGACCTCCTGCACCAGCAGCGGCGCCACTTCCGCCAGACTGCCGCCGGCGATGATCAAGCGTGCCGATGCAATTCCTCTCGTCAAAGGGATTCCCTGGGAAACGGCCTGCATGATGGCCGGCAGCTTGGTCAGATCTAGATTGGAGCCGGAGAAGATCAGGAGCATGAAGTAGATCAGATTGTTGACGAACATCACGTTAACCGTGATCAAGCTCAAGCTGCCGAGCATCAGACCCAGCCCGGATGTGCTGAAGGCGGTCACCACGATGGTCAAGGTCAGGGCAAGCGGATCAGTATGCGACATGTCAAGCCCGAGCAGCAATGCGCCCCAACCAAGGCCGATGACGACACCTATCATCCCGTCCACCACGTGGATGGCCGCTCTGCCGATAAAGATTGTCAGACGGTTGGCTGGCGAACCGAACAGATAGGGGAGGGTCCCCGACCAGCGGTCGCCTCCGATGCTCATCGTCACGCCGTAGACCCCGCTGATGGCCGCCAGTTGCACGGCGTTGCCGATGACGTAGAAATCTGCGCTCCCCGGCCCGGTCGCGTAGGTGCCCAGATATGTGAAAAACAGAATCTGGCCCAGCGGCATGATGATCTTGGATGCTAGGTAGGTCCACGGAGCAAACCAAGTGAACAAGGCCACATAGGAGAGGTACGCCCCTTCGTAAAAGAGGCGGATATTGGCCGCAAGTCTGTGCATCGGTGACCGTGCAGCTTCCATCTTCATCCCTGCCGCTGTCACCTAGAAGAAATCCAACGTGGCGTCCTGCCGCGCCTTGCGCAGGAAAACCCGGAACAACCAGCGCCCAATCAAAACGTAGGCTGCGCCGAGCACCAGCAGCATGCCCCAATCGAGGGCGATGTTGCTGAGAGCGGCCGTGCCGGTCGAGGCAGCGTGCAGCGCTTCTGCTGCCCAATATGGAGCCAAAACGTAGCTTAGGGGAGTGGTCCAACCCGGAAGCAGGGCGATGGGGAACAGAAAGCCCGCCAGAATATACATCGGATATTCAAGCGCGTTGACAAAGTTGCGGATATCCGGATTGGCGACGAACATCGGCGCCAGCAATAGACCTAAGCAGACGAAGGAAACCGTGGTCAAGACGATAGAAGCGAGGAAGACCAGCGGCTGTGCAATCCGAAGGGGAGTCCCAAACAGCACCGAGGCCAGGGCATAGGCCAGCACCATCGAACCCAACGATTGTGTTACATAGGCCAAGTTCTTGCCGAACACGATCACTTCCAGCGATGTCGGCATCCCCACTAGGCTCTCGAGCGTGCCACTCCAGCGCTCCTGATTGAGAGCCCCTCCGCTGACAAAGAGCAAGCTACTCCATAATCCGGTCAGTCCACTCCCGACGACAACGAAGATGGCGTAGTCGCCGCCTCGTTCGCGCAGCATGTACAGTCCGAGCAGGGCGATGATCAACGGCTGGACGAATACGGCGAAGATGATGAAAGAATCCGTCGCTGCGTGCTTGAGGGCCATTTCACAGGACGTGGCCACTACGCGTAGATCCTGAACCAAATTCTGTTTCGCACGGACAAACGATGCTGTAATTGGGGCGGCTGAAGATTCCACGCCGTTCGGGGCACCTTTCGCCACGATAGATGCAGGAGTGCGAACGGACTTGTGCGGCTTGGTGTCTTCTATGGCAGAAACACCATCCGGCGATCTGTTCCCTCGAGACACAAAATGAGCTCGCTCCAACATGCGCCGCTCGCCCGTTTCGACTTTCAGTGCATTGATCGCCCTTTGGCTCTTTGAATTGACCGCCAGAATATGCTCCAGGTAGTTGCGACGAGCTGGCGGGTCAGCCAGGGCCGCCAGTACCAGCCACGCTAGCTCGCATGTGGGATCGCTCTCAAGCGCAAGGAACGCTGCCCGGCGCGCATTCGTCCTGTCGCCCCGTGCCAGCGCCTTGCGGGCGTTGCGCGACGATGCATCAGCTCGGGACAGCGCATCATCCCCCGTCATTACCCGGTCTCCGCCACCAGACGCACGTACGCATCTTCCAGTGTTGGCTCGCGCACGGTCACTTTGCCCACCCGGGTTCCGTTCAGGCTGGCCAGAAGATCCGGCACGGCTTCGGAGCCCAGCGGTGAATGGATCAGCAGCGCTTGACGCTGGTCGCGATTCTCCACTGAGACTGAATGAACGGATGGCCTCTGGCGGAGTGTTTCCACCATTTCGTCGGGGATTCCGAAAACCTCAATCTCGATCACAGAGAGATCGCTCACGTTCTTCTTCAGGCCGGAGGGGGTATCCATGGCCACAATCCGACCGTGGTTGATGACCGCGATCCGGTCGCAGAGCGAATCAGCTTCAAACATGTAGTGGGTTGTTAGCAGGATCGTCTTAGATTCGGATTGTAGATTGCGCACCACCTGGCGCAACTCCCGTGCCCCCACCGGATCCAAGCCAATGGTAGGCTCGTCCAAGAAGAGCACTTCCGGGTCATGCAGAAGCGTGCGGGCGATGTGCAAGCGCTGCTTCATGCCGCGCGAGTAGCCCTCGACCTTCTCGTTGCCCCTATCATGCAGGCCGACCATGTCCATAAGATAGGGAATCCGCTGGTGCGCCACATCGGGGTCCACGTGGTACAGGCTGGCGAAGTAGCGCAAGTTGTCGTTCCCGCTCAAGCGCCAGTACAGGCCGCGTTCGCCACCAAAGATGAACCCGATCCGAGACCGGACCGGGCCGGGCGTTTCGACCACATCGTAGCCAAGCACTCTGGCCGTACCGCTGGTCGGCAGGAGCAGGGTGGTCAGCATCTTGACAGTAGTCGTCTTCCCGGCTCCATTGGGGCCCAACAGCCCGAAGAGCTCGCCTCCCGCGACGTTAAAACTGATGTCGTCTACGGCCTCGACCTCTTTGACCTTACGGCGGATGACGCCGATGGTGGCCTTGTAGACGCGCCGTAACCCTTTGACTTCGATTGCGTTCAACCCGGCTCCCCTTGATTGCAAGCACATTTTCGTAAACCAGAAACCGGTTCATTATAAACCGTCTCTCGCAACCATCGCTCAACGACGGCGGCCAGCATGCGTCTGCTATAATTCGCCTCATCATGTCTCTTACTCTCGACGAGGTGCGGCATATTGCTCAACTCGCCCGGCTTAAACTAACCCCGGCCGAGGAAGAGCGCTATGCCTCGCAGCTTTCCGACATTCTCGATCACGTCCAGCGCCTTCAGTCGGTGGACACGGCCCACCTGCCCCCGACATCCAGCGTGCTGCCTATGGCCGCGCCGCTCCGCCCCGATGAAGCGCGGCCCTCCACGCCGAGACAGGCACTGTTGTCGAACGCCCCAAGCGTCGATGAAGGCATGTTCCAGGTGCCTCCGGTACTTGGCCCCGACCGCTGATACGACCCACCTGCGATTTCATCACATGCCCACTCCAGACTACCTGAGCCTGACTGAAGCCGCCGCCCTGCTGCGATCGGGCGATGTCAGCTCGGTCGAGTTGACACGATCCTATTTGGACCGAATCAACGCCCTCGACGATCAGATCCATGCGTTCCTCGCCCTGACGCCAGAGCTTGCGCTCCAGCAAGCCGAAGCAGCTGATCATCGGTTCGCCAAGTGGCGGGACGCAGGAGGCGAGCCGCCCCCGGCCATCTGCGGAGTTCCCACGGCCGTGAAAGACGTGCTTTGCGTTGACGGCGTCCAGGCCACAGCTGGGTCGAAGATACTCGAGGGCTACCACCCAACCTACACCGCCACCAGTGTCGCCCGGCTGATCCATCAGGGGATCGTGGTGCTGGGGAAGACCAACACCGACGAATTCGCCATGGGTTCTTCGACCGAAAACTCAGCCTATGGCCCGACGCACAACCCGTGGGACACCAGCCGAGTTCCCGGCGGTTCCTCGGGGGGCTCGGCCGCGGCTGTGGCCGCCGGATTCGCCCCGCTCGCCTTGGGCAGCGATACGGGCGGCTCTATCCGCCAGCCGGCAGCCTTCTGCGGGGTCACGGGAATCAAGCCATCCTACGGACGAGTCTCCCGCTACGGGCTGATTGCCTACGGTTCGTCCCTGGATTCAGTCGGCGCCTTGGCGGGCACAGCCGCCGACCTGGGTCCCGTGTTCACGGCCATGGCCGGGCATGATCCGCTCGATTCAACTTCCCTGCGGGCGCCGGTGCCAGATTTGACTTCTGAAACTTCCGACCTTTCAAGACTGGCCATCGGGGTCCCAGATGAATACTTCATCGACGGCCTGCAGGAGTCAATCGCGCAAGCCGTACGAACAGCTGTCGATGTAATGAAGGATCTGGGAGCTACCATCAAGACCATCAGCCTGCCTCACACCGATCTCGCCCTCCCCGTGTACTACCTTGTGGCTCCGTCTGAGGCTTCCGCCAATCTGGCTCGCTTCGATGGCGTGCGCTTTGGACCGCGGTCCGAGGCGGACAGTTTGCTTGAAAGCTATCTCGAAACGCGCGGCAACCTGTTCGGCCCTGAGGTCAAGCGGCGGATCATGCTGGGCACCTATGCCCTCTCCGCTGGCTACTACGACGCCTACTACGGCCAGGCACAGCGCGTTCGCACCTTGATCAAGCACGACTTCGACCAGGCTTTTGAACGAGTCGACGCTATCGCCTGCCCCATCACGCCCACCACGGCCTTCACCATCGGTGGGCACGGTGACGATCCTCTATCGATGTACCTGGAAGACGTGTTCACCCTGCCCGCCAACCTCGCCGGCGTTCCCGGGCTTGCTTTCCCCGTGGGCTTCGATGCCGAAGGGCTGCCAATCGGCATGCAGTTGTTGGGCGCGCCGCTCAATGAGCCGACGCTCTTCCGTGCCGCACAAGCCTACCAATCCGTGACCGCATGGCACAAGGAGCATCCCGCCTTATGAAAATCGTGATCCCGACCGCCGGCTTTGGGACCCGGCTTCGCCCCCACACATGGTCCAAGCCCAAGCCACTGGTGTCGGTAGCCGGCAAGCCGGTCCTCGGGCATGTCCTCGACATGTTCAGCAGCCTGCCCGAGGTGGACGAGGTCATCTTCATCGTCGGCTACCTCGGCGAACAGATACAAGCCTATGTCGGGTCTGCGTACCCACAGCTGTCTACCCGCTACGTCGAGCAATCCGATATGCTTGGCCAATCGCACGCCATCTGGCTGGCCCGCGAGGGCCTTCACGGGCCGATGTTGATGGTCTTCGTGGACACCCTCATCGAAACCGATCTTACGGGTCTCCCGGACGAGACCGCCGAGGCTGTGGCCTGGGTTAAAGCCGTCCCCGATCCGCGCCGCTTCGGTGTGGCAGAAGTCAATGACGACGGATGGGTGAGTCGACTGATCGAGAAGCCACAAGATGTGAGTAACAACCTGGCGGTGGTCGGTTTCTACTACTTCCAAGAAGCGTCTGATTTGCTGAACGCCATCGAGCGCCAGATGGACCAGGACAAGCAACTCGGCGGGGAGTACTATCTGGCCGACGCCATCAACTTCATGCTCAAGGACGGTCTCAAGATGCGCACCGAGGCCGTCGATGTATGGCAGGATTGTGGGAAGCCGGGCCCCTTGCTCGACACGAATCTGTACCTGCTCGACCATGGTCGGGACAATTCAGCCCAAGCCCGCTCGCGGGATGGTGTCGTGATCGTGCCGCCGGTCTTCGTCGACCCAACCGCCAAGATCGTCGAATCCGTGATCGGGCCGCACGTCAGCATCGGCCCCGGCTGCACCATCGAGCACTCATTGATTCGGGAATCGATCATCGATGCTGAGTCGCATATTGCCGACAGCGTGCTCTCCAATTCGGTCATCGGACGCGACGCTCGTGTCACCGGCCGCTACCGAACCCTCAACGTCGGCGATTCATCTGAAGTCGGGTTCGCACCCTATGAGAGCTGACGTGTCTGTCCGTTCCAAGCCTATCCTGCACCGATTGGAGCACGCAGGTTGAGCTCGCCGCCAGCCGAGCCCTCGGTCGAGTGCCATTCCGGCTACACGTATGCCGAGCGACCGGTGGCGCTGCGCTGGGAAGGGGTACGCTTGGAGATCGAAGCCGTCGAGGCCCAATGGCGCATTCCCGGTGGCCGACGCTTCCGGGTGCGAACATCAGATGGACGCACCTTTGAGCTTTTCTATGGCGAACTGTACGATGAATGGCGGATCCATGCCCTCTAGCCAGCCAAACCGTCCGGCTGGGCTCCGGTCCAGCGACGACGCCTTCGATGAAGGGACCGCATAATGCCAGACTTTGTAGCCGATCGTGTGAAGAAGGTTCCCCCGTCAGGTATCCGGCGCTTCTTTGACATCGCCGCAACGATGGACGATGTCATCTCTCTCGGCATTGGAGAGCCGGATTTCACCACGCCATCGCCCGTGATCCGGGCCGGCATCCAGTCTTTGGAGCGGGGTGAAACCAAATACACATCCAACTCGGGGATGCTCGAGCTGCGCCAGGCATTGACGGCCCATCTCAAGCGATTGTATGACGTTGAGTACGACCCGGAGACGGAGCTTCTGATCACGGTCGGCGTTTCCGAGGCGTTATATCTGGCCTTGACGGCCACCATCGACCCGGGCGATGAAGTCATTGTGCCCACACCCTGCTTTGTCTCCTATCAACCCGAGGTGATGTTCGCCGGAGGCACACCTGTGCCGCTGCCCACGCGGTTGGAAGATGCCTTCCAGGTCACCGCCGAAGCCGTCGAAGCCTTGATCACGCCCAAAACCAAGGCGCTACTGGTCGGCTATCCCAACAATCCAACCGGCGCTGTCCTTACTCGCCCGAAGGCGCAAGCCCTTGCCGACCTGGCCTCCAAACACGACCTGTTGGTCATCTCGGACGAAATCTACGACCGGCTGGTCTACGGCGATCATGCCCACGTGTGCTTCGCCTCCCTGGACGGGGCCCGCCAGCGCACGATCACCCTGGGCGGATTCTCCAAGGACTATGCGATGACGGGCTGGCGGATCGGCTATGCCGCCGCCCCACCAGAGATCCTTGCCGCCATGCGCAAGGTCCATCAGTACACCATCATGTCCGCTCCGACGATGTCCCAGGTAGCCGCCATCGAGGCGCTTACCAACGGGGACGAGCACGTGGAGAAGATGCGAGCCGAATACGATCGCCGCCGCCGGCTGATGGTCGGGGGGCTGAACGATCTCGGTCTCACGGCGTTCGAGCCACTAGGCGCTTTCTACGTCTTTCCTTCCATTGAGGCTTCGGGAATGGACGACGAAGCCTTCGCCAACCAGCTGCTCGAGGAGGAGAGGGTGGCCGTCGTCCCCGGCAACGCCTTCGGCGACAGCCGTTCTTTTGTCCGCTGTTCCTACGCCACATCCTATGAGGATCTGGAAAAGGCTCTGGAACGCATGCGACACTTTATGCAGCGCCATGGCTAATCTCGGATTCCGGCGCCAGTTAAGTATGTGAAAGTTTTCACAATGTCTGCTTATGAACCCGTCATCGGTCTCGAGGTTCACGCCGAGCTCCTGACCAAATCCAAGATGTTCTGCAGCTGCGCCGTGGTCGATTCCACGGCGGCCGAGCCCAACAGCGCCGTATGTGAGATTTGCACCGGGCAGCCCGGTACGCTTCCGGTCATCAATCGCCGGGCCGTCGAGTACGCCTTGAGGGTGGCCTTGGCGCTCGATTGCCAGATCGCCGAGCGAAGCATCTTCGCCCGTAAAAACTATTTCTATCCCGACCTGCCCAAGGGCTATCAGATATCCCAATATGAGGCGCCTCTGGCCGAAGGTGGTCGGCTCACATTTCGCGTCGACGAACAGCGCGAGGCGACCGCCCGTGTCCGCCGCGTCCACCTGGAAGAAGACACCGGCAAGCTCTTCCATCGCCAGGGCCATTCTTTGGTCGACTTCAACCGTTCCGGGGTTCCCCTGTTGGAGATCGTCAGCGAGCCGGACTTGCACGCCGTCGACGAAGTCATCGGCTACGCCACCGCTCTGCGCACGCTGCTTCAGTATCTGGGTGTCAACAGCGGCGACATGGAAAAGGGAGTCATCCGCTTTGAAGCCAACGTGTCCCTTCGCCCCAAGGGTAGTGAGACGCTCGGCACGCGGGTCGAGATTAAGAATCTGAATTCTTTCCGAGGCATGGCGCGCGCCATCGAACACGAACTCGATCGCCAGGCGGTCGAGCTCTCCGCCGGCCGGCGGATTGTCCAGGAAACCTTGGGCTGGGACGAGACCGCTCAGGTGACGGTCTCGCAGCGCGGCAAAGAAGAAGCCCAAGATTACCGCTATTTTCCCGAGCCGGATCTTCCGCCGCTGGTGGTCGACGCCGGCTGGGTGGATGAGATTCGCTCTACGCTGCCCGAGCTGCCTCGGGCCCGCCGCATGCGCTTGACTCAAGCCTATGACCTGACGCCATATGCCGCAGATGTGCTCACGTCCGACCCGGCCGTCGCCGATTACTTTGAGGCCGCCGCCGATGCATCCCGGCTCGCGGCTCCCGACAAGCTCGCCAACTGGATCACTGGCGAGTTCTTCGCTTTACTAAATCAAGCCTCAACAAAGCTGGCCGACGCGCCCGTGACGCCGGCCGCCATGGCTGATTTGGTTGACATGGTTGAAGACGGCACCATCAATGCCACCACCGGCAAGGATGTGCTGTCGCGCACCTTTGAAACTGGCCAGGCCCCCCACCAGATTGTCGAAGAGCAGGGTTTGGCCCAACTCAGCGATCGGGCCTCCCTGCAACCTGTCATCCAGCAGGTGCTCAGGGACAATCCTGATCAGGTGGCACAATACGTGAGCGGCAAGTCGGCCCTTTCGCAGTGGTTCTTCGGGCAGGTGATGCGCTCCACGGGTGGCAAGGCCAATCCGCAAGTTGTCCGCAGCGAGCTTGAACAGGCGCTGGGGCTCCTGGGCCCGCCGGACGACGAAGGGTGATGCCGCACTCAGGCGATCTTTTGAACGGCAAAGGAGTATTGTGAACGCTTTTGAGATGGCACAGTCCCAGTTCGACGGTGTTGCAGACCAGCTCAACCTCGAGCATGGCGTCGCATCGCTGCTCCGCTGGCCCATGCGTGAGTTTCGTTTCCAGATTCCCGTCAGGATGGACGATGGGACCATTCGGGTCTTCTTCGGCTACCGCGTCCAGCACAACGACGCCCGCGGCCCCGCCAAGGGAGGGATCCGTTTCCATCCCGCCGAGACGATCGACACCATTCGGGCGTTGGCCATGTGGATGACGTGGAAATGCGCCGTGGCCGACATTCCTCTCGGCGGCGCCAAGGGCGGCGTGGCCGTCGACCCAGCTGATCTTACAGTTGGAGAGAAGGAGCGGCTTTGCCGCGGCTGGATCGATGCCATTTGGAAGAACATCGGTCCCGGTCTCGACATCCCGGCTCCCGATGTCGGCACCACCCCGCAGATGATGGGCTGGATGATGGACGAGTACACCAAGCTCACCGGCCGCTACACTCCTGGCGTGATCACCGGCAAGCCAGTTGACGCCGGCGGTTCCCGCGGCCGCAAAGAAGCGACCGGCTTTGGTGTAGTCTACTCTCTTCGGGAAGCGATCCATCACCTGGGCCTGGATCCCTCCCAGCTGACAGCATCCATGCAGGGCTTTGGTAATGTCGCCCAGCACGCTGCCATTGGATTCACGGACATCCTGGGAGGCAGGGTCGTCTCCGTCTCAAGTTGGGATCGGGCCGACAAGGCCTCCCACACCTTCTTCAAGCAGGACGGCATCGATCCTCGCTTCCTCCAAAGCATTACCGACGTTTATGGGTCCATTGACAAAGACGCTGCTACCAATGCCGGGTACACGGTCGACCATGGCGATGCCTGGCTAACCTACGACGTCGACGTCCTCATCCCAGCCGCCCTGGAAGCCCAGATCACCGAAGACAATGCCGGAGAGATTAGCGACCGGGTCAAGATCGTGGCCGAAGGGGCCAACGGCCCGACCACCATCGAGGCCGATCTAATTTTCAACAGCAAATCGATCTTCGTCATTCCGGATTTCTTGTGCAACGCCGGCGGTGTCACCGTCTCTTACTTCGAAAGCGTCCAAAACGACATGAACTTCTACTGGCCCGCGGACGAGGTCCTTTCACGCCTGGACCACAAGATGACAAGCGCGTTTCATTCGGTGCTCAAAGTGGCACAGGAACAGAACGTCCCTATGCGTGATGCTGCGTATATGGTGGCAATCGATAGGGTAGTGAGAGCGATGCAGTTCCGCGGCTGGGCCTAGCGGAAGGTGAGTATGTTTGTGAAGTGCTGTTACTCTCCACATATATCCTCATTAGTATATGAATCATAAATAGTAGTCTTCGTAGGGCCTGTGGATTTGTGGAAACATTGCCCGGCGCCTCGCCGACCCCCCATATGATACGAAGGGTGCCGGACAACGGCCATATGTGGGGTCGAGAGCGAGTTGGTTTATCCACACTCGTTCTGTGGGTTGATTGGGGATGCCGGGGATGCAAATTGGATCGCCTGGAAGGCAAACCCGTATAGGTGGGGTATGCCTGGAAGAGAGTGCTCTATATGGGATTCCGAGGCCAGTTTAGGTATGGTTCTATGCGACCTTTATCCACACACCACGGGAGTTATCCACAGGGACGGGCGGCTTTCTCCACAGGAGCGCTGTGGGAATGGCCGGCCGTGGTAGAGGTAGCCCCATGAGCCGGCGTCTTTCCGAGAGCGTATCGCAGGCCTGGGAGGAGCTTCCTGACACAGCCCGCCAGGGCCTGATGAAATGGCTTGATCGGCTCCCGGGAGGGCTGAAGGCCTGGAGGGGGCTTATAGACCAGGCCGCAGAACACGTCATGCTGGCGGTGGGCGACAAGCACACCGTAGCCATCCTTGGCCCGGCCAACGCGGGGAAGTCCACGCTCTATAATCTCTTGATTCGTCCCGGCCAGGCCCCTGCCGAAGTGAGCGCCGTGCCTGGGACGACCCGTGTGGCCAGTGCCGCCGACGCCGGCGTCTTCCAAATTGTCGATACGCCCGGAGCAGATGCCGTAGGCTCGGTCGGCGAAGATGAGCGCCAACGAGCGATGGCAGCCGGTGGCGAGGCTGATCTGGTCGTCCTTCTTCTGGATGCAACCCACGGCGTCAGGGAACCGGAGCGCCAGCTGCTGCAGGATGTGCGCGGCCTGGACAAGCCGTTTCTTCTGGCGCTCAACAAAATGGACCTAATTCCTGAAAAGGATGCCGCGGCTGTCGTTGGCAAAGCGGCCGGTGATCTTGGGGTTTCATCGGACGAGCTTATCGCCTTGAGCGCGCGCAAGGGGACTGGCGTCGAAAGGCTGCTGGCCGGCATGGTTCGATCGGAGCCAGCTATCGTGGCGGCGCTTGGGCGTGCACTGCCCGCCTACCGCTGGAGCCTGTCGCAGACAGTGATTGCCCGTTCGGCTTCAGCTGCAGCGGCCATCGCAGTGACACCGCTGCCGTTTGTCGATTTCATCCCGTTGCTCGGCGTACAAACGGCGATGGTGATCTCCATCGCGCGGATCTATACGTACAAGATCACCCTGGCGCGGGCGCGCGAACTCGTGGCAACCTTCGGTGCGGCGGTGTTGGGCCGGACTCTGTTTTACGAGCTGTCCAAGTTCGGCGGCCCGCCCGGGTGGCTTGTGTCCGCCGGAGTGGCAGTAGGGACGACGGCTGCCCTTGGCTATGCAAGTGCGGTGTGGTTTGAGCGCGGGGCGCGCTTGGCGCCGGAAGACATCCGCAAGATCGCTCGCGCCACTAGCGAATCGGTTGTCGATCGGCTAAAAGATCTGGGGCGCAGGCGCCCGAAGAGGGTCACCCTGAAAGAACGCATCGACCAGGCCCTCCAGGATCTTCCCGAGCCGGAAGCAGATGCCGCCTCCAATCCGGCCGAAGACTGGAGCGAAGGTGCATAAGGCCGGTGGACTATAATCCAATCATGAGCGGCGATCGGTCGATTCAGATGTCCCGCGGGGTCTCTCATCTCGAGCGATCGGTCATGCGTGACCTGCTCAAACTGGCTGTCGACCCGGAGATCATTTCATTGGCAGGCGGCCTCCCGGCCGGTGAAACCCTCCCGGTGCAGGCATTTTCCACCTGCTTGGACGAAGTACTCGCCCGGGACGGCGCTGCCAGCCTGCAGTACAGCCCCCCTTATGCACCCCTGCGAGCATGGATTGCGGAACACATGCGCTCGCGTGGAGTGGCATGTTCTCCGGACCAGGTCTTCATCACCAATGGCGCCCAACAGGGCCTGGCAATCCTGTCGACAATGCTGCTAGATCCCGGTGATCCGGCAGCCATTGAGGCGATCGCCTTCACCGGGATTCAACAGGTGACGGCCGGACGGGGCGCCGATGTCCGAGCGGTGGCCATCGACCCAGCCATGGGTGCCGATATGCACGCCCTGGAAGTCGCCTTCCAGCGCGAACCGCGGCCCAAGCTGGCCGTGCTGGTGCCCAATTTCCATAACCCATTGAGCGCTACGATGCCCGCCTCTGCCAGAAAGACCGCCGCCGAATTGGCCGCCCGCTACCAGGTGCCGCTGATCGAAGATGATCCGTACGGCATGTTGCGGTTCGAGGGCGATCCCCTCCCGCCGATCAAGGCGTACGACCAAGCTGGATGGGTCTTCTACTTGGGCTCGTTCTCCAAGATGTTCGCCCCCGGAGTCCGGCTTGGGTGGATCATAGCGCCGGAAAACATGATTTCCAAGATCACCGTCGTGCGTGAGTCGATGGACTTGGAGACATCGACTTTGATCCAGAGGGCGGTCCACGAATTCATCCAACGCGGCCACCTGGAGACACATCTGGCCGACATGAATGCACTGCACAAGGAGCGGCGGGACCGCTTGCTTGCGGCATTGGAGTCCGAGTTCACATCGGATGAAAGCTGGACCCGACCTCAAGGGGGCTTGTTCGTCTGGTTGACCCTGGCCGAAGGGCTGGATGCCTGGAAGCTGTTCGAAGCTGCGGTCGCCAAAAAGGTTGCCTATATCCCAGGCGCTGCATTCGCCGTGGAAGGCGGCCACGAGAACTGCCTGCGCCTGAGTTTCGGGAACGTGCTTACCGAAAGGATCGAAACCGGCGTAGCCCGCCTGGCTGAAGCCGTTCGGGAGGGCGCCTTGGCAGGTTAAGACACCTTGGGAGGTGTGCGATGGCGGAAGTTAAGATGACCGAATCTCGACCCATCACGGAAGAAGCCGACTTTCTCCAGATCAAAAGCATTGACCACATCCATTTCTGGGTGGGGAACGCCAAGCAGGCCATGTACTACTGGTGGAAGGCTTTCGGCTTCAAGCCGGTGGCCTATTCCGGCCTGGAGACGGGCAATCGGGACTACGCTTCCTATGTGCTTGAGTCTGGGAAGATACGCTTGGTTGTCTCTGCCCCGTATGGACCGTCGAACGCGATCGCCGGGCACCATCTCGTGCACGGTGATGGTGTCAAAATCGTGGCCCTGGGCGTTGAGGATGTTGAGCAGGCGTTCCAGGAAACCACGTCGCGTGGTGGCACGGCGGCCTGGGCCCCGAAAGAAGAGCGAGATGATTTCGGCATCTATCGCACCTCGGCCATTCGCGCCTACGGCGAGGTATTGCACGTCTTTGTGGATCGGGACGACTACACCGGTCCATTCGCCCCCGGCTACACCCCAATCGACTATCCGGCCGAGTCGACGGGCCTGGCCGCGGTAGATCACGTGGTGGGCAATGTTGAACTGGGTAAGATGAATTACTGGGTCAATTTCTATCACCGGGTGATGGGCTTCCGCCAGCTTCTGCACTTCGATGACAAGGACATCAGCACCGAATACTCGGCGCTGATGTCGAAGGTGATGCAGGACGGAAGCGGCCGGGTGAAGCTGCCGATCAACGAACCCGCAGAAGGCAAGAAGAAGAGCCAGATCGAGGAATACCTGAACTACTACCTCACGCCAGGGGTTCAGCACCTGGCACTGTCCACGGGGGACATCATTCAAACCGTGACCCAACTGGTAGAACGCGGGGTTGAGTTCCTCCGGGTGCCGGATGTCTACTATCAAGCACTGCCGGAGCGTGTGGGCGATATCAAGGAATCCATCCAGGCCATTCAAGAGCTGGGGATCCTGGTAGACCGTGATGATGAGGGCTACCTGCTCCAGATCTTCTCCAAACCCCTGCAGGACCGGCCGACAGCTTTCATCGAGGTGATTCAGCGGCGCGGCAGCCGCGGATTCGGCAAGGGCAACTTCAAGGCGTTGTTTGAGGCCATCGAAGGTGAGCAGGATCGTCGCGGCAACCTGTAGTCTGAACGATCGTATCGGCTGACCACGTTCGGCTTGGGAGCGGCCCAAATGCGGTATGTGACGTTTGTCACAAACGATGCGCCCCGCGTGCCTCGGCTAGGCGCGCTGGAGGGCGAGTGGGTCGTCGACCTTGCGGCGGCACAATCGTGGGCGCAGAACGCCAGAAGCCTTCCAGCCGAGCCGGTCCCTAACTCGCTGATGGAGTTGATCTTGGCCGGACCGGGCGCGTGGGCCTATTCGCAGATATTGATGGCCGCTGTTCGCGGGGAAGACTTGACGGCGCTGGCGTCCCTCGGCGGCCCGAAGCTGTCCTATCTGATGCAGGATATTCGCTTGCTGCCCCCACTGCCCCGGCCAATGGGGTTGCGAGATTTCTACGCATTCGAAGGGCATGTGTCCAGGTCGTTCGCCAACCGGGGCGCCCAGGTGCCCGAAGCGTGGTACCGTCAGCCGGTGTTCTACTTCTCCAACCCCCACTCCGTCTACGGTCCAGACGAAACGGTTCCCTACCCACGCTACTCGCAGGAGCTTGACTACGAGCTGGAAATCGCTTGCGTGATCGGCCAGGCAGGGCGGAACATCCCGGCTGAGCGGGCGAGCATTTTCATCTTCGGATACATGATCTTCAACGATTGGTCAGCCCGCGACGTCCAGCGTGAAGAAATGTCCGTCGGGCTCGGACCGGCCAAGGGCAAGGACTTTGCTTCGAGCTTTGGCCCTTGCCTGGTCACCCCCGACGAGTTCGAGGATCGCCGGAGTGATCAGCCGGGCGTTTTCGACCTGGAAATGGCCGCGAGAGTCAATGGAGAGGAGCGGTCGCGGGGTAATTGGAAGGACATCCACTATAGCTTCGCCGAGATGATTGAGCGCGCCTCCGACGAGGTCTTTCTTCTGCCCGGCGAGGTACTGGGTTCAGGGACGGTAGGTAGCGGTTGCCTGCTGGAACTGACGGAGGGCAAGGGGCCCTGGCTCAAGCCGGGCGACGTGGTCGAGCTCGAGATCGAGCGCATGGGCGTCTTGCGAAACGCCGTCGGCCCGGCCGATCGGCCATAGGGCAGAGAGTGCACCAGGGAGGCGGAACATGCCGTTCTATCAAAGCCTAGGTGATATGCCGCAGAAGCGGCACACGCAGTTCAGGAAGCCAGGAGGCGGGCTGTATCGGGAGGAGGTCATGGGGCTGGAAGGCTTCTCTGGTCTGCAGTCCATCCTCTATCATCATTTCCTCCCGCCGAGAGTGCGGGAGGTCCACGACCTGGGTGACGCTCGGCCCGAGTACTCGGAATTCGGTGGCGTCCGACACCGTGCTTTCACCACAGGCGAGGCGCCGACAGGCGGTGATCCGGTCTCGGCGCACCGGGTACTGCTAGGCAACGATGATGTCACCCTGGGCATTTCCCGCCCCACCGGAAGCATGGACTACTTCTATCGCAACGGTCAGGCCTACGAGGTCTGGTTCACTCACGAAGGTTCGGGTGAGCTTCACTCGCAGTTTGGAATGCTCGAGTTCGGTCCGGGAGATTATGTGGTCATCCCCTATGGCACCACGTGGCAGATGCGCCTGAACGAGGAGGCGCGGTTCTTCGTCATCGAGGCGCCATCCCAGATTCAGCCCCCCAAACGCTATCGAAACAGCTTTGGGCAGCTTACCGAGTTTGCGCCCTACACGGAGCGTGATATCCGGACGCCCCACGATCTGGAGACCCATACGGAGCGCGGCGAGTTTGAGGTGCGGGTCAAAGTGCGCAATCAAATCTCGAAACACGTCCTCGATCACCATCCGCATGATGTGATCGGCTGGGACGGCTATCTCTACCCCTGGGCGTTCAACATCAACGATTACGAGCCCATCACCGGTCTGATACACCAGCCGCCGCCAGTGCATCAGACTTTCGAAGGCTGGAACTTCGTGGTGTGTTCGTTCGTGCCTAGGCTGTTTGACTACCACCCAGAGGCCATTCCGGCGCCATACAGCCACTCCAATGTGAATTCAGATGAGGTGATCTATTACTGCGATGGTGATTTCATGTCCCGCAAAGGGATCAACCAGTACGACATCACCCTGCATCCGTCGGGCCTGCCTCATGGGCCACAGCCTGGCGCTACCGAAGCCTCGATCGGCGCCGAAAGGACGGAGGAGCTGGCGGTGATGGTTGACACGTTCCGCCCACTCAACGTAGCGCTGCCTGCCTTAGAGTTAGAGAAGACGGACTACATGGCCAGCTGGCTGGAGGGGGACGGAGAGTAGGATTTTCCCAAGACCGACCACCAGTCCGCTACGGAGCCCCAGGAGCACTACCACCCCATGGAACTGAATCCGTCCAACGTCCCCTGGAAGGATGTCTACAAGCTGATGATCGGGTCGATCTTGCCGCGCCCCATCGGTTGGGTGTCCACGTTAAGCGCGGAAGGCGTGCGCAACCTAGCGCCTTTTTCCTTCTTCAGCGCCATCTGCGGCAATCCGCCTCATGTGCTCTTCTGCCCCATGATCCGCGGCACTGACTCCAAGGCCAAGGACAGCCTGGAGAACGCCCGGGCGACGGGCGAATTCGTCATCAACATCGTCACCGAACCGTTGGCCGAGGCGATGAACATCAGCTCGATCGAGGTCCGTCCGATGGTCGACGAATTCGAGCTGGCGGGCCTGACTCCCGTCGATTCGGTGGCGGTCAAGCCGCCCCGGGTGGGCGAAAGCCCGATTCACTTTGAATGCCGCACGGTTGAGATTGTCGATCTTGGAGACCAGCCAGGCGGCGGCACCGTGGTCATCGGGCGCGTGGTCCATGTCCATGCTGACGACGATCTGGTTTTCGACGGCAGCAAGGTCGACTTGGCCAAACTCCAACCGATCGGCCGACTGTCGGGCACCAGCTTCTGCCGGGTGACAGACCGATTCGATATGCCGCGCCCGGCATCGCGCCTGACGGAGGGCGAAACCGGCTTCGAAGAACAGGTCTGACAGTCGGCCTCAAACCGAGACGCGGCACCAACCGAGCAGGAAGGGTTGGATCCAACATCGCACGAGCTTAAGAGGGGAGAGCCCGTCGAAATCCACAGCACAAAGCAAATCGAATGCCGCCGGTCGGTGTTGTATCTTGAAGACAGGGAGAGCAGCCAGACGCGCATGACACCCATATCCAACTTGGTCGTCGAGGGGCTTGCTTTTCGCTATCGCGATCGCGATGAGAAGGCGATACAGGACATCTCATTTGAGCTTGACCGCGGCCAGCTGATGCTGGTGGCGGGGAGTAGTGGCTGTGGCAAGACCACACTTATCCGGGCCATCAATGGCTTGGTTCCTCGTTCATACAAGGGAGAACTGACCGGTCAAGTGAGACTTTCCGGCAAAGACACGACCGATCTCTCCCTGGCCCAGATTTCCCACAATGTAGGCACCTTGCTGCAGGACCCCGAGCGACAGATTCTGGGTTCAAGAGTCCTCAACGAAGTTGCTTTCGGCCTCGAGAATCTTGGGCTCCCCCGAGACGAGATACGCCAGCGAGCCGAGGCCGCCCTGGCGCGGCTGGCCATCAGCCATCTGGCTGAGCGCGAGACCCACCTGCTCTCCGGAGGCGAGAAGCAGAAGGTGGCCATGGCTGGAGTGCTGGCCATGGAGCCCAGTTTGCTGCTGCTGGACGAGCCCTTGGCGAGTCTCGACCCCGCCAGCGCCCAGGAAGCCCTGACCACGATCCGCGCTCTGGTGGATGATGGCATGAGCGTCATGCTCGTGGAGCACCGGGTGGAAGATGTGCTTGGCATATCCCCCGATAGCGTGATGTACATGCAGGCGGGGCGTATCCAGTTCCTGGGCAAGACCGATGAACTCGTCGACCATCTCGACCATCACGAGGTCAAACTCCCCGCGCAGATGGCGATTCAGCAATCCGCATCCGAGCGGCCTCCCCCCGTCTTCCAGCCTGCGGTCCAAGCTCCATCGGTACCCGGTCAACCGATTCTTGAATTTCAGAACGTCGGCTTTGGATATGGAGAGGGACCCGAAGTGCTGCATGATGTCGATCTGGCCGTGTCGCCAGGCGAGATCATCGCCCTGCTGGGGCCTAACGGTGCCGGAAAGACCACGCTCGTCAAGCATGCGATTGGGCTGCTGAAGCCGCGACGGGGAAGGGTGGAAATCGATGGGCAGGACAGCGCCCGCCTCTCAATTGCGCAGATTGCATCCAATCTGGGGTATGTGTTTCAGAGCCCCAGCCATATGTTGTTCGCTCCGACTGTGGGCGAAGAGCTTGCCTTTGGCCCCAAGAACCTTGGGCATCCATCGGAGGAAATTCATAAGGAGGTGGCCTATGCCATAGACGTGATGAACCTCTCGGGCATGGCGGAAGACCCCCCGCTATCGTTGTCCTTCGGACAGCAGAAACGAGTGAGCATCGCCGCCATTCTGGCGATGAAATCGCGGATCCTGGTGATGGACGAGCCAACGGCCGGACAGGATTACAAGAACTACATGGGCTTCATGGATTCGATTCTGCAGACGCCTGGCTTTGAAGCGATCCTGTTCATCACCCATGACCTCGATTTGGCCCTCGTGTACGCCAACCGGGTGCTGCTGATGGCGGACGGCCGGATTGTTGCCGACGGCCGGCCGGAAGAGGTTCTCCAGGACTTCGACTTGATCCAGCGGTCGAATCTGGTGCCTACCTCACTGCTCAAGGCCAATCTGGAGCGTCTGCCGACGACAGGACACTTCCTGCGGGCTGAGGCTTTGGCCCATGCGAATGCAGGTTGATGGGGAGCCGTGTCCGATGAGCGGAACTTCGATCAAGAGATCACTCAGGAGGGAGCCATGAGTAACTCAAAGCTTTGGTCGGTGGTAGGGGCACTTGTCGGTGTTATCGTCTTTTTCGCTGGGATCATTTGGATCGGTGGCCAGATCAATCCTGATTTACAACTGGACGAGACCGCCGCACTTCGCTTCGTATTCGTTGGAATCGGATTGTTGGCCGTGTTCGTGCTCTACTGGTTGACGAAGGAGAACGACGCCTGGGAGGTCGGCACACGGCAGGTGGTGTATATGGCCATCGGCGCCGCCCTCTACGCCGTCTTCTCATACCTGTTCAATGGCACGGTTTTCGTGGTGCCTTCGGTTTCCCAAGTTTCATTGCGCCCGGCCATCGCCTTGCCGATGTTCTTCGGCTATGTGTTTGGCCCGGTAGTCGGTTTCTTTACCGGTGCTGTAGGCAACATGTTCGGAGACGCACTCACTGGATTCGGCCTGTCACCGCAGTGGAGTATCGGCAACGGGCTGGTCGGCCTGATCTCCGGAATGGCGGCGCTGTATGTCGACAAGAAGAAGGGGCTCAACACGGTCTTGATCGTGAGCGCCGTGCTGGCGGCCATCGCCACAATCTTGTGGTTCCTCAACCCGTCGCAATCTAACATGATGTTCTTCGATCCGGGGGCCGGAATCTTTGGCGACGCCACCATCTCCGCCTTCGCCGGCCTGTCGGCCGTCGTCGGTTTCGTCTTGGTGCTGGCGGTGCGCTACGGCTTCGCCAGCGATATGGACATCGCGGCTGCGGTCACTTGGGCGATGCTGGGCAACTTCATCGGGATCGGATTTGCCGCTGTTTCCGACATCTGGATCAACGGCTTCCCGCCTACTGTGGCCATCGTCGGCGAGTTTCTGCCGGCGGCCGGACCGAACATGATCTTTGCTGCCATCCTGGTGCCCATTCTGGTGCGGGCCTGGATGTCGCTGCAGAGACAGACCGGACGCTGAGATCAATGATCGAGAGAGGGGCCCGCTCCGGGCCCCTCTCGAGGATCGCATTTCACCATGCTTGTTAGCTGGCGCTATCGCTCCCGACGTTCTTTGATCCAGGCATTCGATCCATCGGCTTGGCTGATCTTCTACGCCTCCTTCATCGCCTCAACGCTCTTCTTTTGGGACCTGAGGATCCTGGCGGTCTTCATGCTGGTAGCCATCATCATCGTGGTCACCTCCGGGGTCATGTGGTCCGAATCGCGCCGGGCGTGGTTGTTCATTGGGGGTTTCATTATCTTCTTTGCCGTCCTGACGTTCCTTACGGGACGGGGCGGCGTCGAGGTGTACACCCAGGAGCACGTCATCCGGACGCTGAAAGCCCCGTTCACCCTGTTCGGATGGCGGCCAACGGTGGATGTCACGGTTGAGCGGATCCTGTTCGCACTGAGTCAGATGGCGCGCGTCTTCGCCTTGGCCAGCACCACCATCTTGATTCCCTACTCCCTCAATCCGGCACACTACGGAGTGGCCTTCCGGCGACTGGGCTTGCCGGACAAAATCGCCTACGCCATGGATCTCACGATGCGTTTCATCCCCACCTTCGGGCGCGATTTCCAGCTTACGCTGGACGCGCAGAAAGCCCGGGGTTATGAGCTAGACAAACTTCAAGGTGGGTTGATCGAACAAGTACGCAAGTTGGCCCCGCTGGTCGTCCCTGTGACTGTGCACGCTCTGGCAGGAAGCGAAGACATTATCGACGCCATGGATCTGCGGGCATTCGGCACCGGGCCGCGCACGTGGCTCATCGAACTTCACTACCAGACGCGCGATTACATCCTTATCGCTATCGGCGTGATCGTATTCCTGACCTCGATGGCGGCCTCGTTGCTGGGCTTGGGGCAGTTTTGGGTGCCGCAAACTCTGCTGAGGATTTTCGGATTCTAACGCCTCCCGAAGGCGATCTTCCCGGTGCGCGTCCCCCCAGTCGTTTCGGCTACAATCAACCAGCACTTGCACCCGGCAGCCGAATTGCGCGGCCAACAGGTTCCGCATGGCCAACATCGCGATCGTGACCGACAGCACGGCCGACCTGCCCCAAGATGAAATCCGGCGATGGGGCATCGAAGTCGTGCCAGCCGTGCTGATCATCGACGGAAAGACGCTGACGGACGGTCGGGATATCAGTCGCGCCGAGTTGTACCGGCGGCTGCCGGCGATGCATGATTTGCCAACCACGGCTGCCCCGCCTCCCGGCGCGTTTGCTGAGGTTTATGAGCGCCTGCTGGAGCGAGGCGCCGAGGCGGTTTTCTCAATTCACCTTGCGCAGAGTCTCTCTGGTCTGTTCGATATGGCGCTCAAGGCAGCCGAGGAATTTGATCAGCGAGTAGCTGTCTTTGACAGCCAACAGGCCTCGCTTGCGCTGGGCTTTCAGGTTCTGGAAGCGGCCCAAGCAGCGGCTCAGGGGGCCGATTTGGCGAGCTTGATCGAGTTGGCACACGGTCTGCGCCAACGGTCACGGTTGGCAGCCATGGTCGACAAAGTGCGCTATCTTCGGCTAAGCGGTAGGGTGGGATGGCTTCGGGGGAGCGTGGGCGAGGTCCTCAACCTGAGGGTCGTCATTGAAGTCACCGATGGCCACGTTCAGCGGGTTGACTGGGCCAGGACGCGCCGGCGCGGAGTGGAGAGCCTCATGGCACGCGTCGGCAGCTGGGGCAGGTTGGCACGGGTGGCGGCAATGCATGTGGCGGACCCCGATGGGGCCTCGGTGTTAGCTGGCAGATTGGTTTCCCTGTGCGGCTGTCAGCCGCTGATCGCCGAAGCCACAACGATCATCGGGACCCACGTGGGGCCAGGTGCGGTGGGCGTGGCGGCTCTCGTCGCGTGAGCAGCTGACATTGTTGCATCCGGATTTCCCAGGCATCAGGAGGCTCCTGGTCACATGAGTTCAGACAGACCCAGCCTGCCGATTCCAGCCCCCTTGCGCGGCAATGAGCCCGGTACATGGGTCGAGCGATCGGTGAAAGTGCGTATGCCCGAAATCGCTCGGCGGGCGCTAACCGAACACGACTGGCCAGGAAAAATCGCCTCCCGGCTGTCTCTCCTGGCGGACAACATACCAAGTGGCCAGATCGAGCCCATACAAGACCCCACCGCGCCGGATGCTGATGCGTGGGCTGGCTTCGTTGCGCCCTATGTGGGGATGAACTGGCTGGAGGTCCCCTGGTTCTTCGCCGAGGCCTATTTCTACCGGCGCTTGCTGGCCGCTTCCGGCTATTTCCGGCAGGGGCCCACACACATGCTGGACCCCTTCGGTCCCGAAAAGCGGCGAGGGCTTGAACGAGGGCTCAAGGAGGCGAACTCGCCTGAAAGAACAGAAAGCCTGGACGGGTTGTTCTTGGCCGCTTTGTGGGGGAACCGGGCAGATCTCAGCCTTTGGCCAACGACGTCGGAGAAGTCTGGCGGTCCGCATGCCGAACCTGATCCCATGAGCCGCCTGCTGGTTGACGATCGTGCAGCCGCGGTGGCCCACATCGAGGGACTTCCCGGCGGACCGAATCGGATCGATATCGTTTTGGACAATGCCGGGCAAGAACTGTTGGCGGATCTGGCCCTGGTGCGAGGCCTGCTCGCCGCCGCCCCGGGATGTCGACTCGTGCTGCACGTCAAGGGCCACCCCATGTTCGTCTCGGATGCAACTCACCAAGATCTTGACATCACTCTGCGGCAGGCGTCAGCCTCGGAAGGCGAGTCGGCGGCGCTCGCGAACGACCTGGAGGAGGCATCCCAATCGGGGCGTCTAGATGTGACCACAGACGACTTCTGGACATCGCCGAAGCCCGGATGGGAGCTGCCGCCACACCTGAGGCGGGCATTTGTGGCCTCCGATTTGGCGATCTTCAAGGGCGATGCCAACTGCAGGCGGATGCTCGGCGACCGGCACTGGCCGTACACGACGCCGTTTGAGTCCGTCGTGAGCTACTTCCCGGCCCCGGTGCTTTGCCTGCGGTCACTCAAGGCTGAAGTGGCGGTAGGGCTCACAGTTGACAGGATGGAGGATGCTGCTCAAGTCGATGGCGACTGGATGATCGACGGACGCTGGGCGGTTGTCCAATTCGCCAGGAACACGCCACGTAACTTGTGAGGAATTTCACAAAAGACCGTCGAGTGGCCGACCCTCACGCGCCGGCGAGAAGCGCTGGCAGCGCAGCCGGGGAATCGATGACGGCCTGCGCGCCAGCATGCACGAGTTCATCCCGATCGCCGAAACCACATAGCACGCCGACGACCTGGGTCCCGGCCGCCAAGCCGGCACGCATATCGACCGTCGTATCGCCGACCATCAGGCACGCCCCGGGCGAGACGGCGAGTTGGCGGGCTACCCACAGCACCGGGGCGGGGTGGGGCTTGATACGAAGGGTTGAACGCGCAGTGGCGACGACACCAAGCGCGCCTTCCAATCCAATGGCCCGCACGATCTCGGCTGCACTGCGGTTGGAGCGAGTTGTCACCACGCCCACCGCGTAATGGAGGGCGAGGTACTTGACGGCCGGAATTGCGCCCGGCACAGGGGCCACCTCGGCAATGTGGGCAGGCTTGCGCCGCATGGGAACCAGCCTGCGGGCGAAAAACCAAGCCTCGTCGAGATACAGGCGATCGGCCCAAGCGTAAAGGCCGTTGAAGGGATTCTCGGCGTTCATCATCAGTCGGCGGGCGACGGCGGCCGGATCTCTTCCGGGCATTAGAAAAGACCAACGCGCCAATCGTTGAGTCAGACGATCGACGAGCATATCATCCGTGTCCGCCAGAGTGCCGTCGAGGTCAAACAAAATGACCTTGACGCGTTGGGGATCGAAGGGATGTGCCACGACCTACCGCTTGTGAAGGGGAAAGGCGACTGCGTCTTGGAGGGCTTCGGCGGCCGATTGATCGGGAGCTAAGATCAGCATGGTCTGATTCGACTGCCGGTCCAGTATGACGAAGGCATGATCTCCGTCCCACAGGTAGCCGCTGTCGACCGACTTGTGGTCTCCGAAGCGGGCGTCGCCATAGTCGCGCCAGGCAAGGGCGCCCTCTTGGGAGTCCCGAATCGTGTCCCAGATTGTGACCAAAACAAGGGCGGTGTCCCCCGAGGCCCTATTGGCGAATGCCTGGTAAATGTCGCCGCCCCAGCCTTCGGCTGCTCTGGCGGCGGTTTCCTTGGGCAGAACCGACTCCAGAATCTGGCGCGTGAAGAGTTCCCCGAAGGTACCGTCATTGGTCATTGACCAACCGGAACCCAACGCGGCATTCAGTCCGCTGGGGGCTGCCAGGTACACCGGATCGTCTATGCGATAGCGTTCAGGGTGCAGGATCTGTTCTGTGGAGGCGGGTGGGTGCTGATAGGCGTCGTCGACCGCGGCCCAGCTACCCTTGCGGTAGAGGCCCTGCACAAAGGCCAGGCCCTGGGTGTAGGGAAAGGCGAAGCTCTCCTGAAGGAATGCGGGGGCGGAATCGTAGACCGGACCCTGGAAGGTGCTGTAGAAGGCCATGATCTGGTCGATGTCCTGCTGTGTGGCGTAGTTGCGCAGCCATTGGTCTTCGAGCAACGTGGCGTCGCCCTCGACCAGCGCGCGAATGGCAGCACAGCGTTCACTGTCATCCTGGCAAGCAGACTCGGTGTAGCCCAAACTGTCACGCAGGCCGAAATGTTGGTCCTGGAGGGCATGCGTGTACTCGTGGGCGTAAGTCAGGCGTTCGGGACCGTCGAAGCCTGACCCTTGCACCACGTACATGACCTTGTTCTCGTCATCGTAGTAGCCGGCCACCTGCTCGGAATAGAGTTGTGTGTAGAAATCCCAAAGGTCGAAGCCTTTGGGCAGCAGCCCGAGCAGGGAATAGACTTGCGAATCATTTTCGGCGTCGGTCTGCGAATAGCCACTCATGAAATCCGACTCGACCTGTGCCTTCAAATCGGTCGGGGAGATCAACTGGCGCAGGGTCTGATCCAGGGGTTTGAGACCGCGCAGTTGGGCAACCTGGGACTGGATCTTGTCCATTGCTGCCACGGTTTCGGGTGAAAGATGCGCCGGTGTGGCGGTGACGGACGTGCCGGAAGGGCGAGTCGGCCGAAGCGTGGGACGGGACACCTGGACCGAAGGGGTCGGTGTGAGCGCTGGCTGCAGGCCGAGATGGAGCAGGCCGGACTTGAGTACGCCGCTGGTGGCTGCGGTGACCACCAATGCGCACAGACAAAACATGAGCGCGCCGCCGCCGACCAGGGCGGCTGGAAGCCAACGTATTGGGGGAGTTGGTTCTGGGTCTTCAGTCACAGCCCGGGGATTGTATCATCGGCCTCGCGCGAGCGGGGGAGAGGCTGATCCACTCACGGGGACGGCAAGCTCTCAAGAGGGTTTCCGCCGACCCATCCCCCCGAAAGAGTTATCGAGCCCTGTTGGATGCTGTTTTCGTGGATCGTGAGGCTGTCGATCTCGAAATGGCCGTCCCTCCACTGTTTGTGAAGGCCTTCACAATCAGCGCCTTGCTGCGCCGGCTCCAACACCACGTGAGTCACGCCGGCGGCAGCTGCGCGGTCGAGCAGGTGGCAGTCGATGTCGGCCGGGTTGTCGCGGTAGAAGAACTGGGCCAGATGGATGCGGTCGTACCACGTTAGCACCTCAAGAGGAGCATATGGAATCGCCTTGAAGTCGACGAAGGCCGGCTCTCCAGTGGCGAGGCGGAACTCCTGCATTTTGGGGGGAATCAGGAAAACCTGGCCCGGGGCTGCCATGTGGCGCACTTCGGCGAACAGCTCTTGCTGTGGATCTTGCGCCTGCCGCTGCAAGTGAAGCGCGAACGAAGCCGTACCGGACAGGGCCAGGAAGGCCAAGGCAATCCAGACGGCGCGGTCGGTCCAGCCTGGAAGTCGCCGGGTCCGCCGGTCTAGCTGGTCAAATCCCCAAATCAATCCTCTGGTCGCCAGGATCACCGTGCTCAACGGAACCAGAAGGACCGACACCCGCCACGGAAACACGAGCGCCAGGCGGGCGCTGCCCGTGGCCATCTGAATGGCCGTCAAGACCAGCCCTAGAATGGCGGGGACCAGCAGGATGGGAAGCAGGCGGCTCCGGCGCACGACCAGCAGCGCACCGAGGACCAGTAGCAACTTGATTGCCACCGATGGACCGAGCCATTGGGAGGTAATGGCATGGTGGGGGATGCGAAACTCAACCAGGACTCGAGCGGCGTCGGCAGAGACCTGCGAGAAGCCCAACCCAAAGACGTCCAGCGTGTGCAGAAGGATGGGAATGACGCCGGCCAGCGCCAAGCCCCCGCTGGTGAATGCCGCACTCCAGCGGCGATCGCCGAGCGCCTGCACGCCAACATAGGCAGCCACCAATGTTCCGGATGTGAGTAAGTAGGTCGGGTGGACGGTCGCCGCGCCGGCCGCCAAGAGGGCGGCGGCGTGAGGATGATCTCTGGTGAACAAGGCAACAGAAACCACCAACAGCCCGCCGAAGACACTCGGCTCGAACACTGGCCCCAGCAATCGCTGGCCGGCAACCCCGCCTTCGAGCAAGTAACCGCCGTCGGCCCAGGAAATGTAGGAAAGAGGAAACCGAAGCGCCTCGGAAAACAACAGAGTCAGGAGCAAGAGCAGAACAAGCTGCCGGGAGCGGGTCGGTTTGCCGGGGACAAGAGAAGCTCCGATGGCATAAAGTCCCCACAGCGTGACGGCCAGCAGCAATCCGTACTCAATGTAGAAAAACCAGGCTCCAACCGACGAGTAGGTTGCCTGCACAAGCCACGAGAAGACGGGGGTGGGGTCGAGTGTATTGGCCAGCCAATCCTGGCCCAAATGCCCGTGGCCTGCCGACGCAAGCCCGTGCAAGAAATACTGATTCTGGTTGGAGGTGTAAAGAGGTGACTGACTGTAAGCCATGGCGAACAGCGCGCCTACCGCCGCCCAGGATGCCAGCCGGTTGGGCGCACCGCGACCGGCGGTCATCCAGCCCCCCGCTCAGAGCAGAACATCCAACGCCTCCATCAGGACCTCGAAGTCGGATGGTCGATTGTATGCCTGGACCGACACTCGCATCCAGGAGGCGTCTTTCCACTGGAAAACTGGGATCTCGATGTGGTGCTCGTGGAATAATCGGCTCCGGAAGGCCTGCGGATCGGAAACCGGGACCTGTACGGTGAACATCTGGTGAAAGGCGTCTTCGCCGCAGATCGGATCCTGCCCCAGGACCTGGTTGAGGCGGGCCCGCCATCCCACGGCCATGTCGTGACAGGCTGCCTGGATCGCCGGCCAGTGGTGGCTGCGCTGGAATTCGATCGCCGCCGGCACGCTGAGGAAAGGCGCCAGGTCGCGCGTCCCCTGCCATTCATGGTGATCGACAAACGTTGAGCCGGAAGGCTCCTCCGCCTCCCAGCCCCAGCTGACCACCAGCGGCTCGAGAATTGGCTGGACCTCCGTCCGGACATACAGAAAAGCGGACCCCTTGGGGGCACACAACCACTTATGGCAAGCGCCGGTGTATAGGTCGGCGCCCAACGATTCAAGATCGATGGGGATCTGGCCCGGAGCGTGGGCCCCGTCGACGATGCTGAGGATGCCTGCCTCTCGAGCGCGAGCACAGACGGCTTCCACCGGCAGAGTCAACGCCGTCTGGCTTGTAACGTGACTCAGAAAGACAAGCTGGGTGCGCGCTGTGACCTTGGACCAAATGCTCTCTGCAATCTGCTCTGCCGGGCCCACAGGGAGAGGGATCGATTGTCGGACGATCTTGGCCCCGGTGCGTTCGCAGATGAACCGCCAGGTCCGATCCATGGCTCCGTATTCATGGTCGGTGGTCAGGATCTCATCGCCTGGTTGGAGATTCAGACTGCGGACCACCATGTTGACGGCTGTGGTGGGGTTGGGGAAGAAGACGACCTGGTCCGGCTGACAGCCGAGATAGCCCGCCAGCGCCTCCCTGGCGGTTCTCAGATGTTCGGCAGCATGCACGCCGAGAAACTGCACCGGCTCGAGTTCGAGTTTGCGTTGCCAACCCTGATAGGCTTCGAAAACGGGTCTCGGGCAGGCGCCGAACGAACCGTGGTTGAGGTAGATAATCTTGGGATCGAGAAGGAATTCCGGGCGAAGATCGGAGATCGAATCCATGGTCTGGGTTGGTGCCTTGGTTTAGGACTCTTCGGGCGGGATGAGCCAGATTTCCGTCTGCGGTTGGCTGTGCCAGCTGATCCCTTCGGAGGTGACCCTGACGTTCTCTTCGAGGTAGACTGGGCCAAATCCTTCCACCTGAACGCCCAATTCAATGGCGAAAACATTGCCGGCCTCAAGCCGTCCGTAGGGAAGCTGGCCGTAGCGGTCCCAACGCGGCCCAAGCACAGTTCCCCCGTCATGAGCGACGCGCCCAAGGTGGTGGCCGAAGGCATGTTGGTATTCGGGATATCCCGCCTCCACCAAGGAGGCTCGGGCAGCGGCGTCAACTTCCCAACCTTGCACGCCGGGCCGCATCTCGTTAGCGCCAGCAAGCAGGGCGCCTTGCGCGGCATTCCAAGCGTTCGCAACCGCCTCCGGCACCCCCGTTTGGTCTGGTCTGAGGATGTACCAGGTGCGCTGCAGGTCAGAACAGAAACCTTCTTGCCGGATGCCAAAATCGACATGGACCAGGTGACCGGCCTTGAGCTTGAGATCCCCGGGTACGGTATGGCCGATTGCGGAGTCCGGTCCGGTGTTGACCAGCGGATTGCCCATGGGATCCCACGCGTAGCCCAACCCGAGCCGACGGACAGCTTGATGAAAGAGGTCGGCCACTTCCACTTCGGTCATCCCGATGCGAAGCTGGCCGCCAATTTCGTCGAAGATGTCCTGGGTGGTCTCGACGGCTGTTTGAATGCGCGCAAGTTCGTAGGAGGTCTTGCGCCCGCGCAGGCTTCCAAGCAAGGCCTCGGACGAAACGACCGCGCCGGGCGAAATGCCGGCTTGTGCGAGGTAGCCCTCGAGAATCTGCTGCATGCCCGACGTCAGACCGTCGCTCGCCGGATCGTTGAGGCTTCGGTTGACGGCCAGGGTATGTGGCTTGAGCTCGGCCAGGGACTGCACCAGGGCGGGTTGAACGGACTCGTCATATGGGACGATCCGCGAGTAGGCGCCCAACTTTTCGGCATTCGGCGCGTCGTGACGGCCAATGATGGCAATGCGGTCGCCATCTCGGGTAATGAGAAAAGCGGATGGCCAAGTGACACCGAAGGGATAGATCAGATCCAGCGCCGGATCCGGAGTCTGGATACTCTCCCGGGCGAACGTCAACCAGGCGTCGAGATCCAGCTCGGACAGGAGCTGTACCGCCTGGTTTATCTTGTCTTGAGTCAATTGAGCCACTGGGTCCATTGAACGCCTCTGTCATCCACAAACAGGGAAGGTTGCGACGGCCCGGAGAGTGTATCACGGTGGCCGGGCAATGATCGGAGGCGGAGTTTCCCGCCAGTTAGGGGAGGAAATGGAAGTAGAGCCAGAGTGTCGACAGAGCGACGGTGATCAGCAAGGCCGGGAAACCACGCTTCAGGAAGTACATGTAGCTGATGGGATAGCCAGCGCGCTCGGCGATCCCGGCCGTCACCAAGTTAGCCGATGCGCCGATGAGAGAGCCATTGCCTCCCATGGCGGAGCCGACCGACAGAGAATAGTACAGCACCTTGTCGGAAGCACCCGGGACGGTCCCCGAGAGGAAAGCAATCACAGGCAGCATTGCGGCAGTGAAGGGGATGTTGGCGATGACAGTGGAGAGGAGGGCGCTTGACCAAATGATGGCCATCGTGGTCAGCAACAGATTCTCGCCCACCAGGTGGCCGATGCCCTGGGCGATGAGATCCACCAGGCCGACTTCTTGGATGGCGCCTACGACCACGAACAGGCCGATGAAGAAGACAAGAGTGGTCCAGTCTACGGCCTCGATCATCTCCTCAATGTCCGGGCCGATCCACAGCAGCAGCGCCGTGGCACCCATCAGTGCCGTCACCGAAGGGACCATGTGGAAGAATTCGCCAGTCACGAACAGCACGATCATCCCGGCGCCGACAACACCGGCCTTCTTGAGATTGTCTGGCTCCGTGATCTGGGCGTTTTCTTCCAGCATCTCCAACAGTGTAGGCGAGGGATGCGTGGCGGCGCGCAGTTCCTTCCAGTAGATCCATTCGCAATAGATGATCAAGCCCACCATGGACATCAGGACCCCGGGGGTGAGATTGATCAGGAAGTCGCTGAATGAGATCTTCCCGGCTGAGCCGATCAGGATGTTGGTGGGCGTGCCGATCAGAGTCGAGATGCCGATCACGTTCGAGCCCAAGACCTCCGGCATCAGGAGTGCCAGGGGCTGGATTCCAAGCGCCATGGCGATCTGAATCGAGATTGGCGTCATAAGCAGCATGGTGGTGACATTGTCCAGAAAGGCGGACGCCACCCCGGCGGTGACCATCAGGATCGGAACCATGAGCCACGCCTTGCCGCGGGAAACACGGTAGGCGAAATAGCCCAGCCACTGGAAAAGACCGGTGCGCTCAACGACTGCGATCACGATCATCATCCCCATGATCAGGAAGATCACATTCCAATCGATAAACTCAAGGGCTCGGCTGAAATTGAAGATGAACAGATCAGGATTGATGGCGGAGCCGAGATAGCTGAATCCGAAAACCAAGGTTGTTCCCACCAGCACGGCCAGCGTATTCTGCAGCCCTTCCATGGCGATAAGGACCAGCACGAGCAGGAAAATGGCCGTCGCGATCCAGAATGAGATGCCTATCCGGCGAGTGAGGGTAATGGTGGGAATCTCGATACTCTGGCCGCCCTGAAGCTCCGTGAGCAAGGTCTGAGAAACGGGAATGGTGATTGACTCAAAGTGCTCGCGGTCGGCCTTGATCTCCAACTGCCCCTGAAGGTGGTGCTCGATCTGTAGGGCGAAGCGGCCGTCGGGCTGAGATTGCGTATCGGCCACGGAGGTGCCAGTCTTGCTGCTCACCAACTGCACGTGAACGCCCGCCACAGGCTGATTTTGCGCGTTGTGGATGAATCCGACCAGTACCGGCCCCTGGTCGGCTTGCGCGGCTGTGCCGCCTCCCGGCCAGGCCATCAATCCAGCCAGGACCGCCAAGAACGCGGCCGCCAACAGCGAGGACCAGCGCCGTTTCACGCCGTCTGATCCTCTACCAGGACAACTTCCGCTCCGCTTTCGTCGCTGATACGCTGGCTAAAGGCCTCCATGCGCTGGCGCGTAAAGACATTGGCCTCGGTCTCAACCTGAGGGCTGCCCAAAATCACATAATCGGCCTCGACGTCTCGTGCTAGGCTGATGATTTCGTCGGCGATGACGCCCTTGCGAACCACGCCATCAGCATGGATGCCGCGCGACATGGCGCGATCCTGGGCCGAGATGAGGATGAATTCACCCATCTGATGCATTTCCTTGTCCAATGTCTGTACGCGGCTCTTGTTGGTGTGTGCCAGAAAATCGAGATTGACGACGTAAAGGAAGTGGATCTGAAGATCCTCTTCCTTTGCCAGCTGGATGGCCCGGTCGATCGTGGGCTGACTGCTTGGGCCGCCGCGGATTGCGCAAACGATGCCGGCCATGGACAACTCCTGGGGTTCCTGAGTCAAGCGTCGGCAGAGAATGACCCTGTCACGCCATTTGGCGGGTTGAGGGCTCCCTGTCACCCTATCCTAATACATAGCCCTTCGAGGGGCGTCGGGTTCGACCCACTTGGGCTCCTGCCGCGCCGCCAGACGAAATGAACGCCTGGGCCCAGTCACGGTCACGAAGCGCTGGAGAGACCGGGGCGCTCTTTTGTCCCAAAGGGAGGACCGATCGCCGCCCAAACCAGGCCTAGGACCAACAGGTCTAGCACCGAGCTCCACAGATCGAGCCCAACATGGGCCGCCACCAGGACCAGAATCAGGCTTACGAGATCAATCCAGATCGGCAGGGTGGTGACGAATAGATAGGGCGTCCCCCGATCCCTCAACCGAGTCAAGCTGGCGCCGATGGGCAGAAGCAGAAGCAAGAGATCGTAGACTCCCACATAGGGCGAGGCGAAGAGCGCCACAGGGACGGCCAGACTGGCGGCCTCCCAGACCTGAAGCGATTTTCGCCGAAGATAGGCGGCGGCCGCAAAGGAGATTGTGCCGGCCGCAGCCAGCCCACCCCCCAACAACCAACTGCAGGTCCCGCGGCTCCCGCACAAGGCGGTCCCCAACCCCCAAGCGGTGGGGAAATTGCCGACGTAGAAGAAGAGCTTGGGGGATCCCGACCCGGCCAGCCGACCGACCCATTGAGGATCGTAGATCCATCCCAAGAGAAACAAGGCCGTCATAGACCCGAGGGTTCCCCCCACAAAGCGCCATCTGCGTCGGCTCAGCATCCACAGCACAATCAGCCCCAGCAAGGGCAAATCAAGGGCAGGTTTCAAACTGAGAAACCCCATCACCGCTCCGGCCCCCCAATCCTTCTTGTCGGCCGCCAGGCTGCAGCCTAAGGCGAGCACAAAGAGAAGAAAACCCCCGAGTTGCCCGTTGCGCAGAGTCACGATCACGGGGCGAAAGAGTAAGACCCCGGCGAGCCAAGGGAGAGCGAACGCGAGATCGGCCCGTTGGGTCGGCCGACCGAACACAAGCCAGCTGGCAGCCAGGATCATCACCCCGCTTAGGATGATCCAGATCTGGTAGGCGGAAAAAAGATCGATGGCGCCCAAGGGCGACATCAACACCGCCAAAGGCAAAGGATAGACGTAGGCTGGATTGGGGATCCAGATCGCACCATATTGGTTGTGCGCAGCCGTCCAGATGGTGGCGTCATATGGGTCGAGACCCGACACAACGAAACGGCCCCCGAGCCAGAAGGTGAAGAAGTCACTGTCCGCATAGCGCAGGGAGATGACGATGTGATGGGCAATGATCCAAAGAACGGAAAGCAAGGCCAGCCCGCAAACTGCAAACAGCCAGCTTCGGACAGGTCGCCTTCGTCGGCGAATGTGGTCTGCCATCTTTCGCCCCCACGGATGCGTTGCCTTGGGTAAGTATCGCATCATGCCGCAGGGTCAGCAAACGCAGGAAGCTGCGCCATTCCCCAGTGGGTTCTAAGCGGGCTGGGCTTGAACCTCGGCGTATCCCTCCGAGTCAAACGTCACCTCAAATTGGATCGGGCGGCAGCACACCCAGCAGTCCTCGATGAAGGCCTGGCGGCGCCCAGCCGAGGCGTCGACCTCGACCTCTATCATTTCCCCGCAGTGGGGGCACATGGCCTCGGCGAGCTCATCCATCTTGTATTGACTCCGGTGGGTGGGCGAAGGGGGCTTGAAGAGGGACCGCTTGGCTGAAGGAGCCCGCCGGATCAGGCTCAAAATGATACAGCTTGGCGATCTGGATTTCGAAGGCTCTCATCCAAGAAATGCGGAGCTGCCCGACAGCCAGTGACACGCCCAGGACCGTGCCCACGAGTTCGGCTGCCACCGGCTTCCAAAGCGTGCGATTCCCTGGTTGAGTACGTTGGCTGGACATGCCTTCATCCTACCGGACGGATGGGGCGGCTCGATCCGAGGGACGGGAGTCAAGGCGCGCCGAAGGGGCACGCAAGTGCCCCTTCGGCATGGGAGGGAAGAGACGCAAGGCTTGACTTACTTTGTCAGGCCCTGCAGGTAGTTGATAACTGCTCGTACCAGGACCGGATTGACACCCAACTGCTCGAACTGGGTGAACCTCGCTTGCGCCGTGGCCCGTGCATCCTGGGCGGCGCTGTTGCCGTTGTTGTTTCCGCCGCTGCTCCCAGCACCCGGGAGGCCGCCACCATTGAATCCGCCGGGTCCACCCCGTCCGGGGAATCCGCCTCCGCCGCGGAAGGCGAACCCGCCCCCGTCTCCGCCACGGAAGCCGCCGCGGAACCGACCCGCGTCAGGTGTGGCGCCTGCCTGGGGAGTCCCTTGGGTGTTGGGGCCGCCGAAGGCGTATCCCCCCTGACTAAAGATGGAGGCTTCATCCGAGCCCTTGAGATTCAGGGCCTTGATGGCGCTCACCTGATCGGCTGTCATCGTTGACAGAATCTGGTTGATGACCCCTTCGACTTCGGCCTTGGCGGCAGTATCGCTGCCAATCAAACTCTGAAGGCCCTCCCACAGGGGGACCAACTGCTTGGCTTCATCAGCGGAGACGGCTTGAGCCGTGTCATCGAGCTTGATCGTGCCGACGGCCAGTGCGCTGGCCAGCGGCAGCGGCGCGTTGGGATCCTGGTTGCCGAATGGGGGCCGCCCGTTCGGCCTGTTCTGAGCACCATTGCCCGATTGTCCCCCTTGGACTGGATTCGATGCCTGTGCGCTGCTGCCGCAGGCAGAAAGCACCAATGTGAGCACCAACAGCAAGGCTGGGAAAGCCGTACGACGCATCAATATGCACCTCCATACTAGTGACAATTTTCACAAATCTTCAGGTGCGCCGGCCCAGGCCTGCGCTGCCCGGAATATCTCGTGCTAGCCCGACTTCGATTGAAGGTACTGGATGACGGCACGCACCATCATCGGATTGACCCCGGCGGCGGCATATTGATTCTGGTAGGCTCGAGCTGTGGCCTGCTGGTCGGCCGAGGCTGTCGTTTGTGGAAACCCCGAGCTTGATCCCGGGATCCCGGCCGCAGGGCCGCCGCCGGGGCCGCCGCCGATGAATGCGCCGTCACCGCCGCCACCGGGTCCAAATCCACCACCAGGCCCGAACCTACCATCGGAGCCTGCCCTGCGAGTGGCTTGAATCTGTGCGCTGGTGGTGCCGTCAGCAGCCGCAGGCGAGGAATTCTGGACCAGTTCGGTCAGGTCGGATTGCGTGATCTGCATGGCGGAAATGGCCGCCACCTGCTCTGTCGACATGGCCGCCTCTATCTGGGCCACTACGCCTTGAATCTCCTGATCGGAACTTGTGGCGCTGGTCAGCAGACTCGAAAGACCCTGCCACAGTGGAAGCAGCTGGCTCGCCTGCTGGGAGTCGACGGCGACGTCGGACCCCTCGAGCTTCAGTGTTCCGGCGGCCAGTTGGCCCGCCACCGGAAGCGCGTCGGGGTAGTTGGACGACAGCGCCGATGATGACTGGCTTGTGCCAGATGATCCGTCGCAGGCCGCCAAGATCAGGGAGGCGACGAGGCCGATGAAGACGATGGGGCGACGTGCATTCATGATGTGATCTCCGTCACCCTCAATGGCAGGGTGCTCCTATTCGTAGCGCAGCGCCTGGATTGGATCCAACTTGGCGGCGCTGTTGGCCGGAAAGTAGCCGAAGACGATACCCACCGCCGCCGCCGAGACGAAGGCCAGCAGGATCGACCACGGCATGATCACCGTCTGGAAGCTCCCAAAACGACCCAGGGCCCATGCTCCGCCCACACCGCCGAGTGCGCCCAAGGCGCCACCGACCAGGCTGAGAAGAAGGGCTTCTGTGAGGAACTGCAGCCGCACGTCCGTCGGGGTGGCCCCGATCGCCTGGCGGATGCCGATCTCACGCGTCCTTTCGGTCACACTCACCAACATGATGTTCATAATCCCGATACCTCCTACCAATAGGGATACGGCCGCCACCCAGGCGAGTAAGGCCCGGAAGGCCGCCGTTGTGGCTGTCTGTGTCTGAATCACATCCTGCTGTGTCTGCACGTTGAACGGTAGCTCTGTCAGGGAGACGTTGTGTGCCTTGGCCAGCAGGACCTGGGTTTGGAAAATGGTCTGATCCATCGACGTGCCATCCGCCACCTTGATGAAGATTGTCGACACCCGGCTGCCGAAGATTCGGGACAGACGGGACGGCAAGAATCGCTGATTGACGACTGTCAAGGAGGTGTACAGCTGACTGTCGTAGTCGACATTGCCCACGGTCCCCTTGGATGCCGTCACGCCGATGACTGTGAGTTGGGCGTTGCCCACCAGGATCGTCTGACCGACTGGGTTGCTCGAACCGAACAGGCTCTCGGCCAGTGACGGACCGAGGACAGCAACCTTGGTGCCCCGCGTGACTTCCTTGGCGGTGAAGAAGCGGCCGCTGGCGATGTCCACGCTGCGCACAGTGGGATAGTCGGCCGTCGTGCCGACGATGCTCACCCCGGACAAGTTGACGCTCCCGGCGCGGACGGTCTCGCTGGCATCGCGCTCGGTGGATACGCCCGTCACGCCCGGCACCTGGGCCTCAATGGATGAGACGTCGTCCATGGTGAGAAATGTGTCGCTCCCACCGCCGCCGGGGCCGCCGCGGGTGAAGTTGGGAGTGACAAAGATCAGATTCGTCCCCAGGCCCTTGATCTGATCGGCCACGATGGCCTGGGCGCCGGCGCTGACCGCCAGCATCATGATCACGGCGCCGACACCAATAATCACACCGAGCATAGTTAGCAATGTACGCAGTTTGTTGGTCAACAGGCCTTCCCAGGCCACGGACAGGATTTCGAGCGGTTTCACTTGGACACCCCCGCCGCCGAGGTGATTCCGGCCTTCCCGTTGGCCTTGTCGGTCTCGATACGTCCGTCTCGGAAATGGATCACCCGCTCGGCGTGCTCCGCCAGATCGGGTTCGTGCGTCACCATCACGATCGTACGACCGCGATCGTGCAGGTCGTGCAGCAAGTCCATGATTTCGAGGCTTGAGGCTGTATCCAGGTTGCCCGTGGGCTCGTCGGCCAGGATGATCAACGGGTCGTTGATCAGGGCCCGGGCGATGGCCACCCGCTGCTGCTGCCCGCCCGAGAGTTCTGAGGGCAAGTGGTCGGCCCGGTCTGCCAGGCCCACCGCCTCTAGTGCCTTGAGTGCCAGCTCTTGTCGCACATCGGGGGCGTGCTTGCCGTTATGGGAGTAAAGCAGGGGCAGGGCGACGTTCTTCAAGGCGGTCGTCCGCCCGAGCAGGTTGTAGGATTGGAAGATGAAGCCGATCTCGCGGTTGCGAATTTCGGCGCGCTCGTAGACATCCAGATCGCTCACGTCCTCGCCAGCCAAAGTGTAGCGGCCGGAAGTGGGCCGATCCAGGCAGCCGAGGATATTCATCAGCGTGCTCTTGCCTGAGCCGGACGATCCCATGATGGCCACGAACTCCCCATTTTGGATGCGCAGGTTGACACCATTCAGCGCGTGCACCTGCACCGGTCCCTTGCCGTAGGTCTTGACCAGATTCAAGGTCTCGATGATCGGCCCCTGGATCATGGCTGACTCTGGCTCGATTGCGATTGGGTTTGGACGACGCCGGTGGTGACCACATCACCGCGCTGCAGTCCGGACATGATCTCGGCGCTGGTCAGGCTTTCCAGTCCGACCTGGACAACGCGCAGCTGCGGCTGGCCGTCGACCACCACGAACACGCCGTAGCTGCCGGCTGACAGTTCATGGACGGCTTCGATCGGGACCAGTAGGATATTGCGCGCTTCGGCGCTAATAACCTGCACCGTGGCGTTCAGCCCCAGGAAGAGCTGGGGAGCTGTGGCTGGGGTTGGTGTGGCCCCCGCCGGATCAGTGCTGGCGGCGGTGACGGTCGTGCCGGATGAGGCGGTCGGGCCAGACGAGTCGGCTCCGCCGTTCCTGGTTGAGCCCGTGTCCAGCAGGACGACGGCTTGAACGGTTTGTACGCCTTCCACGGTGACCAGTTGCGGCTCAACCTGGGTGATCTTGCCGGTGAAGGTCTGATTGGGGTAGGCGTCGAATGTCACATTCACCGAATTGCCGACCTGGACCTGTGCCAGGTCGGTTTCGTCGAAGTTCACCTGCAGGCCGGGGTGGGTCAGATCAGCCACGGTGATGATGGAACTGCTGCCCACCGACTGTCCAACCGTTGCATTGACCGACAGGACGGTGCCGGTGATCGGCGACTTGAGCACCGTGTTATCGACTGTAGTTTGAGCCTTTTCGACGTCGAGCTGGGCTTGGCGGAGCTTCAGGAGGTCGGAGCTGACAGGGGCATTGGCATCAGCGGGGGTCGACACGCCGGTGAGTGCATCAACCAGGGCCTGAGCGGAGTTGACCTGGGCCTGGGCCAGATCTAAGTTCGCCTGAAGCAGGGCCTGGTCGGCCTCGGTGGGTTTGCCCTTGTACCAGTTCAGCGTGCGCACCGCCGAGTCATAGGCGATCTGGGCGTTGCTGAGATTAATGGCTGCCTGCGCGCTGTCATGGCTGTCGGGGGTCCCGCTGCTGGCGTGTCGCTTGGCCCGGTCCAATGCCTGCTTGGCCAGCAGCACCTTGCCCTCTTGCGCAGCGATGGTCTGGGCGCTGGCCCGGTTGCCTTGCTGCTGAACCGAGTAGGTGTATTTGGCCGACGCGAGATCCTTTTGGGCGTTGGCCAGGGCCTGCTGTGCGTTGGCTAACGCCTCGGGACCGTTTAGCGCCGCCAAATTGAGTTTGGCCTGATCGAGCGCCTGCTGGGCCGAGGTGGCGTCGATCTTGGCCAAAACCTGCCCCTGCTGAACCAGGTCCCCGACACTCACGTCCAATTCCGTGAGGGTGCCCGAGGCCTCGAAACCGAGCTGCCGCTCCGAATTGGAGATCAACTCGCCGGTGCCGCTGGCGGAGAGAACGATGCTGCCTGTGTCCACCGTTGCCGTCTGAAGCTGAGATGTGGTTGCCTGGGACTTGGAAAGGACCACAGAGCGGTAGTACCAGTAGCCGCCTCCGGCCCCTATCAGGACCAGGGCGGCGAGAGCGATGAGAAGAGTGCGCGATCGAAGACGTTGCATAGCCATCCATCCGTGGTGGGATCAACTCTGACAACGAGTCCTAGTATCCCAATCGCGAATGAAAGCCACATGACAAGAGTGTGTGGAAGTTATGAAGATTGCCGATCTTCAAGCAGGGCCTCGACAAAGGGAGGCGAGGCGCGCCCAATTGTGATGAATTTCACAAACTGCAGTTTGCGGGGGTGGTCGGGAGGTCAGGACTCGCCAGGGAGTTGGCGACCCAGACGCCGACGAAGGTCGGAGCTGGCCGGGTCGTCTCCGGTCCGGACGACAAGCGTCAGCTTGGAGATCGACACCAGCCGGTCGCTGGCATCGTGGACTCGGATCTCCCAGACCTGGACCGTCCGCCCCAACTTTATCGGCCGTGCCGTCCCGATCACGTGGCCTTCTTGAACAGCGCGCAGGTGACTAATGTTCAACTCGAGCCCCAAAACATACTGGTTTTCGTCGAGCGTCATCAGGCCGGCGATGCTGCCCAGTGTCTCCGCAAGCGTGGCGGACGCGCCGCCGTGCATCAGGCCCATCGGCTGCTGGGTGCGGTGGTCGATGGGCATCCGGGCGCAAAGATAGTCGTCGCCCACCTCGGTCATCACAATGCCGAGATGATCGGCCATCGATCCGATAGACGACTGGTTGATGAGTTCTGGGTCGGGAGGCTGCTTCCAGATGGTCATGCGTCACGTCCTGCTCGGGCGGGATGATAGGTGATCGCCGTGAGGCTCCGTCGCCGAGTCGAAATCCAAGCCATGATACCATCCGTCGCTGTGGCTGCCGTATAATCCCCGGCAGTATGCCGATCCTCGACGTCCTGGATTCGCTTAGGCGAGACACAAAATTCATGGCCAATGTGACGGCCTGGGAGCGCCGGCCCGCCCGGCCGGCGCACTACGCTGACTTCCCGGCCGGGCTGGATCCGCGGCTCTTGTCGGCGCTGCGCGAGCGGGGAGAGGCGCCCCTGTACACCCACCAGGCGGCCGCTGCGGAGGCTGCCTTGGCCGGAGACAATGTGGTCGTCGTGACCGCCACTGCCTCGGGCAAGACCCTGGCCTACAATCTCCCGGTGATCCACACACTTCTCCAGGATCCAGATGCCAGCGCTCTGTATCTGTTTCCTACCAAGGCTCTGGCTCAGGATCAGGCGGCCGCCCTGACCAGCCTGCTGACAGCCGCCGGGATCGCCGACCTCATCCCGGTGCGAATCTACGACGGCGACACACCCCGCGGCCAGCGCCGGCAGGCCAGGGACGAAGCCCGCATTCTGATTACCAACCCGGACATGCTCCACGCCGGGATCTTGCCGCATCACCCGCGTTGGGCGGGCTTCATGAGCGGCTTGAAGTGGGTGGTGGTCGACGAACTGCACACCTACCGGGGCGTCTTCGGCTCCAACGTGGCCAACCTGTTCCGACGCTTGCGCCGCATCACGGCGTTTCACGGGAGCCAGCCCCGCTTCGCCCTCACCTCGGCCACGATCGCCAATCCCAAGGAGTTGGCGGAGCGGCTGATTGAGGCGCCGGTGCGCCTGGTCTCGCCCGACTTGGACGGGGCGCCGCGCGCTGAAAAGCACGTTATCCTGTACAATCCGCCGGTCATCGATCCAACGCTGGGCATCCGACGCTCATACACCCTTGAAACGACGCGAGTGGCAGAGCGCTTTCTCCAGGCAGGCGTGCAGACCGCAGTCTTCGCCCGGGCGCGCCTGACGACCGAAGTGCTGCTCGGCTATCTCCGCGATTCCTATCAGGGGGATGGCGGCGACCCGTCCGAGGTGAGAGGCTACCGAGGGGGATACCTTCCACTGGAAAGGCGAGAGATCGAATCCGGCTTGAGGGATGGCAGCGTGCGCGGGGTGGTGGCCACCAACGCTTTGGAACTCGGTGTTGACATCGGGCAACTCGGTGCCGCAGTTCTGGCCGGCTACCCTGGGACCATCTCGAGTTTGTGGCAGCAGGCGGGTCGCGCCGGACGCCGCATCGAAACGTCGGCGGCGGTGCTGGTGGCGTCCGGTGCGCCTTTGGATCAGTTCGTCGCCACTCATCCTCGCTATCTCTTCGAACGCCCGCCCGAGATGGGCCTGATCAACCCCGACAATCTGGCGATCCTGATTCGGCATCTGCGCTGTGCGACCTTTGAACTGCCTTTTGAGGCCGGCGAATCCTTTGGTGGCTTCGGAGAAGTAGTGGAGCTGCTCGACTATCTGTCCGACGAAGGCTGGCTTCATCCGTCAGCCGGAACCTACCGCTGGGTGGGGGACGCATACCCGGCCGAGGGCGTCTCCTTGCGCGCCGGCTCGGACGACACGGTGGTCATCCAGAATGTCCAAGACGGCAAGCCGGTGGTGATTGGAGAAGTCGACCGGGCGACGGCGCCGATCTTGATTCACGAAGGGGCGGTCTATACCCATGAGGGCCGGACCCACATTGTCGAGCATTTGGACTGGGAGGCCGGGATCGCCGATGTCAAACCGGCAGAAGTCGACTACTACACGGACGCCTCCGAGTCGGTTGACCTGCAAGTGTTGGAGACATACGATGCCGACGAGACTCAGCTGGCCCGGCGTGCCCACGGCTGGGCTCAGGTCACCAGCCTGGCGAGCTCGTTCCGCAAGGTCAAGCGCTACACCCACGAAACGCTGGGCTACGGCGCCATCGATCTGCCGGAGCGCGCCTACGAGACCAGCGCCTACTGGCTGTGGATCGCCCCTGAGACGGTCAAGAGGCTGGAGGCGGAAGGCGTGCTGATGGCTCCCAACGACTATGGCCCGTCTTGGGTCCAAGCGCGCAAGGCAGCCCTCTCCCGCGACGGGCATCGCTGCCGCCAGTGCGGCGCCCCCGAGCGGAACAGCCGCACGCATGATGTGCACCACATTCGGCCGTTTCGCGAATTCGGCTACATCCCAGGCGAGAACCGGAATGACCGCCTGGCCAACCAACTCGACAATCTCATGACTCTGTGCCCGACGTGCCACCAGCGCGCCGAAGCCGCGCGCGGGACGCGCAGCGCGCTCAGCGGCCTAGGCTATGCGCTGGGCAACATCGCCCCGCTCTATCTGATGTGCGATCCACGTGACCTGGGCACGGTAGTAGAAGTGCGCTCGCGGCAGACCAAGGGGCCGTCGATCACCCTCTATGATCGCCTTCCCGAGGGACTGGGATTGTCCGAGCGCTTGTACGATCTGCACGCCGAGCTGCTGACCGCCGCCCACGAATTGATCTCAGGCTGCGGCTGCCAGGATGGATGTCCCGTGTGTGTCGGTCCGGCTGGGCCAGGCGGGGCGGAAGTCAAGACGCTGACACTCCAGCTGCTTGAGGCGCTTCTGCCTGATTGATTCTGTGGAGTCGGAAGATTCCCTTCGCCTTCGGCGGGGGACCGAGATCGTGGGATGAGGTTGCCCGGCCCCGCCACCCCCTATCAGAGACATAGAGAGGCTGTCGCCCTTGCCCTTCGGCGCGAGGGGTGAAGTGTATTGGATGACACATCCCAGCCGTTCTTGCCTGCTGAGTCCCGGATTGCCTGTCGCCCTGAGCGGAGACCGCCTCGGACCAAGGGGCGGACGATAGGGCTCAGCGGCGCAGTCGAAGGGGAAAGTGGAAACTGCCAGATGCCCAAATAGTAACGAAGGGGCACGGCATGCCGTGCCCCTTCGGATTCGATAGATTTCAATTGCTCTATTTGCGCTTATCAATCTCGACGTAGGGACGCTTGTCCTCACCCAGATAGACCTGGCGCGGGCGGGCGATCTTCTGCTCCGGGTCTTGGAGCAGCTCCTGCCATTGGGCGAGCCAGCCCACGGTGCGCGCAATGGCGAACATCACCGGGAACATAGCCGTCGGGATTTGCATCGCCTGGTAGATGATCCCCGAGTAGAAATCGACATTGGGATACAGTTTGCGGGAGACGAAGTAGTCTTCCTCGAGAGCGATCTTCTCCAGTTCGAGTGCGATGTCGAGCAGCGGGCTGCGCCCGGTGACTTCGAAGACTTCGTCGGCCACCTTCTTGATGATGCGCGCCCGCGGATCGTAGTTCTTGTAGACGCGGTGGCCAAAGCCCATCAAGCGGAAGTCGCCGTCCTTCACGCGCTTGACGTATTCGGGGACGTGTTTCTTGTCGCCGATCTCGCCTAGCATGCGTAGCACGCGTTCGTTGGCGCCACCGTGGAGCGGGCCGGACAGGGCGGCTGCCGCCCCGGCCAGGGCGCTGTATGGATCCGCCTGGCTGGAGCCGATGGCGCGCATGGTGCTCGTGCTGCAGTTCTGCTCGTGGTCGGCATGCAGGATGAACAAGACGTCCAACGCTTTGGAGAGCACCGGGTTGGGCTCGTAATCGGTCTCGGTCATCTTGTACATCATGCTGAGGAAGTTGCCGGTGTAGCTGAGGCGGTTGTCGGGATAGACGTAAGGCAGCCCGCGGCTGTGCCGGTATGAGAAGGCGGCGATGGTGGGAACCTTGGCGATCATGCGCTTGATCTGGTAGAGCCGCACGTCGGGATCGTTGACCTGCCGGGCTTCTGGATAGAAGGCGGACAGGGCAGCGACGGTGCTGATGAACATCCCCATCGGATGGGAGTCGTATCGGAAAGCTTCCATCATCGATTTCACGTTCTCGTGCAGGAAAGTGTGGTGGGTGATGTCGAACACCCATTCTTCCAACTGTGCTTTGGTCGGGAGCTCGCCGAAGATGATCAGGTAGGCTACTTCCAGGAATGAGCTGTTTTCGGCCAGATCTTCGATGGGGTAGCCCCGATAGCGCAGGATGCCTTTGTCGCCGTCGATGAAGGTGATCCGGCTGGTGGTAGAGGCCGTATTCTTGTAGGCGGGATCGTAGCTCATCATCCCGAAATCGTCGTCGTCGACCTTGATGGACCGCAAGGCCATTGCCCGGATACTTCCGTTCTCGATGGGGATGTCGTAGGTCTTGCCCGTGCGGTGGTCGGTAACAGTAAGTTTGTCTTCAGTCATGCCGAGGGTCCTCCTTAGCCAGTGCAGCGTGCCGCCTGGCGACGTGTTGTGGATGGTCGTGCCGATCCTGATGAGCGATCGGCGTGGATTCGCCCCAAGCGTTGTGGGGCGAGCCCCTTCAGCTTAATCGTCCGGTCCACCCGCTACCAGCGCAGGCTGTCAAGTATTCAGCATGACATCAGTCGCCGTGGGGGGGCAGCTGTTTGTCTCCCTATTGTACGACTAGGCGGGAGCTTATGGCGTGAAAGGAGACCCTTAGAAACAGAAAAGAAGAGCGGGCCGAGAAGCGGCCCGCTCTGATTGCAGCCCGGGATCGCTCAATTGAGAGATCCCTTGCCAGATCCCAGATATCAATCGCCTGATGGGCAGCTCTTGGGAGAATGGCTGTTGGCGTGCGGGTTGCACGGCTTGTCGGGTTTGCCGGGGTTTTCAGGCTTTCCGTGGCTCTCGGGCGTCCCGTTGCGGACATGACCCACACCCAGATAGGCCGGCTTGCCGTATTCCTTGAACAACTGGCCCATGCCTGTGCCTGAGTTGAACTGATCGGTCAGATATTGGACAGTCACGTCGCATGGGTTAGTCGTGTCGGTTTCAGTGCTGGCCGTACCGGCAGCGTCGGTGCACGCCTGCTGCGCCTGGGCGGCCATGGCGTACAGTTTGACGATAACCCCGAAACCCATCCCGTCATCGTGCAGGGCGGCGATTTCGTCGCCTGCGCCGGAGTAAATAGTCTGGCCGGAGGCGTCGGTCGTCAGAGTCCAGTCCACCATCAGGCTGTTCAGGGCATCGCTCCAGCTTTGGGCCAGTGCGGCGTCGCTGATTATTACGGTCTCGGGCGTCGTGCCACCGGCGCCGTCATCCACCTGGAAAATGACCGTAAATGTACCGTCGCCGTTATCGGTCACACTCTGCACGGTGGCCGATGTGCCTCCTGTGCCGTCACCGGAATAGCTGCACGGCGAACTGGTGCAATTCAGATCCGTCGTCAGGCTATCCAATGCCGCCGACAGGGTCTCGGGCGTCACGTTCTCGAAGAAGCTTCCCAGGAGCCCAACGATCGGTTGATCGTAGGTCTCATTCATGCTGACGGTGCACTGGGTTCCATCCGATTGTTCGATCGTGACCAGGCCCGTGGATGAGTCGACTGCCACGACGGTCCCGGACACCGTGTCGCCCGAGCAGGACGTCAGGGCCGGATCCTGGGCAAACGCTGCCGCGCCCGGTAGGAAGCTCAAAGTCATGGCCAGAGCAAGACAAATCGAAATAGTGTTTCCCAACCTTCGCATTTTTCCCTCCGTACATTGTGCTTGAGATCATGGCCGGGTCAAGCACGGCCCGGTGGCCTTCCCTTTCAAGGGTGCAGAGTGTAGAACGGAAAACTCGCGGGTGTGTTACGTAGCGGTGCTGGGACTTTTCTACTGCATCCGGCCGGTGAGCTCAGAGCGTGGGCAAAGCGTGGGCCAAGAATCGGTTGAACGGCCGGGAGGAGCGTTCGTAGGCGTGATGTGAAACCGCGGTAGAATGACGCCGAGTCAGAGAAAGGCGCATCTATGGCTGACAGGCAACAGGTGATACGCGAAGAAGACATCGGAACCCAGACGAGCCGGCCCCAGCGGCGGCCGGAGTGGATCAAGGTCCGCGCCCCCGCCGGGGAGACCTACGAATGGCTGCGCGAGATGATGCGCTCCAAGTCGCTGCACACCGTGTGCGAGGAAGCACGCTGCCCGAATATCGGCGAGTGCTGGGGGGACGGCACGGCCACTTTCTTGCTGATGGGCGACGTTTGCACCCGATCGTGCGGGTTCTGCGATATTAAGACCGGGCGACCTTCTCCCCTGGATTGGCTGGAACCCGAGCGGGTGGCGCGCGCCGTACAGTCGATGAACTTGCGCCATGCCGTGATCACGAGCGTGAACAGGGATGAGCGGCCCGACGGCGGTGCACCGATTTTCGCCATGGTCATCCGCCGCATCCGCGAACTCCAACCCGGCTGCTCCATCGAGGTCCTGATCCCCGACTTCAAGGGATCCAAGGATGCTCTCAAGGTCGTAATGGATGCCCGGCCGGAGATCCTCAATCACAATGTCGAGACCGTCCGCCGTCTGTTCCGTGAGGTCCAACCCCAGGATCATTACGAATGGGCGCAGGCTACCCTGTCGAACGCCAAAGCCCTCGACCCGCAGGTGCTGACGAAATCCGGCATTATGGTCGGGCTGGGCGAGACCATGGATGAAGTCAAGGAGACGATGCAGGATCTGCGCTCGTGGGGAGTGGATATCCTGACCGTGGGGCAGTATCTGCAGCCGTCGAAAAAGCACCTTCCGATCGATCGGTACTACACGCCCGAGGAGTTCAAAGAGATCGAGGACTTCGGGATGGAGATCGGCTTCCGTTGGGTTGAAAGCGGACCTCTGGTGCGATCCTCTTACCACGCCGAGCAGCAGGTGCTGGCCTTGAGCGACGTGCATCGCGAGCTCTACGGCGAGCCTTCCGAATCCGAATAAGAGCAGGTTCACCTGACGGAAGCGCCCCGCCGGAGCGGGGCGTTTTTGCTTTCAAGGAGAAGCCGGCCGCCGCGTGACAGCCTTTGGCGACTCTGATATGCTGGCACGGAGAGCCGATGCGCCTATCCTTTGATGCCGATCGCATTCCAGGTTACCGGGCTGAAGAGCGGATGGAAGCCGTGCTCCGTTTCCGCCGGATGTGGAGCCGATATCAACGCCCGGACGATGTCAACCAGCTGTTGAAGCAGTTCCCCCGGGTGTCGATCCAGGACGGATTGATGCTGGACTATCTTTCGCTGGGCGGGAAAGGCGCCAGCTGGATCTGGCCGTACGCGCGCCAAGCCAAGGTCCGCCAGGCATCGGGGATCCCCGAGCCGTTGGCAAGTGTGCCTAGCGATCGCCTGGCTGGGATGCGGGGCAGCGACCAGGCTCTGTCCCTGGAAGCCGAGTCGCTCTATCGTTTCCTCGAATACGAGCAAAGCCCGTTGGGTCTCTTCGAATATGCCGTCTTCGCCCAAGAACTGTGGGCCGTCAAATCGGAGGCCCAGGCGGCGGAGTGGCTCGACCTGAAGCCGTTATTCGTCAAACACCGTTTTGATTCGATTCTCAGGACGGAAGCCCGGCGGATCGTCAGATTCAGCCGCCCCAAGACCTTCGATCCGACGTCCCGCCCGGCGCCGGGGGGTGGTGGGGAGATCAGCTTCATGGTCTTTCAGGGCGGCCCATGGAAGCGGATCTACACATTGCATCTCACGGTGGACCCCAAAGGATGGGTGCGCATGCGGGCGGGGGACGTGCTGGCCAGCCTTACGGCGTGATCGGAAGTGTCGGGGCCCCAAATCGTGGCTGGGCCCGGGCAGGCTGACAGTTGGATATTGCAGGGAGGGCATTCACCGGATGGCGCTATTGTGGCAAACGTTCAAGCAGGTTGAGATGCGTGTGGGCAAGGTCACCGAGGTGTGGGAATCGGACGAAAGCCAACGGGCGTCCTATTGGATGGACATCGACTTTGGGGCGCAAGTGGGGGTCAGGCGGAGCTCCGCCGCCATTCGTGATTTTTATCACAAATCAGAACTGGTCGGCAGGCTGGTGGTGGCCGTCACCAATTTCCCCCCCAAGCAGATTGGCCACCACATGTCGGAGGCCCTGGTGCTGGCAGCCGTGGGGCGCGACGGCAGGCTGACGCTCCTCACCCCCGAGTCAGATGTCGAACTCGGATCGCTCATTGCCTGATCATCGGTGCAGCAGGGCCGCCCCGCCGGGCGGCCCTGGTACATGCGAAGGATGTCGTGCGACGAAGGCCTAGTTGACGATGTCGATCCCACCGAACATCACAAAGCAGCTGATGTGAAGCTTGGCCGAAACGCCTTCGGCCGGGGTTTGGCGGGCCTTGTTGCTCCAGCCGCCGAAAATCGGCAAGCCGGTCACGTCGACGCGCCAGTCCTCCGGGACGAGGATCTTGGCCCCGCCAAAGGCCGTCGTCACTTCAAGGCGGGCACCATCGGGTGCCAGTTTGGCATCGCGCAGGTCGACATCTGATCCGGCGAACAGTGTGGTCACGCTGCCGCCGCGAAAGGCCGACGATTGGTTGCGCGGATTGGAGGCGCCGAAGATGGCGAAAACTCGGACCATGTCATCCGATGATGCTGATGAAGCCGGCTGAAAACCCCGGGCGAACAACAGCCACAGCCCTGCTATCACCAGCAGCGCCGACCACACCAGCGCCCACGTATTGTCCGGGAAGATTCCCAAGGTCAGCCCCAGAAAGACCACCCCCACCACGATGACGATCACCGCGCCGATCAGGGGTGCCGACCGGCTGATGAGCTGAACGACGCCGATAAAGATCAGAATCAGCGGCCACCAGGTGCCGAAGATCGAACCGAAGTCCCAAACCCCCATTTGACCGAGCAAGAAACCAGCGCCAATGATGATCAGAAGCGTGCCGAGGATTGTGCGGCCGGACATATTTGTTTCCTCCCAATGGTCCAGGTCAGCTCGAGCCCTGAGAATATTCTAGTGTGAGATTGGCCGTCAACCATCCCGATCTTGCCGGTTGAATGTCAGTTAAATGAAAATGAGCCTCCCTGGTGGCCGAGGCTCATTTGAAGATCGTATGATCCGGGTCAGACGACGACTACGTTGGCGGCCTGAAGCCCTTTGGGCCCTTCTTCGATCGTGAACTCGACCTGCTGACCCTCTTCGAGGGTACGAAAACCGTCGGCTTCAATGGCGGTATAGTGGACAAAGACGTCCGGCCCATCTTCACGTTGAATGAAGCCGTAGCCCTTGCCACTGTTGAACCACTTGACGGTCCCGGTGAGACGCTCCGACATGCGTTCAACTCCTTGCGCGAAAAGGATTGTGAGGCGCTTGATGCGTTCGTCGGAGGGTCGAGATGACCGGCAATGCCGCCACACCAGGACGGTCCGTGTTGAGCACGGGCCATGGGCTTTCCGACTTCCTGACCGAACGTACTCGCAACCTGTTGACGTCGATGATAGCATCGGTTTTTGTGCCTGGCTAGCCCCGAATCTTGGGCAAGAGCCGCCGGGTGGGGCCCGCCCAAAAGGCCGTCCATTTGACCCGCGCAAGACTGAGAATGCCCGAGGCCGAGGAAACGATGAATATCGTCACCCGCCACTTGCTCCAAGCTGTCAATGACCCCGACTTGATCGCCTTCGTCGAGGCCTGGGACCGCTTGGAATCGTTGGTGATCGATATCTACAAGCGTGGGTACGCCGAGAAGAAAGAGTCTCGGGCCTATCCGGCACTCAAGCGAGAAGTGGTGCGGGTCTATGGGGATTGGAAGTCCGTACTCGAGCCCCATTGGCGGAGTCTCGGGGCCGTCGGCCGGCCGGTCGACGCTGATCCGTTCCAAGCCATCCTCGGCCGGCCCCGCGCAGAGGCTTTCGTCGGCGACTGGGCGGCGATGCATACCCTGCCCGCAGCGCGGCAAGCCATCAATCACCTCCTGCTGGAGGTCAACAAGCGCTAGCTCGCCCTGACCGCCCGCTCGGAGCAGCGGGCCGCCTTCGTGGCTTGCGATTAGAATTGGAGAGACGTTCCAAACGCGGCGCGACTCCGCGTACTTCACAACCAACATCCTTGTCCTGGAGGCGTGCACTATGTACAACGTGATCCTTGGGGCCCACAACATCGTTCGCTTGCTGGTGCTCTTGGCGGCCGTCTGGGCTATGTACCGGGCCTATTCGGGCTGGCTTGGCGCCCGGACATGGACCCCGGCCGACAAGCAGGCCGGCTTCTTCTTCACGACGGCCTTTGACACGCAATTACTGCTTGGCATCATCCTGGTTGTGGTCAGCCCGCTGACCCAGGTGGCTGTCGCCAATCCCGCTGCCATCATGAGCACCGAAATGCTGCGTTTCTTCATGGCCGAACACATTCCCCTCATGGTCTTGGCCTTGATCGTCGTGCACGTAACGAGCGTCCTGGCGCGGCGGGCGCCTAAAGACCCCGGAAAGTTCAAGCGATCGGCGCTGGGCTATACGCTGGCCCTGCTGATGGTGGCCGTGGCCATCCCTTGGTGGCGGCCGCTCTTCCCTGGACTGTAGGCAAACGTTGTCCGACTATCGCTTCTTTCATCCCATCGAGGTTCGCTGGGCGGACGTTGATTCGCGCCGGCATGTCAACAATGCCCGCTATTTCACATACATGGAGCAGGCCAGGGCTCGCTACTTTGAGCACCTCGGGTTGTGGGATGGGAAGGATTTGGATCAGTGGGGATCGGTGGTGGCTGAGACCAGCTGTAGCTTCATCGAGCCGATCTTCTACGGCCAAATGATCAGGGTCGGCGTGCGCACGACGCGCATCGGCAACAAGAGTATGGAGATGATCTACAGCCTGCAGGACGAGGCTGCGGCACGTGAGCTGGCCCGAGGCGTCTCCATCCAGGTGTCCTACGACTATGATCTGGCGCAAGCCGTGCGCGTCCCCGATCCATGGCGGGAAGCCATAAAGGCGTTCGAGGGTCTGGATGAGGGGGTCCCCCGCTGGCTTGATTACCTGCTTGCGTCAATTGATATGATTAGTTAGGACCTCGACGGCCCGTCAGTGGGCCGACCTTTTCGGCCTGGCCGCGGGCACCTCGCCCCCCGACGAAAGGGATGTTCCTATGCCCCCAATCCAAGAGCTGTCCCCTGAAGACCTCTACCAGAGCTGCGATCTGAGTCAATTCAAATTCAAGACCACCGCCGATCTGGACGGAGGCACGTCTTTCGTGGGACAGGCGCGGGCCGAGCAGGCTGTCGCGTTCGGAATCGGCATGCAGGGGGAGGGCTACAACATCTTCGCCCTCGGCCCCTCGGGGTCCGGTAAGCACAGCCTTTTGCGTCAGGCCTTCGAATCTAGGGCGAAGCGCCGCGACGTGCCTTCGGATTGGTGCTACGTTCACAACTTCCGTCAACCGCACAAGCCCCTGGCGCTCGAGCTGCCCGCAGGCCGGGGAGCCGAGCTCTCCCAAGACATGGATCGGTTGGTTGAAGAGCTTCGCTCGGCGCTCTCCACGGCGTTTGAAAGCGAGGAATACCAGAACCGCCGTCAGGAAATCCAGGAGACCTTCCAGGAGGACCAGGAGAAGGCCTTCGAAGTCCTCAGGGGGAAAGCTGAGAGCGAAGGCTTCACGCTGCTGCGCACTCCCGCCGGCCTGGGGTTTGCCCCGGTGAAGGACGGCGAGGTGGTCGAGCAGGAAGAGTTCCAAAAGCTCGACGAAGCGGAGCGCAAGAAACTGGAGGCGGCAGTCTCCGATCTGCAGGAGGATCTACAAAAGATCCTGCGCAAGATGCCCCGCCTTCAGAGGGAAATGCAGGAGGGTCTGCGGGACCTACAGCGGGAGATGGCGAGCATGGCGGTCGGCGGATTGATCGAGGATCTCCGCCAGAAGTACGATGAGTTTCCCAAGGTCGTCGACCATATGGAACAGGTGCAAGAAGACATTATCCAGAACGTGCGCGATTTTGTGGCCGACGATGATGACCAGAGCGAATCTCGTCAGATGGCCCGGGCAGCGATGGCCTTGGCCGGGGGACCCAGCGATTCGCCTCCGCTGCGCAAGTACAAAGTCAACCTATTGGTCGACCACAGCCAATCCAAGGTCGGACCCGTGGTAGATGAGGACAATCCCACCTACACGAACCTCATCGGGCGGGTTGAACACATTCCCCAGATGGGTGCCCTGCTGACCGACTTCAACCTGATCAAGCCCGGTGCGCTGCATCGAGCCAACGGCGGCTACCTGATCCTGGATGCGCGCAAGGTGCTGCTTCAACCCTACGCGTGGGAGGGGCTCAAGCGGGCGCTACATGCCGGCAAGATCCAGATTGAATCGCCCGGCCAGGCATATGGGCTCCTTTCGACGGTCTCGCTGGAGCCGGAGCCGATTCCCCTGGATGTCAAAGTCGGCCTGACCGGAGACCGGGAGCTCTACTACATGCTGTCGGCGCTGGATCCGGAGTTCGACGAATTGTTCAAGGTGATGGCGGACTTCGAGACGGTGCTGGATAAGGACAAGAAGAGTCTCAAGGACTACGCCAACCTGATCGCCAGATTGGCGCGCAATGAGGATCTCCGACCCTTCAACCGTGCCGCGGTCGGCCGGGTGATCGAGCACGCCTCACGGCTGGTCGAAGACACCGACAAACTCACCGCGCGCTTGAGACAGGTGTCCGATCTACTGCGAGAGGCTGATTACTGGGCGGGCCAGAGGAAACAAGACGTGGTCCGCGTCGAAGACGTCCAGAAAGCGATCGACGCCCAAATCCACCGCGCCGACCGCCTGCGGGAGAGGATGCAGGAACAGATCCTACGCAAGACGATCTACATTGACACCAAGGGGGAGCGTGTCGGCCAGATCAACGGGCTGTCAGTCATCGAGCTCGGGGGATTCAGCTTCGGCCGCCCCAGCCGTATTACGGCTCGGGCGCGCATGGGCAAGGGCGAAGTGGTGGACATCGAGCGCGAGGTGGAGCTTGGCGGCCCGCTGCACTCCAAGGGAGTCTTTATCTTGGAAGGGTTTCTCGGGGCCCGCTATGCAGAAGACACGCCCCTTTCCCTTTCGGCCAGCCTGGTCTTCGAACAATCCTATGGTGGGATCGACGGGGACAGCGCTTCTTCCGCCGAGCTGTATGCACTGATGTCTGCCATTGGGGACATCCCCATCCTGCAATCACTGGCCGTGACGGGTTCTGTCAATCAGTTGGGTGAGATTCAGCCCATCGGCGGTGTCAACGAGAAGATTGAGGGCTTCTTTGACATCTGCAAATCACGCAGGTTGACGGGCAAACAGGGGGTCTTGATCCCGGCCTCGAACGTGAAGCACCTGATGCTTCGCAAGGATGTGGTCGAGGCCGTCGCCGCAGGCAAGTTCCATATCTACCCGATCCAAACAGTGGATCAAGGGATGGGACTGCTGACTGGATTGCCCGCCGGGAAGAGAAGCAAGGCCGGGGAATACCCTGAGGGTTCATTCAATCGCAGGATCACACAGCGGCTGCAGGACCTGGCCGAGCGGCACCAGGGACTCCAGACCTCTGATGACCAGACGGAAGCGACCGGATGACTTTTCCCACGAAGCCCGGTCCCATCAAGCGCATCCTGCTGGCGATTGACGGTTCGCCCCACAGCCTGGCCGCGATGCAGGCTGCAGTCGACCTGTCGGTGGGTTTGAAAGCCGAGCTTGTCGCCGTCTTCGTCGAAGACCTGAATCTGCTGCGGATGGCACAGCTCCCGATCGCCAGCGAGGTCAGCCACTACACGGCCAGCATTCACCGATTACCCCCGGAGCGAATCCAGCGTCAACTCAGGGCGCAGGCCTCCCAGGCCAGAGCAGCGCTGGCGCGCCAGGCTCGCCGGCAAGCCGTGGATTGGGAGTTCATCGTGCTTCGAGGGGACATCTCGCTCGAATTGCTTGCCAAAGCCGAAGGCGCTGACCTGATGATTATGGGGAAGGCCGGATGGTCGAAAACACGGCGAATGGGCTCGACAACGCGGCTCGTCATCCGGCAGGCGCCAAGCTTCGTCTTGGTTCTTCAACAGGGTGTGCACTGGGCCAGGCCCGTGCTCCTTGTCTACGATGGGTCGCCCGCCTCCAAGCGCGGTCTGGATGTGGCCCGTGTAATGGCGGAACTAAGCGGACATCCCCTGTCCGTGATGACAGTTGCCCAAGACGTGGCCGGGGCGGCGCGTCTGGAGCAGGGCGTGGTGGATGAGCTGGGAGTCGAGGCCGAGGAGGTGAGTTTCTTTCGGGTGCTGGCAGCCCGGTCAGCGGACCTTGCGAGGCTGGTGGAAAGCATGGACTGCCTGCTCATCGTTCCCGCCAACCTGCCAGGCCTTGAAGGAGAGCCGTTAATCGACTTTGTCGATGGCCTGGAAGGCCCAGTGATGGTGCTGCGTTGAAGGTGTAGAATAGCCATCCGAAACCAGACCAAACTGAGATGAAATTCGACGCCGTCCTCCCCACTCTCCCCTTGCCGGCCATTCCCAATCTGGCCCGTGCCGCCGAATCGGCGGGATTCTCTGCAATCTGGACCAACGAGACACAGCACGAAGCATTTCTCCCCCACGCCCTTATCGCCGAGCACACGAACAGCCTGAGCCACGGCACGGCCGTGGCGATCGCCTTTGCGCGCAGCCCGGGTTCGCTGGCCTACACGGCCTGGGACCTGGCGGCGGCGTCCAAGGGGAGATTCATGCTGGGCCTGGGCACGCAGGTCCGGGCCCATATCGAGCGGCGCTTCGGGCTGGATTGGCCGGAAAGCCCGGTGGGCAAGCTGCGCGAAACGGTGGATGCGCTGCGAGCCTTGTGGTCCTCGTGGCAAACCGGCGAGCGTCTCAATTTCCGCGGGGACTACTACAAACTCACACTCATGACGCCCTTCTTCAACCCGGGGCCGATCGAGCATCCGGAGATCCCGATCTATCTGGCCGGCGTGAACACGGGGCTGTGTCGTTTGGCAGGCGAGGTGGCGCAGGGCTTCCACGCCCACCCGCTGCATTCGGTCGACTACCTGGCCCAGATCGTCAGACCGGCGATCGAGACCGGCGCGCGCAAGGCCGGCCGGAGCGCGGCGGACTTTCAACTCACCGTCACCGCCTTCGTGGTCACCGATCCGGCCCAAGCCGAAGATGTGCGTTCGCAAATCGCCTTCTATGCCTCGACGCCTAGCTACCGGCCGGTGTTGGCGATGCACGGCTGGGGCGACACGGCGGACGCGCTGAGCGCGTTGTCTCGGCGGGGGGCGTGGGAGGACATGCCGGCCCTGATCGACGATGAGATGCTGGATGCCCTTGCCGTGGTGGCACGGCCGGAGGACCTGGCGTCGGCGATCAAGGCCCGGTATGGGGGCCTGGCCGACCGCCTGATGATCTACCGAGCCTTCGACCCCGACGACATCGATTCCTTCTGGGCGCCCCTCTTGGAAGATATGGCGGACGCATGATCGTCGACGCACATGAAGACCTGGCTTGGAACATGTTGACCTTCGGCCGCAACTATCGGCGATCGGCTGCCGAGACGCGCTCGCTGGAAGTGGGAGGAGACACGCCGGAGCGCAACGGTGACACCCTGCTTGGGGGACCGGATTGGCGGCAGGGCGGCATCGGGCTGGTGTTCGGCACGCTGTTCGCCTCGCCGGCCCGGCTGACGGTGGACGGTTGGGATAAGCTGGTCTTCGACGACCAGGCTGCCGCACATCGCGTCTACCGGCGGCAGATTGACGCCTACCAGGAGATGTTCGAGTCGTCGCCGGACGAATTCATCTCCATTCGATCGCTGGTCGATCTGGAGCGGCATCTGGAAGCATGGCCGGAGGCTCTTCCCGAACGGCGCAAAGTGGGATTCGTAACCCTCATGGAGGGCGCCGATGGCATACGGAGCCCCGACGAAGTGGAACTGTGGTGGGAACTTGGGGTGCGCGCCATCGGCCTGGTGTGGATGGGAGCCAACCAGTATGCTGGGGGCACCAAAGAGCCCGGCCCGCTGACCAAGGCCGGCGAACGCCTGCTGGATGCCATGGCCGAGATCGGTTTCATCCTCGATGTCAGTCACCTACCGAACGAGGCCACGCTGATGGCCGTCGAGCGCTATCCAGGGACGGTGATCGCCTCGCACAGCAACCCGCGCGCCCTATTGGGCCACGCCAAATGGCCCGAACGGCATCTGACCGATGATGCGCTGCGGGCGCTGCTGGAGCGGGATGCGGTGATTGGGACGGTGCTTGGCAATACGTTTCTCAAGGACGGGTGGACCAAGGGCGATCCAAGGGAACAGGTGAGTGTGGCGGATGTGGTGGCCCATATCGACTATGTGTGCCAGATGGCGGGTGATGCCTTTCACGCAGGCTTGGGCAGCGATTTCGACGGCGGATTTGGTTTGAGCCAGGTCCCGATCGACTTCGAAAGTGTGGCCGATCTTGGTAAGATTGGGGATGCGTTGGCCGAACAGGGCTACACACCGTCCGACGTGGAAGCCGTCTTGGGTGGAAACTGGATTCGCATGCTGCAGACATCGCTGCCAGGTGGTTGATTTGTGAAACCTCTCACAAAGCGTCAGGTACGCTGGGCTCGCAATTGGATGACGGTCACCCTGCTCGGGTTGTTTGTCTTCATAATTGGCGTTGAGCCGGACTTGTTGGGGCTCGACCGCAGCCCGGTGGTGGGTTTTGTGCAGATCGGGGTGTGGCTTGTCGGACTGGCAGTGCTTCTGATCGGAGCGTATTCCTCTGTTCGCGTGATCCGCAACGGCCGGGAGAACAGCCTGCGGGCAGATGTCGGCATACGCCTGATCGCCACCGGATACGTGACGGCGACCGTGGCCTCGTTGGCCGACTTTCTGTCGATCGGCTCTCAGCAAATGCCCAACGTCTATTTCGGCCCCGTGCAAACCCTGGGACTTGTCCTTGGTGTCGTCACCAGCCTGGCCGGGGTTATGCTCTATTGGCCGCTGGGCGAAACAGACGATGAAGCGATGCCCCTGCTCCTGCAGGGTTGAGAGAGGGCGGCCCTCCCGCCGGACCCTCGGGAACTTTCCAGATCGAACCAACGTCAATAGAGCGAGAGTGAGACATCAGCCTGTCGGACCAGGCGGCTGGGTATGCCTGGCGGGCAGCGCGCAGACATAGAGGAGATCAATCATGAATCGGACGCATCGACATTCGTTGTCTGTTGTGGTGGGGCTTTCCGTGGCGGGCGCCCTTTTGCTCGGCGCCTGCGGCGCGGGGGCGCCAGCCAACACGACGACGGCGACATCCCAGCCGGCGGAGCACACAATCGTGGTCACCGGGCAGGGGGAGGCCTACGGCGAGCCGGATGTGGCCAACGTGTCCCTTGGCGTGAGCGTCACCAATACCGACGTCGGGCAGGCTGTATCCCAGGCCAACCAGACGATGGCGGACATCACAAAGGCTTTGGGCGCGGTCGGAATCGACCCCAAGGATATTCAGACCACGAACTACAACGTCTGGCCGCAGCAGCAGATCGACCGAGCCACCGGAGAGCCGACCGGCGACACGACCTACCACGTGGACAGCTCGCTGCAGGTCAAAGTGCGGAAGATTGACCAGGCCGGGCAGGTGATCCAGAAGGGGCTCGACGCCGGCGCCAACTCGGTGAACGGATTGAGCTTCGGAATCAACGATCCCAAGCCGCTCGAATCCCAGGCGCGCACGGCGGCCATCGATGATGCCCGCCAGCGGGCAGGCGAGCTGGCGGATGCCTTGGGCGTCAAGCTGGGCGACCCGATCCAGGTGAGCGAATCTACCAGCGGCGTCCCCCAGCCGCGTGCCCTCAGCGCCGAGGCCGCCCAGGGGTTGGGTGGAGGTGCGGTGCCGATAAGCACCGGGCAACTCAGTGTAAACGTGCAGGTGAACGTCACCTTCCAGCTGGTGCCCTGACGCCGGACGTCCCGTTTCACAATCAAGAGCGGCCCACCATGAATCGGTGGGCCGCTTGCCTTTCGGGGACGGCGGGTGGAGCGCCGGCTCAGACCTCGACCGGTTGGCGCTCGGCCGCCAGGTGGGTCACCTTGCGGTCCACCAGCCAGCGCACGCCGACCAGCGCTACCAACCAGTAGCCCCAATAGGTGAGCACTTCGGTCAGGGACGGATTGGCGTTGTAGCCGATCACGGACTGCAGCAGCTTGCCCAATAGCGATTGCTCGTTGATCAGGAAGTTGGTGTTCCACACTCCGGCGTCGAGCACCGGGATCAGGGCGGCTTCCTGCAGTTCGTGCACGCCCTTCGCCATCAATCCGGCGGCGAACAGCAGGATCAGCAGGCTGGTGGCGGAGAAGAACAGGCGCAGATTCAGGTGGACGGATGAGTTGTAGATCAGGTAGCCGGCGGCCAGCGCCAGGGCCAGGCCGATCAGCGCGCCGGCAAGCGGCTCGGCGGTGGGGTTGGCGAAGGCGGCCGCCGACAGGAAAAGCGCCGTCTCCACACCTTCGCGGAAAACGGCGATGAATGCTAGGGCGGCCACGCCCCAGTTCTGGTGTGTGCCCACGCGCAGGGCCAGTTCCTGCTGCAGCTGGCCGCGTTGGATGCGGGCCTGATAGCGCATCCAAAAGATCATCCAGGTGAGAATTCCCACCGCCAGGAACATCGTGATGGCCTCGAACAGCATCTCCGCCCGGCCTTGGAGCTCGAAACCCACCAGTTGGATCAGCCCCGCCAGCCCGGTGCTGGCGACGACGGCGGCCAGCACCCCGGCCCAGGTATAGGCTTTGAGGCCGGTGGATTGAACCTTCCGCAGGTAGCCCAGTAGGATTCCCACAATCAGGGCGGCTTCCAGTCCCTCGCGGAAGGTAATCAACAGCGCGGCAAGCATCAACGGGGTCTCCTGTAATATTTCAAAAGGAATAGATAAAATTTACCGGGTCTTGGGAAATCGGTCAAGGGTTGGAGCCAAAATGGGGGAAAACAACAAGTAACCCACCACCGATTTCGGGTTCTTCGTGCTAGGATTGCATCAAGCCACCTCCTCGGCCTGTCCCCCTCAGGTCGTGGAGGTGGTGGCTTTTTTTTCGCGTGCCGGCCGCGCGTGACATCTCGCTTTTACGAAAAGTCTATTCTCAGGGACCAAGATACTCGAGATTGGACTGATACGGTGCTGGCAGTCGCTCTGCGGCAGAACAGGCAGGTTCCTGCTCGTTGCCAATCTTCTGCTGGCGATGGGGGAGTGGACTGGGGGGTCTCGCCCTAGGCGGGCGGCGCAGTGGGGCTATCCGAGCAGCGAGTCGTCCCCGCCGCCCGTGACCAGCTCCAGGCTGGCGATCAGCGCGCTCACCTGTTCATTGGCCTGCTCGAGATGTTCGAGTTGGGTCTCCGAGCCGGCTTCCAGCGCCTGGATGATGTTGCTGAGCTGCGGGGCCAGGACCTGGCCGACGTATCGGTCGAATTCTTTGGGGTCTTGCAGGCTCTTTTGACGCGCCATGTCCAGCATGCTTTCCAAGTCTTTCAGATTGGAGAGGGCATGCCGCAGGTTGGGCTCAAGCTGCGCCGCAGAACGCGTCAAGTCGCGGAGGCGTTCCAGGCGATATAGCGTTTGATCGAGAGTAATCATATCCCCCCTCCTAAGATCTCCGTCGCCCTGCCGCCCCCCGGCAGGACGGCTGGCGTAGCACATACCGGCTACCGCCATCATAGACCAGGCGACGCCCGGTTTCAATGACCAGTCTCAGCAACGCCAGGTGGGCGGCGTTGTTACCTAGATCAAGGCACCGATCAGCAGGCCCAATAGTGTGGCCAGGCCGATCGAGGTCAGCGTGCCGATGAGGAAATACTCGGCGAAGTCTGTGTCTTTGAACTGTGGGAAGCGGGCCGCTGACTTGAAGGCGACGATGAATCCGACGGAAGCCAGGTTGCCGGCGATCACCAGGACGAACACCAGGATCCGCTCCAGCAGGCCGATGATCTCACCCCCGCCGGGGCGGGCGGCCGAATCCTCGTCGTCACGGATGGGCCGGGCAATCTCGATCACGCTCACCGTTGCCAGTGTGCCCCAGGTCCACAGCAGGCCCACCCCAAAGGCAGCCAGCAGGGCGCGATCGAGCAGCGGGGGCAGCAGTGGCTCTGGCGCCGCATGCATCAGATCCAGGCTGACCTGGACGATCATCGCCAGGATGAAGCCGACAGCAAGCGGGATCAGATGGGACCATGGCCTGCCGTGCGGTGCGCCTCGCTTGACGTCGCGGTAGATTTGCCCTCGCAGGACAGCCGCGCCCAGTTCGATCACCACGGCAACAGCGACCAACTGAACCCATCCGGACGGGCCGCGGAAAAGCTCGGTCACCAGGCCGATAAGGATCCAAACCGCCCAACGGATGAGCGCGCTGGACCAGCGCCAGCCGCCGGTGAGGCCCCGGATCGCTGCGGCTCGCGAGCGCAGGCCGTATTCGGTCAAGATCAGGACCAGGCTGCCCCCAAGAAACCACTCGAGCGGCGGGTTCATGGCGCTGTCTCCATCAATCGGTTGATCCGATTCAACCATAGATCTGTGGCCACTTCAACGGCGTCGTGGTTGGCGGCGGTTAGGTGCTGGCTGACCGCGCTGGGGCTGATGTCCAATGCGGTGGCGATGCCCTTTCCCGACATCCCGGCCAAAGCCAAGTCGAGCACCTGCCTCTGCCGCTCGGTCCAGCCGGTCCGCAGGGCCGAATAGAGAATAGCATACGTGTCGAACGCAGCCACCGGCGCCCCGGCATCGACTTCGACCGTCGTGCCTCGTTCCACGGCGCGCTCGATGGCCGCCCGGGCGCGGTGGAAGCACGGGCCGTCCATCCCAATGGCGTCGGGCTGAAGCGGGGTGGCCAGCTCGCCGATGCCCAGGCCAAAACGCAGCTCGTCGGGGTGGGCCGCCGTGCGCAGCGCCGACAGGATCGGCACAAGGCGCTCGGCCGATGCCAACAACCCCTGAAATTCGTCGCCTACAGTCAGCACAAAGCGCGCCGCAAGATCGGCCGGCGCGTCTGCGTTCAGCCGCGACAGGGCGTGCGCCAGCCGCGCCTGCAGCGAGGCGCGGTCGGCCACCTGCCGCGAGCGGATCACGTCGCCGATGATTGCCAGGTAGACCGACCCCGCCATACCGTAACCTCCGCGCCTAGTTTAGCCCAAGAACTTAATGGTGTCAATATTTAGGCAAAACACTCAATACGGACAAGATTAAGTCATGGGGCTTCATAGGGTGACCGGACGGATGGCGAGCAGCGCCGGTGCAGAGGCGGGACGCAGGGGATCCGGGAGCCCGGTGACAGCTCCCAGCCGTTGCACCGCGCGGGCCAAAACCAATGTATCATGGTCATATGGGCGCCACGACCATCAGAAGCAAGTTCGACGAACTGGAACGTGTGGCCGCTGTGTTTGGTGGGCAGGCGGATGGGACGCGCCGGCTGCTCCAGAAGCTGCAGCGGCAGATCGATGAGCTTCAAGGGGGTGGCTGGGTCGGCCGCGGGGCCAAGGCCTTCTACGCCGAGATGGAGAACAAGGTGACGCCGGCCGTGAATTCATTGGCGGGCGCGCTCGATTCTGCTGCCCAGAACACGCAGAAGGCCAGCCAGGTCATGCAGCAGGCCGAGCTCGAGGTGACGCGCCTGTTTGGCGCCCAGGCCGGCAGGGGCGGTGCTGCCGCTGGCCCCATGGATGAGGTGGTTAAGGCGGCCGGCGCTTCAGTCGGGGCTGCGGGGGCTGGGGCGATAGGGGAGGTATCCGCCGCGGCGGGAGGTGCGGTAGTCTCAGCCGCTAAGGCGGCTCTCCGGGTGCTCGAGGATGCCGCCGTCGACCTCATGCTGTCGAAGTTCAGCCAAAAGGTGCGCGATCTGGCCAAACAATCGCCCACGCTGCGCTCCGAACTGCTCGATCTCCAACTGGAGGGCTACACGGTCAAGACAGGTCCGGTCGCCGACGGCTACTTCATCGACTGGGACAAGAATGTGATCGTGATCGACCAGCCGCGGGGTGACACGACCACAGTGGCCCATCTGGCGCACGAAGTCGGCCACGGGGTCAATGCGCAGCGGCTGGGCATCCCGGCCACGCCCTCGATGACCAAGGCGCAGTACGTCAAAGCCAACGTGGACAACCTGATGCACAACGAAGGTGAGGCGCAGCTCAACGCTGCCCGGGTCCGAGCTGAGTTGAAGAGCGCCGGCGGGCCCGACATCGGCATCCCCGGCACCCAGACCGCCAAGTACCAGAAGGTGTACGATAATTTCACGGCCAACAAGATCACCAGGGACAAGGCCGTGAACCAGATGGGCACTCTGATGGGGAACGAGACGGTCAGCACCCCGCCCCACAAACCCTACCGCCAAGACTACGGCGACGCGTACAGCGAATATTGGGACAAGAAAATCGCCCCCGGAAGGAAAGGCAAGTGAGCGACGCGGGCGTCAACGCGCTGATCGAGCGCCTGGTCCTGGCTCGGGCGCTGGAAGCAGGTCCATTCGGCGATCTTCTCGGCGTCGACCTGAAGCCGGCCGAGTCGAATCCGTACTGGACTTTCTACCCGTTCACGCTGGTGGATGGCCCATTTTCGGGGGGCGAGCTGCGGCTGAAAGCGACGGGCGACGGGGCGCTGCTGATCCTCGACCCGCGCGACCCGACCGGCTTGGGCGAAGACGACATCGACCGCCAGGCCCTGGGCGAGCGGCTGGGGATGGTGCCCAACCCGCGTATTCCACCCGAAGGCATCGAGTCGGAGTACTTCGAGATCGGCGGCGTGAGGGTCGCCATCCAATGGACTCGGACCTCGCGCAAGCTGGCCGGCGTCATCCTCGAGTGGGCGCCCCCTTCCCCCGAGGCAACTGCAGCCTCCTGACGGTCATCTCCCGTCCACCTGATTAGAATAGATGCACCTGCATTGTCCAGGTCGGCCATTGCCCGGGGCCGACGGGGGTGCGGCCATGGGTGGGAGTGTATGGGGATGGGTGCATGTCGAATTCGGTAGAGGTTGGGATACGCGTACTGATCGTGGCAGCCGACCCGCTGGTGCGGGCCGGCTTGGCGGCGGCATTGGAAGACGCGCCCGGCATGCACGTCGTGGCGCAGCTCGAACCCGGCCCTGGGCTGGCGGATGAGGCTGCCTTGTTTGCGCCGGATGTGGTGGCCTGGGACCTGGGCTGGGCGATGGAGAGCCCACTTGACCTTCCCGACCTGCCCGCGCCCATCGTGCTGCTGCTGGCCGAAGGACACGCGCCGCGCGATGTCTGGCGGAGCGGCCTCGCCGGATTGATTTCGCGGGAAGCCGATACCGACCGATTGGCGGCCGCTCTCCAGGCGGCTGCCCAGGGATGGGTGCTGCTCGACCCGGTTTTTGTGCCCCAAATTGCCCCCGGGGCCCCTCCGGACGAAGCCCTGGTCGAACCGTTGACCGAGCGCGAAATGGATGTGCTGCAGCTGCTGGCTGAAGGGCTGTCCAACCGGGCCATCGCCCACCACCTGGGAATCAGCGAACACACTGTCAAATTCCATGTGAATGGCATCCTGGGCAAGCTCGACGCGCAGAGCCGGACCGAAGCCGCTATCCGCGCCGCCGCCTTAGGGCTGGTTCTCATCTGAGCTGTCTATCCCCTTGTGCCTGCCACAATCTACGAGCCCGACCTAGCCAAATGGAGGAGGCCACAGTCCGCCGCCCGAATTAGGCTTAAGGCGTGGCTTACTAGAAGGTTTGCCTCAACAGGAGGGTAGACAACCCATGAGCGACGTACTGACCCAGTTATCAGAAAACATGGCGTCTGTGGTGCAGGCAGCCGAACCGTCCATTGTGCGGATCGAGGCCCGGCGCCGGATTCCCGCCAGCGGCGTGGCGTGGAAGGACAAGGGAATCGTGATCGCTGCCCACCACACCGTTCAGCAGGAAGAAGGGATCGGCGTCTTCGGACCGGGGGGTGAGTCATGGGATGCCGAGCTGGTTGGGCGCGATCCGAGCACCGACCTGGCCGTACTCAGGCTCAATGACGGCGAGCTCATGCCGGCCGAATGGGCCGATGCGGAGTCGGTCAAAGTCGGACACCTGGTGCTGGCTGTAGGGCGGCCCGGGCGCGGGGTGCAGGCGACCCTGGGCGTGATCAGCGCCATTGGGGATTCGTGGCGCACTCCGATGGGTGGGCGCGTCGAGCGCTACCTGCAGACTGACGTTGTCATGTACCCGGGCTTTTCGGGGGGGGCGTTGCTAGGCGTGGACAAGCGCATCATTGGGATCAACACCTCTGCTCTTGTTCGCGGGGTCAGCCTGACGCTGCCGACGTCCACCGTGGCCAGGGTGACGGCTGATTTGCTGGAACACGGCCGGATTCGCCGCGGCTACCTGGGGGTCTCCGCCCAGCCGGCGCGGCTCCCCAAAGACCAGGCCGACTCCCTCGGTCAGGAGACCGGCTTGCTGCTGGCCTCGGTCGAGCCGGACAGCCCGGCTGTGGCAGGCGGCTTGATGCTGGGCGACACCTTGCTGTCCCTGGATGACCTTCCGCTGCGTCACCTGGACGACCTGCTTTCGGCTCTGGCCGATCGAGCCGGGGGCAAGGCAAAAGTCACCTTCCTGCGTGGAGGTGAGATCCACAGCCGAGAGGTCGCGATTGGCGAGCGGGCCTGAAGTGGGCGACATGCCATCCTTGCTGACCGACCTGAATGAGGCACTTGCGAACGTTGTGAGCGGGACCATGGCCAGCCTGGTTCAGGTACACGATGGGCAAGCTGGGGCAGGTGCGGGGGTGATCCTGCATCCGCAGGGCCTGGTCCTGACCAGCGCCCATGTCATCCGGGGCGGGGATCTCAATGTCGGGCTGCGGGACGGCCGCCACCTGCCGGCGCGGGTGTTAGGGCGGAGTCCGGAGCGCGATCTGGCGCTGCTGGATGTGGAAGCCGACGAACTGCCCGCCATCGAACTGGGGGACTCTCGGAGTCTGGCACCGGGAACCTGGGTGATGGCGCTCGGCCATCCATGGGGGGTCCCGGGTGGCACCACGGCGGGCGTCGTCATTGGGGTTGACACCCATCTCCCGGAAGCCCCGCAGCGCGCCGGGGGAAGGTCGTGGATTGCGGTCAGCGCGCATCTGCGCCCGGGCCACTCGGGTGGCCCCCTGGTCGATCACGCCGGCCGTTTGGTGGGAATCAATACCATGATGGCGGGCCCCAACGTCGGGTTGGCAGTGCCGGTCGAGGAGGTTAAGGGCTACCTTCATGACGTGCTCGGCAGTCGGATTGTTGAGCGTCAGGAGTCAGTGATCGCCTAGGCCCGGTCCGGACGACCCACGAATCCCACGAGCTCCGGGAGCCAGTCCTGGCCCGGAGCTCGTTTCGTTGGGGAGAACTTGGTGGGACCCCCTTTGCGGCTCCCGCCGGTGAGGCCGACACACGGCGTGCTCACATCAACCCGGAAGGCACGCTATTTCAAGATCGATGCCCAGAACAACACCCATCCCAAGGTGTTGGCGGTGCAGTGGGCGATCATCGTCGGGTACAGGTTGCGCTTGGCCCACGTCGTGTAGACCCACGGAAACAGCCAAATGATGCGTGAAAACACTTGCCAGGGAGACCAGAAGTGATACAGCGAGAAGAGGCTCGTGTTCACTAGGGGTGCCCACCGGCCCAGCCTATTCATGCGCGGCAGCAAGTAGCCGCGGAAATAGAACTCTTCCACTACTGGCAGGATTACTCCGTTGACCGCCAGGCCGACCCAAAACGTGATCAGCAACGCCGACCTGGAGAAGGGCGCCAGTTGGCGTGCGTCGAAAAGGGCGAACCAATCCGGAAGCCAGGCGAACCAGCGGTCGAGCAGGAACAGGTCCAAGGGCGCCGTCAAGCCCGATGCCAGTAGGCCCCAAATCACAAGGGCCAGGGGGAGCGCCACCAGCTGCCACTTTGGAAGATGTTCGCGGAAGCGTACAACGCCTTCAAACGACAAGCTGTGGCCGCCCTGCCGGGCGCGGCAGATCAACATCCCCATCTCGATAGGCATGATCACCGACAGGGCGGAAAGCAGCAAGGCCAGCAGCCCCGGGTAGCCGCGAGCGATGGCCAGGGGGGCCAGAAGCACATAGGCTGCGGTTCCGGCAAGGCCGGGGAGGAGATGCCATACCAGGAGTTGGGGAAGGGCATTGGATTCGGCTTTCATATCAGAGTCCTCCAAAGGGAAGGCTGGCCGCCGCCGGGACAGCGGACGAGTTGCTGGCACCCGAGGCCCCGGCTGACGGCCGCACCGGCTAGCATTCGCCGAGGGCGAACATGCGGATCAGGAAGAACGTCAGTCCAGCGCCGAAGACAGCACTGCCGATGCTGATCAACACGGACTGAGCGTAGGGTTGGGACACCCACTGGGCGCCGGTGATGACTCCCACGCCAGCGACTGCCAAAACGGTGAAGGTGATGATCGTGCGGGTCAACAAACTTTGGGTGTTCATGGTTCCTCCCCTTCTATAGATACATACTGAAATGTATGTATACGAAACAAAAAAAGAGGCCGACGGCTAGGCCTGGATGCCGGCCATGAGAACTTGGGCAAAGGCGTCAGCCTGCTCTGCTAGTGAGAACTGGGAGGGCGCGGTGAGCCACAGCTGAATCAGGCCGTTTTGGAGTGCCAGATAGGATCGTGCCAGGCTTTTCGGATCGACGTCCTTTCTCAGCAGACTCTGCTGAATGCCATCCTTCATGATCTCTGCCAGCATGTCGATCAGCCCTATTCCGGATTGAATCTGTGTCCGGCGTCCCGCTTCCAATTCCGCCACGCGCTCGGTCTTGAATAGCGCTAGGTCCATGAAAGCCTTCAATTCTTCGTCCTCTTCGACAGCCTCAAGCTGACGGACGAACACGCGACGCAAGATCTCAAGCAGCGTTCCGCCTTCAGCCACAGCCTGCTGCATGATCGCCTGCCCGCGGCCGGTGTACTCATCGATCAGCGTGTTGTAAAGGTCGGCCTTGCTTCCGAAATGCCAGTAGATGGCGCCCCTGGTCACCTCGGCCTGTTGGGCGATGTCCTCCAGCGTGGTGGCGGCGTAGCCCTTCCGGCTGAAGGTCGCCAGCGCCTGCTTGAGCAGGGTCTGGCGGGTAACTGCGGCTTCTTCCTTTGTTCGTCGCATGGCTCTCCTTACATACATACTAGCATGTATGTAAGGTTTGTCAAGAGGCAAAGCATGACGAGTTTTCGACCCGGTGGACCCAAGTTGTGGCAGAATGTGTGCGTTGCCATCGCGCCACGTTCCGAGGAGCTTATCTCTATGGGAGATCAAACCGACACCCTGCCCCGCTGGGACTTGGACGTCTTCTTCCCTGGCTTGGACAGCCAGGCGTTCCAGGATGAGTTCGATGCTTTTGTTCAGACGATTGGCGACCTGGAGGCGACGTATAACGAATATGGGGTCGGCGCCGAGGGGGGTGCAGCGGACCAGCCGTCGGTAGCCGTCTTCGAGGACATCATCGGCGACACCAATCGTCTGCTCGAGCGGCTTGAAACATTGGGGAGCTATCTCTACGCGTTCATTGCCACCGATGCATCCGATGATGCTGCGCAGGCGAAGTGGAGTGAACTCCAGCAACCCCAGTTGAGGGTCGATCTCCTCAGCCAGAGGCTGGCGGCTTGGATCGGTGCGCTGGACATCGACCGGTTGGTCGTGGCCTCGACCGCAGCCGCCGACCACGCCTACTTCCTGGCTCAAGCTGCGGAGGAAGCCCAGCACCTTATGGCGCCAGAGATGGAGGAGCTGGCAGCCAGCCTGCGACTGACGGGTAGCGAGGCCTGGGGCAAACTCCATCAAGACGTCACCTCGCGCATCGACGTGCATTTGGAGCTTCCGGATGGTAGTCGCGATCTGCCCATGTCGGCCGTGCGCAATCTGGCCTATGACGCAGATAGAGACACCCGGCGCATCGCCTACGAGGTGGAACTGGAAACGTGGCATGCCTGGCGGGTGCCGCTGGCTGCGTCGATGAACAGCATCAAAGGGGAGGTCAACACTCTCATCGACCGCCGGTCGTGGGGGACTGCGCTGGATTTCGCGCTGTTCAACAATCACATTGATCGCGCCACGCTGGACGCCATGATGGGCGCCGTACGCGAGACCTTCCCCGATTTCCGCCGCTACCTAAAGGCCAAGGCAGCCATGCTCGGAGAGGATCGACTCCCTTGGTATGACTTGTTTGCTCCCATGGGCACGGCGGCTCCTGCCTGGGAGTTCGACGACGGCCGGACTTTCATCCTGGAGCAGTTCGGACATTTTTCGCAGCGACTGCGTGGGCTGGCAGAGCGGGCCTTTGAAGAACGCTGGATCGATGCGGAACCGCGCCCCGGCAAACGCGATGGCGGATTCTGCATGCGGGTCAAGGGCGACCAGTCGCGCATTATGGTCAACTACAGCGCTTCCTATGATGGGATGAGCACCATTGCCCACGAGTTGGGCCATGCGTACCACAACATGAACCTCGCCCAGCGGACGATGCTCCAGGCGTACACGCCGATGACGCTGGCCGAGACGGCCAGTACCTTCTGCCAGACTGTGATCCAGAAGGCGGCGTTGAGCCAGCTCCCGGAGGCGGCGCAGCTCCCGATTCTGGAGGCCGCCCTGCAGGACCAGTGCCAGCTGATGGTCGACATCGCCAGCCGGCTGGCTTTCGAAGAAGAGGTGTTTGATCGCCGGCACGAGCGCGAATTGTCAGCCGATGAGCTGTGCGAGATCATGCTCGACGCGCAGCGGGTGACCTATGGAGATGGGCTCGACCCCGATCGGCTGCACGCCTACATGTGGGCAGTCAAACCACACTACTATCGGTCGGAGAACCCCTTCTACAATTTTCCATACACGTTCGGCCAGCTGTTCGGTCTTGGCCTGTTCGCGCGCTATCAGTCTGACCCCGAGACCTTTGTTCAGCATTACGACGACCTGCTCAGTGCCACGGGCATGGCCCCGGCGGCCGAATTGGCGGGACGCTTCGGCATCGATTTGCATGACCGCGGCTTTTGGCGAGCGAGCCTGGATGTCATCCGGGAGGACATCGATCGCTTCACGGCCTTGGCCTGAGGGCCGCGCAATCGCCCGTGAGCTTTGACATGGGCCAACTGCCCCGGAGGCGACTTTCGGCCCATGTGATAAAATCCGCCTGATAGCCACAGGTTCCACAACTTCAGGAGGCAGGTATGTCCACCTTGAAGGCCACGCTGTCCGGCAGTGTCCGCTACCGTGGCCGGGAAGGGCAGCTGAGCTTTATCCTCCATCGCCTCACAGGCCTGGGCACGCTGCTCTTTCTCACCATCCACATTCTCGATACTGCGACCGTCTATTTCGCCCCGAACTTGTACGACCACGCCATTGCCATCTATCAATCGACGCCTTTTATGATCGGTGAGATCTTCCTGGTCTTCTCCGTGCTGTTTCACGGCGCCAACGGGCTGCGGATCGCCTTATTCGATCTGTTTCCCCGTTTCTGGCGGGAACCCAGTCAGCGCAAGGCGTTCTACATCACGCTGACCCTCGCCATACTGCTCTGGCTCCCGGCCGCCTTCATCATGGGACGCAACCTGATCATCAACAACTTCATGGGAGGCTAGGCCAACACCATGACAACCTCCATCCAAGCCGAACGAAAAGTCGAAGTCCCAAAGAACTACGAGACCTGGGCATGGCTCCTTATGCGCTACAGCGCTGTGCTCTTGATCCCGTTGGTCTGGATCCATGTGCTGATCAACGACGTCCTAGTTGGTGTGCACGCCATCGATCTGACCTATGTGCAGCAGCGCTGGGCTCTGATGGGCTGGCGGGTGTACGACATTCTGCTCCTGTCGTTCACCTTCGCCCACGGCGTGAACGGATTGCGGACCGTCACCCGGGACTATCTCCATAAACTATCGCATCGCAAGTGGCTGGACTGGGGCCTGTTGGCCTTCTGGTTTCTGGTCAGCCTGATCGGCGCGGTCGCCATCATCGCCGGCGTCCGCATGCCGTGAGCCCGCGCATCCCTATGATCATTCAAGCAGAAAGATAGGAGTCATCGATGACGAAGACCCACCAACACGAGGTGGTCATCGTAGGTGGCGGCGGCGCAGGTCTGATGGCCGCCCTATATGCATCCCGGGGCGCGGATACGGCCGTCCTGAGCAAGCTCTATCCCATTCGGTCACACACCGGGACTGCTCAGGGCGGAATCGGGGCCGCCCTTGGCAACGAAGAAGAGGATCACATCGCCTGGCATACCTTTGACACCGTCAAGGGCAGCGATTACCTGGGCGATCAAGACGCGATCGAGTTCATGTGCGAAGAGGCAGTGCCTACCGTCTATGAGTTGGAACACATGGGCCTGCCCTTCGATCGGACGCCGGAGGGGAAGATAGCCCAGAGGCGTTTTGGCGGGCACACCAACAACGAGACCCACAAGCCGGTGCGCCGGGCCGCCTATGCCGCCGACCGCACCGGACATATGATCCTGCAGACGCTGTATCAGCAGAGCATCAAGAACAAGGTCAATTTCTACGACGAGTTCCAGGTGCTGGATTTGTTGATGGACGGTGGCAAAGCGTGCGGTGTGGTCGCCGTAGAGCTGCTGACGGGAGAGATCCACGTCTTCCATGCCAAGTCGGTCGTCATCGCCACCGGCGGCTGGGGACGGGTCTGGGAAATCACTTCCAATGCCCTATCCTATACCGGTGATGGTGTGGCGCTGACGATGCGCAAGGGGATCCCGGCAGAGGACATGGAGTTCTTCCAGTTCCACCCCACCGGTATCTACAAGATGGGGATCCTGATCACAGAGGGCGTCCGCGGCGAAGGTGGCGTCCTGATGAACAACGAGGGGGAGCGCTTCATGGAGCGCTACGCGCCGACGGTTAAGGAACTGGCCTCGCGCGACGTCGTCAGCCGGGCGATGTACATCGAAATGCGTGAGGGGCGCGGCATCAACGGCAAGCGCTACCTGCACCTGGATGTCCGACCCGAGACGGTCAACAAGTATGCCAAGCAGGACGGCCGCAAGAACCCCGACGGCACACCCTTCGAACTGACCGTTGAAGATCTGCGCCGCAAGCTGCCCGAGATTATCGACTTCTGCCGTACTTACGCCGGTGTCGACCCGCTGACGGACATGATGCCGGTACAGCCGACGGCGCACTACGCCATGGGGGGAATCCCCACCGATATGCGTTCACATGTGTTCAGTGACGAAAAGGGCAATGTTGTGCCGGGGCTGTATGCGGCCGGAGAAGTGGCCTGCGTTTCGGTGCATGGTGCCAACCGTCTGGGCACCAACTCGCTGCTGGACCTGGTGGTTTTCGGCAAGCATGCCGGGATGAACGCCGCTGAGTACGCCAAAGGCAGCGACTACGTGCCCTTGCCAGACGACCCGGCCGGGCCGGTGATGGAGATGCTGGATGGCTTCCGAAAGGGTCCGGGCCACGAGAGCCACGAGAAGGTGTCCCAGATCAAGCGTGAAATGCAGCAGGTGATGTTCGACAACGTTGGCGTATTCCGGACCGAGGAGATGATGGCCGAAGCGGTCGCGAAAGTGCGCGAGCTGCGCCAACGGTACAAGGACATCAAAGTCTTCGATCAGGGCCGCGTGTTCAACACGGAACTGCTGCAAGCCTGGGAGTTGGGCTGCCTGCTGGAGATCGCTGACGTGACCGCCGAATCGGCGCTTAACCGCAAGGAAAGCCGCGGCGCGCACGCCCGGGAAGACTTCCCGAAGCGAGATGACAAGAACTGGATGAAGCACACCATGGCCTTCTTGAAGCCGGATGGGGTCGAGATCCGGTACAAGCCAGTGGCGAAGACCAAGTTCGAACCCATGGAACGCGTCTACTAGGTAGGTGACATCGATGGAAGTTACGCTTCGCATCCTGCGCTATGATCCCGAGACCGACGAGAAGGCTCACTACGAGACCTACACGGTGGAGGCTGAGCCAACCGATCGGGTGCTCGATCTGTTGAACCAGATCAAAGCCGATCAGGACGGTCGGCTGGCCTATCGCGCCTCTTGCGCCCACGGCATCTGCGGATCTGACGCCATGCGCATCAACGGCGTGAACCGCTTGGCCTGCAAGACCTTGGTGAAGGATATTCAGGGCACGATCACGATCGAGCCGCTGCTAGGCATGAAAGTCATTAAGGACATGATCGTCGATTTCGAGCCCTTCTTCGAGCACTACCGCTCCGTGCTGCCCTTTATGATTAACGACAACCCGCCGCCGGAAGCCGAGCGGCTGCAGAGTCAGGCCGATCGCGACCGCTTCGATGACACCACGAAATGCATCCTTTGCGCCGCCTGCACCACGTCTTGCCCGTCGTTTTGGGCGGATGAAGAGTATGTTGGGCCGGCCGCCATC
>Ga0315556_1000002_pt1 | contig 124791 bp, 140 predicted proteins | sample SalMarSW160310MG_FD_202112 | JGI IMG/M metagenome (GOLD analysis project Ga0315556, IMG submission 202112) | Salt marsh sediment microbial communities from the Plum Island Ecosystem LTER, Massachusetts, United States - Salt Marsh Sediment SW1603-10 ...
CGGCTTTGTGGGGTCCGGAGATGAAAAGGGCGCCCGCTGGGCGCCCGTCAGAAGGTTCGGCGGGAAATGATCTAAGCCTTGCTCTCGGTCTTGCCCTTGACCTCGCCTTCGACCGTCTTGCCCGTGACCTGCGGCGCGGACTCGTTCTCGGCGCCCTTGTCGGCGGCGCCCTCGCGCATGCCGTCCTTGAAGCCGCGCACCGCACCGCCCAGGTCCGCGCCCATGTTGCGCAGCTTCTTGGTGCCGAAGATCATCATCACGATCACCAGCACGATCAGCCAGTGCCAGATGCTGAATGAACCCATAAAAACCTCCTATCTTCTCCGCTGGATCATGGGCCCGAGCGAATCCGGCCCTCCGATCACGTGCATGTGTAAATGATACACCTCTTGATGTCCCACCCGGCCGGTGTTGATGATGGTGCGAAAGCCGTCGCTTGCGCCCTCCTTGCGCGCCAGCTCGCCCGCCAGCGCCAGCATCTTGCCGAGCGCGCGGTGCTGCTCCATGCCGGCTTCGTACAGCGAAGCCACGTGCTGCTTGGGGATGATCATGAAGTGCACCGGGGCGAGCGGCCGGATGTCGTGGAAGGCGAGCACGTCGTCGTCCTCGTACACCTTCTGCGCCGGGATCTCGCCGCGCGCGATCTTGCAGAACAGGCAGTTCGGATCGTTCATCCCGGCCCCTGTTTCTTTTCGCGCGCGGCCTTCTCGTCGATTCCCGAGATGCCTTCGCGCCGGTGCAGCTCGGCGAGCACGTCGCCCGGCCCCAGGCCGTGCTGTGCGAGTGCGATCATGCAGTGAAACCACAGGTCCGCGGTCTCGCGCACCAGCTGCAGCCGGTCGCCGCCCTTGGCCGCGAGCACCGTCTCGGTGGCCTCCTCGCCGATCTTTTTCAACACCGCGTCCGCGCCCTTCGCGGTCAGCCGCGCGACGTAGGACTTCTCCGGGTCGCCGCCCTTGTGCTGCTCGATCACGGCGGCGATGCGCTCCAGCGCTTCGTACAATCCAGGTTTCATTTCTTGCCGTAGATGAGCGAAGGATCCTTCTTCACCGGATCCGTCGCCACCCACCTCCCGTTGTCCAGCTTGCGGAAATAGCAGCTCTCGCGCCCGGTGTGGCAGGCGATGCCGCCGACCTGCTCGACCTTGAGCAGGACCGCGTCGGCATCGCAGTCCAGCCTCAGCTCGAGCACCTTCTGCACGTGCCCCGACTCCTCGCCCTTGCGCCACAACTTCGCGCGCGAGCGCGACCAGTACACCGCGCGGCCGCTGCTGGCCGTTTCGGCCAGGGCCTCGCGGTTCATCCATGCCAGCGTCAGCACCCGGCCGCTGGCGGCGTCCTGCGCGATCGCCGGCACCAGCCCCTGCTCGTTCCACTCGATCTCGTCCAGCCACGCCTCGCTCATAACCTGACCTCGATCCCGCGCGCCTTCATCAGTGCCTTGCACTCGGCTACGGTGTGCTCGCCGAAGTGGAAGATGCTCGCCGCCAGCACCGCGTCGGCGCCGCCCTCGAGCACGCCCTCGGCCATGTGCTCGAGTGTTCCCACCCCGCCCGAGGCGATCACCGGCACGCCCACCGCGTCGCACACTGCGCGCGTCAGCCCCAGGTCGAAACCCTCGCGCGTGCCGTCGCGATCCATGCTGGTGAGCAGGATCTCGCCGGCGCCCGCCTGCTCCATGCGGCGCGCCCACTCGACCGCGTCGATGCCGGTGGGACGGCGCCCGCCGTGGGTATAGACCTCCCAGCCCGCGCCGGCGTTCCTTCGCTTGGCGTCGATCGCGACCACGATGCACTGGTTGCCGACTTTGCCCGACGCCTGGCGCACCAGCTCCGGATTCTGCACCGCCGCGGTATTGATGGAGACCTTGTCGGCGCCCGCGTTGAGAAGCCGGCGCACGTCCTCGACCTTGCGCACCCCGCCGCCGACCGTGAGCGGGATGAAGACCCGCTCGGCCACCGCCTCGATCACGTGCACGATGATGTCGCGCTCGTCCGAGCTGGCGGTGATGTCGAGAAAGCACAGCTCGTCGGCGCCCTGCTGGTCGTAGCGCGCGGCGATCTCGACCGGGTCGCCGGCGTCGCGCAGGCCGACGAAGTTGACGCCCTTCACCACCCTGCCCGCGGTCACGTCGAGGCAGGGGATGACGCGCTTGGCGAGCGACACCGCGCTACTCCTTGCCCAGCGCCTTGTCCGCGGCTGCCTGCGCCTGCTTGAAATCGAGCTCGCCCTCGTACAGCGCGCGTCCGGCGATGGCGCCGATGATGCCCTCCGGCGCGAGCTTGGCGCATACGGTCTCGACGTCCTTCACGCTGTGCAGCCCGCCCGAAGCGATGACCGGCGTCTTGATCGCCTGCGCCAGCTTGAGCGTGGCGTCGATATTGATTCCGCCCATCATGCCGTCGCGGCCGATGTCGGTGTAGATGAGCGCCTCGACGCCGTACTCCTCGTATTTCTTCGCCAGGTCGACCACGTCGTGCCCGGTCATCTTCGACCAGCCTTCGACCGCGACCTTGCCGTCCCTGGCGTCGAGGCCGGCGATGATGCGCCCCGGGAACGCGTAGCAGGCGTCCGACAGGAAACCGGGGTTCTTCACCGCGGCGGTGCCGATCACCACGTACTGCACGCCGGCGTCGATATAGCTCTCGATGGTGTCGAGGTCGCGGATGCCGCCCCCGATCTCGATCGGCAGCTGCTCGCCGACCGCGCCGATGATGGCGCGGATCACCTTCTCGTTTTTCGGCCGACCGGCCACGGCGCCGTTGAGGTCGACGATGTGCAGCCGCCGCGCGCCCTGCCCGGCCCAGTGCCGTGCCATGGCGACCGGGTCTTCCGAGAACACGGTGGCGGTGCTCATGTCGCCTTGCTTGAGGCGCACGCAGCGCCCGTCCTTGAGGTCGATCGCGGGGATGATCAGCATTTGTGTGTCGGGCGGCGGCACGTCGCCGTGCCGCCTGGTTGCGCGGGGGGCGCTGGAAAAATCAGGGTTGCCAGTAAACGAAGTTGCGCAGGAGTTGGAGTCCGGCCGCTTGGCTCTTTTCCGGATGGAACTGTACGGCAAAGATGTTATCCCGCGCAACCGCGCAGGTAAAGGCCACGCCGTAGGTCGTCCGCCCCGCGGGCACGGCGGGGTCGGCCTCGTCGGCATAGTAGCTGTGCACGAAATAGAAGCGGCTGGCGTCGGCGATGCCCTGCCACAGCGCATGGCCTTGCGTTTGCACCACTTCGTTCCAGCCCATGTGCGGCACCTTCAATCGCGCACCGCTGACCGGATCGCGCAGGGCGGGCGCGAAGCGGCGCACTGTGCCCGCAATCACGCCCAGCCCCTGCACGCCGCCCTCCTCGCTGCGCTCGAAGAGCATCTGCAGGCCGATGCAGATGCCGAGAAAAGGCTTGTCGCGCGCGGCCTCGAGCACCGGCTCGACCAGGCCGCGCGCGGCGAGCTCGCGCATGCAGTCGGGCATCGCGCCCTGTCCGGGCACGACCACGCGCTCGGCGGCGCGGATCGCCGCCGCATCGGCGGTAACCAGCACCCCGGCCGCGGGCGCGACGCGCTCGAGCGCCTTTGACACGGAGCGCAGGTTCCCCATGCCGTAATCGACGACCGCGATTGTCAAATTACAAAGTGCCCTTGGTCGAAGGCACGCTCCCGGCCGTGCGCGGATCGGCTTCGGCCGCCATGCGCAGCGCGCGGGCGAAAGCCTTGAACACCGTCTCGCACTGGTGGTGCGCGTTGTCGCCGCGCAGGTTGTCGACGTGCAGCGTGACCTGGGCGTGGTTGACGAAGCCCTGGAAGAACTCGTGCGCCAGGTCGACGTCGAACTCGCCGATCAGCGCGCGCGTCCAGGCGACGTGGAACTGCAGCCCCGGGCGGCCGGAAAGATCGATCACCACGCGTGACAGCGCCTCGTCGAGCGGCACGTAGGCGTGGCCGTAGCGCCTGATGCCCGCCTTGTCGCCGATCGCCTTGGCGAACGCCTGCCCGAGGGTGATGCCGATGTCCTCGACGGTGTGGTGGGCGTCGATGTGCAGGTCGCCCTTGGCGTCGATCTCGAGGTCGAGCATGCCGTGGCGCGCCACCTGGTCGAGCATGTGCTCGAGAAACGGGATTCCGGTGGCGAGCCTGGCCGCGCCGCTGCCGTCGAGGTCGAGCCTGACGCGGATCTGCGTTTCCTTGGTGTTGCGGACGACTTCGGCGGTACGCATCGGGTTCTCAGAGCGCTTCGCGCAGGGCAGTCAACAGTATACGGTTTTCGTCCGGCGTGCCGACGGTCACGCGCAGGCAATTGGACAGCGCCGGGCTGTCGAGGTTCTTCACCAGCACCCCCTGGCGGCGCAGCGCCTCGTAGGTGCGGCCGGCGTCGGCGACCCGGATCATGAAGAAGTTGGCCTGCGACGGATACACGGTAACGGCCTTCAGCGCGCCCAGCGCTGCGCCCAGATCGGCGCGGTCGGCGCGGATGCGCGCAGCCTGCGCCTCGAGCACCTCGATGCGCTCGAGCACGTACAGCGCCGCCGCCTGCGTCAGGACGTTGACGTTGTAGGCCTGGCGCACCTTGTTGAACTGCTCGACCCATCGCGGGTCGGCGGCCAGGTAGCCTAGCCGTATGCCGGCCAGCCCGAGCTTGGACACGGTGCGCATCACCACCAGGTTGGGAAACTCGGCCAGCCGCGGCATGAAGCTCTTCTGCGCGAAGACGTGGTAGGCCTCGTCGATCACCACCAGGCCGCTGGCCGTGCGAAGGATCGCGAGCACGTCGTCCTCGCGGTAGAGAACCCCGGTCGGGTTGTTCGGGTAGGCGATGAACACCAGCGCCGGGTCGTGCGCTTTCAGCTGGGCGAGAAATGCGTCGCGGTCGAGCGTGTAATCCGCGCGCAGCGGCACCTCGACCGCCTTCATCCCGGCCAGCACGGCGTCCATGCCGTACATGACGAAGGTCGGCGCCGGGTACATCATCACCGCGCCGGGGCGCGCCAGGGCGAAGGTGACCATCTGGATCAGATCATCCGAGCCGTTGCCGAGCAGCAGCTCGGCGCCCCCGGGTACCTGCATCGTTCGCCCCAGCAACTCGCGCAGCCTGCGCCCGGATGGCTCGGGGTAGCGGTTGAGATCGACCGTCGCCAGCACCTGCGCCAGCTCGCGCCGCATCTCGGCCGGCAACGGGTAGGGGTTCTCCATCGCGTCGAGCTTGACCATGTTCGCCGCGTCGGGCACGTGGTAGGCCTTGAGCGCCAGAATCTCCGGCCGGATCAGCTTCTCGGGCGTCACTTGAACCTCGCCTCGGCCGAGCGCGCGTGCGCGATCAGACCCTCGCCTTCCGCCAGCGTCGCGGCGACGCGTCCCAGCGTGGCGGCGCCCTGGCGCGAGACCGAGATCAGGCTCGAGCGCTTCTGGAAGTCGTACACCCCGAGCGGCGAGGAAAAACGCGCCGTGCCGGCGGTCGGCAGGACGTGGTTCGGCCCGGCGCAATAGTCGCCCACCGCCTCCGAGCTCCAGCGCCCGAGAAAGATCGCGCCGGCGTTCTTCAGCTTCGGCAGCCAGGCCTCGGGCTCGGCGAGCGAGAGCTCGAGGTGCTCGGGCGCGATGCGGTTGGCGAGCGCGCAGGCTTCGTCCAGGTCGCGCACCCGCACCAGCGCGCCGCGCGCGGCGAGCGAGGCCTCGATCACCGCGCGCCGCGGCATCGAGGCAAGCAGCGTCTCGATCGATTTCTGCACCGCATCCAGATACCCGGCGTCGGGCGACAGCAGAAGAGCCTGCGCCAGCTCGTCGTGCTCGGCCTGCGAGAAGAGATCCAGCGCGATCCAGTCGGCCGGGGTCGAGCCGTCGCCGATCACCAGGATCTCCGAGGGGCCGGCGATCATGTCGATTCCGACCTGGCCGAACACCTGGCGCTTGGCCGCCGCGACGTAGGCGTTGCCCGGACCGACGATCTTGTCCACCCGCGGCACGCTCGCGGTGCCGTAGGCGAGCGCCGCCACCGCCTGCGCGCCGCCGAGCGCGAACACGCGGTCGACGCCGGCGAGCGCCGCCGCGGCGAGCACCAGCGGGCTCTTCTCGCCGCCCGGGGTAGGGCTCACCATCACCAGCTCGCCCACCCCCGCCACCTTGGCCGGAATCGCGTTCATCAGCACCGAGGACGGGTACGCCGCCTTGCCGCCGGGCACGTAGAGACCGACGCGCTCGAGCGGCGTGACGCGCTGGCCGAGCACGGTGCCGTCGTCTTCGGTGTACTGCCAGGACTGCGCCAGCTGGCGCTCGTGGTAGCGGTGCACGCGCGCGGCGGCCTCGCGCAGCGCCCGGGCGCGCGTGTCCGGCAGGCCGGCGAGCGCGGCGTCCAGCTCCGCGCGCGGGATCTCCAGCGCGGCGACCGAATCGGCTTGCGCGCGGTCGAAGCGCCGCGTGTATTCGAGCAGCGCGGCGTCGCCGCGCGCGCGCACGTCCTTGATGATCGCGCGCACGGTGGCTTCGACCGAGTCGTCCTGCGCCGCCTCGTAGCGCGTGAGCGCCGCCAGCGCGGCGTCGAAGCCCGCGTCGCGGCTCGCGAGCCGGCGCAGCTTCATCGCCTCTCCCCGGCGGCGCGCGCGAAGGCGTCGACCAGCGGCTGCAGCTGGGCGCGCTTCATCTTCAGCGCCGCCTGGTTGACCACCAGCCGGGCCGAGACCGGCATGATCTCTTCGACCGCCACCAGGTTGTTGGCGCGCAAGGTGCTGCCGCTCGAGACCAGGTCGACGATCGCGTCGGCGAGGCCGACGATCGGCGCCAGCTCCATCGAGCCGTAGAGCTTGATCAGGTCGACGTGCACGCCCTTGGCGGCGAAGTGCTCGCGCGTGATGCGCAGGTACTTGGTGGCCACGCGCAGGCGCGCGCCCTGGCGCACCGCAGCGGCGTAATCGAAGCCCTTGCGCACCGCGACCATCATGCGGCAGCGCGCGATGCCGAGGTCGACCGGCTGGTAAAGCCCCTCCCCGCCGTGCTCGACCAGCACGTCCTTGCCGGCGATGCCGAGGTCGGCGCCGCCGAACTGAACGTATGTCGGCGTGTCGGAGGCGCGCACCACGATCAAGCGCACGCCGCGGCGGTTGGTGCCGATCACGAGCTTGCGCGAGGCCCCGGGGTCCTCGTCGGGCCGGATGCCCACGCGCGCGAGCAGCGGCGCGGTCTCGTCGTAAATCCGGCCCTTGGAGAGGGCGATGCTGATAGTCATGGCAGGGCAACCCGCGTGAGCAAGCGCGGGATTTTACCGCACCGCGTCAGTGAATCCGCTCGACCCGTGCGCCGAGCGCCGCGAGCTTCTTCTCCAGCGCCTCGTAGCCGCGGTCGAGGTGGTAGATGCGCTCGATCACGGTCTGACCCTCGGCCACCAGTCCCGCGATCACCAGCCCGGCCGAAGCGCGCAGGTCGGTGGCCATCACGCTCGCGCCCTGCAGCCGCTCGACGCCGGTGACCACCGCGGTATTGCCCTGGATGCTGATCTCGGCGCCCAGGCGCTGCAGCTCGAGCGCGTGCATGAAGCGGTTCTCGAAGATCGTCTCGGTGATCAGCGCGGTGCCGCGCGCGATCGCGTTGAGCGCCATGAACTGCGCCTGCATGTCAGTGGCGAAGCCCGGGTAGGGCGCGGTGCGCAGGCTCACCGCGCGCGGCCGCGCCGACATCTCGATCGCGATCGCGTCGCCCTCGAGCGTGACGCGCGCGCCCGCCTCGCGCAGCTTGTCGAGGGTCGCCTCGAGCGTTCCCGGCGCCACGCCGGCGAGCCTGACCCTGCCCCCCGCTGCGGCCACCGCCGCGAGGTAGGTTCCGCTCTCGATTCGGTCGGGCATCACCGCGTGCGCGGCGGCGCCGAGCGAGGCGACCCCTTCGATGCGGATCACGTCGCTGCCGGCGCCTTCGATCTTCGCCCCCATGGCCGTCAGGCAGCGCGCGAGATCGACCACCTCCGGCTCGCGCGCGGCGTTCTCGAGCAGCGTGGTGCCCTCGGCGAGGGTCGCCGCCATCATAAGGTTCTCGGTGCCGGTGACGGTCACCAGGTCCATCACGATGCGCGCTCCGCGCAGCCGCTCGGCGCTGGCGTCCATGTAGCCGTGCTCGACTGCGATGTTCGCCCCCATCGCCTGCAGCCCCTTGACGTGCTGGTCCACCGGCCGCTGGCCGATGGCGCAGCCCCCGGGCAGCGAGACGCGGGCGCGGCCGCAGCGCGCGAGCAGCGGCCCGAGCACCAGTACCGAGGCCCGCATTGTCTTCACCAGCTCGTAGGGCGCCTGCGGGTCGCTCACCCGCGCCGCGTGCAGCCCGATCCTGCCGTCGCTCTGCGGGCCGACCTCGACGCCCATGCGGGCGAGCAGCTTCGCCATCGTCGCGACATCCATCAGGCGCGGCACGTTGTCGAGCGCCAGCCGGCGCTCGGTGAGCAGCGCGGCGCACATGATCGGCAGCGCGGCGTTCTTCGCCCCCGAAACGCGGATTTCGCCCTCGAGCGGCCTGCCGCCGGTGATGCGCAGCTTATCCACCGGCCTGCCACTCTTGCGGCGTCATGGTGCGCATCGACAGCGCGTGGATCTCCTCGCGCATGCGGTCGCCGAGCGCCTGGTACACGAGCTGGTGGCGCTGCACCCGGTTGCGGCCCTCGAACTGGCGTGACACGATCAGCGCCTGGAAGTGCTCGCCGTCGCCCGCGACCTCGAGGTGCTCGCACTCCAGGCCCGCCGCGATGCCCTGCTTTACGCTCTCCGCCGTCACCATCGTCTTATCCCCGCAGTTTGTAGCCGCGCTTGAGCATCCACAGCGTGGCCGCCGCGACCAGCACGAAGCTTAACCCGACCACGGCGAGGCTCACCACGGGCGAAACGTCCGAAACGCCGAAGAACCCGTAGCGGAAGCCGTCGATCATGTAGAAGAAGGGATTGGCGTGGGACAGCGTCTGCCAGAACTCCGGCAGGGAGTGGATCGAGTAGAACACGCCCGAGAGGAAGGTCAACGGCAGGATGACGAAATTCTGGAACCCGGCGAGCTGGTCGAAGCGCTCGGCGCGGATGCCCGCCACCAGGCCGAGCGTGCCGAGCAGCGCGCTGCCGAGCAGCGCGAAGGCGAACGCCCACAACGGCGCGTCGAAGCGCAGCTCCACGAACCACGCCGCGGCGGCCAGCACCCCGAGTCCGACCGCCATCGCGCGCGCCATCGAAGCCAGCACGTAGGCGCAGAAGAACTCGAGGTAGGAAACCGGCGCGAGCAGGACGAAGACCAGGTTGCCGGTTATCTTCGACTGGATCAGGCTGGAGGAGCTGTTGGCGAACGCGTTCTGCAGCACGCTCATCATCACCAGGCCCGGGACCAGGAAGGCGGTGTAGCGCACGTCCTGGTAGACGTTCACCCGCCCCTCGAGCGCGTGGGCGAAGATCAGCAGATACAGCAACGCGGTCAGCACCGGCGCCGCCATGGTCTGGAAGCCGACCTTCCAGAAGCGCAGCAGCTCCTTGTAGAACAGGGTCGCGAAGCCGGTCATCACGGGCGCCCCATCACGCTCATGAAGACCTCCTCCAGGTCGGGCTGCTCGAGCTCGAATTCGGTCACGCCGACCCCGGCCTCGCGCAGCCCGGCGAGCACGGCCTCGATCTCGGCGTAGCTGTCCAGCCGCAGCGTGACGCGCGCGCCCTCGCGCCCCACCAGGCGCGCGGCGAGCGCCTCGGGCAGCGCCTCGCGCTCGAGCGCGAGCTTGAGGTACAGGCCGGAGAAGCTCGCCAGCAGGTTGCGGGTCGAATCGAGCGCGACCACCCGCCCCGCCTTGAGCATCGCGATGCGGGTGCACAACGACTCCGCTTCCTCGAGGTAGTGCGTGGTGAGCACCACCGTGTGGCCGTCCCGGTTCAGCCGCCGCACGAAGTGCCACAGCCCCTGCCGCAGCTCGACGTCGACGCCGGCGGTGGGTTCGTCGAGCACGATCACGGGCGGCTTGTGCACCAGCGCCTGCGCCACCAGCACGCGGCGCTTCATGCCGCCGGAGAGCGCGCGCATGTTGACGTCCGCCTTCGAGGTCAGGTCGAGGTAGTGCATGACCTCGTCGATCCAGGCGTCGTTGCGGCGGATACCGAAGTATCCCGACTGGAAGCGCAGCGTCTCGCGCACCGTGAAGAAGGGATCGAACACCAGCTCCTGCGGCACGATGCCGAGCAGACGTCGCGCGCGGCGGTACTCGGCCGCGACGTCCGTACCCAGGATCGAGACCGAGCCGGCGTCGGCGCGCGCCAGCCCGGCAACGATGCTGATCAGGGTGGTCTTGCCGGCGCCGTTCGGCCCCAGCAGGCCGAAGAACTCGCCCTGCGCGATCTCCAGGCTCACCCCGTCGAGTGCGCGCAGCGCGCCATAGCGCTTCTCGACGCCGCGGATCTCGATGGCGGAGGTCAGCGGTGCGCGCCGGGTACGGGCAGGAGCCCTTCGACGCCGTACAGCTGCGCGATCGTCTCGAGGCCCTGCGGCAGGTTGGCGAAAGCGACCTCGGAATTGCCCCGCTTGGCCTCCCGCAGCCAGGCAAGCAGCATCGCCAGCAGGGAGGAATCGAGCTCCGTCACCTGACCGAGATCGATGGTGCGCGCGCCGTCGCGGATCTGCTGCAGGCCCTCTTCCAGCACCTGGGCGACGTTGGCCAGCGTCACCGGGCCGCTCAGCATCAGGGTGGTTCCGTCGCGCCGGATCACTTCTTGCCCTGCTGCCTGGATTGCGCCAGCGACTCGTTCTTGGCGTGCAGGTTCCGGATCAGGCCGTCGATGCCTTCGCTGCGGATGATGCTGCCGAATTCGGTGCGGTAGTTCGCCACCAGGCTGACACCCCCCACGGTGACGTCGTAGGCCTTCCACCCCGACGCCGTCTTTTCCATGCCGTAATCGATCGACACCGGCTGCGTGCCGGACTGGACGATGCGCACCTGCACCAGCACGTCGGTATCGCTCGGCCTCGCGTGCAGGGGCCGAAAATCGAACCTCTGGTCGCTGTACGCCGACAGCGCGCTGGCGTAGGTGCGCACCAGGAGCGTCTTGAACTCCTCGGTCAGGCGCTGCTTCTGCTCCGGCGTCGCCTTGCGCCAGTTCAGCCCCACCGCGGTCGCGGTCATGCTGGTGAAATCGAAGTGCGGCAGCACCTTGGCCTCGATCAGGCCGACGATCTTCCTGCGGTCGCCGCTCTGGATGTCCTTGTCGCTCCTGATGATGTGAACCACCTCGAGCGTGACGTCCTTGACGAGGACGTCCGGCGGCGTGTCGGCCCCCGCTGCGCGCGCGAGCGTCGTCACCGCCAAGAGCGCAATGCCCCCGAGGGCAAGTTCAATGCCTCGCAGCATAGGTCAATTCTCCTGAGACTCGCGCGGGGGCCTGCCGTCGTAGATCAGGCTCCTGCGCCGCTGCAGGTAGGCGTCGCGCACGAACAGGTAGGGGTCGAGCGCCGCCTGCTCGAGCAGGCGGCTGGCGTCGAGCAGGTCGGCGCGCTGGCTGGTGACGCGCAGCACGATCGCGGCGTTGCGCCCGTCCACCGGGTAATGGTTCCCGACCGGGTCGAAATGCAGGTCGAACACGGTGCCGACGCTGTCGCGCGCCGTGCTGGGGCCGAGGAACGGCAGCACGACGTAGGCGCCGCTGCTCGCGCCCCAGCGGCCGAAGGTCTGGCCGAAGTCCTCGTTGTGCTTGTCCAGGCCCATATCGGTCGCCCAGTCGGCGATCCCGACCACGCCGAAGGTGGTATTGACCGCGAAGCGCATCCAGTCGGTGAGCGCCTCTTCCGCCTTGCCCTGCAGCAGGTTGTTCGCGCCGATGAACAGGTCGGCGATGTTGGAGAAGAAGTTGCGCACGCCGTTGCGCACCGGGTTGGGCAGGACGTCCTTGTACGCGGTTGCGACCGGCTTGGCGACCGCCTTGTCGAAGCCGTCATTGAAGTTGTACACGGCGCGGTTGAAGCTCTCCAGCGGATCACGCGGATCGGGATTCTGAACGCTCGCGCAGCCGCCGGCGAGGATCGCCAGCGCCAGCAGCACGATCTTCATCCGGGAGCTCACTTGGTGTTGTCCTTGCCTTCGGCCGCCTTGCTGAACAGGAACTGACTGATCAGGTTCTCGAGCACCACCGCCGACTGCGTAAGCTTCAGTTTGCCGCCGTCTGCGAGCATCTTGGTGTCACCTCCCGCCTCGAGCCCGATGTACTGCTCGCCGAGCAGCCCGGAAGTGAGGATCTTCGCCACCGTGTCGCGCGGAAACCGGTACTGCGCGCCCAGGCTCATCGTCACCACCGCCTCGTAGGTCTCGGTGTCGAAGCGGATATCGGCCACCCGCCCGACGACCACGCCCGCGCTCTTGATCGGCGCGCGCACTTTCAGCCCGCCGATGTTAGCAAAATTGGCCTTCACTTCGTACGTCTGGGCGGCGGAGAAGGAGGCCAGGTTTCCCACCTTGAGGGCGAGAAAAAGCAGCGCGCCGAGACCCGCCGCGACGAGGATTCCGACCCAAAGGTCGATCGTGGAGCGATTCATGTTGCGGTACCTCCGGTGAACATCAACGCTGTAAGCACGAAGTCCAGCGCCAGTATGGCAAGCGACGAAGTGACCACGGTGCGGGTGGTCGCCCGCGAAACCCCTTCGGCGGTAGGCGCGGCGTCGTAGCCCTCGAATACCGCGATCCAGGACACGGCGATGCCGAACACGACGCTCTTGAGGACGCCGTTGAGGATGTCCTCGCGCACGTCAACCGCGGCCTGCATCTGCGACCAGAACGCGCCCTCGTCGACGCCGATCAGCTTCACGCCCACCAGGTAGCCGCCGAAGATGCCCATCGCCGAGAACAGCGCCGCGAGCAGCGGCATCGAGATCACCCCGCCCCAGAAACGCGGCGCCACCACGCGCGCGATCGGATCGACCGCCATCATCTCCATCGCCGAAATCTGCTCGGTCGCCTTCATCAGCCCGATCTCGGCGGTGATCGCCGAGCCCGCGCGGCTGGCGAACAGCAGCCCCGCGACCACCGGGCCGAGCTCGCGCACCAGCGACAGCGCCACCAGCACCCCGAGCGCCTCGGACGATCCGTAGCGCTCGAGCGTGTTGTAGCCCTGAAGGCCGAGCACCATGCCGACGAACAGGCCCGAAACCATGATGATGACGAGCGACAGCACGCCCGAGAAATAGATCTCGCGGATGGTCAGGCTGAAACGCCGCAGCGCGGTGCCCGAGTGCAGCAGCATGTAGCCGAAGAAGCGAGCCGCGAAGCCGAGCTGCCACACTCCCGAAGTCACCTGGTTTCCCAGGCGCTCGAGGTACCCGCGCAGCGCCTTGCCTGCCATCTCAGACCTCTGTCAGTTCGAGATCGGCGTCGTATTCCGGCGCCGGGTAATTGAACGGCACCGGGCCGTCGGGCTTGCCGTGCACGAACTGGTCGACGAACGGCTCCCGCGAGGCGCGGATCTCGTCCGGCGTTCCGCTGGCCACCACGCGGCCGTCGGCAACGAAGTAGAGGTAGTCGACGATGTCGAGGCACTCCTGCACGTCGTGGCTGACGACGATCGAGGTCGTGCCGAGCGCGTCGTTCAGGGTCCTGACCAGGCGCGCGATAACGCCGAAGGAGATCGGGTCGAGCCCGGTGAACGGCTCGTCGTAGAGCATCAGCTGCGGGTCGAGCGCGATGGCGCGCGCGAGCGCCACCCGGCGCGCCATGCCGCCGGAGAGCTCGGACGGCATCAGCTGCGCCGCGCCGCGCAGGCCGACGGCCTGCAGCTTGAGCATCGCCAGGTCGTGGATCATGTCGTGCGGCAGATCGGTGTGCTCGCGCATCTGGAAGGCGACGTTGTCGTACACCGACATGTCGGTGAACAGCGCGCCGAACTGGAACAGCATCCCCATCCGGCGGCGCATGGCGTAGAGCCCGTCCTGGCCGAGCGCGCTGGTCAGCTGCCCCAGAACCTGCGCCCGTCCCCTGGTCGGCATGTGAACGCCGCCGATGATGCGCAGCAGGGTGGTCTTGCCGCAGCCCGACTGGCCCATGATCGCCACTACCTTGCCGCGCGGGATCGTCACGCTGACGTCGCGCAGCACCGGGCGCTCGGGGTCGTAGCCGAACCAGACGTTCTCGACTTCAACGATGTTCGAATCCGGCAAGAAGGAAAGGGCGCCGCAGGGAAAGGGCGGATTTTACTCGACGCAAGGGCGATCCCGGAAGCGCCGCGGCCCCGCCGCTGCGCGTTTCGCCCATATTACCGGCGCCCATGAGCGGCCTTGACCCCGCCCGCCGGGTCGCGGTCAAATCGGCCTGCGGCGCGCCGGCGAGACTTTGCGACCGCTTTTCCCGGCCCAACCCCGAGCGGGCACTTCTGAGATGCATAGGCGGTGATGGCAGGTAATCTGCGCGAAGCGCGAGAGGGCAAGCCGTCGCTGCTCATCGTCGACGACGACGAATTGATCGCCGACACGCTGTCGTTCGCGCTCGGAATCGACTTCGAAATCCTCACCGCCGATTCGCGCCAGCAGGCGGTCGCGCTGCTGCGCCAGCTGCCGCAGGCGCCGCAGCTGGCGCTGGTCGACCTCGGGCTGCCGCCGGTGCCGCACGTTCCGGACGAGGGCTTCCAGCTCATCGCCGACCTGCTGGCGCACTCGCCGAGCATGAAGATCTTCGTCCTGTCGGGGCAGAACGACGCCGCCCACGCCCGCCACGCGCGCACGCTCGGCGCCTCGGAGTTCATCGCCAAGCCCTGCGATCCGGCGACGCTGAAGCGCGTGCTGAGCCGCGCGCTCGAGGTGCGCTCCGCGGAGCTCGGCCACCGCTCCGAGGAGGCGGCCGGGCTGGTCGGCAACTGCCCGGCGATCACCAAGCTGAGGAGCCAGATCGCGCAGTTCGCCGAGTCCCCCTTCCCGCTGCTGATCGAGGGCGAGTCGGGCAGCGGCAAGGACCTGGTGGCGCAGAGCCTGCACCGCGAATCCGCGCGCGCCTCCAAGCCCTACCTCGCGCTCAACTGCGCCGCCATCTCGCCGTCGCTGGTCGAGCCGACGCTGTTCGGCTACGTCAAGGGCGCCTTCACCGGCGCCACGGCCAACAAGTCCGGCTACTTCGAGGACGCGCACGACGGCACGCTGTTCCTGGACGAGATCGGCGAGCTCCCGCTCGAGATGCAGGCCAAGCTGCTGCGCGTGCTGGAAAACGGGGAGTACCAGCGCGTCGGCGAAACCCAGGGCCGCGTCTCGCGCGCCAGGGTGGTCGCCGCCACCAACCGCGACCTGCGCCAGGAGGTCAAACACGGAACCTTCCGCGCCGACCTCTACCACCGCCTCTCGGTTCTGACCCTGAGCGTGCCGCCGCTGCGCGAGATGGAGTCCGACAAGCTGCAGCTGCTCGAACACTTCCGCCGCTTCTACGCCGAACAGTCCGGGGGGCAGCCGTTTTCGCTCGATGGCGCGGCCGAGAAGCGCTGGCTCGCCTATCCGTTCCCCGGCAACGTGCGCGAGCTGCGCAACATCGTCATCCGGCTGACCACCAAGTATGCCGGGCAGCGGCTTTCGGCCGCGGAGCTGGAGCCGGAGTTCGACCTCGAGACGCCGCTCGGGCGGGCGGGCGGCGACGATTCCGGCCTGGTGGCGCAGGCCCTGAGGCACATCGAGCGCGAGCGCAGCATCCACCTCGACCAGACGCTCGGGGCTTGGGAGCATGCCTATATAGAAGCCGCGCTCCGCCTGACCAACGGCAACGTGAGCCAGGCGGCGAAGCTGCTGGGCGTGAACCGCACCACGCTCTACAGCCGCATGAGCGCGGCAAGCGTCGAAGCGCCCCCGCAGGCAAAGAGCTAGCGGGCCGCGCGCCGCATGTACCTCGAGCATTTCGGGCTGCACGAGCCGCCGTTCCGCATCACCCCGCACACCGACTTCTTCTTCGACGGCGCCGACCGTGGCGCGACGCTGGAAGCGCTGATCTACGCCATCCTGAACGACGAGGGCATCGTCAAGGTCAGCGGCGAGGTCGGCAGCGGCAAGACGATGCTGTGCCGCGTGCTGATGGAGCGCCTGCCGGCGCAGGTCGAGACGATCTATCTCACCACCCCGTCGCTCGGGCGCGACGAAATCCTGTACGCGATCGCCGACGAGTTGCGGCTCGAATTCTCGCAAGGCCGCACGAGCGTCGCGCTGCGCGAGCTGCAGGAATACCTGATCCGGCTCTACGCCGAGGGCCGTCGCGTCGTGGTCCTGATCGACGAAGCGCACGCGATGCCGGAGGAAACGCTCGAGCAGGTCCGCCTGCTGTCGAACCTCGAAACCAGCCGCCACAAGCTGCTGCAGATCGTCCTCTTCGGCCAGCCCGAGCTCGACGAGGCGCTCGCCAGGCCGTCGCTGCGCCAGCTCAAGGACCGCATCACGCACAGCTTCCGCATGCGCCCGCTGTCCGAAGCGGAGGTCGCGCGCTACCTGTCGTTTCGCATGCGCGCCGCCGGCTACCGCGGCCCGGACGTATTCACGCCCAAGGCGCTGGCGCTCATCGCGGGCGCCTCGGACGGGCTGACGCGCCGCATCAACATACTGGCCGACAAGTCGCTGCTGTCCGCTTTCAGCGCCGACACGCACGCGGTCACCGCCAGGCACGCGCGAGCGGCGATCGCCGACTCCGAGTTCTCGCCGTTGCGCCGCGCAAGGCGCCCGGCGCTCTACGTCGCCGCCGCGCTGGTCGCCGGGATCCTGATCGGTCTCGCCGTGCACTGGGCCCTGCCCGCCCCCGAAGCCGCGCCGCCGGCACCTCCGATGCCCTCTCCTCCCGTGCAGCCGACGCCGGCCGCGCCACCCCAAGCGCCCCCAGCGCCGGCAGCTGAAGCGCCGCCCTCTCCCGCGCCTGCACCGGCGCCCGCGCCGCTGCTTAGCCGCGAACAGGCGAAGCGGATGCAGGGCTACGACGCCGGCGGCGAGCGCCTCCTCGGCGAGCGCATCGCCGCCGCGCAGGCGCTGCTCGAGCGCGAGCCGGACGGGCGCTACAGCGTCGAGCTCTTCATCACCGACAACACCGACCCGGCCCGCATGCAGCGGTTCCTCTCCCGCGCGCGCGATCTGGGGCTGCTGCCCGAGGTGTACGTGATCCCGCTCGCGAGCGGGCGCCGCTACCGGCTGCGCGTGGTCTACGGCGATTTCCCGGACCGTGCGGCGGCGCTCGAGGCCGAGCGCAGGCTGCCGCCGAAGTACCAGAAAGCGTTCCGCACCACGCCGCGAAGCTTCGCCGACCTGCGCCGTCCGATGTGACCACTCCGAGGCCGGAAACAACCCGCGCGACAGACGCTTAGCGGGGTCTTCAAAGAGGCGATCGTGCTATGCTCCCTGCGCAGGGACGGGCGCCATGAACCGAAGAAAGACTGCTGCCTCCGCAATCATCGCCGTGTTACTCGCGGGCTGCGGGCAGATTCCGCTCAAACCCGCGTCTACCCACATCAGCGCCGCCGACGCGCCGAGCGCCGAAGGCCAGATTCCGCCGCCGGTGCAAGTCGCGCCGGTGCTGCCAAAGCCGGAGCCGACCACGCGCCCGGAAACCTACAGCGTGGTGGTCAACAACGTCGAGGTGCACGACCTGCTGTTCGCGCTCGCGCGCGACGCCAAGGTCAACGTCGACATCGAGCCCGGCATCACCGGCAAGGTGACGCTCAACGCGATCGACCAGACGCTGCCGCAGCTGCTCACGCGCATCGGGCGCCAGGTCGACATGCGCTACGAGCTGCACGGGCCGGACCTGGTCGTCATGCGCGACACGCCCTACCTCCGCGTCTATCGCGTGGACTACGTGAACCTCGACCGCAACGCCACCATGAAAGTCGCGGTGTCGAGCCAACTCGCGGGCGGCCAGACCAGCACCGGCGCCGCGGGCAGCAGCGGACAGACGAATTCGTCGTCGTCGCTCGAGATGACGTCGAACAACAAATTCTGGGAAACGCTGATCGGCAACATCAAGGATATCCTGCGCGAAACCGACAAGGTGATTCCGACCAGCGCATCGACGCCGAGCGGCCAGCCGCCGGCCGCGCCGGCGGGCGCGCCGCCGCAAGCCGGCGGCGCAACGCAGGCCGCGTCGCAGAGGGCATCCACTGCTCCGGTTACCTTCATCGAGAAAGCATCGGTGATCGCCAATCCCGAGGCCGGAGTGCTCAGCATCCGCGCCACCTCGCATCAGCACGCCAGGATCCAGGAGTTCCTCGATCAGGTGCTTGCGAACGCGAAACGCCAGGTGCTGATCGAGGCCACGGTGGCCGAGGTCCAGCTCAACAACCAGTACCAGCGCGGCATCGACTGGTCGAAGCTGCGCACCGGCTCGGCCGGATTCCAGTTCCAGCAGTCCTCGGCCGGCACGCCCGCCGGCATCAATACCAGCGCGTTCGTCGTCGGTTACGCCGCCCTAAACAACAGCTTCACCTCGGCGGTGAAGCTGCTCGAATCGTTCGGCAGCGTACGCGTGCTGTCGAGCCCGAAGATCAGCGTACTGAACAACCAGGCCGCAGTGATGCGGGTCACCGACGATCTGGTCTATTTCACCCTGCAGCCGGGAACCGCGACCGTGAGCGCGACCGGCGGCGGAACGGTGGTTGCGCCCTCCACGTTCACCACCACGCCGAACGTCTCGCCGGTCGGGCTGATCATCAGCGTGATTCCGCAGATCAGCGATTCGGGAGCCGTGCTGCTCGACGTGCGGCCCACCATCCGGCGCAAGATCGGCGACGTCAGCGACCCCAATCCGGCGCTCGCCGCGGCGGGCGTAGCGAGCCTGATCCCGGTCATCCAGACGCGCGAAATGGAGTCGGTGCTGCGGGTGCAAAGCGGCCAGATCGCCGTACTGGGCGGACTGATGCAGGATTCGGTGAGCAATACCGAAGACACCATCCCCGGCGTAAACAGGATTCCCGGTCTTGGATCCCTGTTCGAGCAGCGCAAGGACCTCAATCAGAAGACCGAGCTGGTCATCTTCCTGCGCACGACCGTCCTCAATGACCCGAGCGTGAACGGCGACTTGCGCGATTTCCGCAGCCTGCTTCCCGGCAAGGATTACTTCAGCAAACCGAACCCGGGCAAGCCCGGCGCGATCGAGTGACATGAGCCTGCTACTCGACGCGCTCAAGAAGGCCGAGAAAGCCAAGCAGGAAGCGCAGCGCCAGGCCGAGGGCGAACCGGCGGCGGCGCCGCCCGAGACCGAGCCGAGCATCGCGCAGGCCGCGCCGGAGGACGCGCCGGTGCGCACGCGCGATCAGCTGCCCGACATCTCGCAATCGCTCGAGATCGAGAGCGAGGACATCGAGCCGGCCGAGCCGCAAAGGACCCAAAGCGCGCCGCTCGAGCTCGAGCCTGCGGCACCGCCGCCGCGCCGGCCGCCGCCAGCGGCCGCGCGCGCGGAGACGGACGACGCTCGGGGCGCCGAGCGCGCCGCCGCCAAGAAGGTGTTCGAGGCGAAGTTCAAGGAGCCGAATCCGCGCCTGCCGTTCTACATCACGGTCGGGGTGCTGGGCGTTTTCGCACTCTGCACCGCGGGCTATTTCTGGTACCAGCTGCGCCCGCCGCCGGCGCTGGTGAACGCGAGCCCCCCGCCCTCGGGCGAACAGCCGGCCGTTGCCGCGGCACCGGCCACGCGCTCCGCCCCGAGCGCCCAGGCGAACGCCGCGCCCGCGCTTGCGCAGATCCCCGGACTGCCCGCGGCGCCGGCGACCGCCCCGGCCGTGGCGGCGGCGAGCCCGGCCGCGCCAATGGCGAGCGCGGCGCCCACGAGGCCCAGACCGGCGCGCCGCGAGCGGCCCGCGGCGAAGGCGCCCCGCGCAAGCGCGCCGCCCAGGCGGTCCGCGGGCGCTGAACTGGTGCGGCGCGAGCGGACGGTTTCGGTGAAGCGGCCGGCGCCGCAGATCGATCCGCGGGTGGCGGCGGGTTATGCCGCCTACCAGGCGGGGGATCTGGCGGCCGCGCGCGAAGCCTACCGGCGCGCGCTCGGCGGCGACCCGACCAACCGCGACGCCCTGCTCGGCATGGCGGCAGTGGAAACGCGCGCGGGGCGCTACGACGCCGCGGACAAGCTCTACCGCCGGCTGCTGCAGGCCGACCCGCGCGACCCGCACGCGCAGGCCGGCCTGCTCGCGCTGCGCAGCGACATGACCGACCCGGTGGCGGCCGAAAGCCGGGTGAAAACGCTGCTGGCGCAGGATCCGGGCGCGAACGTTCTGTACTTCACGCTCGGCAACGAGTACGCGCGCCAGGGCCGCTGGGCCGAGGCGCAGCAGGCCTACTTCAAGGCGTTCGCGGCGGATCCGGACAATCCGGATTTCGCCTACAACGTCGCCGTCAGCCTCGATCACCTGCGCCAGCCCAAGCTCGCGCTCGAATACTATCGCCGGGCGCTCGCGCTGGCGGCCAAACGCAGCGCGAGTTTCGACCAGACTGCGGCGCGAAAGCGCGCGCAGGAGCTTGGCGGATAACAGATTCTTGCGCCCCCCCCGGGAACGGCGCCCGGGTATCATTGGGCCTGGATGAATTCGCCGACTAATCCCCAGGCCAAGCGCCACATCGGTCAGATCCTGATCGATCAGGGCATCCTCACCGAGGATCAGCTCAGGATTGCGCTGCTCGAGCAGATGAAATCCCACCTGCCGGTGGGGCGCCTGCTGGTGCAGCTCGGCTTCGTTTCCGAGGCCACGCTGCGCGATGCGCTGTCGGAAAAGCTCGGGCTGCAGTCGGTCGACCTGACCCGGATCATCGTCGACCCCGCCGCCCTCAAGATGCTGCCGCGCGACCTGGCGCGCCGCTACCGCATGTTTCCCATCGCCCACGACCGCCAGGCGAAGAAGTTCATGGTCGCGCTTTCGGACACCAACAACATCGTCGCCCTGGACCAGCTGCGGGCCCACCTCAAGGGCAACCTGGAGATCGAGCTGCGGCTGGCGGGCGACTCCGAGATCGAGCGCGCGATCGAGCACTACTACGGCCACGAGTTCTCGATCGACGGCATCCTGCGCGAGATCGAAACCGGGGAAGTCGACTACACCTCGCTGGCCGACGACGACGAGTACAGCCAGCCGGTCGTGCGTCTGATCTCGGCGCTGCTCGCCGACGCGGTCGAGCGCACCGCGTCGGACATCCACTTCGAGCCCGAGCAGAGCTTTCTTCGCATCCGCTACCGCATCGACGGTGTGCTGCGCCAGATCCGCTCCCTGCACAAGACCTACTGGCCGGCGATGGCGGTCCGCCTCAAGGTCATGTCGAAGATGAACATCGCCGAGACCCGCGCGCCGCAGGACGGGCGCCTGTCGGCGACCATGTCCGGCCGCACGATCGACTTCCGCGTCTCGAGCCTGCCGACCACGCACGGCGAGAACCTGGTGCTGCGCATCCTGGACCGCCAGAAGGGCATCGTGCCGCTCGACAAGCTCGGGCTGGAGGAATCGCAGCTCGACAAGCTCAAGCGCATGATCGCGCGGCCCGAAGGCATCATCATGGTTACCGGGCCGACCGGCAGCGGCAAAACGACCACGCTCTATTCGGTGCTCAACCACATCAATTCCGACGCGGTCAACATCATGACCCTGGAAGACCCGGTCGAATACCCGATGACCCTCATTCGCCAGACCTCGGTGTCCGAAGCGGCGAAGCTGGACTTCGCCAACGGCATCCGGGCCATGATGCGGCAGGACCCGGACAAGATCCTGGTGGGCGAGGTGCGCGACCGCGACACCGCCGAAATGGCGTTTCGCGCGGCGATGACCGGTCACCAGGTGTACTCGACGCTGCACACCAATTCCGCGGTCGGCGCGATTCCGCGCCTGCTCGATATCGGCATCGTGCCCGACGTCATGGCGGGCAACATTATCGGCGTCATCGCGCAGCGCCTGGTGAGGAAGCTGTGCCGTACCTGCCGCCAGTCCTACGACCCCGACGTGGGGGAGCGGCGCCTGCTCGGGCTGACCCCGACCGAGCCGGCGACGCTGTACCGCGCCGTGGGCTGCGAGCAATGCGACTACCAGGGTTACCGGGGACGCGTTGCAATCATGGAAATCCTCAACATCGACAGCAGCATCGACGAGCTGATCGCGCGGCGCGCCACCACGCGGGAGATCCTCAACGCTGCGCGAGCCAGGGATTTCAAGACCCTGGCGGAGGACGGCATGCGCCAGGTCCGGGCCGGGCTCACCAGCGTCGACGAGCTGATGCGGGTGGTCGACGTCACCGACCGAATGGCGTAGGAAGAAGGGCGCGAGCCCCGGTTCCAATGCCCCTCTACACCTACAAGGCGGTCGACGGCGCGGGCAAGAATGTTCTCGGCCGGGCCGAGGCGGTGAACGTATTCGACCTCGAGCAGCGGCTCGAGCGCATGGGCCTCGACCTGATCAGCGGCGCCCCCTCGAGCCAGAAAAGCCGCTTCATCGGCGGCGCCAAGATCAAGCGCCAGGATCTGATCAATTTCTGCTTTCACCTCGAGCAGCTGACCAGCGCCGGGGTGCCGCTGGTCGAGGGCCTGGTCGACCTGCGCGACAGCCTGGAGAACCCGCGCTTTCGCGAAGTCGTCTCCGGCATGATCGAAGCGATCGGCGGCGGGCGCAGCCTGTCGCAGGCGATGGCCGAGTACCCGGAGGTGTTCGGCCAGGTGTTCGTCAGCCTGGTGCGCTCGGGCGAGCAGACCGGGCGCCTGCCGGACGTGCTGAAGAGCCTGAGCGAGTCGATCAAGTGGGAAGACGAGCTCGCGGCGCAGACCAAGAAGCTGGTGATGTACCCGGCGTTCGTCGGCTCGATCGTGCTGCTGGTCACCCTGTTCCTCATGATCTACCTCGTGCCGCAGATGACCGGTTTCATCCGCAACATGGGGCAGGAAATTCCGCTCCAGACGCGGATCCTGATCCAGGTTTCGAATTTCTTCGTCAACTACTGGTGGGGCGTGATCGCCGCGCCGTTCGTGATCTGGTTCGGGCTCAAGTACGCGGCGCGCCGCTATCCCTCGGTGGCATTCGCCATCGACCACTACAAGATCTCGATGCCGCTGGTCGGGCCGATCCTGCGCAAGATCATCCTCTCGCGCTTCGCCTCGAGCTTCGCCCTCATGTACGCCTCGGGCATCACGGTGCTCGACGCCATCCGCAGCTCGGAGGAGATCGTCGGCAACAAGCCGCTCGAGAACGCGCTGCGCACCGCGGGGCAGCAGATCGCAGAGGGCAAGAACCTCACCGCGGCGTTCCAGGACGCGGCGCTGTTTCCGCCGCTTGTGATTCGCATGCTCAGGATCGGCGAAGCTACCGGCGGGCTCGATACCGCCCTGCTGAACGTAAGCTACTTCTACAACCGCGAGGTGCGGGAAGGAATCGCCAGGGTCCAGGCGTTGATCGAGCCCGCCCTGACTCTGGTGCTGGGCGCGATCCTGGGCTGGGTGATGCTCTCGGTGCTGGGCCCGGTCTACGACACCATCTCGAAGATGAAATTCTAGGCCCGGCGCGTGTCCGCAAAGCACCTCCTCTACTTCACTTCCGGCGAGCACTACGTGTATCGCTGGTCGCGGCGAGCGCTCGACCTGGAGGCGAAGTTTTCCGCCGACGACGCGGGCGCGGCGTCGTTCCGCGAATACCTGCGCGGCAAGAAGCGCGCACTGTTCTATCTCGTCGCCGATCTCGCCGGCGAGGACTTTCACGAAGACCAGATTCCCTACCTGCGCGGCGGCGACCGGCAGGCGGTGATCGACCGCCGCCTGGCGCAGCGCTACCGCGACACGCGGCTCGCCGCGGCTCTCTCGCTCGGCTACGTCACAGGCGAGCGGCGCAACGAACGGCTGCTGCTCGCCTCGTTCACCAACACGCAGCAGTTCACGCCCTGGCTCGATGCGCTGGCCGAGTCCGGCACCAAGCTCGCCGGCGTGTTCTCGGTGCCGCTGGCCGCACCGGCGCTAGCCGCGCGCCTCGGCGCGCGCGACGGGCGCTGCTTCGTGATTACCGCCGACCGAGCCGGGCTGCGGCAATGTTTCGTCGAGGACGGCAAGTTGCGCTTCGCGCGCCTGGAGCGGACCGCGAACATGGCGCCCGAAACGCTGGCCGCCTTCGTGCGCTCCGAAACGATGCGTCTCGGCCAGTACCTGATGACGCTGCGAGCGCTGCCGCGCGAAGGCCCCCCGGTGCAGGTGTTGGTGGTGGCGCCCGCGGGGCAGAAAGCGGCGTTCGAGCGTGCTCTGGTGTCGGATGCCGGGTTCGCGTTCCACACCTTCGATCTCGACGAGGCCGCGCGCGCCGCCAGAGTCGGCCAGGCGCCGGCGGACATGCTTGCCGAGCGCCTGTACCTGCACCTTACGGTCAAGCAGACGCCGAAGGAGCAGTTCGCGCGCAGGGAAGACCGCCGCGGCTACGTGCTGTGGCAGCTGCAGCGCGGCATCGCGCTCGCCGGCGCCGCCGGTCTCGCCGCCTGCGTGCTCTATGCGGGCGCCAAGTGGCTCGACGTGATGTCGGCCCGCGGTCAGGCCGCAACGGAGCAACGCGAGGCGAACCTTGCCGCCGAGCGTTACCGCCGCATCACCGCCACTTTCCCGGTGACACAGACCACCACCGACAATCTCAAGGCGACCGTGGTCGAATTCCGCAAGATCGCCGACCGCACCGCGTGGCCGGAGCCCGCATTCGTCCACCTGTCGAAGGTGCTCGACGAGTTTCCCCAGATCGAGCTCGAAAGTCTGATCTGGCGCGTGGGCGCCCCGGGCAGCCGCACCCAGGGGGGGTCTCGCAGCGGCGCGGCGTCTTCGACCGGACTGCTATCGGGCAAGGAAAGCGAGGAGTTCGAGATCGGGGGACGCGTGGCGGCCACGCAGGGCTCCGACTACCGAGCGATCACGGCGGAAGTTCAGCGCTTCGCGCAGGCGCTGAGCGGCGGCTCGCCGTACCAGGTCGCCAATATGCAGCTGCCGTTCGACATCACTTCGCAAGGGACCCTCACCGGCGACATCGGCTCGGCCGCGCGCAATGAAGCGCCGCGCTTCACCATTGTCCTGTCGAGGTCCCTCAAATGACCGTTACGGCCCAGGAAGCCCGCAAGCTCGCGCTGCCTACCATCGCGTTCGCGGTGCTGATCGGCGCGGGCGTGGCGCTGCTCGGGTTCGTGGATTCGGGGCTCGAGGTCGCCCAGCGCGAGCTGACGGCGGCCAAGGCGCGCCATGCCGAGGCGAGGGAACGGCTCATGCGCATCGCCGACGAGGAGCGGGAGGTCAACGAAAAACTTGCGGTGTACCGCAGGCTGCAGCAGCTGCACGTCATCGGACCGGAACAGCGCCTGGAGTGGGCCGACGCGATGTCGCGCATCAAGACCAGCCGCGAGCTGCTCGACCTGCGTTACCGCGTGGACAGGCAGGCGCTACTCGTGTCGATGCCCGGCAAGCCAGCCAATGTCGACTTCTACTCCAGCACCATGAGGGTCGATATCGCCCTGCTGCACACCGGCGACCTGCTGCGCTTTCTCGAAGACCTGCGCAATTCCGGCAACGCCTACTACGCGGTCAGGCGCTGCGAGATCACGCGCACCGGGCAGGCGCCCACCGGCACCTCGATCGTGCCGCGCCTGCGCGCCACGTGCGACATCGACCTGATCACGATCCTCGACCCGGCGGCCAAGACGTGAAACGCGCCCTGCCAGCGCTGGCCGGCATCTTTCTCGCCACGGCCGCCACGGCGGCGGCTGCGCAGGACCTCGGGCGCCTGTTCTTCACCCCTGAGCAGCGCGCCGAGCTCGATGCGCGCCGCAAGGCCCGCGTGCCCGACAGGCCGGCCGCGGTTCTGATCGAATCGCCCAGCACCACCCTCGACGGCTACGTCAAGCGCTCCAACGGCAAGTCGACCGTCTTCCTCAACGGCGAGCCGATCACCGAGGGCGCGGACGCCAAGCGTGCCCAGGTCGTTCCCTCGCGCGACGACCCGAGCCGCGCCGCGATCGAGCTGAGCGAAGGCGGGCGACGCATTCCGCTCAAGGTCGGCGAGTCGCTCGACCGCGGCAGCGGCGAGGTGAGCGACGTGATCGGCAAAGGCGAGATCAAGGTCAAGCCGCCCGGTTCCAACAGGCGTTGAGATGCGCGCGAGCCAACGGCCCGATCTGCGGCGACTTCCCCCGGCCCTGGTCCGGCAGAAGGGCGTCGCGCTGACTCTCATGATCACCGTGCTGGTCATCGGCGTCGTCTGGTACACCGTCGGCGCGCTCGGCAAGGCGGCGCCAACGAGCGCGGACCGAGAAATCATGACTGGCGCCGCGCTGCAGAATGCCAAGCGAGCGCTGCTTGCGTACGTCGCCCAATACGCCGCGCGAAGCACCACCATAGAACCGGGCCAAATGCCCTGCCCAGAATTCCTCAGCTCGATCGGAACCAGCAGTCAGGGCCAGGCGGGCACGAGCTGCATCAGTGCCTCACCCAAAGTCGGCCGTCTTCCCTGGGAAACCCTCGGCGTGGACGAAATTCGCGACGGACACGGAGAGCCGATCTGGTACGTACTGAGCCCGGGATTTCGCTCCGCACCGATAAACTTCGGCACTCTGGGTCAGCTCACCTACAACGGAAATCCCAACGCCGCGGTCGCGTTGCTGATCGCGCCCGGCAAGCCGCTGAACACGCTAGCCGACCCAGCCACCCCGCCGGCCGGTTGCAGCAGGGTCAACCAGCAAGTAAGCACGCGCAATACTGCCTCGCTCGCTCCAGCGAACTTCCTCGAGTGCGGCAACGACACGGGCACGGCCAACTACGCTATCCCCGGGCCGTCCGAATGGACCAACGACCGGGTGATCGCGATCACGGCGGCGGAGTGGGCGCAGGCCATCGCCGGCCCCGTCGCAGACCGGCTGCAGCGCCAGGCGGCGCCGGCGCTGAACGACTGGCGCACCACGGAGTCGGTCGCGAACTGGGGCACCTCGTTCCTGCCTTACGCGTCGACCTTCAGCAAGCAGACCGCGAACGACCTGTGCGGAGACTTCAACGTCAGAGAAGGCATCCTGCCGACCGCCGGGTCGGGCTCGACAAGTTGCGCCAGCTGGACGGGCGGAAGCGTCAACGCGCTGTCCGGCAGCATCAGCTTCGCCTCTTGCGGCACGTCGGGCGCGAACTACCAGTGTAACTTTAACGTCAACTTCTGGTTCTCTCCGACGACCGTCCGGATTCGCGCCACTGCGCCCAATGTGGGCCAAAGCTTCCGCGCCCCGATTGCGCCCGCGGACATCACCAATAGCAGCTGGGGCTCAGTCGTCGGCGGCAGCTTCTCGCTTGCGCTCAGTTCCTCAAACGGAAACGCTTCGCTCGATTTCCAGATGACGTTTCCGTGGTGGGCCTCGGGGTGGACCACGGTCACTTTTCCTCAGCTTCCGGATGCAGCGATCCTTTCGGATTCACGATTCTCGTGGTTTGCGACCAGTCAGTGGAGCAGAGACACCTACTACGCGCTGGCACCGGGCGCGAAGCTGGGGGCGGCGTCCCCATGTTCGGGGCCCGGCAATCCGTACTGCCTGACGCTGAATGGGATGCCCGCGTCTAACGGCAGTGCCAGCGACAAAACGCTTATCCTAACGCTGCTAGGCCCGAATGCCGTCGGGTCCGAGACACAACCGAGCGACAACCCCGCCAATTACCTTGAATCGCATGCCAGCGGTTCGTCGATCTATACCGCCCAGACGGTCACTAGTGCGTTCAACGACCGGCTCGCGGCCTGCCCGTTCCAACAGATGCCCGACAGCGGCCCAATCGCCATATGCAACTGAGGCGTGCCCACCGCGGCTTCAGCCTGGTTGAGCTGGCGATCGTGTTCGCAATCGTCGCGCTGCTGATCGGCGGCGCGATGATGACCCTGTCGGCGCAGGTAGAGCAGCGCAACGGAACCGAAACGCTGCGCCGGCTCAACGCGGGCGTCGCCGCGGTAATCGCGTTTGCGATCGTCAACGGCCGCCTGCCCTGCCCCGCCATCGCGGGCGTGACCGGGGACGAGGCGCTCACGGGCTCAAATTGCACGACGTGGTACGGCGGCTTTCTTCCCGCCAAGACGATCGGATTCCAGCCGACCGACGCTTCGGGGTATGGCTTGGACGCCTGGGGTAACCGAATTCGCTACGTCGTCTCTCAGAGCGTCACCGGCTGCACCGGAACGGTGACAAATCCACATTTCGTCTCCCAGGCGAATCTCAAGGCTAACGGCGTAAGCTGCCGCCCCAGCGACATCGACATCTGCCTCAGTGCCACGGGAGCGTCGTCGACCTCTTGCAACAGCGGCGCAAATCGTGCTGTCACCTCGGATACCGTAGCCTTTATCGTATTCTCGACCGGCAAGAACGGCGCCATTGCGAGCGCCTACGGCGCCGATGAAACGGCTAACGTCGACGGGAATCGGGTATTCGTGAGCCGCACGCCGAGCGGCCCCGATTCATCGGTTGGCACCTTCGACGACGTTCTGGTCTGGGTTCCCGCGGGCGTGCTCTACTCGAAGCTGATTTCCGCGGGCGTGCTGCCGTGACGGGCCGCGGCGGCCTCGCGGCGCTGTACGACCGGCTGCGCAGCGCCGGGGTAGAAGCGGGCGACCCCGACGAGCTGCAGCTCAAGAAGCAGGTTCTCCTGTTCGCCTGCGGACTGATGATCGCGGGCTCGGCGATCTGGCTCTCTATCTACTGGCTGCTCGGCATGAATCTGCCCGCCACGCTGCCGGTCGCGTTCCAGCTGCTTTCGCTGGCGACGCTACTGATATATCTCTGGACGCTCAATTTCGAGTTCTTCCGCGCGACGCAGCTCGGACTATGGCTGTTCGTCCCGTTCGTCGCGCAGTGGGCGATCGGCGATTTCATCTCCGCCAGCGGAATCATCCTCTGGGGCCTGCTCGCGCCAGTGGGCGCGGCGCTGCTGTACTCGGCGCGCGAGTCGCTGCCGTGGATGGTCGCCTATGTCGTGCTCACGGTCGCCTCGGGCTACGTCGACCACCAGCTGGTCGGCATGCCGCACAAGCACGCCGGGGTGCCGCTGCAGACGAGCATGGTGTTCTTCGCGCTGAACTTCGCGGCCGTTGCGATGATGGTGTACTGGTTGCTGAGCTTCGCGTTCGCCGAGCGGGCGCGTTCGCGCGCGCGGCTCGAGGTGGCGCACGCCAAGCTGCAGGAGGAGCAGGACCGTTCCGAGCGATTGCTGCTCAACATTCTTCCGGCGCCGATCGCCGAGCGCCTGAAACACTCCACCGCCGAGATCGCGGACGGATTCTCCGAAGTGACGGTGATGTTCGCCGACATCGTCAGTTTCACGCAGATCGCCGAGCACATGACGCCGGCCGAGGTGTTCGCGCTGTTGAACCGGATGTTCTCCGAGTTCGACATGATTGCCGAGCGGCACGGATTGGAGAAGATCAAGACCATCGGCGACGCATACATGGTGGCGGGCGGGTTGAACGGTAGCGAAGCGGACTTTATCGGCGCAATCGCCGAGCTTGCGCTCGACATGCAGGACGTGGTCGCGGACGGGTACGTGGTCGAGGGCAAGCCGCTGCAGCTTCGCATCGGCATCGGCACGGGACCCGTGGTCGCCGGCGTTATCGGCAGGAAGAAGTTCATCTACGACCTGTGGGGCGACACGGTGAACATCGCCAGCCGCATCACCACTGAAGGCGTGCCCGAAGCGATCCACGTCGATGAATCGACATTTCTGCGGCTGCGCGACCGCTACGAATTCAATCCGCCGCAGACGATCTACCTCAAGGGCAAGGGCGACACCAGGGTCTACCGTCTGGGCGGCCGGCGCGCGACCGCCTGACTTCAACTTCAATTAGGGCCAGCGACGGCTGACATGATGAAGCACACTTGGCCATCGCAATTTTCCTTCAGCTCGAGCAGGTAGCCGCTCGCCTCCGCCTGGCGCGCCGCCTGGTAGAGCCCGATCCCCAGCCCGGAGCCGGAGCGCACCGGCGAACGCAGCAGCGTCGTCGCAATATCCGGCCGCACCGCGATTCCCGTGTCGCAAACGCGCAGCTCGACGCCATCACGGCACGCGAGCGTCACGCGGACCTGCACCGCGGGGTCCGCTTCGCGCTTAACGAGCGCGTTCTGCAGCAGGTTGTCGGCCACGCTGTCGAACAGCATGCGCGGGACCCGCACCCCGGGCCGCAAGCCCTTCGCGTCGAATTCGACGCGTTTGTCTCGGTACTGCAGCGCGAGCGACTCCCACCATTCGTCCACCGGCGTAAGGGGCTCCGTTTTCGGATTTGGCTGCTGCAGCCTGTCGAGCGTGTCGCCGAGGCGCTGCGCGATGACCGGCAGCTGCCTGCGGATCAGCGCCTGCAGCTGCGCCGAGTTGCCCTCGGGCTCGCGCGCGGCGACTGCGCACAGCGCGTTGAGCGACTGCAGCAGATTCTTGACGTCGTGCGTCATGCGCGCACCGGTCTCGTGCACCGCCTCGAGGTAGCTTTGCAGCTTCAGTTTCTGCTCGCGCAGCTTGGCGATATAGAACTCCCCGAGCAGCTGCCCGAGCAGCCTCAAATGCCAGTGCAGCGCCGGACTGGTGCGGTAGCGCGAATACAGGGTAAGCACGAGCTCGCTGTTTTCGAACTCGACACGGTGCTCGGTTTTCGTGCCCGCCGCGCCCTGGCCGTGCGCTCCGCGCCATTCGACGCCCGAAATCCACTGCAGCCGCATCAGCGCAGCGACCGAGTCGGCTAGAAAGCGCTCCGGTCTGGCCTCGACGTGCGACAGCTCGGCGAGAAAGTAGAGCCACTTCTCCACCGGCAGGCCGATCGAGAACAGGTAGCGGGAAAAGAACACGTTGAGACCGGCGTAACCGGTGCGCGGGTCCCAGGCGAGGCCGATCACGAGCACCGTGGCGGCGATCGCGAACACGGTGTAGGTCAGTGCCTGGAGATACGGCGTGCGGCCGAGCGTCATGAAAGTGAAGCTGCCAAGAATGACGATTCCAAGCACCAGCATCACGAACACGCTGTAGAAGAAATCAACGACCTGCGGCGCGTCCAGCGCTTCCGGCTCGGTCGGCAGCAGCAGCGCGACGAGAAGGATCAGCGGCAAGCCATACTGCGCGGCGAGCCGCAGTTCCGGCGAGATCTCCTGCCGCGGGGCGATCTGGGGCAGGATCACGACCGCGAGCAAGGCCAGCAGGTAGAACAGCACCAACAGGTGGAAGCGGCGCTGCCAGCGGGCATCCTGTTGGTAGATTTTGCCGCCAACCAGCCCCGCGAGAACAACCACCCAGAACGCCAGCAGCCACCAGTCGAGCCGCAGCATGACGCCTGCCGCGGCAATGACGATCAGCACGAACTGGCTGGTCGAGACCTGGTACTGGCCGCGCAGGAAAGGTTGCCAGAGCAGGAACAGGCCGAGGTGGGCAAGCAGCAGGCCGCGCGCCCAGACGTCGGCAACGCCGCGCACCGCCGCTACGTGAAGCAGGCCGAGCATGGCCACGATCACGAAGCCCCAATGGCGCTGGCTGAACCTCGAAACGGGGCTTGTCAGGCGCGCAAGCGACAGCACGGTCATGGTTTTATGGCGCAAATCCCAAGGGCTACCGACCCCATTGTAGCCATCGTGGCCACCGCCCCTCGCGCGCCCGGTCCCGGCCGGGGCGCGCCGGCACACTCGGTGAAATATGTCACATCCCCAACGGAACTGTCGGGATCCCGACGTTTTTGCTTGCAGTCGTTCACAAAACTTGTTATCTATCAATACTTTACTTGTTGGCACGTCGATTGCTTATGTTCCACCACTCAGTCTAAGCATTGAGAGGCAACACCATGAAAAACATGCAAAAAGGCTTCACGCTGGTCGAGATCGCGATCGTCCTGGTGATTATCGGCCTGCTCCTTGGCGGCATCCTCAAGGGCCAGGAAATGATCACCCAGGCGAAGATCAAGAACGCGGTGTCCGACTTTTCGGGCATCTCTGCCGCCTACTACGGCTACCAGGATCGCTACCGCGCCCTTCCCGGGGACGACCCGAACGCCGGCACGCGCTGGAGCGGTGCGATCTCCGGCGGCGGCAACGGTGTGGTCGCGGGGGCCTACAACGCCGATTGCACCGGGACACTGACTGCAACGATGGAGTCCTGCCTGTGGTGGGACGACCTGCGGCGAGCGGGATTCGTCGCGGGCGCCGGCGGACGCCAGCCGTTCAACGCTTTCAGCGGGATCGTCGGCGTGCAAACCGGCGACGCAGCCGGCAGCACCGCGCTCGGCGGCTTCGGAGCGCTGATCATCTGCTCGGCCAACATCCCGGACAAGGTCGCGATCGCAATCGACACCCAGATGGACGACGGCAAGATCGCCACCGGAACCGTGCGCGGCCAGCTTCAAAGCGCGCCCAATCCGACGATCAACACTGCCGCGGACAGCGCCGAGTACGCCGAAACCGGAACCAACACTTACACGCTCTGCCGCTCGCTGTAAGGCACCGGGCGAGCCCTCGGGCGAAGACAAGGCCGGCATCGCCGGCCTTTTTTTCGCCCCTGCTCAGCCCTGCAGCAGCCTGGTCTCGGCGAGCGCCAGGCTCTCGGGCACGCCGAGCAGGATGACGACGTCGCCCGCTTCGAGCCCGCCGACGTCCGCCGGCTCGAGGTTGCGCGCGGCCCCCGGCCGGCGCACCGCCTTGACCTGGACGCCGAGGTCCGCGAGGCCCAGCGCCTCGAGCGCGCGGCCAACCGCGTGCGCGCCCGCACCGAGCGTCACCGCATGCAGCCGCGGCTGCGCCTCCTCGCCGACGTCGGGCTCGTCGCCGGCACCGTGGAACAGTCCGCGCAGCAGGCCGTAGTGCTGGTCGCGCACCCGGCGCATGCGGCGCATCACGCGAGCGAGCGGCACCCCGATCCAGACCAGGGTGTGCGAAGCGAGCATCAGCCCGGACTCGAACGCCTCGGGCACCACCTCGGATGCGCCCGCCGCAGTCAGCTTCTCGATGTCGCGCTCCTCGCGCGCGCGCACGATCACCGGCACGGTCGGGTTGAGGGCGTGGATGTTCGCCAGCACGCGCACCGCGGCGGCCGCGCCGGCAAAAGTGATCACCACCGCGGCGGCGCGCGAGATCCCCGCCGCGACCAGCGATTCGCGGCGTGCGCAGTCGGCGAACACGACGGTGTCGCCCGCGAGCGCCGCCTCGCGCACGCGCTCGGGATCAAGGTCGAGCGCCATGTAGCGCACGTTCTCGGCCTCCAGCATGCGCGCGAGCCGCTGCCCGTTGCGGCCGTAGCCCAGGATGATGACGTGCTGCTCGGTCTCGATCGACTGCACCGCGATGCGGTGCAGCTCGAGCGAGCGCAGCATCCATTCCGAACTCGCCAGCCGCATCACGATACGGTCGCTGGCTCCGATCACGAACGGCGTCGCGAGCATCGACAATATCATCGCCGCCAGCAGCGCCTGCAGTATCGGATCCGCGACGACGCCCTCGCCGCGTGCGAGCGTGAGCAGCACGAAGCCGAACTCACCGCCCTGCGCCAGCGAGAGCCCGACGCGCAGCGCGGTTCCAGGGGCGCTGCCGAACACGCGCGACAGCAGCGCGATCAAGCCGAGCTTGGCGCCCATCAGCAGCGCGAGAAGCAGCAGCACGAGCCCCAGATGGCCCAGCACCAGGCGCGTGTCGAGCATCATGCCCACGGTGACGAAGAACAGGCCGAGCAGCACGTCGCGGAACGGCTTGATGTCCTCCTCGACCTGGTAGCGGTACTCCGTTTCCGAGATCAGCATCCCGGCCAGGAACGCACCGAGCGCGAGCGACAGGCCGGCCAAGCCGCTCAGGAAAGCGAGCGCGAGCGTGATCAGCAGCACGTTGAGCACGAACAGCTCCGTCGAGCGCCGCCGCGCGACAACGCCGAACCAGGCCCGCATCGCCTTGGGGCCGACCACCAGCAGCACGCCGAGCGCCAGCACCGCCTTGGCAAGGGCGAGCGCAATGGCGACGCCGGTCTCGCCCGCGGGCCGGCCCAGCGCCGGGATCAGGATCAGCAGCGGCACCACCGCGAGATCCTGGAACAGCAGCACGCCGATGATCTCGCGCCCGTGCAGTGATTCGAGCTCCATGCGCTCGGCAAGCAGCTTGGAGACGATCGCGGTGGAGGACATCGCCGCGGCGCCGCCCAGCACCAGCCCGGCCTGCCACGACCCGCCCAGCGCGACCGAAGCCAGCACGCACAACGCGACCGAGGTCAGGACCTGCACCAGGCCGAGTCCGAACACCACGCGCCGCATCACCAGCAGCCTGGGCAGGCTGAACTCGAGCCCGATCGAGAACATGAGGAACACGACGCCGAACTCGGCCAGCCGGCGCGTGTCCTCGCTGTCCTCGATCAAGCCGAGCGCGTGCGGCCCGAGGACCAGGCCGGTGACCAGATAGCCGACGATCGGCGGCAACGACAGGCTGCGGCACGCGACCACGGCCAGCACGCTGCTCGCAAGCAGCACCAGAACCGGTTGCAGGGCGATACCCGTTGCGTCCATCGGGAAAAGGGGTCGGTTGGGCTATACTTCCTCGCTATGATAAGCGCTTCGTCAACGGCGCTGGAGCTTGCGCGCCGCGTGCTGGCGATAGAGGCGGATGCGGTTCGCGCGCTGATCGACCGCCTCGACGAGCGCTTCCTCGATGCCGTGTCGCTGATTCTCGGCCGCGGCGGTCGCGTCGTGGTGAGCGGCATCGGCAAATCCGGGCACATCGCGCGCAAGGTCGCCTCTACGCTCGCGAGCACCGGGACGCCGGCGTATTTCGTTCATCCGGCCGAAGCGAGCCACGGCGATCTCGGCATGATCCAGGCGGACGACATTTTCATCGGCATATCGCACTCGGGCGAGAGCGAAGAGCTGCTCAGGATCATTCCGCTGGTCAAGCGCCAGGGCGCCAAGCTGATCGCGATCACCGGCAATCACGACTCGACACTTGCCCGCGAGGCCGACATACATCTCGACGCGGGCGTGGCACAGGAAGCCTGCCCGCTCAACCTCGCGCCCACAGCCAGCACGACAGCCGCGCTGGCGCTCGGCGACGCGCTCGCGGTGGCGTTGCTCGACGCGCGCGGCTTCTCGGCCGACGACTTCGCGCGCTCGCACCCCGGCGGCACGCTCGGCAGGCGACTGCTGACCCACGTTGCGGACGTCATGCGACGCGGGACCGACCTGCCGTCGGTCCCGGAATCGGCGACCCTGCGCGAGGCGGTGCACGAGATGTCGCGCGGCAGGCTGGGAATGACGGCGGTGGTCGACGCGGCGGGACGCATCGCGGGCATATTCACCGACGGCGATCTGCGGCGCGTGCTCGACAAGGTCGCGGATTTTTCGAGCGCGGGCATCGCCGAGCTGATGACGCCGGGTCCGCGCACGATCCGGCCGGAGGCGCTGGCGGTCGAGGCGGTGCAGCTGATGGAGCGTCACAACATCAATCAACTTGTCGTCGTCGACGACGACGACAAGCTCGTGGGCGCGCTCAACATGCACGATCTGTTCCGCGCCAAAGTCATCTGAGCCGATGAGCGAAGTCTCCAGCGCCGCGCTCGAGCGTGCGCGGCGCGTGCGCCTGATGATCTTCGACGTGGACGGCGTGCTCACCGACGGACGGCTGTGGTACGGCCCCGCAGGCGAGGCGTTGAAGGCGTTCCACACGCTCGACGGGCACGGGCTCAAGATGCTGGCGGCGAGCGGCGTGGTGCCCGCCATCCTCAGCGGTCGCCGCTCGCAGGCCGTCACGCAGCGCGCCGCGGAGCTCGGCATCGAGCACGTTCTGCAGGGGATCGACGACAAGCGTTCGGCCTATGTCGCGCTGCTGGCGCAGCTCGGGCTGCAGGCCGAGGCCAGCGGCTACGTCGGCGACGACGTGGTCGATCTGCCGGTGCTGGTGCGCTGCGGCTTCGCCTGCGCCCCGCGCGAGGCGCCGCAGGCCGTGCGGCAGCGCGTGCATTACGTGTGCCAGTCGCCGGCGGGCGCGGGCGCGGTGCGCGAGATATGCGAGCTCCTGATGCGCGCCCAGGGCTCACTTGACGCGGCGCTAGCCCGATACCTGGCGTGAGACTTTCGGCGACCGGCCTGTTCCCTCTCGCGCTGATGCTCGCGCTGGCGATGGTGACTTTCTGGCTCAAGCAGGCGGTACAGGAGCCGGCGCCGCAATCGACGCTGCGACGCCACGACCCCGACTACATCGTCGAGAACTTCAACATCACGAGCTACGGCCCCCGGGGAACCGCCGAATCCACGTTGCAGGCGGCGAAAATGATACATTACCCGGACGACGACTCGACCGACCTGGTGGCGCCACGCATGGTGCAGACCAAGCCGGGCGAGCCGCGCATGACCGTCACCGCGGACCGTGGCACGCTTTCGCAGGGCGCCGACGAGCTGTTTCTCTACGGCAATGTCCTGCTGGTGCGCGCCGGGGACGCGGAACGCCCGGAAATGCGCATGCGGACCAGCTTCCTGCATATCGTGAGCGCCAAGTCGCTGGCGCTGACCGACCGCCAGGTGACGATCAGCGACAGCGAGCAGTCGATCACCGGGAGGGGAATGGAATACAACAACGAGCTGGGACGGTTGATTCTGCACGAGCGCGTGCGCGGCCGATTCGAGCCGGAAAAGAACAAGCCATGAGATCGCGCAAACACTTGACTGCCCTCGCCGCCGCTCTCGCCCTAGCGGCGTTGCAGGCGGCCGGCGACGCCCGCGCGGAAAAAGCCGACAAGGACAAGCCGACCGAGATCGAATCGAACCGCATGATGTCCGACGAGGCGCGCCGGATGAGCATCTTCGAGGGCGCCGTCGTGCTGACCAAGGGAACGCTGGTGGTGCGCGCGGACCGTCTCGTGGTGCGCCAGGATGCGGACGGGTTCCAGCACGTCACGGCGACAGGGAATCCGGTTCGGTTTCGGCAGAAAGCGGACTCAAAGGACGGCAAGGAAGGCGCCTGGATCGAGGGCGAGGCGATGCGCATGGAAATCGACGAGCGCGAAGACAAGGTGCAGCTGTTCGACAACGCGCGCGTGTCGCGCGACAAGGACGTAGTGCGCGGCAACTACATCTTCCTCGACCAGCGCTCGGGCTTCTATTCGGTCACGGGCGGCACCGATGCGCCGCAGGGCCGGGTACGCGCGGTGCTGCAACCGAAGAAAGCGCCATCCTCCCCCGCCCCGGCCACGCCACCGGCGCCCGCCGCAAAATGAGCGTATTGCGCTCCGGGAGCCTGCGCAAGCGCTACAAGTCGCGCACGGTAGTGCAGGACGTCTCGCTCGAGGTGTCGAGCGGCGAGGTCGTCGGCCTGCTGGGACCGAACGGCGCGGGCAAGACGACCTGCTTCTACATGATCGTCGGACTGGTACCGGCCGACGCCGGAACGATTCAGCTGGACGGACGGGATCTCACCCACCTCCCCATCCACCGCCGGGCCCGTCTGGGCATCTCCTATCTGCCGCAGGAGAACTCGGTATTCCGCAGGCTCACGGTGGAGGAGAACGTCCGCGCCATACTCGAGCTGCAGGGACTCGCGCAGGAGGAAATCGAGCCGCGGCTCACCGAGCTGCTGAAGGATCTGAGCATCGCTCACCTGCGCAAGCTGCCCGCGCTGTCGCTTTCGGGGGGCGAGCGCCGCCGGCTGGAGATCGCGCGCGCGCTGGGCACTCGGCCGTCGTTCATCCTGCTGGACGAGCCGTTCGCCGGCGTCGACCCGATCGCAGTGCTCGACATCCAGCGCATCATCCGCTTCCTCAAGGAGCGCGGCATCGGGGTGCTGATCACCGACCACAACGTGCGCGAGACGCTGGGGATCTGCGACCGCGCCTACATCATCAATGAAGGTGCCGTCCTGGCGTCGGGTCAGCCCGAGGAAATTGTCTATAATGACAGCGTGCGCCGCGTTTACCTCGGCGAGAACTTCCGCATGTAGCGCGCTCCGCGCTTCAACCCCCAATGAAGCCGACTCTGCAGTTCCGGCTGTCGCAGCACCTGACGCTCACGCCTCAGCTGCAACAGTCCATCAAGTTGCTGCAACTCTCGACGGTCGAGCTGAACCAGGAAATCGAACGCCTGCTGATGGAGAACCCGATCCTCGAACGCGAGGACGGGGAGACCGAGGCCGCCGCTGCGACGCCCGCTGCACAGGCCGGCGAGGCAACGCCGCAGGAATCTGCTAGCGAGACGCCGCAGGCCGAGCCGCGCGAAGACTGGGACGCGGATCAGGCGAGCGTGTGGCGCGGCGCCGACGATGAGGAAGGCGATCGGACCTTCGTCGCACCCGAGCAGCTCACGCTGCGCGATCATCTCTACACGCAGCTTTCGCTCACCAACCTCGACCGGCGCGATCGGGCGCTGATCGGCATGCTGATCGACGCCCTCGACGACGACGGCTACCTCACGCAGAGCCTGGAAGACGTGGCGGCAATGCTCCCGGAAGAGGTCGAAGCGGACATCGAAGACCTGGCGATCGCCCTCCGGCACCTGCAGAACTTCGAGCCCACGGGCGTCGGCGCGCGCTCGCCCTCCGAATGCCTCGCGCTGCAGATTCGCGCCGGCGGCACGGATGACCCGGTGCGCCGGCTCGCGCTCGCGATCTGCGAGCACCACCTCGAGCTGCTCGCCAGCCGGGACTACGCGCGCCTCAAGGTCGCTACGGGAGCAAGCGAAGACGACCTGCGGGCGGCACAGCGGCTGATCCTGAGCCTCAATCCGCGCCCGGGCGCGGCATTCGCCTCGGTGGAGACGCGCTACGTGGTGCCCGACGTGATCGTGCGCAAGGTGCGCAACGTCTGGCGAGCCAGCCTGAACCCCGACGCGCTGCCAAAGCTGCGCATCAACCGCCTTTACGCGCAGCTCGCCGGCAGCCGCAGCGGCGGCAAAGCGCTCGCCTCCCAGCTGCAGGAAGCGCGCTGGCTGATCAAGAACGTGCAGCAGCGATTCGAGACGATCCTGCGCGTGTCGCAGGCGATCGTCGACCGGCAACGGCATTTCTTCGAGCACGGCGAGGTCGCGATGCGGCCGCTGGTGCTGCGCGAGATCGCGGACACGCTCGGTCTGCATGAAAGCACGATCTCGCGCGTGACCACGCAAAAATACATGGCGACGCCGCGCGGGACTTACGAGCTGAAGTACTTCTTCGGCAGCCATGTAGCGACCGAAACCGGCGGCGCCGCCTCGTCCACCGCGATTCGGGCGCTGATCAAGCAGCTGGTGGCGGCCGAGGACGCACGATCGCCTCTTTCAGACGCCAGAATCTCGCAAATTCTGGGGCAACAGGGTATCGTAGTGGCAAGGCGCACGATCGCGAAATACCGCGAATCGCTCCAAATCCCCCCCGTCAACCAGAGAAAATGCCTGTAGGAGAAGCGAGAATGAATCTCAGCGTGAGCGGCCACCATCTCGAAGTGACGCCAGCGATTCGCGGCTACGTTCAGACCAAATTGGAGCGCATAAAGCGCCATTTCGACCACGTGATCGACGCCCACGTCATTCTTTCGGTCGGCAAGCTCAGGCAAAAAGCCGAAATTACGCTCCATGTGCGGGGCAAAGACCTGCACTGCGAGTGCGAAGAGGACGACCTCTACGCCGCGATCGACCTGCTGACCGACAAACTCGACCGCCAGGTCATGAAGCACAAGGGCAAGGCCTTCGACAAGCCGCACGACGCCCTGAAACGGCAGGAACTGAGCTCCTAGGGCCCGAGCGATGGCCGCACCCCGTAACCCGCGGCATTGGGCTATAATTCGCGCCCACCGCAGTCCCCCGCCTCCCAGGGCATGAGCCTAGTCGCGAAACTTCTACCACCTGCCAACGTGGTGCTCGACCTTTCGGTATCGAGCAAGAAGCGCCTGTTCGAGCAGATCGGCCTGCTGTTCGAGAACAACCACGGCATCGCCAGGAACCTCGTGTTCGACAGCCTGTTCGCGCGCGAGCGGCTCGGCTCGACGGCGCTCGGGCAAGGGGTGGCGATTCCGCACGGACGCATCAAGGGGCTCAAGGACGCGCTCGGCGCGTTCCTGCGGCTCGAGCAGCCGGTGGCGTTCGACGCCCCCGACGGCAAGCCGGTGACCCTGCTGTTCGTCCTGCTGGTGCCCGAGCAGGCGACCGAAAAGCACCTGCAGATCCTGTCCGAGCTGGCGCAGATGTTCAGCGACAGGAGCTTGCGCGAATCCATGGCGGGCGCACCGGACGCGAGTGCGCTGCACCAGCTCATCGCCGCCTGGCAGCCGGATGTTTCAGGTCAACGTCGCGCAGCTGCATGAGGACAACCGCGAGGCGCTCTCGCTGGCATGGCTCGCGGGGCGCGACGCCAGCGTCGCGGTGCAGCGCGACGCGGCCGCGTCGGCCGCGCTGATAGGCCACCTCAACCTTACCCATCCGAACAGCATCCAGGTCCTCGGCGCCTACGAGGCGGCGATGCTCGCCGGCGGCGATCCCACAGCGCGCGCAGAGTTTGCGGCGCGACTTTTCGTCGCCTCGCCGACCGCGGTAATCCTGGCCGACGGCGTGGGCCCCACGCAGGAGCTGCTCGAGGGCGCGGAGCACACGCACACGCCGCTGTTCACCACGCGCGCGCCCGCGGCAAGGGTGATCGAGAGGCTCTCGCGCTACCTGGCCAAGGCGCTCGCGGAGACCACTGAGCGCCATGGCGTGCTGATGGACGTTCTCGGCCTCGGCGTGCTGATCACCGGGGATTCCGGCGTCGGCAAGAGCGAGCTCGGCCTCGAGCTCATCAGCCGGGGCCACGGTCTGGTCGCCGACGACGTGGTCGAGATCTCGCGCATCGCGATCAACACCCTGGAAGGGCGCTGCCCGCCGCTGCTGCGGGACTTCCTCGAAGTGCGCGGCCTGGGTCTGCTCGACGTGCGCACGATTTTCGGCGAGACCGCGGTGCGCCCCAAGATGAAGCTCAAGCTGATCGCGCACCTCGACAAGCCCGCGCCGGGCCAGCGCGAAGCCTCCGAGCGCCTGCCGCTGGCCGAGCTCTCGGAAGAAATCCTTGGCGTCACCGTGCGCAAGGTGGTGATCCCCGTGGCTGCGGGTCGTAACCTCGCGGTACTGCTTGAGGCCGCCGTGCGCAACTACATCCTGCAACTCAGGGGCATCGACTCGATGACGCAGTTCGTGGCTCGTCAGAAAAGGGAAATCGAGCGCGGGAACTGAGCGCCGCCCGATCCATGCAGCTCATCCTGGTCAGCGGACTCTCGGGTTCGGGCAAGAGCATCGCCCTCAACGTGCTCGAGGACGGCGGCTATTACTGCGTCGACAATCTACCCGCGACACTGCTGGTGCAGGTTGCGGACTTCCTGCAGGACGCCGGCCACGAGCGCGTCGCCATCAGCGTCGATGCACGCAGCGCGGCGCTCCCGGCGCTGCCGGAGAACGTGTCGCAGCTCAAGGCGCGGGACATCGACTGCCGCGTGCTGTTCCTCGAGGCGGGCGTGCAGACGCTGCTGCGCCGATTCTCCGAAACCCGCCGCCGGCACCCGCTTACGGTGGCCGGCCTGACGCTCGCCGAGGCGATCGAGCGCGAGCGCACGCTGCTCGCGGGCGTGGCCGACCTCGGCCACCGTATCGACACCAGCGAGTTGCTGCCGCGCGCGCTGCAGGGCTGGATCAAGGAGCTCGTCGGCCTGGGCGGAGGAGCGCTAACGCTGCTGTTCGAATCGTTCGCGTTCCGTGACGGCATTCCGCTCGACGCGGACTGGGTGATCGACGCACGCATGCTGCCGAACCCGCACTATGAGGCGGCGCTGCGGCCGCTTACCGGCCGCGACGCGCCGGTGGCGAGCTACCTCGGCGGCCAGGAAGCGGTACAACGCCTGATCGTCGACGTGCAGGCGTTCCTCGCGCGCTGGCTGCCGGAAATCGAGCGCGAGCAGCGCAACTACGTCACCGTGGCGATCGGCTGTACGGGCGGGCGGCACCGATCGGTGTACCTCGTCGAGCGCCTGGCGGCGGCGTTCCGCGGCGACTGGCGGGTGCTGGTCCGGCACCGTGGCCTCGCGCGCACCGATCCGGAGGGTCCGCCCTGAGCGCAGCCGGCCGGCGAGAAATCCCCCTCTTCCCGTTGCGCGCGGTCCTGTTTCCGGGCGGCCTGTTGCCTCTGCGCGTGTTCGAGCAGCGCTACATGGAGATGGCGACGGACTGTCTGCGCGACGACCATCCGTTCGGCGTCTGCCTGATCCGCAGCGGCACCGAGGTCGGTCCCGCCGCAATGCCGGAAGAGATCGGCTGCCTGGCGCGCATCTCGCAGTGGGACATGCAGCAGCTGGGCGTGCTGCACATCGTTGCCCGCGGCGAGGAGCGCTTTCGCATCCTGCGCCGCGAGGCGCTCGCAAGCGGACTGACGCGCGCCGAAGTCGGGCTGCTGCCTGCGGACGACGACTGCGCGCTGCCCGACGAGTTCCTCGCTTGCGCACGGCTGCTGCGCCTGGTGATAGAGGAGCACGGCGCGCAGCAGATCGAGGCGCCGTTCCGCTTCGATTCGAGCTCGTGGGTCGGCTCGCGCCTGGCCGAGATCCTTCCCGTACCGCTGGCCGCAAAGCAAAAGCTGATGGAGCTCTCGGACGCCCGCGAGCGGCTCGAGATCCTGTACAAGTATCTCGTCCAGCACGGCCTGGCGACGCGCGCCTAAGCGCCTGCGGCGAGCCGCACGAGCAGTCTCTTCACCGGCGCCGGCACGGCGGCGCCCGGCGCATCGGCGAGGTCGAGCCACAGACGCCCCGGTGCTTCGACGGCCGCGGCAGGGGCTTTGCGCAGCGCGATCACGACCGGGGTCGCACGCAGCCGAAAATGCGTGAACTGGTGCTCGAGGGCGTCGAGCCGCCGCGCCGGCCGCGCCTCGCAGCCGAACTCGCGGCGGCAGAATGCGGCGAAGCCGCGCGCGCCGGTCTCGGGAAAGGCCCAAAGGCCGCCCCACAGACCCGGCGCCGGACGTCGCTCGAGCAGCACCCGGCCGGCGTGGGTCAGCACCAGCCAGTTGACGGTCCGCTCGGGGTAGGGCTTGCGCGGGCGCGGCGCGGGCAGTTCGGCGGTGCGGCCCTGGCGCCGGGCGACGCAGCGCGGCGCAAGCGGGCAGGCGGCGCAGCGCGGCGTGCCGCGCACGCACACCATCGCGCCGAGGTCCATCAGTGCCTGCGTATAGCGCCCGATCTGGCGCTGCGGCAGCTGCCGCGCGGCGAGCCGCCACAGGCGCGCCTCGACCGCGCGCTCGCCCGCGAAGCCCTCGATGCCGAAGCAGCGCGCCAGGACCCGCTTCACGTTTCCATCGAGAATCGCCTCGGGCCGTCGGAACGCGAACGCGGCGATCGCCGCAGCGCTCGAGCGCCCCAGCCCGGGAAGCCGGGCCAGGCCCTGCGCGGTGTCGGGAAAGCGCCCGCCCAACTCCCCGGCCACGATTCGCGCCGCGCGATGCAGGTTCCTCGCGCGCGCGTAGTAGCCCAACCCGCTCCACAATCGCAGCACATCGTCCTCGGTAGCGGCGGCGAGCGCGCGCACGTCGAGGAAACGGGCGAGGAAGCGCTCGTAGTACGGAATCACCGTTTCGACCTGGGTCTGCTGCAGCATCACCTCCGACAACCAGACGCGGTACGGGTCGCGCGTCGCCTGCCAAGGCAGCCCGCGGCGGCCGTTCCTGCGTTGCCAGGCGATGAGGGTTTGCGCGAAATCCGGCACGGCGCGCAGTTTGACGCGACCAAGCGAAGGCGGCAACATCGTCCGCCCCTCCCCGAGCAGGCCCAAACTGTCCATGCGCACACCCGTCGAAGAGATCCGCAAATTCCACGCCGATCTGCGCGAGATTCGCCACGATCTGCACGCCCACCCCGAGCTGGGGTTCGAGGAGAATCGCACCGCCGAAATCGTCGCCGGCAGGCTCGCGGCGTGGGGCATAGAAGTGCATCGGGGGCTCGCCAAGACCGGCGTGGTCGGAGTGCTGCGCGGCCGCAAGAGCTCCAGCGGCCGCGCCGTCGGCCTGCGCGCGGACATGGACTGCCTGCCGATACGCGAGATGAGCGAGCTGCCGTACCGTTCGCGCCACGACGGCCGGATGCACGCCTGCGGCCACGACGGCCACACCACCATGCTGCTCGGCACCGCCCGCTATCTCGCCGCGACGCGATCCTTCGACGGCACCGCGTTTCTGATCTTCCAGCCGGCGGAGGAAGGCGGCGGCGGCGGGCGGAAGATGGTCGAGGAGGGGCTGTTCGAGCGCTTCCCCGCCGACCAGATCTACGCTCTGCACAACTGGCCGCCCCTGGCGCCGGGCAAGATCGCCGTGCGCGCGGGGCCGATGATGGCGGCAACCGACGAGATCCAGATCACGGTGCGCGGCAAGGGCGGGCATGCGGCGATGCCGCAGCTGGGCGTCGATCCGGTGCTGATGAGCGCGCATATCATCACCGCGCTGCAGTCGGTCGCCAGCCGCAATATCGATCCGGTGGATTCGCTCGTAATCAGCGTCTGCTCGATGCAGACCAGCCAGGTCGGCGCGTTCAACATCCTGCCCGATTCGGTCACGCTGATCGGCACGGTGCGCAGCTTCCGGCCGCAGACGCGAGAGCTCGCCGAAGCGCGCATCAAGCAGATTGTCGCCGGCATCGCCGGGTCGCTCGGCGGCAGCGCCGAAGTGCAGTATCAGCGCGGCTATCCGGCGACCGTCAATGCCGCGCGCGAAGCCGAGTTCGCCGCGCGCGTGGGCGAGAAGGTGTTCGGCAAGGAGAACGTCGTGCGCGACGCCGACCCGACCATGGGCGGCGAAGACTTCGCCTACATGCTGCAGCAACGGCCCGGCGCCTACATCTGGCTTGGCCAGGGCGGCGGGCCGAGCGGCTGCTTCCTGCACAATCCGGGCTACGATTTCAACGACGACGTCATTCCGCTGGGCGCAGGCTACCTCGCGGCGCTGGTCGAGGAGTCGCTGCCGCTCGCAAAGTAAGCGCGCTTAGCGTCGCAGAAGGCCGCGCAGCTTGTCCTGCAGGCCGCCGCCCTGGCCGGGTTTGACGCCGAGCCGCTCCTCGAGCTTCTCCTTCACGCGCGACTTCGCCAGCTCCGCCGCGACCGACCTGTAATCGATCTCGTACTTGAGCGCGTCGAACGCCCCGACGATGCTGACCGGCACGCTGACGCCGCGCAGCTGAGCGAGCTCCTTTCCGCCCTGTCCCTCGGCGCTGCCGACCACCGCGGCCTTGGCGCGGTAGTCGATGCGCTCGCGGCCGATGTCGATATCGCCCGCGCCGGTGAGGCGAAACAGCGGCGCCTTGACGCTCAGATCGTCGTTGTGCGCCACGCCGTTCCGGATCGCGAAGCTGGCGGACATCTCGCTGAAGTCCGTCTGCTGCGCCCGGTCCGCGCTCAGGGTCTGGGCAGACTTCGAGCTGATCAGCGATTGCGCCTTGCGCAGGGACTCACCGAGGTTGACGCCCTTGATCGCCCCGTTCCGCAGCGCAAGGCGCGCGCTTCCGGCGAGCGATCTTTTCATGGCATTGACGCTCGAGCCGGCAGCAGCGACGTCGAGCGCAACGTCGCCGCGCCCGCTGATCGCGTCGCGTTGCGCAAGGTCCGCGACCAGAGGCCCGATCGAGATGCCGGACAGCTTCTCCTTCAGCGCGACCTTGCGGGCATTGGCGTCGAGTGTCACAGCGCCCGCGAGCGAGCCTTGGTAAAGGCTCGCCGAATGCGGGCCCAGCTCGGCGCGTCCCCCTGCAATACGCACCTCGGTCGCCAGCTGGGAAAGCTTGACGCGATGCACCTGGAGCTGGCCGATGCGCAAGCGGCCGTGCGCGCGCAGCCCTTTCAGCGCCGACAAGTCGACCGGGATATCGACTGCCTGCGCGCCTTTTTTCGCTCCGCCCGCGCCAGCCGCACCGCTCTTCGCCGCGTCCTCGGGCGGGAGGTAGCGATCAACGTTCAGGCGGTCGATCTCGACATCGAAGTTGTAGGACGGAGGCGCGGCGCCCTCGAGGCCGAGCTTGGCGCGTATGTTGGAATCGTCCAGCTTGACGGCGAGATCCCCGTGCACGCTGGGCTTGCCCAGGTCGGCCTGTATCGAGCCGGTGAGCGGGATCGTCAGCGTCTTGTTTGGAATCTCCGGCCCGCTCAGCGTCAACTTGCTCGCGATCCCGTCCAGCGCGACGACCTTGCGCGCCGCGGCAAAGCGGTAGCCGGTGGACAGCTCGATCCTGGCGTCGATCGCGGGCTTGTCGGTCTTGACCGTCGCCGAAAAATCGAGCTTGCCGGGCACGTCGCTCGCGATACGCCCAGTGCGCAGGCTCAAGTCGCTGACCTCGACCTTCTGCCCGCTCTTCAGGTCCCGGTACGTCGCGCTCGCGTTTTCGATCCGCACTCCCGAGACGTCGAACCGCACCGGCGATCCGCGGCCGTTGTCGCGCGCCTGCGCGCGCGCGGCGGGGCGCTCGCCGGCGGCGGCGGCACCGAGCAAATCGCCGAAATTGAACTTGCCGTCGCGCCCCTTCACCAGGTTCACCTTCAGGCCCGACAGCCGAACCTCGTCGACGATCGTCTCGCCGCGCAACAGCGGAAGCAGCTTCACCGCGAGCTGCGCCGACCCAAGCGAGGCGAAAGGCTTGTCGCTGGCGCGCTCCGAAAGACTGGCGCGCCCCATCGACGCGCCGATGCTGGGCCAGAAAGCGAGCCGCAACTCGCCTTCGAGCTTGAGAGTGCGCCCGGTCTGCTCCTTGACCACGCGCTCGATCTCGCCCTTGAGCTGGTTGGGATCGAACAGAACGGCGACCGCGATCGCGACCACGACCAACAGCCCGACCAATGCGCCGAGAGCGTAAAGAAGGTATTTGACGGCTTTCATGATGCCTTGCGTCCTATGTTGGAGACTCCGAACGGCACGTGCCCGGTCGCCACGTGCTTTCTGGCGGACTCGACGTGCAGGCGCTGGTCGTCGAAGAAGAAGTCCGGCTCGTAGGCGCGCAGGAACTCGCCCTTGTCCAGGCCGCCGAGGAACATCGCCTCGTCGATGTCGATGTTCCACTGCATCAGCGTGCGCACCGCGCGCTCGTGCGCGGGCGCGCTGCGCGCGGTGACCAGTGCGGTGCGCAGCCGCATCGGCACGTCGGTGCCGGCGGCCTGCTGCAGGCGGTGCAGCGCCTCGAGCAGCGGCTTGAACGGGCCCGGCGGCAATGGTCTCTCAACGTGCTCGGTCTCGTGGCGGGTGAACGCCGCCAGCCCGTCGGCCTGAAACACGCGCTCGGCCTCGTCGGAAAACAGCACCGCGTCGCCGTCGAAGGCGATCCGCACCTCGCCGGCATGGCGCTCTGCGGCCTGGGCCGAATCGGGGTACACGCGGGCCGCCGGAACCCTGGACTCGAGCGCGCTCATGACGTCGGTCTCGTTGGCCGACAGGAACAGGTTTGCCTTGAGCGCATCGAGGTAGCGGTAAGGCGTACGTCCGCGCGTGAAGACGCCGCGTTCGAGCTGCAATCCGGCAAGGTTCGCCGAGCGGAATACGCGCAGACCGCTCACCGGATCGTTCTTCGACAGGATCACCACCTCGACGCGCTGCGCGCCGGGGGTGTTGAACGCCAGCAGTTTCTTCACCAGGGGGAATGCGACGCCGTCCTTCGCCGGCACGTCCAGGCGCGAGAGCTGGAGCGCCACGTACTCGCGCTCGCCGCGCCGCTCGAACACGAGGTTCTCCTCCTCGAAATCGAACAGCGCCCGCGAGGAGATCGCGACCACCAGCTTACCGTCGAAGGACACCGCCATCGAAGTCCATTTTACCCGCGCGAACCGTTTCGCTGGGACGAATTGCCCGAGTTTTGCCGAACTTCGCTGCGGTCGCGCGGTCGCAGCGATTTGGCTAGAGTAGAGGCGATGGCGATCCGGCAATCCCACCTTCCCGCACTAGCGGCTGCGCTGGCGCTTGCGACCGCGGCGGCGGCGCATGCGGATACCGTCACCCTGCGCAACGGCGACCGCCTTAGCGGCAAGGTGCTGCACAAGTCGGGCGACGTGCTGACGTTCGAGACCTCGTACGCCGGAAAAGTCCAGATCCGCTGGAGTGAAGTCCGCTCGATTTCGACCGACTCGCCGGTACGCGTGATGCTGGAGGGGGAGCGCGACCTCCGCAGCGTCATCCTCGCTCCGGGCAGCGTCGAGCCGGGCCGGATCGCCTACCTCAACCCGCGTCCGGAGGAGTCGGGGCGCGGCGTCACTTACAAGGGCCGGCTGGCGCTCGCCGCCTCGGCGACTCGCGGCAACAGCCCCAGCAGCAGCTTGCACGGGGAGGGCGAATTCAAAGCGCGCGCCAAGGACTACCGTTACGGTCTGGCGGCGCGGGCGGACCAGGCGAAGGACAATGGCCAGACGGTCACCTCGAACTGGCGCGCGAGCGGACACTACGACCACTTCCTCGCTCCGAAACGCTTCGTCTACGGCCGCGGCTCCGCCGAGCGCGACCGCTTCAGGGACATCAGACTGCGGACCACCGCCGGCGGCGGCTACGGCTGGCAGCTCTACGAAACGGACCGCACGCAGCTCGCGATTCGCGGCGGCGCGGATGCGGTGTCGGTCAAGCACAACGACGGCAGCAGCGAAAGTTACCCGGCCATGGGCTGGGGGCTGCAATATTCCCACCGTCTGCGGGAGCGCAGGGTCGAGCTGTTCCACAACCAGGAGGGCTTCTGGAACCTGCGCCACACCGAGCAGGTCACGTTGCATACCAGCACCGGACTGCGCGTTCCTCTCTCGAGCGGGATGACGGCGAACGCGCAACTCGATCTCGATTGGGAACGGGCACCCCCGCCGGGGGTCAAGGCGGTCGATACCACCTGGCTGCTGGGGCTCGGCTACGAATGGTGAAATCGCCCCCGGGGATTGACACAAATTGACCGCAAAACCGCGAACAGTTCCTGGCCCCTGCGCGTCGCTCGCGCTACAAAGCGGGCCATGGAAAAGCACCTGGGCATCCTGGAATGCGAGATCCCGGTCGGCGGCAACGGCCGCCGCATCACCCCGGCCGAGTGCGCCCGGCTGCGCGAGCACGGCGTCGCCTGCAAGGAAACCTACATCGTCGTGCGCACGGCGGTCGACACGCCGCGGCTGGGATATCTCTACGCGCCCTCGTACACAGCCGAGCGCTTCGCAGGCGTCGACGTCCTGATCGGCTAGCCGCCGGGCGAAAGTCGTGGAGCGGGTGAAGGGAATCGAACCCTCGTATGCAGCTTGGGAAGCTGCCGTTCTGCCATTGAACTACACCCGCGTACCCCAATTCTAATCAATTGGCGCATCCCGGAGAAATTCCATGAGCAAGTACGCATTCGGCAAGACCGTTTCCCTCGACCCTGCCACCGCCGTGCAGAAGGTGACTGAAGCGCTTTCCAAGGAAGGGTTCGGGGTACTCACCGAAATAGACGTTTCGGCGACCATGAAGAAGAAGCTCGATCTCGACCTGCCGCCCTACAGGATCCTCGGCGCCTGCAATCCCCATCTTGCCAGCCAGGCGATCGCCGCGGAGCCGGAAATAGGCGCGCTCCTGCCGTGCAACGTCGTGGTGCGCCAGGACGCCGAGGGCAGAACCCGCGTCGAGTTCATGGATCCGTACGCGGTGCTCGGCCTCGTCGAGCGGCCCGAAGTCAGCACCCTTGCGGGCGAGGTGCGCAACAGGCTCGAGCGGGTGATGGCCGCCCTTTGAGCGCCACCGGCCGCCGCGGGCCGTTGTAGAATTTCACCCATGATCCGAGTGACCGTAAACGGTGCGGCGCACCGCTTCGAGCGTCCGCTCGTCGTGGCAGAGCTGATCGCGCGCCTGGAGCTCGCGGGCAAAAAAGTTGCGGTCGAGCGCAACGGCGAGATCGTGCCGAAGAGCGCGCACGCCGCGACGCAGGTGGCCGACGGCGACGCGCTGGAAATCGTAGTCGCGGTAGGCGGAGGCTGAGCATGGCAAAGCAAGACGAGCTGGTCGTCGCGGGTCGGTCGTATTTCTCCCGCCTGCTGGTCGGCACCGGCAAGTACAAGGATTTCGCCGAGACGCGCAGCGCGATCGAGGCCTCGGGCGCGCAGATCGTGACCGTGGCGATCCGCCGCACCAACATCGGCCAGACCAAGGGCGAGCCCTCGCTGCTCGAGTTCCTGCCGACGTCGAAATTTACCTACCTGCCGAACACCGCAGGCTGCTACAACGCTCAGGATGCGATCCGCACTCTGCGCCTGGCGCGCGAGCTGCTCGACGGCCACAAGCTGGTGAAGCTCGAGGTGCTGGGCGATCCGCATTCGCTCTACCCCAACATGCCCGAGACGCTGGCGGCGGCGAAGCAGCTGGTGAGCGAGGGTTTCGAGGTCATGGTCTACTGCTCCGACGACCCGATCCAGGCCAAGATGCTGGAAGACCTCGGCTGCGTCGCGGTGATGCCGCTCGCGTCGCTGATCGGCTCCGGGATGGGGATCCTCAACCCGTGGAACCTGCAGCTGGTGATCGAGCGCGTGGGCGTGCCGGTGCTGGTGGACGCGGGGGTAGGCACCGCATCGGATGCCGCGATCGCAATGGAGCTCGGCTGCCACGGCGTGCTGATGAACAGCGCGATCGCCGCGGCGAAGAATCCCGTCATGATGGCGCAGGCGATGAGGAAGGCGGTCGAAGCGGGCAGGGAGGCGTTCCTCGCCGGCCGCATGCCGAAGAAACTCTACTCCGCGACGCCGTCCTCCCCGACCGCAGGAACGATCACGTCCTCGCAGCCCAAAGCTGCGTGACCCGGCCGATCCGCAGCTACGTCCTGCGCCAGGGCAGGACCTCGGCTGCCCAGCAGCGCGCGCTGGACACGCTCTACGCACGCTACGGACTGCCCTACTCGCTCAATTGCATCAAGGCGCGGGAATTGTTCGGCCGCGACGCGCCGCTGGTTCTGGAAATCGGTTCCGGAATGGGCGAAACCACCGCGGCGATCGCTGCCGCGCAGCCCGACACGGACTTCGTCGCGGTGGAGGTGCACGGCCCCGGAGTGGGCAGCCTGCTGAATCGCATCGAGGCGCAGAAGCTCGGCAATCTGCGCCTCATCCGTCACGACGCGGTCGAAGTGCTCGAGCATATGATTGCCGATGCCTCAATCGCCGGTTTGCATCTGTTCTTTCCCGACCCGTGGCCCAAGAAGCGCCACCACAAGCGCCGCCTGGTGCAGCCCGCCTTCGTCGCCCTCGCCGCACGCAAGCTAGCGCCGGGGGGCTATCTCCACGTCGCCACCGACTGGCAGGAGTACGCCGAGCAGATCCTCGCGCTGCTATCTGCCGAGCCGCTACTGGAAAACGCGGCCGCCGGATTCGCCGAGCGCCCGGCACACCGCCCGCTCACCAAGTTCGAGCACCGCGGCCTGGCGCTCGGGCATCCGGTGCGCGATCTCCTGTTCCGCAGGCGCCGGAACTAGGCGAGGAACAGCTCGACCAGCTCGTTCAGGAAGCGCCGTCCGCGCTCGCTCGGCCGGATGTGCTGCCAGTCGCGCTCGATCAGGCCTTTTTGCTCCGCCAGCGCGAGCGCCGGCTCGATCGATCCGATCGCCAGCCCGGTGCGGGCCTGGAACAGGGCGAGCGGAAAACCCTCGAGCAGGCGCAGCGCGTTGAGCATGAACTCGAACGGCAGCTCGGTCGGCCGCAGCTGCCGCTGCTCGGCGACCGTGCTGCCTTGGGCCTGCATGTAGTCGCGCGGCTGCTTGATGCGGGCGTGACGCGTTACCCGGTCCGGGAAGCTGACCTTGCCGTGGGCGCCGGCGCCGATGCCGAGGTAATCGCCGAACTCCCAGTAGTTGAGATTGTGGCGCGAGCGCCGTCCGGGCCGGGCGAAGGCGGAGGTCTCGTAGTGGCCGAAGCCCGCGGCACCCAGCGTCTCCTCCACCGCCAGCTCCATGTCGGCGCAGGCGTCGTGCTCCGGCAGCAGCGGGCGCTGGCTCCAGAACACCGTATTGGGCTCGACCGTCAACTGGTAGGCCGACAGGTGCGGCGTGCCCAGACGCGCCGCCTGGCCGATGTCGACGCGCGCCTGCGCGAGCGTCTGGCCGGGCAGGCCGTACATGAGGTCGAGATTGACGTTGCCGAACTCGCGCAAGGCAAGCTCGACCGCGCGACGCGCCTCGTCCGCGGAGTGGATGCGACCGAGTGCCGCGAGCATCCGGTCCTCCAGGCTCTGCACGCCGAGCGAAAGTCGATTGACGCCCGCCTGGCGAAAACCGCGAAAGCGTGCCGCCTCGACCGTGCCCGGGTTCGCCTCGAGCGTCACTTCCGCCTCCGGTTCGAGCGGCAGGCGCGCGCGCACCTCCGACAGCAGGCGGTCTATCGCCTCGGGCGAGAACAGGCTCGGCGTGCCGCCGCCGATGAACACCGAGCTCAGGCGGCGGCCCCAGACGGAGGGCAGCAGCTCGTCGAGGTCGGCCGTCAGCGCGTCGACGTATTCGCCTTCGGGCAGCTCTCCACCGCGCTGGTGGGAGTTGAAATCGCAATAAGGGCACTTGCGCACGCACCACGGGATGTGGACGTAGAGCGCGAGAGGCGGCAGCGCCTCGAGACGCACCGTCCAGGGACGCTCAAGCTCGATCTTCATCGCGCAGCCGCGCAATCAGCTTCGCCAGCGCCTGCCCGCGATGGCTGATACGGTTCTTTTCTTGCGCGTCGAGCTCGGCCGAGGTGCAGCAGCGCTCGGCAAGGTAGAACAGCGGGTCGTAGCCGAAACCTCCCGCGCCGCGGGGCGCCGGCGAGATCTCGCCGCGCCAGGCGCCTTCGGCGAAGATCGGCTGCGGATCGTCGGCGCGGCGCACCAGCACCATCACGCAGTAGTAATGCGCGCGCCGATCGCCGACACCGGCAAGCGCGGCGACGAGCTTGGCGTTGTTGCGCGCGTCGCGCTCTTCGCGCGAGCCTTCGCTGCCGGCGTAGTAGGCGGATTGCACTCCTGGCGCGCCGCCGAGCGCGTCGACGCAGAGCCCCGAGTCGTCGGCCAGCGCCGGCAGGCCCGTCGCGAGGCTGGCATGGCGGGCCTTGGCGAGCGCGTTCTCGAGGAACGTGAAGTGCGGCTCGGCGGCCTCGCCGACGCCGAGCACGGCCTGCGAAGTCACCTCGATCGCGAGCGGCGCCAGCAGCGCTCCGATCTCACGTAGCTTGCCGGGGTTGTTCGACGCGAGGACCAGCTTTCTCACAGCGCGAGCGCGCGGCGCTGCTGCCCCACCAGCTCGGCGATGCCGCGCGAAGCGAGCGACAGCAGGGCGTCCATCTCGGCGCGGGAATAGGGCGCGCCTTCAGCCGTTCCCTGCACCTCCACGAACCCTCCCGCGCCGGTCATCACCACGTTCATGTCGGTGTCGCAGGCCGAGTCTTCCGCGTAGTCCAGGTCGAGCACCGGCGCGCCCTGATAGATTCCGACCGACACCGCGGCAACGAAGTCACGGACCGGCAGCGCTTGCAGCATACCGCGCGCCTTCATCCAGGCGAGCGCATCGTGTACCGCGACGAAGGCACCGGTGATGGCCGCCGTGCGGGTGCCGCCGTCCGCCTGCAGCACGTCGCAATCGACCTGAATGGTGCGCTCGCCGAGCGCAGGCAGGTCGACCACGGCGCGCAGCGCCCTGCCGATCAGCCGCTGGATCTCGAGCGTGCGCCCGGATTGCTTGCCGCGCGCCGCCTCGCGCTCCGAGCGCGTGTTGGTTGCGCGCGGCAACATGCCGTATTCGGCGGTAAGCCAGCCGCGCCCCTTGTCGCGCAGGAAAGGCGGCACGCGCTCCTCCACGCTCGCGGTGCACAGCACCCGCGTGTCACCGAATTCAACCAGCACCGAGCCTTCGGCGTGGCGCGTCCAGGCGCGCTGCAGGCGCACCGGGCGCAGTTCCTCTGGCCGCCTTCCGCCCGGGCGGGTCATGGCGTGCTCGAATGCTTTCGCAGCGCCGCCTTGATCTCCGCGATCTCTCGCTCTATTTCTTCGTCGCTCATGCGCATGTAGTCGGGGGCGGTTGCGGTGAAGTCCTGCACGTCCGTGGGGAGCTCGTGAAAGGGAAGGGTGAACGGCTCGTCGGCCGGAGCAATCTCGCCTTCGCCCCACGCCATCGCGAGTGCCGACACATTATCGCACTGCCTCCCTGCCCTCGCCTCAGCCAGCGCACCGAGGTCGGATACTGCCTGCGGCAGATCCTTCGCCCGCAGCCCGTCCAGCAGTTGCCGCTCGGTCAGCGGCCCCCACAGCCCGTCCGAACACATGAGAACCAGGTCGTCCTTCGCCAGTCGCGCGCTGGCGGTCGGCTCGAGCTTCGGCGCGTGTTCGCTGCCCAGGCAACGGGTCAGGATGTTTCGCTCGGGATGCGTCGGCACCGCCTCCTCGCGTATCAGGCCCTTGTCGATGAGTTGCTGCACGCGCGAGTGATCCTTCGTGCGCGCGATGACTCGACCGCGGCGGATCAGGTACAGCCGCGAGTCGCCGATGTGCGACCAGTAGGCGTAGCCATCCTGCACCGCGCAGGCGACCAGCACGGTGCGTGGCGTCTCCTTCAGCTCGAGACGCTGCGCCTCCTGAACGATCGCACCATGCGCTCGCGCGAGTCCACGGAACAGGAACATGTCGGGGTCAGCCAACTTCGGCTTTGCCTCGCCCTGGAACGTACGCGCCAGGCTCTCGAGCGCGACCTGTGCCGCGACCTCGCCGTGCAGATGGCCACCCATGCCGTCGGCGACGACCATCAGCAAAGTGTCGCTCGTCGCCCAGTGGCCGACGCGGTCTTGGTTGTACCGGCGCGCACCGACGCGGCTATCCTGAGCGATCGAAAATCTCATCTTCCCCCACGCCTCATTCCCGACCTTTCCTCAATTTCGCCACGACGCCGATGAACTGGCGCAGGACCGGCCATCCGCGCTGTTTCAGGACGGGCTCCTTGAGTCCGCGCAGCGCCTGCTGCAACTCGAACACGCTCTGCGGTCGCTCCAGATGATCGAGCCGCAGGCACCAGTCGATGATCGTCAGCAGCTCCTCCGAGTATTTTCCCGCCCAGGCCTTGCGCGCCGGGATCAGCCGGTCACGCTCCAGCCTTTGATTCGCGGGCTGCGGCGGCTCCAGCGCCATGCAGGCGTGCAGGCTCGCGCCCACCGAGTAGATGTCGCTCCAGGGCCCCAGGTGTTCGCGCCGCGCATGGTGCTCGGGCGAGGCATAGCCCGGGGTATACATCGGAGGCAGCTTGGTGCCCTCCTCCGTCAGCGTCTGGCGAGCGGCGCCGAAATCGATCAGCAAGGGCGTGCCGTCGTTCCGGATGTAGATGTTTCCCGGCTTGATGTCCAGGTGCAGCATCTTGTTCGTGTGCACCTCCCGCAGCCCGCTCAGAAGCTGCGCGAAGGTGCGTCGCACCCACGATTCCGGCAGAGAGCCGCTGCGCACATGGACGTGCTCCTGCAGCGTGCGCCCGCGCTCGTAGCGCATCACCAGGTACACGGTCTCGTTGGCACGGAAGAAGTTCAGCACGCGGACGACGTTCGGATGAGACAACCGCGCAAGCGCCCGTCCCTCGTCGAAGAAGCAGCGCATGCCGTAGCGGAAGGTGGCGAGGTTCTCTTCCGGAATATCGGGCGCAATCTGGTCGCCGACGCGCAACGCCAGCTGCGCCGGCAGGTACTCCTTGATTGCCAGCGGCACGTCGTTCTCGTCGTGCGCGAGGTATACGATGGAAAAGCCGCCCGAAGAAAGAACTCTCAACAATCGGTAGTTCAGCAGCTGATAGCCTTCCGGTAAAGGCTGGTTGGCTTGGGCTGGCATCCACCTTATGATACCTGCTTCCACCTGAAAACCGCGGTCGCAGTTGCGCACTATTAACCGCTCCGCGCCGCATCGACACGCACCATGATCCACAGCATGACCGGGTACGCGGTTGCCTCGACCGAAACGCCGCGTGGCACCCTGAGCCTCGAGCTGCGCAGCGTAAATTCACGCTTTCTCGACCTGCAGTTCCGCGTCGCCGACGAGCTGCGGTCGCTGGAGCCGGCGTTGCGGGAGATGCTCACCGCGCGGCTCGCGCGCGGCAAGGTCGATTGCCGGCTGTATTTCGCCGCGGGCGTCACGCGCCCCGGGCGGCAGTCGCTCAATTCCGCCGCGCTGGACGAGCTCGCGCGGCTCGCCGCGCAGGCTGCACAGGCGCTGCCCGGTGCGGCGGCATTGCGCGTGGCCGACGTGCTGCGCTGGCCCGGCGTGTTATCCGAGAGTCCGCTCGACGAGGAGCAAACGCACGCCACGGTAGAGCAGCTCGGCCGCAAGGCGCTGGACGAGCTGCTGGAAGTTCGCGCACGCGAAGGCGCGCGACTGGCCGCGATCGTCGCTGAGCGGGTGAGCGAGATGCGCCGCCGGCTGTCCGAGGTCGCGCCGCTGGTACCCCAGGCCCTCGCCGCCTATCAGGAAAAACTCGCCCAGCGCCTGCGCGAAGCGATCGGCTCGGCCGACGACGAGCGGATCCGGGCCGAGCTTGCGGTATTCAGCATGAAAACCGACGTCGACGAGGAGCTGACCCGCCTTGCCACGCACTTCGACGAAGTCGAGCGGGCGCTCGCCAAGGGCGGAACCGCGGGCAAGCGGCTCGACTTCCTCGCCCAGGAGCTGAACCGCGAGGCGAACACCCTTGCCTCGAAGGCGGCGACCCAGAAGATTTCCGATTGCGCCCTCGAGCTGAAGCTGCTCATCGAGCAGATGCGCGAGCAGGTCCAGAACATAGAATAGGAACCAGCGTGAAGGGGCTACTTTTCGTCGTCACCGCGCCCTCCGGAGCCGGCAAAACCTCGTTGATCAACGCGGTGCTCGCGCAGGACTCGCGGCTCAGGCTGTCGGTGTCCTACACCACGCGCGCGCCCCGGCCCGCCGAGCAGAACGGGCGCGAATACCACTTCGTCGACGACGCCACCTTTGTCGCCATGCTCGAGCGCGGCGAGTTTCTCGAGAGCGCCCAGGTCCACGGCCATCGTTACGGCACCTCGCAGACGGCAATCGCGGGCGCGCTCGAAGGCGGCTATGACCTGGTGCTCGAGATCGACTGGCAGGGCGCGCAGCAGGTGCGGCGGCTGGTTGCGGAATGCGTCGGGATATTTCTCCTGCCGCCTTCGCTCGGCGAGCTCGAGCGCCGCCTGCGCGCCAGAGGCCAGGACAGCGAGCCGGTCATCGCGCGCCGCATGGCCGCCGCCCGGGACGAGATAGCGCATGTTTCAGAGTCGGATTATGTTATAATTAACAAAGACTTCGAGACTGCCAGGCGCGACATGCTGGCGGTCATCCGCGCCGAGCGCCTCGTCACCGACCGGCAACTTGCACGAATCGGCGAACTTTTCTGAATGGAACGCAAAACATGGCCCGCATCACCGTAGACGACTGCCTGAAGAGGATTCCGAACCGCTTTCAGCTGACACTGGCGGCGACTTATCGCGCGCGTCAGATCACCGCCGGCGCCTCGCCGCTGCTCGAGACCAACAAGGACAAGGCGACGGTGATCGCGCTGCGCGAGATCGCGTCCGGCAAAGTCGGCACCGAAGTCCTCAAGCGCAACCCCACGCCGCCGGCCGTACCCGGTTCGCCGCTCTGACTTCGCCCCGGGCGGGAGCCCGGGGTGTTCGCAAGGGGCGGTCCGATCGGGTACGCTCCTCGGCATGGCGGCCGTACCCGTCCTTGATGAGAAGCGCTTCGCCTACCTGAAGCCGTCGGACTTCGCCCACCTCGCGGAGGCCTACCGCTTTTCGGAGGCGGCGCACGCCGGACAGAAGCGCCAGTCCGGTGAGCCCTACGTTTCGCATCCCCTCGCGGTAGCCGAGATTCTGGCCGGGTGGCGCCTCGACGGTCAGACCCTGATGGCGGCGTTCCTGCACGACGTGATGGAGGACGCCTCGGTCACCAAGACGGAGATCTCCGACACCTTCGGGCGCCCGGTCGCCGAGCTGGTGGACGGCGTGTCCAAGCTCGACAAGATCGATTTTCAGTCTGCCGAGGACGCGCAGGCCGGCAATTTCCGCAAGATGCTGCTGGCGATGGCGCGCGACGTGCGCGTCATCCTGATCAAGCTGGCCGACCGCCTGCACAATATGCGCACCCTCGGCGCGGTTCCGCCGGCGAAGCGCCGCCGCATCGCGCGCGAGACGATGGAGATCTACGCCCCGATCGCCAACCGGCTCGGTCTGAACGCGCTCTATCACGAGCTTGAGGAACTGGCGTTTTCGCACCTGCACCCACTGCGCTACGGGGTGCTTGCAAAGGCCACCAAGGCCGCGCGCGGCAACAGGCGCGAGGTGATCAGCAAGACCGAGGCCGCGATGAAGGCGAAATTGGCCGACAGCGGGATCGAAGCGGCGGTTACCGGGCGCGAGAAGCATCTGTACTCGACGTACAAGAAGATGGTCGAGAAGCAGCTCAGCTTTTCCGAGGTGCACGACATCTACGGCTTTCGCGTCGTGGTCAAGACGGTTCCTGCCTGCTACCTCGCGCTCGGCGCGCTGCATGCGCTGTACAAGCCGATCCCGGGTAAATTCAAGGACTACATCGCGATCCCGAAGGCGAACGGCTACCAGTCGCTGCACACCGCGCTGATCGACCCTTACGGCCTGCCGGTCGAAGTGCAGATTCGTACCGAGCACATGCATCACGTCGCCGAATCGGGGGTCGCTTCGCATTGGATGTACAAGGACGAGGAGGATTCGCTGTCGGACCTGCAGAAGCAGGCGCACCTGTGGCTGCAATCGCTGCTCGAAATCCAGAACCAGTCGGGCGACTCGGCCGAGTTTCTCGAGCACGTCAAGGTAGACCTGTTCCCGGACGAGGTGTACGTCTTCACCCCCAAGGGGCGGATCATGTCCCTGCCGCGCGGCGCGACGGCGGTCGACTTCGCCTACGCGGTGCACACCGACATCGGCAACCGCTGCGTCGCGGCCAAGGTCAACGGCGAGCTGGTTCCGCTGCGCGGCGAGCTGAGGAACGGCGACCGGGTCGAAATCATCACCGCGAGCCATGCCAAGCCGAACCCGGCCTGGCTGCAGTACGTTCGCACCGGCAAGGCGCGCGCCAACATCCGCCATTTCCTCAAGACGATGCAATACGAGGAATCGGCAAGCCTCGGCGAGCGCCTGCTCGAGCAGGCGCTGAAGGCGCTCGGCACTGGCCTCGTCGGCATAGACGACGCAAGCTGGGAGCGGGTCGTGCGCGACAGCGTCGCGCGCTCGCGCCAGGAGCTGCTTGCGGACATCGGTCTGGGCAAGCAGCTGCCGGCGGTGATTGCGCGCCGCCTGCTGCGCCACGCAGATTCCACGCGCGACGAGACCAAGGGCACCGGCAGCGTCACGATCCGCGGCACCGAGGGCATGGCGGTGCAGCTCGCGAGCTGCTGCCGGCCCATTCCCGGAGACCAGATCGTCGGCTCGATCAAGAAGGGTCAGGGGCTGGTGGTGCATGCGGCCGATTGCGCTCAGATCGAGCGCTCGCGCCGCATCGAGCCCGAGCAATGGATCGACGTCGAATGGGATCCCGGCACCACGCGCCTGTTCCTTGCGGCGATCAAGGTAACGGTCGCCAACCAGCGGGGCGTTCTCGCCAAGGTGGCTTCCGAGATCGCCGACGCGGGCGCCAATATCGACTCGATCAGCATGGACGACGACCGCTCACTGTACACCACCATGGCGTTCGTGCTCGAGGTCGCCAACCGGCAGCACCTGGCCCGCGTGATGCGCTCGCTGCGGCGCCTGCCCGACGTCAAGAAGATCGCGCGCGTGCGCGAGTAGCCCAGCGGCTACAGCCGGCTCGCGACGCTGCGGAAATGGTGGCCCAGGATCGAGAGCTCCATCGCGGCGCGGAACTTGCGCGGCTGTGCCAGCAGCGTGGTCCAGAACAGGGACCAGTATTGGCGCCGCCCGCGGCTTCGCAATCCCAGCACCCAGAGTGACCTCAGGAAGGCGAGCACGTCCGCGCCGGACAGGCGCGCGGCCGGACCGCGCGGCTCATAAGTCGCGAGAAAGGTGCGAATGCGCCGATAGTAGTTCACCGGCTCGTACAGTCCGCGCATCAGCTCGCGGTAGCCCGCCAGCAGAAAGTCGCGGTCGAGCCGGGTCACGAAGTTGATCGCCGCGTCGGTGTTGTTGCCGCAACTTTCCGCGACGATGCGACCTTCGCGCGCCAGGCGGCGGTAGAGCGCGGTTTCCGGCAGCGCGCTCAGCAAGCCCACCATCGCCGTCACGACGCCGGATTGCTGGATGAACTCGAACTGGCGGCGGAAGATGTCGCGCGGGTCGCTGTCGAAGCCGACGATGAACCCACCCATCACTTCCATGCCCGCCCGCTGCACCGTCCTTACCGCTTGAGCGAGGTCGCGGCTGCGATTCTGCCGCTTGTTGCACTCCTGCAGCCCGTCCGGCGACGGCGTTTCGATGCCCATGAACACCTTCTTGAATCCAGCCCGCGCCATCAACTCGCACAGCTCGGGGTCGTCGGCCAGATTCATCGACGCCTCAGTGAAGAAGCCCATCTTCGGCGCCGTGCGGGCGTGCCACTCGATCATCTCCCTGAGCAGCGCCTTCGCCCGCTTGCGGTTGCCGATGAAGTTGTCGTCGACGATGAACACCATGTCGCTCCAGCCCTGCCGCCTCAGAGCTTCGAGCTCGCGCACCACCTGCTCCGGCCGCTTGGTGCGCGGTACGCGCCCGTTCATCACCACGATGTCGCAGAATTCGCAATTGAAAGGGCAGCCGCGCGAGAATTGCACCGGCATGGCGACGTAGTCGCGCAGCCGCACCAGGTCCCAGCGCGGCACCGGCACGTTTCGCACGTCTGGCCACTCTGGCGAGCGATAAACGGGCTGCACGGCGCCTCGTTCCATGTCTCGGGCCAGCTGCTCGATCACGTTTTCGGCTTCCCCCAGGACGAAATGCCCGATCTCGAGAAACTCCCTGTGACCCGTGGTGAACAGCGGCCCGCCCGCGATCACCGGCTTGCCGTGTGCCACGCAGCGGGCCGCGATCTCGTGCGCCGAGGGCTTGTGCACGATCATGCCGCTCAGAAGCACGTAATCGGCCCAGCGCAGGTCGGCGTCGGCCAGAGGCTGCACATTCAGGTCCGCCAGGCGCAGGCTCCAGGCTCGCGGCAGCATCGCGGCGACCGTAAGCAGGCCGAGCGGCGGGAAGGCGGATTTCTTCGACACGAACCGCAGCACGTGCTGGAAACTCCAGAACGTGTCGGGATTGCGCGGATAGACGAGCAGGACGTTCATCGCGCACCCCACCCCGTCGCGCGAGAGCGAAAACGTCAAATTTGCGCGGGACCGCGCGACGACGCAAGCGCCTAACGCGGCGTGCTTAACGTCGGTCAATTCCGGCGCCGAGCGGCTCCAGCGAATCGCCTAAAAGAAAAGGGCCGGCGATGCCGGCCCTGGTTCTGCTATGCCGCGCCGGCGCTCAGCGCCGTCGGTACTGGGTATTGGGACGCCTGGTCGGCGGCGCCGCTCTCTCGTCCTTGTGACGGAAGTTGATTCGCGCCTTGGTCAGATCGTAAGGCGAAATCTCGAGCGTCACCTTGTCGCCGGCGAGGATACGGATGCGGTGCTTCCTCACCTTGCCCGAGGCGTAGGCCAGAACCTTCACGCCGTTCTCGAGCGTCACGCGGAACTGGGTGTTCGGCAGGACCTCGTCGACCACGCCATTCATCTCGATCAATTCTTCCTTCGCCATCCTAGGTCAGATCGCCTTCAGGTTGACGGCGGACGACCTGCCGTCGCGCCCCTTCTCCACCTCGAACGAGACTTTCTGGTTCTCGCTCAGGGTGCCGAGCCCGCTTCGTTCCACCGCGGATATATGGACGAACACGTCCTTCGAGCCGTCATCGGGCTGGATGAAGCCGAATCCTTTGGTCGTATTGAAAAACTTCACGGTGCCTGTTGCCATTTCGTACCTCCAAGTCTGGCGTCGCCCGAGCCGAGCGTGGCCGGGGCATCAAATCACATATTGGAGTAGATAGGCGGCACCCGGTCAAGGATGCTGCTGACTGACCCATAGCGAATTCGACACCCGGAAGTATGATGCCGCCGGCGCGGATTGCAAGGGGTAGCGAGCCACTTTTCGGCGACGAAACAACAAATAAGTACCGCCTCGGCGGCGTCGAGCCAGCGAGAAACCCCGCCGGGGCCGGTGTCTTCGATTGCTATACTGGCCCACCGAATTTGCCTAGCCGCAACTGAATCAGGCATGGAAAGCAATACTCCGCGTCCGACCGAGATCAAGCTGCATCAGAAATCGCGGCTGCTCGAGCTGTCATTTTCCGACGGCAAGACTTTCAGGCTGCCGTGCGAATTCCTGCGCGTCTATTCGCCTTCGGCCGAGGTGCGCGGACACGGTCCCGGACAGGAAGTGCTGCAGACGGGCAAGAAGGACGTCGAGATAACGCATATCGAGCCGGCGGGCAGTTACGCGATTCAGCTCACTTTTTCCGACGGCCACGACACCGGGATCTACTCATGGGAACTGCTGCACGAATACGGCCTGCACCAGGAGGACATGTGGCAGCACTACCTCGCGCGCCTGCAGGAGACCGGGGCGAGCCGCGAGCCGGGCCCGGCACCATTCGCCCAGCGGCCGCAATCGAAGTAGCCCGCGCCTTCGAAGTGGTGCTCATCAATCCCTATGAGCTGGGGAGGCAGCCGTTCGCCCTGGCGCAGCCGGCCGCGTGGCTCAAGCGCGAGGGCTTCGCGGTGCGCTGCCTCGACCTCTCGCTCGAGAAGCTCGATCCCGGGATGCTCCGCAACGCACGCGTCGTAGCAATCTACGTCGGCATGCATACCGCGACCCGGATCGCGATCGAGGCGCTGCCCCGCGTCAAACAGCTCGCGCCGAAGGCCCACCTCTGCGTCTACGGGCTCTACGCCCCTATTAACGAAGCGCTGCTGCGCTCCCTGGGCGTGGACACGGTGCTGGGCGGAGAGCTGGAGCCGGCCTTGGTTTCGCTTTGCCGGCGACTCAGGAGCGACGGCACGGCAGGCGCGCAGACCGGGCCGGTCACGAGCCTGGCCAAGATTGCGTTCCAGGTCCCCGACCGCAGCGTTCTGCCGCAACTCTCGCGCTACGCTCACCTGGTGCTTGCCGACGGTTCGACCCGCGGCGTCGGATTCGCCGAAGGCAGCCGGGGCTGCAAGCACCTTTGCCGCCACTGTCCCGTTGTCCCGGTGTACGGGGGGAAGTTCCGCATCGTTGCGCAGGACGTGGTGCTGCAAGACATCCGGCAGCAGGTGGAACAAGGCGCAAGCCACATTTCTTTCGGCGACCCGGATTTCCTCAACGGCCCGACCCACGGCCTGAGGCTCGCGCGCGCCCTGCACCAGGCATTCCCGGAAGTCACCTTCGACGCCACCATCAAGATCCAGCACCTGATCGAACACGCCGAGCTGTTGCCGGAATTGCGCTCGAGCGGCTGCCTGTTCATCACCTCGGCGGTGGAGGCGGTCGACGACGAGATCCTGCGCCTGCTGGACAAGAACCACAGCAGCCGGGATTTCGACCGCGCCGTCGCGCTTACGCGCGATGCCGGCATCGCGCTGGCGCCGACCTTCGTTGCGTTCACGCCCTGGACCACGCTGCAGGGCTACCTCGCGCTGCTCGAGCGGCTGGTCGAGCTTCGGCTGGTGGAAAGCGTGCCGCCGGTGCAGCTTGCGATCCGCCTGCTCGTGCCGGAAGGCTCGCGGCTTCTCGAGCTGCCCGGCTTTCGCCGGAAACTGATGCCGTTCGATGCCGGGCTGCTCGGCTACCCCTGGCGCCATCCCGATCCGCGCCTGGACCGCCTGCAACGGGACGTGCAGGCCCTGGTGGCCCGCGGCGAGCAGGACAAGCTGCCGCGGCGCGAGGTTTTTGCCGCTGTCTGGGGCATGGCTCATGACGCTGCGGGGCGCAAGGCGCCGCCGCTTCCTGCCAGCCTGGGAGAGGCGATTCCCCGCCTGTCGGAGCCGTGGTACTGCTGCGCCGAGCCGACCGAGCAGCAGCTGCAGTCGTTCTGACGCCGCTGCGATGAAACGCGTGCTGCTGCTCCTGCCCACAACGGGCTACCGCAACGCCGATTTCCTTGCCGCCGCGAAGACACTCGGAGTGGAGATTGTGGCAGCGGCCAATTACTGCCACCGGCTGGCGCCGCTGTGGGGTTTCGCGCCGATGATGGCGCTGCATTTCGACCAGCCGCGGCAGGCCGCGGAGAGCGTGCTGCGCCAAATCGACCGCCCACCGGATGCGGTGCTCGCGGTCGACGATGCGGGCGTCGAGCTTGCGGCGCTGCTTTGCGAGCGATTCGGCCTGCCCGGCAATCCCGCCCACGCGGTGCGCAGGCTGCGCGACAAGTTGGAGTTCCGCCGACTGCTCCGGCAAAGGCGATTTCTGTGCCCCGAGTTTCGTCACCTGCCGAGCGAAGCGGAGCCGAGGACGCTTGTTGCCGAGCTGCGGTTTCCCGTCGTGGTAAAGGCGCGACGCCTGTCGGCGAGCCGTGGCGTGATCCGTGCCGACAATGCGGACGAGCTGGTCCGGGCCGTGAACTGGGCGCGGGCGATCCAGTCCCGGGCCGACCGCGACGCCCATGCGCTGGGCCTGGTGATCGAAGAGTTCATCCCCGGACGCGAGTACGCGCTGGAGGGCACGCTGGAGCACGGCGCGCTCACTGCTCTCGCCCTGTTCGACAAGCCCGACCCGCTCGATGGGCCGTACTTCGAGGAGACGCTTTACGTCACGCCCTCGCGCCTGCCTGGCGAGCTCCAGCGCCGCATCCGCGACGAGGTGGCGCGCGTCTGCCGCGACGCGGGACTGCGCAACGGGCCGGTTCACGCCGAGGTGCGGCTCAACGAGCGCGGGGTCTGGATCCTGGAAGTCGCCGCTCGCTCGATCGGCGGGCTTTGCGGGCGGGTACTCAAGCACGTCCTCGGCACGAGCCTGGAGGAGCTGATCCTGCGCCAGGCGATTGGCGAGCCGCGCGCCATCACCGGCGACGGCGGCGCCGCAGGCGTCATGATGATCCCGACGCCGCGGCGCGGCATCTACCACGGTATCGAAGGCCTGGCCGCGGCGCAGTTGGTGCCCGGCGTCAGCGCCGTGAGCATCACCGCGGAGCCAGGGCAGATCGTCGCCCCGCCGCCCGACGGAGCGAGCTACCTGGGCTTCATCTTCTCGCGCGCGGCAGGTCCGGCCGAGGCCGAACACGCGCTGCGCGCCGCACACCTGCAGCTGCAGTTCGACATCCGCCCCGAGTATCCGGCGATCCTCGCGGCGCACTAGGAGAGCGCGATGGCAAGCGCCGAGAGGCTCAAGGACAAGATCAAGGTCGTCATGTTCGACCAGTACGGAACCGTGGTCGACATGCAAGGCGGGCTCACGGAGATCGCCGCTCCTTTCCTCAGGGAAAAAGGCTGGAGCGGAAACCCCGCCTCCTTCGTCACCTGGTGGCGCCGCACGCATTTCGAGAATTCGATGATCGACGCGCTGCTGCACAAGGCGCACACGTCCTACCGCGAGATCGGCCACGCCGCGGTCTCGTACACCATGGACCGCGCCGGCATCCGTTACACGGCCGACGAGGTCAAGTACCTGGTGGGCTGCATCGAGCGCCTCAAGTGCTTTCCGGACGTGCCGGCGGCGCTCCTGAGGCTCAAGACCAAATACAAGATCGTCGTCCTCTCGAACGGCGACCCGGACATGCTGGAGACGGCCAAGATGTATCACGGCATCGCGTTCGACGAGGTGATCTCGGTGGCCGTGGCCAATTCGTTCAAGCCCCATGTCGCGACCTACACCAGGGCGGCCGAGATCATGAACGTGCTCATGGACGAAGTGCTGTTCGTCGCCAATCACGCCTTCGATTGCATCGGCGCCAAGGCTGCGGGCATGCACAGCGCGTTCATCGACCGCCGCAAGCGGCCCTTCGGCGCGACGCCCTATCAGCCCGACGTCGTGCTCGGCGACATGAAGTCGCTCGCGGACCTGTTGCTCTAGTCAGCCCGACGCCAGGCACTCGATCGCGCGCGTCACCCCATCGCGGCCGAACGGGATGCCTTGCACGCGCATCGCCGCTTCCACGCCGGCGAGACAACCGAGAATCATCGCCGCATTGAGGTCGCCCAGGTGCCCGATGCGAAAGCCGCGGCCCTGCAGCGGCCCGAGGGCGCCGGCGAACGCCACCTGGAAGCGCTCGCGCGCGACCGTGCGCAGGGCCTCGACGTCGATGCCGTCGCCAACCTCGACCGTGGTGACCGATACCGAGCGCGCCGCCGGGACGCGGCAATGCAGAGACATCGCCCCTTCGCTCGCCCAGCACTCGACCGCCGCCTGCACCGCGCGCGCCAGCAGGGCGTGGCGGGCGAACACGGCGTCGATCCCTTCGCGATCCAGCAGCGCCAGCGCGGCTTCGATCCCGTACAGCAGGTTCTGCGGCGGGGTACCGCCGAATTTCTGGTAACTGTATGCCGCCCTGCGCCGCCCCCAGTCCCAGTAATGGCGCGGCGCGGGATTCTTCGCCGCGACCGCGCCGGCGCGTTCGTCGACGGCGACGAAGCCGAGGCCGGGCGGCGACATGAGTCCCTTCTGCGAAGCGCCGACCGCTACGTTGACGCCCAGCGCATCCATCGCGAACGGCGCGGCGGCGAGAGACGCGACCACGTCGACGACGAACAGCGCCGGGTGTCCGGCGGCGTCGATCGCCGCGCGGATCGCCTTCAGGTCGTTGCTGATGCCACTTGCGGTATCGGTGTGGACGACGAAGACCGCGACGATTTCGCGCTTGCGATCGGCGCGCAGCGCATGCTCGACCTCGTTCGGGTCGATCGGGTGGCCCTCGCGGTACGGCGTGCGGATCGCGCGCCGGCCGGTCGCCTCGGCCTGCTGCGCCCATTGCTCGGAGAAGTGCCCGGTCCCGGGGATCAGCATGGCTTCTCCGGGCGCGAGCAGATTGACCGTGGTCGCTTCCCATACGCCGTGGCCGTTCGCGGCGTACATGTACAGATCGGACTTCTCGGTCCGCAACAGCCGCCGCAAGCCGGCTTCGCACACGGCGATGATCTGATCCAGCCGCGGGTCGCCGTGGTCCATCGGCTGGCGGTGCATGGCGTTCAGCACTTCCGCAGGGATGTGCGTGGGGCCGGGCGAGTGAAGAAAGCGCTCGCCGGGAACGCGGACCGGCGCGGGGATCTGCGGGCTATTGCGGTTCAATCCGGGCGAACCTCGATCGGAAGAAACGGGAATCTAGCACGACGCACGCCGGAAAACGAAAAGGCGCCAGCGAGCGCTGACGCCTTTAATGTTTGGTAGGCCGTGGCGGATTCGAACCGCCGACCAACGGATTAAAAGTCCGCTGCTCTACCAGCTGAGCTAACGACCCGGAGAAAGGGCGCGATTTTAAGCGTTCAGCGGTTGAGCGTCAACGAATTGGCCGGTTTTGCTTGCTCGCCTTCAAGTCTCGCGCATCATGCGCCAGTACTCGAACTTCATGGTCGCGGCGGCGCCGGCGACGATGGCCACGAAGGTCGTGATCGATCCGACAGCCAGCGTCGAGAAGCCCGAGATTCCCTGGCCTACGGTGCAGCCGAGGGCCGTGATCCCGCCGAAGCCCATCAATATTCCGCCGAGGATGTGATTGCCCGTGTCGCTGGCGTCGCGGAAGCTCTCCCAGCGGAAAGTTCCGGTGGCGAGCGCGTAGGCAGCCGAACCCGCAATCACCCCTACCGCCGAAGCGATGCCGTAAGTGATGATCCTCGACTTGTCGGTCCAGAACATCAGATATTCGAGCGAGAACGCCATCGGCGAGACGAACGAGAACGACTCCATGCGCCCGGTGTTGGTGGCGACGAAAGCCTCCTGCAGCGTGTTCGGGTCTTCGGCCAGGTAACCGATGTGACCGCTGACGTACCAGCCGCCGACCACCACCAGGCCGGTGACGACGCCGCCGAGCGTGTAGTTGAAGTTCGAGCGGAAATCCCGGCTCGAGTAGACGAAGGCGAGCAATCCGCCGCCGATGACGACGGAAAGGATTTCGACCCAGGTCCTCTTGCCGATTCCGGTCGCCCGCGCCATCAGCGTCGGCAGATCTTGCCCCCCGGGCAGCGTAAGCGAGGCCTTCTCCAGCACGTCGACGCGGAACGCGCCAAACAGGCCGCGCAGGGTCATGTAGGCGGCGATGCCGAGGAATACGAATACGATTACCGACTTCAGGTTGCCGGCGCCGATCCGGATCAGCGTCTTCGAGCCGCAGCCGGAGCCGAGCGTCATGCCGACGCCGAACAGGAAACCGCCGACGATGTACGAGAGCCAGGTGAAGCTCGGCGTCTGGTAGATGGATTTCGACAGGTTGACCACGCCAGCCAGCTGCAGCCCGTTGGCGCCGATCACCGCGACGGCGATCGCCAGCAGCCACATGCGCATGCGGTTGAAGTCGCCCATGTTGACCCAGTCGGACACCGCGCCCATGGTGCAGAAGTCGGTCTTGTTGCCCACCGCGCCGAACACGAACGCAAGCGCGAACGCGCCCCACGCGACATAGTGCGCAAGTTGTGCAGGGTTGACTTCGTTCACGCGGGCCTCCTCCCGTCAGTGGCGGAACGCAACGCGGAAATATAGCGCAGGCCCCCGCGGCGGCCGATCGGACGCGCAAAGGCGCCCATCAACGCGGCTGATAGCGGGTGCTGTCGGGAATCGCCGCCGCCTCGAAGCCCGCCCGCCGGATGCGGCAGGCGTCGCAGACCCCGCAAGCGCGCCCCTCGGCGTCGGGCTGGTAGCAGGTCACGGTCTGCGCCGGGTCGAGGCCGAGCTCGAGCGCGAGCTGCACGATCCTGGCCTTGGAAAGATCGATGAGCGGAGCGCGCACCTCGATGCGCCGCCCCTCGACCGCGGCTTTGGTCGCGAAGTTCGCCATGGTCTCGAACGCGCGCAGGTACTCCGGGCGGCAATCCGGGTAGCCGGAGTAGTCGACCGCGTTGGCGCCGATGAAGATGTGACTCGCCTCGATGACTTCGGCCCAGGCAAGCGCGAGCGAAAGGAGAATGGTGTTGCGTGCCGGAACGTAGGTCACCGGGATGCCCGTCCCGGCGCCGCCCGTCGGGACGTCGATCTTGAGGTCGGTTAGCGCCGAGCCGCCGAACGGCGTCAGGTCGAGCCTGACGGTGCGATGCTGCACCGCGCCCAGCCGCTCGGCGATCGCCCGTGCCGCCGCCAGTTCCACCGCGTGGCGCTGGCCGTAGTCCACCGAAAGCGCGTAGCAGCGGTAGCCTTCGCGCAACGCCCAGGCAAGTGTGGTGGCCGAGTCGAGCCCGCCCGAGAGCAGAACGACCGCGTTCACCCTCAGTGGCGGAAGCCCTGGAGCCGCTGCTTCGCGCTCGTTGCCGCAGGGCTATCGGGGTACTTCTGCAGCAGGTCCTCGAGCGTCTTGCGCGCGCCGCGGCGATCGCCGCTCGCCTCCTGCGAACTGGCGATATTGAGCATTCCGTCGGACGCTTTGGCGCTGTCCGGCCACGCCGACATCAGTTTTTGCTGGCTGGCAATCGCTTTCTTGTAGTCGTGCTGCGCGTAGTAGGCGTTGCCGATCCAATACTGTGCCGACGGCGCGAGCGGGCTGGACGGGTAGGTGACGAGAAAGCCCTCGAACGCCGATATGGAGAGCGGATAGTTGCCCAGCTTGAACTGATTAAGCGCCGCTTCATAAGCCTTGGTCTCGGCCGGGGTTGCCGGCGCCTCGCCCGCGGCAGGCTGCGCGGCGGCAGCCGCAGCCTGCTCCCTCGCCTGCTCGAGCTTGCGCAGCCTGGTGTCGATGTCCAGGTACAGGTCTTTCTGCCGCTTCTCCGCGGTCTCGACCTGGTTTGTCAGCACCTCGACCATGCCGCGCAGGCGCGCGAGATCCGAGCGTAGCTGGTCGAGCTGCCCGGACAGCTCCAGGATCGCGCGACGGTCCGCCGCGCTCGCTTCGAGCTTGGCAAGCCTCTCCTCGAGCGCCTTCTCGTTCGACTCGACCTGCGAGACCTGCGAACGCAGCGCGTTGAGCTTCTCGTCGTCGCCGCCGAAAAGCGCGGCATGCGCGCCATGCGGCGCCGCGAACGGCGCGAGCAACGCGCCTACCAGCAGCAAGCGTGCGCTCAGGCCGCGCATCAATACTCGCCTTTGTACAGGATGTCGCAGCGCCGGTTCTGCGCGTAGGCTTCCTCGCTGGTCCCCTCAGCCTTCGGCTTTTCTTCGCCCAGGCTGACCGCCTCGACCTGGTCTTCCCCTACGCCCAGCAGCAGGAGCAGCTTTTTGACCCCGTCGGCGCGCCGCTGACCGAGGGCGACGTTGTATTCGCGGCTACCGCGCTCGTCGGTATTGCCCTGGATCAGCACCTTGGCCTCGTGATGGTCGCGCAGGTACGCAGCATGCGCCTCGATCATGGGTTTGTACTCGTCCTTGATCTGGTACTGGTCGAAATCATAATAGATAGAGCGCTTCGACAGGATGTTCGTCGGGTCGGTGAGCGCGCTTGCTGTGGTCGAGGCCCCTGTTTGCCCGGTAAGGTCGACCCCGGAGACCGGCTTGCTTTCAACGGCTTGGCTCTGGGCGCCCCCCGGCTGTCCCGGGCTGCGGTCCTCGACGCCCGCCGGCGACTGCTCCTGCGTTGCCGTGCTGGCGCACGCCGCCAGCACGGCGAGAAGCGCTGCGATCAAGATTACGCGCATGTCAATTCTCCCTATTACTGGATGAATGGTCCCCAGGCCGGCTCACGCACATCGCCCGCATTGACGGTGAGGCGCTGCCTGACCCGACCATCGGCCGAGACCGCGGACAGCACGCCGCGCCCGCCGATCACCGTCGCGTATAGGATCATCCGGCTATTGGGCGCGAAGCTAGGAGATTCGTCACGATCGCTGTCAGTCAGGATCTGCACCTGCCGGGTCGAAAGATCGAGCAGCGCGACCTGAAACTTGCCTTCGCTGTTGCGCGCGATGTAGGCAAGGCTCTTGCCATCGGGGCTGACGCGCGGAGAAACATTATAGCTGCCGTCAAAAGTGATCCGCTGCGCATCGCCGCCGCTCGCCGGCATGCGGTAGATCTGGGGGCTGCCGCCGCGGTCGGAGGTAAAGTAGATGAACTGGCCGTCCGGCGAGAAGAACGGTTCGGTGTCGATCGCGCTGGTGAAGGTCAACCGCCGCACTCCGCTGCCGTCCGGGTTGATGAGGTAGATCTGCGTGCCGCTATCGCGCGACAGCGAGACCGCCAGCTTGGAGCCGTCCGGCGACCACGCCGGGGCCGAGTTCGAGCCCTTGAAGTTGGCCACCACGTGGCGCTTGCCGTCCAGCAACGAGTGCACGTAAACCACGGGCTTCCTGTTCTCGAACGAGACGTAGGCGAGGCGCTTGCCGTCCGGCGCCCAGGTCGGCGAGATGATCGGCTCGAGTGACGCCAACGCCGTCTCCTCGCCTGCGCCGTCGGCGTCGGCGATCTGCAGCTCGTAGCGCGTGTCGCGCTTCACCACATATGCGATTCGGGTCGAGAACACGCCCTTTTCACCGGTCAGCTTTTCGTACACGTAGTCGGCGATGCGATGCGCGGTCGCGCGTGCCTGGTCCTTGGCAAGCGTGTAGGCAACGCCACCGAGCGGCACCTGCTTCACGACGTCGAACAGCCGGAAGCGCACCTCGTAGCGGCCGTCCGGCCGGGTCGCCACCGAGCCGAGCACCAGGGCATCGGCGAGCCGCGAACGCCATTCGGCGTAATCGACGCTCGACGCCTCCGTCGGCTGCGGCATCAAGGGCGGTACTTCGAGCCCGCGGAACAGTCCGCTTCGCTCGAGGTCGGCACGAACGATCGAGGTCAGCCCCGGGGGCAGCGCGGCCTCGCCGGGAAACGGCACAATCGCGATCGGGATGCGGTTCGCGCCGGCACCGGTAATCTCGATCGAAAGCTGCGCCCGCGCGGGAAGCGCAGCGAGCAGCAGCAACGCGACGAGGACGGTGACGGTGCGGGAGATCCAGCGGGCGGGCAGGCTCTGCATGGCTCGTCTTCTTACGCTCGGAGAAACACGATTATAGCGAACCATGGCGCGCGAATCCCTGTCGTCGGACGGCGACAGACTAGAGTCATCGGTCCTCGAACGGACGATAGGTAAGCTCGAGGCGGCGCTCGAACACTCCTGGATCCCTCGGCTTCGGCAGCGGCGAGGACTTGAGAATCGCGCGATAAATCGCGTCATCGAGCGCGCCAAGGTTGCTGGACTTCTTGATTCGCACGTTCAGCACTTCGCCGGTCGGCAGCAGATCGATCTCGAACAGCGCCTCCGGATTCCCCTTGATGCCCGGCGGTAGTACGATTTTGCTGCGGATCACGGCCCGGATCTTGTCCGCCCAGGCCGCAAGCGCCTTGTTGCGCGCGGCGGCGGCATTGCTCGCAAGCAGGGCGCTAAGTTCTGCTTCCTGGCGCTGCGCGCTGATCTGCCGCTGCTCTTGCGCGAGCTGCTCCTGGATCTGTTTCTGGAATACGTCCTCGCGCGGCTTGGGCTTCGGCTTGGGCTGCGGCTTGGGCTGCGGCTTGGGCTGCGGCTTGGGCTTGGGCTCCGGTTTGGGCTTCGGCGGCGCCTTGATCGCGATGTCCGGCTTTTCGATCCGCGGCTCCGGCTTCGGCACGGGCTTGGGCGGTGGCGGCGGTACCGGCTCGACCTTCGGCATCGGCTTGGGTTTCGGTGGTGGTGGCGGCGGCGGCTTGACCTTCGGTGCGGGGGCAGGGGTGGGGGTCGGCAACGCAGGCCAGAGTTCGACCACCATCGCAACGGGCGGGTGGCTCTCCCAGCGGATGCCGACGAACAGAATCGCAACCAGTACCACGTGCACCGCCAGGGCGAGCACCAGCGAGCGCCCCAGCGCCGGCTGTTCGCGCTCCTCGAAGCCGTCGAAGGGCGGCGCCGCGCTCATTGCGCCGGCTTGACCAGCAGCCCGACCCTCCGAATCCGTTCGCGCTGCAATTCATCCATCACGTTCAGAACCGCCTCGTATCGCACGTTCTTGTCGGCAGCGATAAGCACCGGCGTGTCGGGATGCTCCACCTGCCGCGCGCGCACGAGCTGCGCCAGCTCGCCACGCGCGACGCGCCGCTCCTCGCCGCGTCTGCCCTTCGCACCGGGCATGCGGACTATCACGCTGCGATCCGCCTTGATCACCACCTCCATGGGCTGGGCAGGCGCATTTGCCGTCTTGGACACCGACGGCAGCTCGACAACGCCCGGGGTCACCAGGGGTGCGGTCACCATGAAAATGATCAGCAGCACCAGCATCACGTCTATGTACGGGACGACGTTGATTTCGTGCATCGGCCCGCGCTTGCGATGCAGGGAAGACATACGCTACTTCGCGGCCTGGCGGTGGAGGATGTTCGAGAACTCCTCCATGAAGCTCTCGAATCGGATCGCCAGTCGATCGATGTCGTGCGAGTACCGGTTGTAAGCGACCACGGCGGGTATCGCGGCGAACAGCCCGATCGCGGTCGCGATCAACGCCTCCGCGATGCCGGGTGCGACCTGCGCCAAGGTCGCCTGCTGCACATTGGCGAGGTTTCTGAAGGCGTGCATGATTCCCCACACCGTCCCGAACAGTCCCACGTAGGGGCTCACGGACCCGGTCGAAGCGAGAAACGCGAGCCGCCGCTCGAGGTGATCCATCTCGCGCTGGAAGGTCGCTCGCATCGCGCGGCGCGCCCCGTCCACCATCACCGAGGCGTCAGCGACGCGCTGCCCCCTGATCTTGGTGAACTCGCGGAATCCGGATACGAAGATACGCTCCAGGCTGCCGATCGAATGCCGGCTGTTGACCGCGCCCTGGTAGAGCGCGTTCAGATCGTTGCCGCTCCAGAATTCGCGCTCGAACTGCTCGGTTTGCGCGCGTGCGCGACGGATCGCAAACCATTTTTGGAAGATGAACATCCAGGACATGAACGACACTGCGAGCAGCAGCGCCAACACTCCCTTCACCACGAAGCTTGCATGGACGACCAGCGTCCAGAAATCGAGATCCTGCGTGATGTTCATGAACGTTCCAGTGCCTTCTTCAGTTCTTCGGGCATGCGCGCCGGCCTCATCCGGACACGGTCGACCACGGCAAGAGTCACATCAGCTTCGACCAGCAGCTCCTGCCCGCGTTCAACGCGCTGCCGGAAGACGACACTCGCGCGGCCCATTTTAACCACTTCGGCGCTCACCGATACGAGGTCGTTCAGCCCGGCCGGCTGGTGGAAGTGCACCGCAAGCTCGTGAACCATGAAAATCAGGCGCCGTTCGTCGCTCAGACGCGACAGGTCGATCCCGGCGTCGTTCAGCAACTCGGTCCGGGCGCGCTCCATGAAGGCCAGGTACTGCGCATGGAACACCACGCCCCCGGCGTCCGTGTCCTGGTAATACACGCGCACCTCGATGCTGAAGGGCCGGCCGGTCATTTGCGCCCCTTTTGCAGCGCCTTCAGCTCGGCCAGCAGCCGCTTGACCTCGTCGGCGCGCTTGTCCGCCTGGTGCAGTTTCGCCCGATCCCCGTCGCGCAGGCCCTCGGCGAACAGCGCATACATGTCGTGCCGCCCGGCGGCATAGTGCTTGAGCAGCTCGAGCGCACGCCCGGCGGGGGCCGCCGTCGGCAGATTGATCCCGGCCAGGCGTTTTTGCGCCGCATCCCAGGGCAGCACCAGCTCCCGCTCGACGCGCTCCGCGGCCTGCACATTGCCGAGTTCCCCGCGCTGCCAAGCCTTGAAGAACGCCTGCGCTCGACGGCTGAGCTCGACCTCCCGGCGCGCAAAATCGTTGATGGCGCGCTGGGCGGAAAGCTGCGCGCGGTACGAATACTTTGCCGGCGGAACCGACAGCCACAAGGCGGCGAGCAGCGCGACGCCGGCCGCCGCGGCACCCCCGATGTGACGTCCCGACAGCCGCGCACCGGTCCCGAGCGGCCGCGACAGTGCAAGACCCGCGGCGCAGCCCCCGAACAGACCGCCAAGGTGGCACGCGTTGTCGATGCCGGGCACCATGGCGCCGGCGATCAGGGCGTAACCGACGAACACGGCGCCGCTAGTGGCGAGCCGCTTGAGCGCCGAAAGCGGGACCGAGCCCCGTTCGAGGAACAGGAAAGCGAACAGCGCGCCGTATATTCCGAACACAGCCCCCGAAGCGCCGGCACTGGCCACCCTGTCGGCGTTCCACAGCAGACTCGCGAGCGAGCCGATCAGACCCGCGAACAGATACGCCGCAAGGAACGCCGCAGCACCGAACAGCCGCTCGACCAGCCTTCCGGCGTCGGCGAGCGCCCACATGTTGAACGCGAGATGGATAACGCCGAAGTGCAGGAACATGGCGCTGAACAGGCGCCACCACTCGCCGTCCTTTGTCGCCGGACCGTAGTTCGCACCCCAGGCAAGATGAACCTCTGCATGCGGCGTCAGGAAACCGGCGCCCGCGCCCAGCATGAGCACGAACACGGCGACGTTGGCCGCCACGAGCGCGGGCGTCGCCCACAGGTGCGGCCTGAGCCGGTGCAGCTGCCAGCCGAAGTCTTCGCCCGGCAAAACCGCTAGCGGCTCTCGCCGGGATCGGGCTGAGACAGCAGGTCGTGCATCGCGGCGGGCGCGACGACGCCGAAGTGGCGGTAGGCGAGCAGCGTTGCGACGCGTCCTCGCGAGGTGCGCTGCAGGTACCCCTGCTGGATCAGGTACGGCTCGAGTACGTCCTCGATCGTGTCGCGCTCCTCGCCGATCGCTGCGGCGAGATTTTCCACGCCTACCGGACCCCCGGCGAACTTCTCGATCACGGCGAGAAGCAGCCTGCGATCCATCAGGTCGAGTCCCAGCACGTCGACATCGAGCATTCCGAGCGCGGCATTCGCGACCGCCTTGGACACCACGCCGTCGGCCTTGACCTGCGCGTAGTCGCGCACGCGGCGCAGAAGCCGGTTCGCGATGCGCGGCGTGCCGCGCGAGCGGCGCGCGATCTCCAGCGCGCCCTCGTCGGCAAGCTTCACCTCCAGCACGCGGGCCGAACGATGCACGATCGTCGAGAGTTCCGCCTCGTTGTAGAACTCGAGCCGCGCCACGATGCCGAAGCGGTCGCGCAGCGGGTTGGTCAGCATGCCGGCGCGCGTCGTCGCGCCCACCAGCGTGAACGGCGGCAGGTCGAGCTTGATCGAGCGTGCCGCCGGCCCCTCTCCGATCATGATGTCGATCTGGTAGTCCTCGAGCGCGGGATAGAGGATCTCTTCGACGATCGGCGAAAGGCGGTGGATCTCGTCGATGAAGAGCACGTCGCGCGGCTCGAGGTTGGTGAGGATCGCCGCCAGATCGCCCGGACGCTCCAGCACGGGGCCAGAGGTCTGGCGCAGGTTGACGCCCATCTCGCGCGCGATGATGTGCGCCAGAGTGGTCTTGCCCAGACCCGGAGGACCGAACAGCAGCACGTGATCGAGCGCCTCGCTGCGCGCTCTCGCCGCCTCGATGAAGATCTCGAACTGGCCGCGCACCTTCTGCTGGCCGACGTAGTCCGCCAGCGACGCCGGGCGCAGCGAGCGCTCGATCTGCTCCTCCTGGATCGAGGCGGGCTTGGCCGAGATAAGGCGGTCGGTTTCTACGCTCACGTCAGGATTTTGCCAGAGCCTTCAGTGCCGCGCGGATCCCGTCGGCGACTCCCACCCCCGAAGGCAGGCTCTTGACGGCGGCAAGCGCTTCCTTTTCGCTGTAGCCGAGCGCGACCAGCGCGTTCAGGATGTCGACGCCGGACCCGGCGGGGACCCCCACCGCGCCCGCCGGGGGCTCTGCCAGCTTGCCCTTGAGCTCGAGCAGCAGCCGCTCGGCGGTCTTCTTGCCGATTCCGGGCACTTTGGTCAGTCGCGCGGTGTCCTGCACCGCCACCGCCTGCGCCAGATCGGCGACCGAAAGCCCCGACAGCAGCGCAAGCGCGGTGCGCGCGCCGACTCCGGAGATCCTGACCAGGCGGCGAAAAGCGGCGCGTTCCTCGACGCTGCCGAAGCCGTACAGTACATGCGCGTCCTCGCGCACCGCGAGATGCGTATGCAGCGTCACCGTTTCGCCGGTCGCGGGCAGGTTGAAGAAGGTGCTCATCGGTACGTCGACCTCGTAGCCGACGCCGGCGACATCAACCACCACCTGGGGCGGGTGCTTTGAGACGAGCCGCCCGACGAGCCTGCCGATCATACGATCCGGCCTGCCTTCCTGCGCGTGCCGCGCAGGCCAAGCGCGCCGAGTCTGCCGCCGTGGGCGTGGCAGATGGCGCACGCGAGCGCGTCCGCCGCGTCGGGGCTCGGATCGCCGGGCAAATCGAGCAGCCGCCTGACCATGTGCTGCACCTGCTCTTTACTGGCGTGGCCGTTGCCGACCACGGCTTGTTTGACCTGCAGCGCAGTGTACTCGGCCACCACCAGCCCCGCGAGCACCGCGGCGCAGATCGCGGCGCCGCGCGCCTGACCGAGCGCGAGTGTGGACTGGGGGTTGACGTTGACGAACACCTTTTCGACTGCGGCGACCTTGGGCGCGCTGGCGGCGATCACTTGCGCCAGGCCATCCAGGATCACCTTCAACCGCCCGGCGAGATTCCCCGCGGGAGTCTTGACACAACCGCTGGTAACGTAGGCCAGCTTCGCGCCGCGCATCTCGATGACGCCGAATCCGGTGACCTGCAGCCCGGGGTCGATGCCGAGGATGCGCACGCTCGCGCTCAGGCGTCTTCCAGCACGGCGGTGGTGTAGACGTCCTGCACGTCGTCCAGGCTCTCGAGCGCATCGAGCAGCCTGCGCATGCGCGCCGCCTCGTCCCCTGCGAGTGCGATCTCGGTCGTCGCCTTCATGGTGATCTCGGCGAGCTCGGGCTTGAGCCCCGCTTTTTCGAGCCCCGACTTCACGGCCGCGAATTCCCCCGGCGCGCACAGCACTTCGACCGAGCCGTCGTCGTTGGTCAGGACGTCGTCTGCGCCCGCGTCGAGCGCCGCCTCCATCACCTTGTCCTCGCTCGTGCCGGGCGCGAACACGAACTGCCCGCAATGGCGGAACATGTACGCCACCGAGCCGTCCGAGCCGAGGTTGCCGCCGTTCTTGGTGAACGCATGCCGCACATCGGCGACCGTGCGGGTGCGGTTGTCGGTCATGCAGTCGGCCATCACGGCCGCCCCGCCGGGCCCGTAGCCCTCGTAGCGGATCTCCTCGTAGGCCACGCCTTCGAGCTCGCCGGTGCCGCGCTGGATCGCGCGCTTTATGTTGTCGCCCGGCATGTTGTTCTCGCGCGCCGTGTCCACCGCGAGCCGCAGGCGCGGGTTGCTGCCCGGATCGCCGCCGCCGAGACGCGCCGCCACGGTGATCTCCTTTATCAGGCGAGTGAAGATCTTGCCCCGCTTGGCGTCCTGCCGCCCCTTGCGGTGCTGGATGTTCGCCCATTTGCTGTGACCAGCCATGCGTTAGTATTTGCGCCAGAGAAAGATTTTCATTCTACCGCCATGCCAACGCCCTCGCGCGCCGCAGGCTATCGCGCCTGGGGCATTGCCTTCGCCCTCGCGGGAGTGGTCGCATTCTCGTTCCGCCCGATCCTGATCAAGCTCGCCTACGCCGCCTATCCGGTCGCGCCAGTGACGCTTCTGTTCCTGCGCATGGCGATCGCGCTGCCGTTCTTCGCCGCGATGGCGTGGTGGCTGCGCGCCCGGCAGCCGCTGCTCACGCGACGCGATTGGGCGGGCATGGCGGGGCTCGGCTTCATCGGCTATTACATGGCGAGCTTTCTCGACTTTATCGGCCTGCAGTGGGTCGGCGCCGGGCTCGGGCGGCTGATCCTGTTCCTCTACCCCACGCTGGTGCTGCTGCTGTCGCTGGTGTTCCTGAAGAAGCGCCCGAGCAGGCGCCAGCTCGCGGCGCTGGCCCTGAGCTACGCCGGCATCGCGCTGGTGGTGTCGAACCGCTTCGGCGGGCACGCCGAAGGCGGGCTGTTCCTGCTCGGCGTGAGCCTGGTGTTCGGCGCGAGCCTGTGCTACGCGATCTACCTCGTGGCGGGCAGCCAGATGGTGCAGCGGGTCGGATCGATGCGCTTCACCGCCTACACCATGATCGTCGCCACGCTGCCCGCGGTGGCGCAGTTCTTCGTGCTCGAGCCGATGTCGGCGCTCGAATTGCCCGGAGAGGTCTGGTGGTACGCAAGCGTGATGGCGACCTTCAGCACCGTGCTGCCGGTATTCCTGGTCGCCGAGGCGCTCAAGCGCATCGGCGCCAATCAGTTCGCGCTTATCGGCGCCGTCGGACCGGTCACGACCGCGGTCGCGGGCGCGATAGGACTGGAAGAGCCGCTCAACTGGCTGCAGGCAGCCGGCGGTGCGCTGGTGATTTTCGGGGTGCTGCTCGTCTCGACGAAGCGAAGCTAGGGAATGCCGCGTCAGCGCCAATCCCGGCGCAGCGTGATCGACAATTCGTAGCGGTCGAAGTCGTTGAACGCCGCGTTCGAATCGTTGCGCGTATAGCTCGCTTGCGGGCGCAACGACCAGTCGCGGTTGAGCCGCCAGTTGACGCCGAATACGGTGTCGTACTGCCAGTCGCGACGCGTCACGGCGAAGATCGGGTTTTCCTGCGAATAGTCGGATTGCTGGACACCGAGCGTGGCGTACCAGTCGGCGTCGTCGCGCAGCGAGCCCTGGATGCCGACCCGCACGCCGACCAGGCTCCGGTCGCCGTCGATGCGCTGGTCGGTGGCGTTGTCGTCGCCGAAGAACAGGTTGCCGAACGCGAACGTGCGCTTCGCCTCGTCGAGCGTGCGAACGCCGCCCACGCCCAGGATCTGCATATCTGAGCTTTGCGAGCGCGTGGCAGGCTGCACGTAGCGGATGCGCAGGTCCTGCCCGTAGAGCGTGATCTGAGTGCGTCGATCGAGCTGGCGGCGCCATTCCAGGTTGACGCTTTGCAGGCGCCGATAGGAAGTGCTGTCGAGGTCATACTGATTCATGCCGGCGGTGAGCCGCGCCACGTCGCGCTCGCCCGTGTGCTGCACCCCGCCGCGCAACTCGGCGCTTCGATTGTCGAAGGTGTCGAGCGATGAATAGCTCCTTTGCCGCGCGTCCGCGCCGGCGACCAGCGACCAGCTCTTGCTGACCGGCAGCGTGACATCCATCCCGGCGCCCAGGGCGAAGAAATCGTCGTCTTGCTGCGTGACGCTCGGCGCCAGCACGAACGTGGCGCCGAACAGGGGCAGGAACAGGGTGGCCTGCGAGACTCCCGAATTGACGTTGCTGTCGTGCCCCACAGTCGCCTCGACATGACCCGTCACCCTCGGCGCATGGGCGCGGCGCGTTCGAGCGTCGATCTCGGCCAGGTAGCGCTCGATCGTGTCGCGCGCCGCCGGCGGCGGATCGTGCGCCAGCACGTCCTTCAACTCGATGCGGGCGCGATCGTAGTCGCCCAGCGCGAAGTAGGCGCGGCCCATGTCGAGCCGCGCCGCGGCGTGATTCGGATTTACCGCAAGCACCCGCTCGAGAGCGAGCGTGGCGCGGGCCGGGTGTCCGGCCTCGATCGCCGCGACGCCGAGCAGGTAGTCGTAGTCCTGCTGCCCCGCAAGCTGGAATTCGAAGGGCTCAAGCAGCGCCCAGGCCTCGGCACCCTTGCCCTGCAGAATAAGGGTCTTGGCGCGCGCAAGATCGGGCCGAGATTGGGCGAAGGCGGGCGGCGGCGCAGCGAGCAGAAACTGAGCCAGGAACGCCAGCAAGATCACCCTGCCGACTTTGACCATTTCCCCCTAGAGAGTCGCGCCTGATTTCAGGGCGATGATAGCCCATAACCGACGCCGCGGTAGACGACGGCGAGAGGCAAAAAAAGGCGGGCCTGCGCCCGCCTTTTCCGCTCCGCCGACCGAAGCCGTTTGCCTAGCTTCGCGTCGTTTGCCTCGGCTCGGTGCTTATTGCTTGACCGCGAACGACCCGGTGATCGCGGCGGAAGCGTCCTGCAGCGCAAACGAGGAGATCACGCCCTGACCGGTCGGTCCCACCGGCTGGCCGTTCGCCTGGCCGATCGCGGCGCCCGTCGGGCCGGCACCGCTTAGCGCGACGCCAGACGTTTTGAACGCCGAAAGCGGCACCCCTGCCGCGCAGCCCGAGCAACTTGCCGACCAGGTGCGCGCAAGCCCGTCGGTCACGCCAATCTGGTACTGCGTCAGATTGCCGCTCGCGAGCACGATGGTGGCGCTCGTTACCGACCCGCCCGGCGCGCCGCTCTCTGCGATGATCGGAGAGCTCGCGACCATCCCGGAATAGGTGCCCGACAAGCCGCCCACGACCGCCGCCGGCGTTTCCAGCGCCCCCATGACTTGCATGTAATCAGGTTGGCGGCCGTTGCCCCCTGTATAGGCGTCCTTGATTGTATGCCCCTTGACCGCGGCGCCGGTGCCGTAGATCCCCCAATTGACCGCCACAGTCGTGCCGCTGTCGGCGAAACTTCCGCTGCCGCTCGCGACGGTCGGCACGGTGCCGCGCATGTAGATGAGCTTCGAGGTCGAATCGGTCGCCGCGAGGTTGCGAGCGGTATCGGCGAAGAACTTCTGCGCCGGATTGGCCGCCGCGACGAATATTCCGTTACGAGCGACCCCGGCCGTCACGTCTCCGTACACACCCGCCACGTTGCCGGTGCCGCTCGAGGCCGAGCCCAGGCCTGAGGTTGCGACCATGTCGACAGCGCTCTCGAAGCTGTCCACGGGCAACTGCGTCGTAACGACGTGCGGAGCGTACCCGTTGGCGAGCGCAAGACCGTAGTACCACGGTTGCACGGCGAAGGTCTCGGGCCTGCCCGAGCCGGGCGCCGCAACGCGGCTTGGTTGATCTTCGCCGCTCGCGTCCGCGTCCCGTCCCATCGGCGGCGTGCTGCGCATGAACCCCGGCACGCCTTGCAGCAGAACCGGAATGGCGCCCGGCTTGCTGCTGGCGAAACCGACCTGGTTGGGCGATACGTCGACCCGGCCCCACGGCGTCGCGATGTACGTCCCGCCGGTGTTTACCTTGTCGTAGGTCCCAGGGGCGCCGGCAGCGGCGTTTCCGGCCGCGACCGGGAGCAGATAGGCCGGCTCGTGGTCGGTGCCGCGGATGCCGATATTGGCGGTCTCGGTCTTGATCTTGTAGTTCTGCTTGTTGGTATGGCCGATCAGCCCGGTGATCGAGCGGATCGCGCCTTTGATCAGGTGCAGAACGGCGCGCTCGCTGTCATCGCGCTTGCCGTCGAATCGGTAGAGGTCGATCTTCAGCCGCGAGTTGGGACGGACCGCAATGATCGCCTTGTCCACCATGCGCAGCTGTACGGCGGCGTTCTTTCCGGTAATGACCGTTTCGCCTTCGAACACCGTGTCGCCCTTGCTGAGCGCCCGCTCGGTACCCGCCGCGCCGAGGGCCCGGGAATCGCCGATGGCGAATTGAACCTGCCCCGCGTCGATGCTGGCCTGAGCGCCGCCCGCAAGCGCGAGCAGCAGCGCCCCAATGCATGTCGCGTGAATCGCTTTCATGACTTCCCCCGGTATACCGACGCGCGTGATGACAGGTTAGGACTTGTGCCTCATTGAATCGAGGACTTTCATCACCCGGGAATGCAAGATTCTGTTACGCGAGAACGCCTTAGCAGACACCCCGCTCCAGCTCATGCTAGCGAGCCTCTCGCCCGCTTGCACGGGCGCGCGAGCAGCCCGCTGGTAACCTCCGGGGGGTTATGTTCGTTTCGACCGAGAGGAGCTAGGCATGGATCTGGGAATCAAAGGCAGGACCGCGCTGGTGTGCGCGGCGTCAAAGGGGCTGGGCAAGGGCTGCGCCATGTCGCTTGCGCGCGAGGGCGTCAACCTGGTGATCACGGCGCGCGGCCAGGACGCGCTCGAGGCGACGGCCGACGAGATTCGCAAGGCGACCGGGGCGAAGGTAACCGCGGTTGCGGGCGACATCACAACGCCCGAAGGGCGCGCCGCGGCGCTCAAGGCCTGTCCCGCGCCCGACATCCTGGTCAACAACGCCGGCGGCCCGCCCCCGGGGGACTTCCGCAACTGGTCGCGCGACGACTGGATCAAGGCGCTCGACGGCAACATGCTCACCCCGATCGAGCTCATCAAAGCGACGATCGACGGCATGATCTCGAGGAAATTCGGGCGCATCGTCAACATCACCTCCGGTGCGGTGAAGATGCCGATCCCCGAGCTCGGAATGTCCAACGGCGCGCGCACCGGCCTCACGGGCTTCGTCGCCGGGCTGTCGCGCGCGGTGGCGCAGCACAACGTGACCATCAACAACCTCCTTCCCGGGCCCTTCGACACCGACCGGCTACGCTCCAACATGGAGTTCAACGCGAAGAAGATGGGCAAGACCGCGGCCGAGTTGGCGAAGCAGCGGGCCGACGCCAATCCATCTAAGCGCTTTGGCACGATCGAAGAGTTCGGCGAGGCCTGTGCGTTCCTTTGCAGCGCCCGCGCGGGATATATCGTAGGTCAAAACCTGCTGCTGGACGGCGGCGCCTTCCCAGGAACCTTCTAGCCCGGGGTGTTCGGCACGGGGGTCGAAGCGGTAAAATTCACGGTTCACCCTACCGGAGGACTTATGAACGCTCCGTCCCGCGCCGGCCTGCCGGCCCTCAACCTCAAGGACCCGAAGCTTTTCCGCGAACAGTGCTACCTCGACGGCGCCTGGGTCGCCGCCGACTCTAAGAAGACTTTCCCGGTCGATAATCCCGCCACCGGCGAAACCGTTGGCAGCGTGCCCGATATGGGTACGGCCGAAACCAAGCGTGCGATCGAGGCGGCCGACAAGGCCTGGCCGGCGTGGCGCGCCAAGACCGCCAAGGAGCGCGCCGCGATCCTGCGCAAGTGGTTCGACCTTATGATGGCGAACCAGGACGACCTGGCGCTGATCCTCACCACCGAGCAGGGCAAGCCGCTCGCCGAGGCGAAGGGCGAGATCGCCTACGGCGCCTCGTTCGTCGAATGGTTCGCCGAGGAGGGCAAACGCGTCTACGGCGACGTGATCCCGCAGCACCAGGCCGACAAACGCATCCTGGTGCTGAAGCAGCCGATCGGCGTCTCGGCCATGATCACGCCCTGGAACTTTCCCAACGCCATGATCACGCGCAAGGCCGCGCCCGCCCTGGCCGCGGGTTGTCCGGTGGTGATCAAGCCCGCCGAGCAGACGCCGTTCTCGGCTCTCGCGATGGCCGAGCTGGCCGAGCGCGCCGGCTTCCCCAAGGGCGTGTTCAACGTGATCACGGGCGACGCGCCGACCATCGGCAAGGAGATGTGCGCCAACCCGACCGTGCGCAAAGTCTCGTTCACCGGCTCGACCGAGGTGGGCCGCATCCTGATGCGCCAGTCGGCAGACACGATCAAGAAACTGTCGCTCGAGCTGGGCGGCAATGCGCCGTTCATCGTTTTCGACGACGCCGACCTCGACGCGGCGGTCGAGGGCGCGATCGCCAGCAAGTACCGCAACGCGGGCCAGACCTGCGTCTGCGCCAACCGCATATACGTTCAGGACAAGGTCTACGACTCGTTCGCCGCAAAGCTGGCCGCGAAGGTCAAGAGCTTCACCGTCGGTGCCGGCACCGAGGCAGGCGTGATAATCGGCCCCCTCATCGACCAGCAGGGCATGAACAAGGTCGAGGAGCACGTCGCCGATGCGACCGCGAAGGGCGCCAAGGTGATGCTAGGCGGTAAAGCTCACAGCCGCGGTGGGCTGTTCTTCGAGCCGACCATCCTCACCGACGTGACGCAGGCGATGCGCGTGTCGAACGAGGAGACCTTCGGTCCGGTGGCGCCGCTCTACCGCTTCAAGACCGAGGACGAGGCGATCGCGATGGCGAATGCCACCGAGTTCGGGCTGTCGGGATATTTCTATAGCCGCGACATCGGCCGCATCTTCCGCGTCGCCGAGCAGATGGAAACCGGAATGGTGTGCGTCAACAGCGGCATCCTGTCCACCGAGGTTGCACCCTTCGGCGGCGTCAAGCAGTCCGGCCTCGGCCGCGAAGGATCGAAGTACGGCATCGAGGAGTATCTCGAGGTCAAGTACCTGATGCTCGGGGGAATCTGAGGAACGAGTCCGCCTGCGCGCCCAGGCGCGCGTAGGCGGCTTGATACTCCCGCGCGAGGCGCTCGACGACTTCGGCCGTCGAGGGCGCGTCGTCTATGCCGCCCACGCCCTGTCCGGCGCTCCAGATGTCGCGCCAGACCTTCTTCTCGACGTTGCCGCCCGAGCCGAAGTTCATCGTCTTCTTGTCCGCGGCCGCCAGGTTGTCCGGATCGAGTCCCGCGGCGGCCACACTCGGCCGCAGGTAGTTGCCGTGCACGCCGGTAAACAGCGGCGTATAGACGATGTCGGCTGCCGCGGCGTCGACGAGCATCTTTTTGTACTCCGGCTTGGCGTTCGCCTCGCGTGTGGCGATGAAGCGCGTGCCGACATACGCGAGGTCCGCGCCGGCGGCCTGCGCCGCGAGGATCGCATCGCCGCTGGCGATCGCTCCTGCAAGCAGAATCGTGCCGCCGAAGAAGCGCCTGACCTCCTGCACCAGCGCGAACGGGCTCAGCATGCCGGCGTGCCCTCCGGCGCCGGCGCAGACCAGGATCAGGCCATCGACCCCCGCCTGCATCGCCCTGCGCGCATGGCGCACATTGATCACGTCGTGGAATACCAGTCCGCCCCAGCCGTGCACGCGCGGCACGATTTCGTCCGGGGCGCGCAGCGAGGTAATTACGATCGGCACGCGGAACCGCTCGCATACGTCCATATCGTGCCCGAGCCGGTCGTTGGACACGTGCACGATCTGGTTGACCGCGTAGGGCGCCGCATGGGGACAAGCCGCAAGCTCGGAGGTGATACGGTCGAGCCAGGCCGCGAGCTGCTCCTTGGGACGGGCGTTAAGCGCCGGGAACGAGCCGACGATCCCCGCCTTGCACTGCTCGATGACGAGCTCCGGGTTCGAGACGATGAACAACGGCGAGCCGACGACCGGCAGGCTCAGGCGACCCTGCAACAGCGCGGGAAGAGGCATGGAGATTCTCCTGAAGAAGCGACCGCTCTGACGGCCCTGGGAGTATCGCACGCGCTGCGCGCAGGTTCCGACTGCTAGAATGCGCGTCTTGCGTCGTCTCCCGCCATGTCCCGCCTGATCCGCAACATCGCCATCATCGCCCACGTCGACCACGGCAAGACCACGCTGGTCGACAAGCTGCTGCACCAGGCCGGCGCATTCGCGGCGCACGAGCGGATCGCCGAGCGCGTGATGGATTCGAACGACATCGAGCGCGAGCGCGGGATAACGATCTTCGCCAAGAATTGCGCGGTCGACTACGCGGGTGTGCACATCAACATCGTCGACACGCCTGGGCACGCGGACTTCGGCGGCGAGGTTGAGCGCGTGCTGGGCATGGTCGACGGCGTGCTGCTGCTGGTCGACGCGGTGGAAGGCCCGATGCCGCAAACGCGGTTCGTGACCAAGAAAGCGCTTGCGCTCGGTCTCAGGCCGATCGTGGTGGTGAACAAAGTCGATCGCGACGGCGCGCGCCCTGACTGGGTCGTGAACCACACCTTCGAGCTGTTCGACAAGCTCGGCGCCACCGAACAGCAGCTCGACTTCCCGGTTGTTTACGCCTCCGCGCTGCAGGGCTGGGCGTCGCTCGAATCCGCACAACGCGGCCACGACGTGCGGCCCCTGTTCGAGGCCATCCTGGAGAAGGTCCCGGCGCCGATGGACGTGGACGCGGACGGACCGCTTCAGCTTCAGATCTCAGCGCTCGACTATTCGAGCTACGTCGGGCGCATCGGTATCGGGCGCATCCGGCGCGGACGCCTCAGGCCCGCGAGCGAAGTCATGGTGATGCTGCCGGGGCAGGCTCCGCTTCGCGCCAAAGTTGCCCAGGTGTTCGGCTTCAGCGGCCTGGAGCGCGTCCCGCTGAGCGCGGCGAGTGCCGGCGACATCGTGCAATTTACCGGCGTTGCCGAGCTCGCCATCGGCTGCACTTTGTGCGACCCGGATCATCCGGACGCGCTGCCCGCGCCGCGGGTCGACGAGCCTACGATCACCATGAACTTCCAGGTGAACTCCTCGCCTTTCGCGGGCACCGAGGGTAAGTTCATCACCAGCCGCCAGATCCGCGAGCGGTTGATGCGCGAGCTGTTTACCAACGTTGCGCTGCGAGTGGAGGACACGAGCGACGCGGACGTGTTCCTGGTTTCGGGCCGTGGCGAGCTGCACCTGACGATCCTGGTAGAGAACATGCGGCGCGAGGGCTACGAAGTGGCGGTCAGCCGACCGCGAGTGATCACCCGCACGGTGGACGGGGTTCTACAGGAGCCTTTCGAGTTGCTGACGCTCGACGTCGAGGAGACGCACCAGGGCTCGGTGATGGAGGCGCTGGCCGGACGCCGCGGCGAGATGGTCGACATGGTGCCGGACGGCCGGGGTCGCGTGCGGCTGGATTACCGCATCCCGGCGCGCGGGCTGATCGGCTTCCAGGGCGAATTCATGAACCTTACCCGCGGCAACGGAATCCTCAGCCACGTGTTCGACGACTACGGTCCGTGGAAAGGCGACATGCCGGGGCGGCGAAACGGCGCCATGGTGTCGCAGGAAGACGGCGTGGCGGTCGGCTACGCGCTGTTCAACCTGCAGGAGCGGGGCAGGCTGTTCGTCAGCCCGGGCGACAAGGTCTACGAGGGTATGGTGGTGGGCATTCACAGTCGCGACAGCGACCTGGTCGTGAACCCGATCAAGAACAAGAAGCTGACCAATGTGCGCGCCTCCGGCAAGGACGAAAACGTGCTCCTCACCCCGCCAGTGAGGCTGACACTGGAGTTCGCGATCGAATTCATCGAGGACGATGAGCTGGTCGAGGTGACGCCGAAGACGATCCGTATCCGCAAGCGGCACCTGACCGAGAACGAACGCCGGCGCGCGGTGCGCGCCGCCGCCGTTGCGTAGCTCGCTGTCCGTGGCGAGCTTTCTGCGGCAAGCGCTTGTAATAGCAGCGGCTGCGCTCGGCGTTTGGGGAAGCGCGCTGGCACAGGACTGCCTGGCGCCGGCGGAATGGTTCGCGACCGACGCCGGCGCGGCGCACCTGGCGAAGGGCGCGGACGTGATCGCGGCGGTGGCGCGCCGCGACGTCGTCCTGCTGGGCGAGCAGCACGACAATCCCGATCATCACGCCTGGCAGCTGGCGACGCTCGGTGCTCTGCACCTGCTGCGGCCGCGGATGGTGATCGGCTTCGAGGCGTTCCCGCGCCGCGCGCAGCCGGTGCTGGACAAGTGGATCGCCGGCGAGCTGTCGGAGCGACAGCTGCTGGAGCAGGCGAATTGGGAGAAAGTGTGGGGCTGGCCCGCGGACATGTATCTGCCGCTGTTTCGCTTCGCCCGCATCAACCGCATCCCGATGCGGGCGTTGAACGTCGACCAGGAGCTGATAAAGGCGATCTCGGCCAAAGGATGGGAGGCCGTACCCGAGGCGCAGAAGGAAGGGGTCACCCGCCCCGCCAAACCCTCGCAGGCCTATCTCGACGACCTGTTCGAGGCCTATAAGCTCCACCCACAGGTCGACGATCCGGGAAAGGGCGCTCGCCTCGGCCCTGATTTCCGGCATTTCGTCGACTCGCAGACAACTTGGGATCGCGCCATGGCGCAGGCGCTGGCGGACGCGGTGCGCTCGCCGGGGGATGCAAACAAGCCTCTGGTCGTCGGCGTCATGGGCAGTGGACATATCCGCTACGGCCGCGGCGTCGCGCACCAGTTGCGCGATCTCGGCATCGACAGTATCGGCATGCTCTTGCCGGTCAGTGCGAGCGGCGACTGCGCGAAGCTCGATGGCATCGCGGACGCCGTATTCGCCGTGCCGAAGCTGCCGGCTTCCGCGCCGCCTCCGCCGCGCCTGGGGATACGCATCGAGCAGACGAAGGACGGCGTCGGCATCGTCAATGTGGTCGCGGGCAGCCTCGCAGAAGCGGCCGGTTTGCGCGCCGGCGACCGGATCATATCGATGGCCGGCACCGGCATCGAACGCACGAGCGAAGTGATCCGCGCGGTCCGCGCGCAGCCTCCGGGCACCTGGTTGCCGATGCGTATCCGGCGCGAGGGCAAGGAGATCGGCCTGGTGGTGAAGTTCCCGCCCGAGCGATGACTCGAGGGTGGCGCACGGCCCTGCTGCTCGCGGGCGTGCTGGCGCCGCCGCTTGCGATGGCGGGCGGCGCGCAGCTTGCCCTGGACGTGCAGCTCGACCCGGCATCGCGGGCGCTGCAGGTGACGGCGGAGCTTAAAGCTCCCGGCGAGCTCCGCTTCGAATTGAACCGCGCGCTCGTCATCCGCTCGGCAAACCTCGACGGCGCCCCGGCGGCGGTCGAGCTCGAGGGCAGCGACGGCGAGCTCAATTTGTGGCGGGTGCGGGGGAGTGGCGGCGCGACGCTGCACCTCGACTACGGCGGCACCCTGCCGGCGCTCGACCGGTCGCTCGACTACCGCGAGGTGCTGCGTGAAACGCGGGCGATGGTTTCGCCGGCGGGTAGCTACCTGCCCGCGGCGAGCGGCTGGTATCCCCTCACCGACGGCCTTTTCACCTACAGCGTCCGGCTTTCCTTGCCCCGCGAGCAGCGCGGATTGGTCCCCGGGCGGCTGGTGGAGGAAAAGATCTCTGCGGGACGCTACCGCGCCCGCTTCGAGTTCGACCACCCGGCCGACGCCATCGAGCTCATGGCCGGCCCGTACGTGGTACACGAGAGGGTCGTGCCGCGGCCCAACGCGGCGCCGCTGCGCCTGCGGACCTACTTCTACCCCGACCTCGAGCCGCTCGCCGCGGCATACCTGGACGACAGCCAGCGCTATATCGAGCGCTACAGCAGGACAATCGGCCGCTACCCCTTCGAGTCGTTCTCGGTCGTCGCCAGCCCGCTGCCGACGGGGTTCGGCATGCCGACCCTCACCTATATCGGCGCGACGGTGCTCAAGCTGCCGTTCATCCGCGCCACCTCGCTGGGGCACGAGGTGCTGCACAACTGGTGGGGCAACGGTGTCTACGTCGACTACTCGAGCGGAAACTGGAGCGAGGGGCTGACCACCTTCATGGCGGACTACGCTTACAAGGAAGAGGCATCGCCCGAAGCTGCACGCGAAGCGCGGCTCGCCTGGTTGCGGGACTATGCCGCGGTGCCTTCCAGCGAACAACCATCGCTGGCCGAGTTTCGCTCGCGCGCGCACGGCGCCGCGGCCGCAGTCGGCTACGGCAAGTCGGCGATGGTGTTCTTCATGTTGCGCGATCTCATCGGCGAGAAAGCCTTCCGCGATGGCGTGCGCGAATTCTGGCGCTCGAAGCGCTTCGAGACCGCCGCCTGGGGCGATCTGCGGGCCGCCTTCGAGCGCGCCTCCGGGCGCGACCTTTCGTGGTTCTTCGAGCAGTGGATCGAGCGCGCCGGCGCGCCGCGGCTGCGCATCGAGTCGGCGAAGGCCGAAATCAAGGGCGGAGCCGCGATGCTCGCGCTGGCGCTTGCCCAAGCGGCGCCGCCGTACCGGCTCCGGGTGCCGGTGGAGATCGTTACTGGCACCAGCACGCAGACCCGCTGGATCGAAATCGAGCACGAGCACCAGACCGCGCTGTTGCGTGTGGCGCGGCTTCCGGACGGCGTGCGGCTCGATCCGGGGCTGCGCCTGTGGCGCGCGCTCGATCCCGCGCAGCTGCCGCCGATTCTTCGCCGCTGGATTCTGGCGCGCGCGCCGCGGCTCGCGCTCGCCTCCAGCGGACCCGGCGTCGAAGGCGCTGCGCAGGTCCTGGCGAAGGCCTTGTTTGAGAATGCCGCGCGCACGGTATCGCTGGCGGAGATCTCTGACCACGGCGACCCCGTTCTCCTCGTCGGCCTGAATGCCGACATCGACGCGGCGCTCGCGCGCCTGGGCCTGCCGCCGCGGCCGCAGGCACTCGCCGGGCGCGGCAGCGCGCAGGTCTGGACCGTACGACGAGAAGGCAACGCGCGGCCCGTCGCCGTCGTGTCGGCGCGCGACACGGCCGCACTGCTCGCGCTCAGGCGGCCCCTGCCGCATTACGGTGCGCAGAGCTATCTCGTATTCGAGGGTGCCCGCGCGGTCGGGCGCGGAGTCTGGCCGGCGCCGGGACGCTTGATTCCGGTATCGCGTTGAGGCACTAGCCGAGCTTCAGGCGCATCGACCGCATGGCGGAAAATTCGAAGCCAAGGCCGCGATAGAGCGCGTGGGCGCGCTCGTTGCCGGGGTCGGTCAGCAGGGTGAGCCGCAGGACGCCGTCCGCACGCGCGCGCGCCGCAACCTGTTCCAGCAGCATTCTGCCGATCCCTCGCCCGCGGCGATTCGGCCGCACCACCAGATCCTCCAGCCACGCCGCCTTGCCGCCTTCGGCCGTGCTCACGGTGTAGAGCAGGCTTGCCATCGCGATCACCTCGGCGCCGTCGCGCACGACGTAGACGCGGCCGACCGACGCGTCGCCGACGATAGCGTTCAGGGCGCGGCGCTGCCGTTCGGGGTCTGGAGTGAAATCCGCTTCCTGCGCCAACAACAGCCCGAGCAGCTCGGTCAATTGCGGGACGTCTTCGCCCCGGGCGAGGTCAAAGGCGATCGACGCTTCGCGTTTTGAAGCCATGCGCAATAGTGCCGCATATCGGGAGCTGAGTCGCCGCGGCGTGACAGTGCTCGCCACTTATTTCGAGGGAAGCGAGAACTACGACGTATGTATATGCGCCGCGATCCGGTAGCGTATCGCCATGGAACCGCGCCGAAAAGGATCTGCTGCTCGAATGCCGCTGACCTTGGGCGCAGCGGTCCTGTCGCTGGGTTGCCTGGCTGCGCTCGGCGCGATGACGGGGCAGATCGAGCCCGCGCTGCTCAAGTCGGCGCCCGCCGCCACCGCAACAGCGGTTGCCAGGTGCGGGTACTGCGGGGTTGTCGAGCGCGTGCGCGAGATTGACAACAATGTGCCCAAGTACGGTGTCAGCACGGTCTCCGGCGGCCGTGACCAAATGATCGTGATGCTCCTGAGCGGGCTAAGCGGGACGCCAGACTCGGCCGGCCGGCCGAAGATCTACGAAGTAAGCGTTCGCATGGACGACGGCGCGATTCGTGCCGTGAGAGGCTGGCGCATTCCGGAGTGGAAGCCGGGCGACCGGGTCAAAGTCGTCAAAGGCCAGGTCGAGTCGCTGTCGTAACCCCTGAGTCGTCCGCGGGGACCCCGGCTTAGACGTTGAACCGAAAGTGCATGACGTCGCCGTCCTTGACGACGTAATCCTTGCCTTCTATTCGAAGCTTGCCGGCTTCCTTGGCGCCCTGCTCACCCTTGCAGGCGACAAAATCGGCGTACGCCGCCACCTCCGCGCGGATGAAGCCGCGTTCGAAGTCGGTGTGAATCACACCGGCGGCCTGGGGGGCGGTGGCCCCGACCGGGATGGTCCAGGCCCGCACTTCCTTTGGCCCGACGGTGAAGTAGGTCTGTAGCCCCATCAAGCCGTAGCCCGCGCGGATGACCCGGTTCAGTCCGGGCTCTTTCATCCCCATGTCGGCAAGAAAGATCTTCTTGTCCTCTTCCGGCATGTCCGCTATCTGCGCTTCCAACGCCGCGCAGATCGCCACCACCGGAGCACCCTCCTTCACGGCGTGCGCCTCGACCGCCTCGAGCAGGGGGTTGTCGCGGAAACCGTTCTCGTTGACGTTCGCGACGTACATGGTCGGCTTCATTGTCAGCAGGAACAGCGGCTGAAGTACGGCCAGCTCCTCCTTTGACAGCTCTGCCGTGCGTGCCGGGCGGCCCGCATTCAGCGCCGTCAGCACCTTCTCCAGCACCGCGACCAAGCGCTGCGCTTCCTTGTCGCCCCCCGCCTTGGCGAGCTTTACGCTGCGCGCAAGCTGCTTCTCCACGGTCTGCAGGTCCGCGAGCGCGAGCTCGGTGATGATGGTCTCGATATCGGATACCGGATCGACCCTGCCAGCGACGTGCACGACGTTCGGGTCCTCGAAGCAGCGCACGACGTGTGCGATGGCGTCGGTCTCGCGGATGTTGGCAAGGAACTGGTTGCCGAGGCCCTCGCCCTTCGACGCACCGGCGACCAGGCCCGCGATGTCGACGAATTCGACCACCGCGGGAATCACCTTCTGCGGCTTCGCGATGGCCACCAGCGGCTCGATCCGACGATCAGGCACCTCGACGATGCCGACGTTCGGCTCGATGGTGCAGAAAGGATAGTTCTCGGCCGAGATTCCGGCCTTGGTCAGCGCGTTGAACAGGGTGGACTTGCCGACGTTCGGCAGCCCTACGATGCCGCATTTGAGACTCAAGCTTTCTCCTTTGTGTGCAACTTCAGCATCGCGCCCTGCAAGTCACCCGCCAGGCACAAGGGAAGCACGTCGAGCGACTTGTCGATCGCGAGCTCGATCGCCTCGCGCTCGTCCGCGGCGGGCTTTCTCAGCACGTAGTCCGCGACCAGGCTCTTGTCTCCGGGATGGCCGATACCCAGCCGCAGACGCCAGAAATCGAGCGCGCCGATTCGCGCCGCGATGTCTTTCAGGCCGTTGTGCCCGGCGACGCCGCCTCCCTGCTTCATCTTGGCGACGCCCGGGAGGAAGTCCAGCTCGTCGTGCGCCACCAGGATTTCGGCTGCAGGAATCTTGAAGAATCCCGCGAGCAGGGCGACCGCCTTTCCGCTGACGTTCATGTAGGTCTGCGGCAGCATCAGCCACGCGCCGGTCGGCCCGTGGCGACCGACATAGGCGTGATACCTCGCCTCGCTTTTCAACGCGATGCCCTCGCGCGCGGCGAAGCGCTCGACGAGCCAAAAGCCCGCGTTGTGGCGCGTGCGCTCGTACTGCTTTCCCGGATTTCCCAGGCCGACGATTAGGCGGATGCCCGGCATGCTTGGCTAGAAAGAAAAAGCGGCAAGGACCGCGAAGTCCCTGCCGCTCCTTTCGTCGCTCGAACTATTTCTTCTCTTTCTTCTCGCCGCCCTTGTCGCCCGCGGCGGCTTCGGGCGCCTTCTCCGGTATCGCCTGCGCGGAAGTCGGCACCTCGGAAGCGGCCGGCGCGGCCTCCTCTGCTGGCACCTCCTCTTCCTCGGCGATCAGCGTCGGCAGCAGGACCGAGGCTACGACAGGGTTTTCGCCCTTGTGCAGGATGGCCTCGACACCCTTCGGCAGCTGGATGTCCTTGGCGTGGATCGAGTCGCCAACCGACAGATTTCCCATGTCGATCTCCACGTATTCCGGCAGGTCGTCCGGCAGACAAGCGATGCTCAGTTCGTTCATCACATGGCTTGCTACTCCGCCCTGCTGCTTAACGCCCGGAGACGTCTCCGCGTTAATGAAGTGCAGCGGCACCTTCATGTTGATCTTTCTCTCCTTGGAGACCCGCTGGAAGTCGACGTGCTGCACCTCCCCCTTGAAGGGGTGCATGTTGAAGGTGCGCAGCAGCACCTGCTCGGCGCCGCCGTCGAGCTTGAGCGTGAGAATCGAGGCGTGGAATGCCTCGGTGTGAAGATTCTTGAGCAGGTCCTTGTGATCGAGCTCGATATTGACCGGCAGCTGGTCTCCACCGTAGACGATTCCTGGAACCTTGCCCGCGCGGCGCAGGCGGCGGCTCGCACCCGTGCCCTGCGCTTCGCGCTTGGTGGCGTTGATTTCGATTTTCATCTGTTGCTCCTTTGCATTTTCCGCCAGGTCCGCGACCAGACACAGGCGGGGTTGATAAACCTACTCGATGAACAACGAACTCACCGATTCCTCGGTGAATATCCGCAAAATCGTTTCCGCCAGCAGCGTCGCGACCGACAGCTGCCGGATCTTGGGGCACGCTCGCCCCTCCTCGCTGAGGGAAATCGTATCGGTAACCACCAGCTCGTCCATGTCCGAGCTGGCGATTCGCTCGATCGCGCCTCCGGAAAGCACCGCGTGCGTGCAATAGGCGACCACTTTGGTTGCGCCCTCCTGCTTCAACACCTGCGCCGCCTTGCACAGCGTTCCCGCTGTGTCGACCATGTCGTCCATGATCACGCAGGTGCGCCCTTCGACCTCGCCGATCACGTTCATCACCTCGGACACGTTCGCGCGCGGACGGCGCTTGTCGATGATCGCGAGGTCGGACTCTAGTCGCTTGGCGAGCGCCCGGGCCCGCACCACCCCGCCGACGTCCGGCGAGACGACGATCAGGTTCTCGTAGCGCTGCTTCCAGACATCCCCGAGCAGGAGCGGCGCCGCATAGATGTTGTCGACCGGAATGTCGAAAAAACCCTGGATCTGGTCCGCGTGAAGATCCATCGTCAGCACGCGCGCGACGCCCACCGATGTGAGCATGTTGGCGACCACCTTGGCGCTGATGGCGACGCGCGCCGAGCGCGGGCGGCGGTCTTGTCGCGCATAGCCGAAATACGGAATCGCCGCAGTGACGCGCGCCGCCGACGAGCGCTTGAGCGCGTCGACCATCACCAGCAATTCCATCAGATTGTCGTTGGTCGGAGCGCAGGTCGACTGCAGCACGAAAACGTCCTTGCCGCGCACGTTCTCGAGCAGCTCGACCAGCACCTCGCCGTCGGAGAACTTGCCCACTATCGCGCGGCCAAGCGAGATGTTGAGATGGCGCGTCACATCCTGCGCAAGGCGCGGATTGGCGTTGCCGGTGAATACCATCAGTCGCTCGAGCGACGTGCCGACCATGTTGGCTAGTCCAGTGCTAGTGGTTGGCTGGGGAGCCAGGATTCGAACCTGGGAATGCCGGAATCAAAATCCGGTGCCTTAACCAGCTTGGCGACTCCCCAACGTGTGCTGCAATCCGCGAGAACCGCCCCGCGAACACTCAGTCTGCCCAGTCGTATAGCGGGTGACGCTGCAGGCCCCTCGTCACGAAGCCTCTCATCGTTTCCGGCAACTGCGACTGCAGGACTTGCGCCTCGTCTCGTTCAGAGAATTCGGCGAACACGCAGGCCCCTGATCCCGTCATGCGCGCCCCTGCCGCGTGCTGCCTGAGCCACGCGAGATGGGCCGCAACGTCGGCGTGGCGGGCAGTAACGACCGCTTCCAGATCGTTGCTTCCTTGCCCCGACAAAAAGGGCGGTATTTTGAGTTGTTTCGTATCGCGTGTCAACGCGGCATCGGAGAAGATTTCTTTCGTAGAAACCGCAACTTGAGGTACCAAAACGAGGTACCAGGCAGGCTGCAGAACGAGCGCTGTCAGGCGCTCGCCAACGCCCTCGCCAAGGGCGCTTTCGCCGAACACGAACAGCGGCACGTCGGCGCCCAGCCGCAGGCCAAGGCTTATCAGCTCGCTGCGGGGCAGGTTGAGGTCCCAGAGCCGGTTCAGGACCAGCAGTACCGTCGCCGCATCGGACGACCCGCCACCCAGCCCGCCGCCGATGGGCAGATTTTTTTCCAGCGCGATGTCGGCGCCGAGCGGGCGCGCAGCCGGCCCCATGCGGGCAAGCGCATAGTCCTTGAGCGCCAGGGCGGCTCGCAGGGCCAAGTCGTCCTGCTCCGGCACCCCGGGATACGGTTCGACGCGGCGCAACTCTCCGTCCGCACGCGTGCGCACGCCCACCCGGTCGCAGCGGTCAATCAGACGGAACACCGTCTGCAGCAGGTGGTAGCCGTCGTCGCGTCGGCCGAGGACGTGCAGCAACAAGTTGAGCTTCCCCGGCGCCGGATACCACCGCAGCGCAGTCATGGCCGGGTCTGCCACTCGCTGATGGCCAGCCGCAACTCCAGTCCGGGATACACCAGGCGCAGGCGCGCCGGCAGCCCACTGTCGTCCCGGTAGGCCAGGTAATAGATGTGCCAGCCATTCTGCTTCAGTTCACTCAGCCGACCGCGCGGGTCCCGCGTCTCGCGCGCCGGTCCGGGCGCCGGCCTCGCGCGCACCCAGTCGGCAAGTCCCGCAAGAGGCACGCGGAATCCGAGCACCTGCTCGGTGAGTGATTCTGCGTCGTGCGCACGGTACACGCGCTGGTCAGCGGCGGTGACAGTGACCGTGTCACCCTCGCGTTCGATGCGCGCGACGCCCTGCCCGAGGGGTGAGGTGATCAGCATTTCGTCGCCCGCCGCGCGGTGGCGCCACGCGATGTTTCCGCTCGAGCCTTCGTTGCTGTAGCGCACCGCGATCCGGCCCGAGAGCTCGAACTCGAGTCCGGCCGCGGGCCGCAGAAAAGTGAGTTCGGCGCAGGCCGGAAGGATCGCCAGCGCCGCAGCGGCAAGAACGCGCAGGCCCCTTATTTCTCTCACCCCGGACGCTCTACGGGGTGAAGCGCTGAATCGTTTTCCGCAGAGTCTCGTTCTCGGGGTGCTTCATCATCGCCTCGGTCCAGATTCGGCGTGCCTCGTCGCGCTTGCCCTCTACCCAGAGTACTTCGCCCAGGTGCGCGGCAATCTCTGCGTCCCGCTGATCGTCGTACGCCCGGCGCAGGTAGCTCTCCGCCCCCCTCAGGTCTCCCTGGCGGTACGTGACCCAACCCATGCTGTCGATGATAAAGCCGTCGTTGGGCCTCAGCTGCAGCGCCCTCTCGATCAGCTTGCGCGCTTCCGGCAGGCGCTGATTGCGGTCGGCGAGCGAATACCCCAGGGCATTGTAGGCGTGGGCGTGATCGGGCTGCAGTTTGATTACCTTGCGCAGGCTCTGCTCAAGGATGTCGAAACGGCCGACTTTTTCGGCCGTGAGCGCCAGGTCGTAGAGCAGCTCGGGCTGGTCGGGGCGCTTCTTCAGCGCGCGATCGAGCAAGGCAAACGCCTCGCCCGCGTCGTCCGCGTCGCGCAGCAACTGAGCCTCGGCGATGATCAGCTGCACTTCGTCCTGCTTGCTGTTCACCTTGACCGCGTGCAAGTAGGCGCGCGCGGCGTCGAGCCTGCCCTCCTTCGCCATCGCCTGCGCCGCACGCAGGCGGGAGGGCAGGAAGTGCTCGCCACTCTGGATCTGTTCGTACCAGGCAATCGCCTGCGCCCATTGCTTCTGCGCCTCGGCTGTTTGGCCCAGGACGTAACGCACACCGTCTGCATCCCGGTAGCTCAGCTCGAGCAGGCGCTTCATGCTCGCTTCTGCGGTTGAATAGTCCTTCAGCTGATAGGCAAGCAGGCCTACCGCGTAGATCACCTCGGTATTGTCGGGATTTGCCGCGAGCAGCGTCTCGAACTGTTTCCTCGCGTCGGTGTAGCGTCTCTCGCCCACCAGCAGGCGCGCGTAGCTCATCCGGACTTCGTTCTGCTCGGGATACTTATCGACGTAGCGCTTGAGACGCCGGGCGGCTTCTACCGGCGACTTCTTCTGCAGGATTTGAGCCTCGAACACGGCAGCGATGGCCCAGGCCGGGCGCAGCCCGGCTGCGCGGCGTATCTCCTGCAACGCCAGCTGTTCGTCGTCCGCGGCCACCGCCGCCTGCGAAATCGCGAAATGCGCGTTCGCCAGATCCGGGTAGGCGGCGGCCAGCCTGCGCACCAACCGAAGATTCGCGGCCTTGTCGGGGTTGGCCGCGAGCAGGCGGTTGAGCTGCATGAAGACATTCTCGGCATTGGTCTCGCTCGAGGAGAGCAACTTCTTCAGATAAGGCTCTGCCTCGTCGACGCGCCGCACCGCGGCCAGGTACAGCGCCACCATCTGCAGCGCGGGCGCCGAATCCGGGTCGGCTTCGTGCCAGAGCTTGGCTGCCTCGAGCGCGAGCTCCGGCATGCGCGCGTAGTTCGCGATCTCCAGCGCACGCCGGGCGATACGCGGGTCACGCGTGCGCTTCGCGAGGTCGACATAGGTCTTGGCCGCGAGCTGCGGGTTGCCGCGCTGCGCAGCGATTTCGCCGAATAGCAGCTCGTACAGAATCGGCTCGGTCAGCTCTTCGTTGGGCAGTTTCTCCGGCGATTTGGCGGCAATCGCCTGCGCAGACACAAGTGCCCCCGCGAGCGACAGCGCGGCCGGCAGAGCATACTTCCGCAAGATCGGGGATATTGCGACCATCTTTCTTCCTAAGGTTTCGGCAAGGGCGCGAGCACGCCGACCGCCGCAACCCGATTCGGACGCATCTTAGGTATATTTGATGCCCCGCACAAGGCGCGTCGTCCGCGCGGCGCGCGACGTCTGATTGACCGATAACCAGGCTGCAAGTTCAGGTGCCCGAACTTCCGGAAGTAGAAGTGACATTGCGCGGCCTCGCGCCTCGGCTTAGAGGCCGAACCATTACCGGGGTCGCCGTGCGCGAGCCGCGGCTGCGCTGGCGCGTACAGGAGTCGATCGATCGCCTCGCGGGGCGCGAGATTCGCGCGCTGCGGCGACGCGGCAAGTACCTTCTGTTCGATTGCGGCGATGGCCATCTCATCGTGCATCTCGGCATGTCGGGCAGCCTGCGCCTGCTGGAGTACGGCACGCCGCCGCAAAAGCACGACCACTTCGACCTGCAGTTCGGCGAGCTTATCCTGCGCTTGCGCGACCCGCGCCGCTTCGGTGCCGTACTGTGGACTGCCGAGCCCCCCGACACGCATCCGCTGCTGCGTCATCTGGGGGTCGAACCGCTGACGCGCGCCTTCGACGCCAGGCGCCTGCACGCTCTGACCCGTGGACTGCGCGCTGCGGTCAAGCCAACCCTGATGGACGGCAGGCGCATTGTCGGCGTGGGCAATATTTACGCCAGCGAAAGCCTCTTCCTGGCGGGAATCCACCCCGCCGCGCGCGCAGGCAGCCTCTCGCTCGAGCGCTGCGTTCGGCTCGCGGCCGCGATCAAGAAGACGCTGCGCGAAGCGATCCGCGCGGGGGGATCGAGCTTGCGCGACTTCGTCGCCAGCGACGGCAGCGCGGGTTGCTTCCAGCAGCGCTACTGGGTCTACGACCGGGCGGATGAGCCATGTCGCCGCTGCGGCGCGCCGATCCGGCGCAGGGTGCAGGGCCAGCGGGCGACGTTCTACTGTCCGTCGTGCCAGCGCTAGCGCACTTTCAGCCGCCGAGCGACTTTACCTTTTCGTTCAGCTTGCTCCGGACCAACGGGTGCACGAACTTGGACACGTCACCACCGAGGGTAGCGATCTCGCGCACCAGCGTGGCGGAGATGAACATGTGCTGCTCGGAAGGGGTGAGAAAGATGGTCTCGACGTCAGGGTAAAGGTTGCGATTCATGCCGGCGAGCTGAAACTCGTATTCGAAGTCCGCCACCGCGCGCAGGCCCCGCATGATTACGCGTGCCTGGTGCTCGCGGATAAAGTCGATCAACAGCCCCGCGAAGCCGACCACCTTCACGTTTTTCAGGTCGCGCAGCACCTCGCTCGCCATGTCCACTCGCTCGCTGCGGGTGAAGAACGGGCGCTTCGCCTGACTGTCGGCAACGCCGATGATCAGGCACTCGAACAGCGAGGCAGCTCGCCGCACGATGTCCTCGTGACCGCGCGTAAGCGGGTCAAAAGTTCCCGGGTAGACGGCTCGTATCATCTGCGCTCCATTGCAGTAGCTGATAATTTACTTGGCCGGCGCGCTTGCGTCGCAACTCGCGCCAGAGTGCAGGTACCGGCAGCGGCGTGGCGGCCTCGAGGTAAACGCGCGCGCCGGGCGAGAGGCGCGGCGGCAGCGCCTCGAGCACGGCTGACAGCGCATTCTGCCTGAACGGTGGATCGAGGAAAACCAGGTCGAAGCGCTCTTTCGAGGCGGCGAGAAAAGCGAAAGCGTCGCCGGCGACGATCTCGACCTGCGCGGCGTCCAGCGCGGCGCGGCTCGCGCGCAGCGTGGCGATCGTCGCGCGGTCGCTCTCCAGCATCACGACCCGCGCCGCGCCGCGCGAAGCGGCCTCGAAGCCGAGCGCCCCGCTGCCGGCAAACAGGTCGAGGCAGGACAGGCCCGCGAGGTCCTGGCCGAGCCAGTTGAACAGCGTCTCGCGCACCCGATCCGGCGTCGGGCGCAGGCCCGGGCGCGACGGCACGCCGATCAAGCGGCTGCGCCAGGCGCCGCCTACAATCCGAACGCGCCCTGCCCGCTGCGGTTTGCCGCCCGCGTGCTTCATCCTAGAGCGGAGGTTCCCGTTTGATAGAATCGGGCGCCAATCTTAGCGGCTTTTGCGCCGCCATCCGCGTGTTTGGACTGGGTAACAGACCCTCGAAGGAAACCGTTTCCTGGACCTCCCGCCTCAAGGCCGGGTTGGCGCGCACGCGCGACGCCCTCGGCGGCGGGCTCGGTGCGCTGCTCGTCCGCCGCACGGTCGACGAATCGCTGTTCGAGGAACTGGAGACCGCGCTGCTTGCGGCCGACTGCGGCGTAGAGGCCTCGCAAGCGCTCATCGAGCGGCTGCGAGCGAGAGCTCGCAAGGAGCGCATCGCCGACGGCGCGGCCCTGAAGAGCGCCCTTGAGGACGCCTTGCTTGAGATTGTCGCACCGCTCGAGCAGCGCCTCGAGGTGTCGCGCGCGTCACCGTTCGTGATCATGATCGCGGGCGTAAACGGCTCCGGCAAGACGACGTCGATCGGAAAATTGGCGAAGTGGCTGCAGTCCCAGGGCAAGACCGTGCTGCTCGCCGCCGGGGACACGTTTCGCGCCGCGGCCCGCGAGCAGCTCGAGGCCTGGGGCGAGCGCAACGGCGTGAGCGTAATCTCGCAGCAGAACGGCGACCCGGGGGCGGTGGTATTCGACGCGGTGAACGCCGCGCGTGCGCGCGGCATCGACGTCGTGCTCGCCGACACCGCCGGCCGCCTTCCGACGCAACTGCACCTGATGGAAGAAATTCGCAAGGTGAAGCGCGTGCTCGCCAAAGCGCTTCCCGGGGCACCGCACGAGATCGTGCTGGTGCTCGACGCCAACACCGGGCAAAACGCGCTTGCGCAAGTCAGGGCGTTCGATGAGGCGCTCGACCTTAGCGGCCTCATCCTGACCAAGCTCGACGGCACCGCCAAAGGAGGCGTGGTTGCGGCGATCGCGCTGGTGCGGTCCAAACCACCCGAGCAGCGGGCGATACCGCTCTACTTCGTCGGCGTCGGCGAGGGCGTGGACGACCTGCGCCCGTTCGTCGCACGCGATTTCGTCGAGGCCCTGGTTGATTAGCTTCTCCGCCGTTTCCAAGCGCTACCCGGGCGGCCAGGACGTGTTGAAGGGCGTCTCGCTCAGCATAGACGCGGGCGAACTCGTATTCATCACCGGGCACTCGGGGGCGGGCAAGTCGACACTGCTCAAGCTGATCCCGGCGATAGAGCGCCCGAGCACCGGATCGGTGATCGTCAACGGCCAGAACGTGAGCGCGCTCAGGCCCGCGGCGATCCCGTTCCTGCGGCGCAACCTGGGGCTGGTATTCCAGGATCAGAAGCTGCTCTACGACCGCAGCGTGTACGAGAACCTGATGCTGCCGCTTTCCTTCTCGAACCTCGCGCCGCGGGAGGCAGCCCGGCGCGCGCGTGCCGCGCTCGACAAGGTTGGTCTGCTCGGGCGCGAGAAGGCGAACCCGATCCAGCTCTCCGGCGGCGAGCAGCAGCGGCTCGCGATTGCGCGTGCGGTGGTGAACCGCCCCGCAGTTCTGATCGCGGACGAGCCAACCGCAAACCTCGACGCCGAGGCCGCGCGCCGCGTACTGGAGATTTTCGTTGCCTTCAATCAGGTCGGCGTCACGGTGCTGCTTGCCACGCACGATCTGGCGCTCGTGACGCACTACGGGCGACGCGTGCTGCGGCTCGCCTCGGGCCACGTCGCGGAGGATTCGGCGCCGTGAGGTCCTGGCTGCGGCAGCATCGCCGGGCTCTGATTGCGGCGATCGGCAAGCTCGCGGCGCAGAAGGCCAGCGGCGTAGTCAGCGCGCTCGTGATCGGGGTCGCCCTCTCGCTCCCTGCCGGTGGCTATGCCCTGCTGGAGGGACTGAGTTCGCTGGCCAGCGGCGTGGCGCTCGAGCCCCAGATATCGGTGTACCTGAAGCCCGGCTCGACCAAGGACGATGCCCACGCGCTCGCTGCGCGCCTGAAAGCGGACGCGCGCATCGGCCGCGTGCGCTTCGTCCCCCGTGACGAGGCGCTGAAGGAGCTAAAAGCGACCGAGGGATTGGCTGACGTTGTCGACGCCCTCGACCACAACCCTCTGCCCGACGCGTTCGTCGTACTGGCGCGCGACTCCAGTCCCGTGACACTGGCTGCGCTCGCCGCGGAATTGCGCCGCGTGCCGTCAGTCGCGCACGTACAGGCCGACGCCGTCTGGGCGCGCCGGCTGGCCTCGCTCGCGCGGCTCGGGCGCTTGGCGGTGCTGTTGCTCGCGGCTTTGCTCGCGTTCGGGCTGGTTGCCGTGACCTTCAACACGATCCGGCTCCAGATTCTCACCCAGCGGGACGAGATCGAGGTGTCCAAGCTTATCGGCGCGACCGACGCTTTTATCCGGCGGCCCTTCTTGTACCTCGGACTGCTGCAGGGGCTGGCGGGCGGGGCGCTGGCCCTCGGCATCGTGTGGCTCGGTCTTTACCTGCTCAACGGCGAAGTGCGAACGCTCGCCCAGACCTACGGCTCGAGCTTCAGGTTCGACTTCCTCGCACGAGGCGACTCCAGCGCTGTCCTGCTCTTCGCCGGGGCTTTGGGATGGCTCGGCGCGTCTCTGTCAGTGAGCAGATACTTACTTGAAATTCAGCCTAAATAGGGGCTTTTGCGTCCTATTGCAGGGGAACTCCTACATCCTTTAGCACTCCAATATAGCGAGTGCTAAAATTGTAAAAGATAGGAGGTAGGCCTATGCAAGCGACGATGACCATGCCGGTTCCGGTCTCCGTTCCCGTTCCCTTGGCGACGGGGAGCCTGGAAAGCTACATCCAGACAGTTAACCGCTTTCCGATCCTGAGCGCGGCAGAAGAGCAGGCGCTTGCGCGGCGCTACCGCGAATCGGAGGATCTGGGGGCCGCGCGGGGTTTGGTGCTGTCGCACCTTCGACTGGTGGTCGCGGTGGCGCGCGGCTACTTGGGCTACGGCCTGCCTCACGCCGACCTGATCCAGGAAGGCAACATCGGCCTGATGAAGGCAGTCAAGCGCTTCGACCCCTCGCGCGGGGTGCGCTTGGTGTCGTTCGCGATTCACTGGATCAAGGCGGAGATCCACGAGTACGTCCTGCGCAACTGGCGGCTGGTCAAGGTCGCCACTACAAAGGCGCAGCGAAAGCTGTTTTTCAACCTGCGCTCGATGAAGCAAGGGCTTGCGCCACTTTCAAGCGACGACATCAAGCGCGTCGCGACCGAGCTGCGGGTCAAGCCGGAGGAAGTGACAGAAATGGAGTCCCGCCTCGCGGGACAGGACATCGCGTTCGAGGCCGATGGGGCCGACGACGACGGCTATGCGCCGGCGAGCTATCTGGCGTCCGACGCCAGCCGCGAACCCTCGCAGCTGCTGGAGGCGGAGGAAAACGCGCGCACATCCGCCGCAGGGCTGCAAAGTGCCCTCACCGCGCTCGATGCTCGCAGTCGGCGCATTATCGAGACGCGCTGGCTGCGCGAGAAGGACTCGGCCACGCTGCACGACCTGGCCGACGAGTTCCATGTTTCGGCCGAGCGTATCCGCCAGATCGAGGCGAAGGCGCTAGAGAAGATGCGCAAGGTGATGGAACAGCAGGGCGCGCCGATGTCTCTTCCGGCGGCGGCCGCGTAAGGACTACTTCTCGCTCAGCAGTGTGCGGATATCCTGCGCGAGGTCCGCACCTGCCTTGCCGTAGCCGACGAAGAGCCTGAGTCGCCCCTTGGGGTCGATCACGTAGGTGCCGGCGCTGTGGTCCATGGAGTACTCGCCGGGCGAGGATCCCTCCCGCTTCTCGTAGAACACCTTGAATTCCCTGGCCGCGCGTCGCGTCGCCTCTGCGTCGCCGTACAGCCCGAGGAAACGCGGATCAAACGCGGTCACGTACTTGGAGAGGATGGCGGGCGTGTCGCGTTCCGGATCGACCGTGACGAACAGCACCTGCACGCGGTCGGCATCGGATCCGAGTGATTTCATCACCTGCGACAGTTCCGCAAGCGTGGTCGGACAGACGTCCGGGCAATGTGTATAGCCGAAGAAAAGCACGACGACCTTGCCGCGGAAATCGGCCAGCGTCCGGGGCTTGCCGTCGTGGCCGGTGAGCGAGAGCTCGCTGCCGTAGCCGGCGCCGGTGATATCGGTATTCTTGAATTTCGGTCCGCCGCCATCGCAGCCCGCGAGCAGGGCCGCCAGCAGCAGTGCGGCGACGCTAGTACGCCAGATAGTGGTCAACGAGCAGCGCACCGAAAAGTGCGGCGAGATAGATAATCGAATAGCGGAACATCGCGCGCGCGACGCGGTCGCTGTACGCCACGTAGACACGGACCGCATAGCCGAGAAACACGGCGCCGAGGGCGCAAGCGGCCAGCAGGTACAGCACCCCGCTCATGCGTATCGCGTACGGCAGCAGGCTTACGGCGAACAGGATGATCGTGTAGAGCAGAACTTGCAGCTGGGTGTACGCCTTGCCGTGCGTCACCGGCAGCATCGGCAGGCCCGCCTTGGCGTAATCGGCGGTGCGGTACAGCGCCAGGGCCCAGAAGTGCGGCGGCGTCCAGGCGAAGATAATGAGGAACAGCAGCATCGCTTCGGTGTTGACTTGGCCCGTAACCGCGGCCCAGCCGAGCACCGGCGGCATCGCGCCCGAAGCGCCGCCGATCACGATATTCTGCGGCGTGGCCGGCTTGAGGATTACCGTATAAACGATCGCGTAGCCGACGAACGTCGCCAGCGTCAGCCACATGGTCAGGGTATTGACGAAATTGGCGAGAATCCACAGCCCGAGGCCGCCGACCACGCCGGCGAATACCAGCGTTTGCAGCGCCGTCAGTTCTCCGCGCGGAAGCGGCCGCCAGCGGGTGCGCTGCATGACCGCGTCTATGCGCTGCTCTACCAGGCAGTTGACCGCCGCTGCCGCGCCCGCCACCAGCGCAATGCCGAGGGTCCCGGCGAGCAGGATCTGCGCCGCAACGGCCCCTGGGGCCGCGAGCAGCATGCCGATCATCGCGGTGAACACGATAAGCGACACGACGCGCGGCTTGGTCAGAGCGTAGAAGGCACGCGCGCGCTGCGCGAACGTCCTTGCGAAGCCGGTGGAAAGAACCTGAGTGTTCATGCTTTCGACCGCCGAGGGCGCAAGCCGTGGAAAGCAAAGAAGTTTAACACGACGAGCGAGCCCAGGAGGAGCGCGGCGCCCGCATTGTGCGCGTCCGCGACGGCGAGCGGCAATCCGGCCAGGACGTTCGCCACGCCGAGCGAGAATTGGAGCGCAAGCAGGCCGGCAAGGAGCCAGCCAAGCGGTTGCAGCGCGCGCACCCGCAGCGTGCGCCACGCCGTCCAGCCGACTACCAGCACGACCACCAGCGCAAACACTCGGTGGATCCAGTGGATGGCCGTGAGTGCCTCGAAAGGCAGCATCGCACCGCCCTCGGTTTGGCCGAGCTCCCGAAACAGATGAAAGGCGTTCGAGAAGTCCATCGGCGGCACGATCTGACCCAGGCATAACGGCAAGTCGGGACAGGCGAGCGCAGCGTAGTTTGCGCTCACCCACCCTCCGAGCAGAATCTGTATCGCGACGATGCACAGGCCGACAGCCGCGGGGGCGCGCAAACTGCGCGCCTCCAGCGCAGCGTCGAAACGCCGCTGGCGAAGCGCGAGCCATAGCAGGAGGGCGAAAGTCGTCATCCCGCCGGCCAAATGCGCGGTCACGACGGCGGGCCTGAGCAGCAGGGTCACCGTCCACATCCCGAGCGCGGCCTGCAGGGCGACCACAAACACGATCGCGGTGGGCAGCCAGGCCGACTGCGCGAGCGAGCGCCGCCACAGCCAGCCGAGCAACGCGATTGCCACGATCAGCAGCCCGAGCGTACCGGCCAGGTAGCGGTGCCCCATTTCCCTCCACGCCTTGCCGAGCGAAACCGGCCCGTGCTCCCCGCCCTGCCGGGCGACGGCGCGCGCGATCGCGTCTTTCGCCAGCGCCGGCGCCGCCTTGCCGTAGCAGCCGGGCCAGTCAGGGCACCCGAGCCCGGCGTCGGAGAGGCGCACGAATGCGCCCACCACGACGACGACGAAGGCGAGCAGCGCGGCGGCCGCGATCAGCGTGCGGTAGACCTTCATCCGATCTGCGAATACTTGAGCAGGCGCTGCAGGTCTTTGAGCATCTTCGAGGGGTCGGGGTCGCGCGGAAATCGCATCATCAAATTGCCGAGTGGGTCGATCAGGTAGATGTGGTCTGCGGCGCGCCGGCCGCGCGGGAAGCTCGCCGCGAGCGACCCGTTGCTGGCGCGTACGACATGGGTGCCCTCGATCGCGGCCTTCAGGGCGGGCCGGGGCACGCCACCGTCGGTCAGCACCCAGACGCGCTCGACGCGATCCATATCCTTGCCCTGAGCCACGCGCAGCTGGCGCATGAAGTAGAGCTTGCGCTCGCAATAGGGGTCGCAGGTCCCGGCGTCGAACTGGAGCATTACCCACTTGCCGCGCAGGCTCGCAAGCGAGAACGGCTTGCCGTCCAGCCCCACGAGCCCGCCGCCGGGCACCTGCCGCGGCGGCAGCAGCTCGCCGTAGTTGCCGCTCCGGCCCGGTGTCCAGTGGAACCAGTACGCGGCCCAGGCGAGAAGAAACGGCAAGGCGAAGAACAGCCCTATCAGCAGCAGCTTGAGGCGGGCACTCTTGGCGGATTCAGGGGCCACGGCGGCGCCCCTCGCGAAACGAATGGATCACGAACAGCAGCACGGCAAGGGCCGCGAACAGGTACCACTGCAGCGCATAGCTTTCATTGCGAGCGGCGCCGCTATCCGGGCGCGGCCAGTCCCTCACCAAGCCGTCGGCCGCCGCCGAGCGCTGCTCGATCACCAGCGGCTGTAGCGCGAGGCCACTCACCCGGCTGAAATCCTCCAACCGCAGGTTCTGCCACACGCGCCCCTGGGGCGTACGGGGCACCGGCTCGAGCGCGCGCGGCAAATGCTTCAGGGCGAGGCCTTCGATGCGCCGCACACCACCCGGCGTGGGAACCTGCGGAAGCTCCTCCCGTCGCGGGCCAGCCGGCACCCAGCCGCGGTCGACCAACACATGCAGCGATCCTCCGGCAAGCCGCAGCGGCGTCACCACTTCGTAGCCGACGCGGCCCTGGTGGATCTTGTTGTCCAGAAAGACGGTGTGCGCGGACACGAACTCGCCCTGCGCGCTCACGCGCCGAAGAGCGAAGTCCGCCGCCGCGACCCGGTGCGCGGGCAACTCGAGCGGCGGGCCTTGCAGCGCCGCGTCGAGCCGCGCCGCGAGCGCGCGCTTCTCGAGCGCGCGCTGCGACTGCCAGTTGCCGAGCGCGATGAACGCCGCGCAGCCGACCACGGTGAGCGCAGCGCCCCACCAGGTCGGACGGAATGCTTTTGAGCTGAGCATGATTGGTACGCGTAGAAGCCGGGGCCCGTATCCTTTAAACTCCCCTCCTCCATGCGCTACGTCGTGATCGCCGCGCTCGTCCTGATCGTCGCCAGTCTCGGCTCGGCGCTGTTTTTCGTGTTCCACGACCAGAGCGGGTCGAACCGCGCCATCAAGGCGCTCGCGATCCGGGTCGGACTGTCGATCCTGCTGTTCCTGTTCCTGATGGCCGGATTCTATTTCGGTTTCATCCCTGGCCGCCTGACCTGAAGAGTCAGGCGAAAAAAAAGACGCCGCACCGTGTGCGGCGTATCGAGCTTCTCCTCCGAGGCGCTACGTGGGCGCTCTCCTCCTGGTTGTTCCGATCGTGTGGCCTAGAGCCAATAAACGAAGATAAACAGCCCCAGCCAGACGACGTCGACGAAGTGCCAGTACCAGGCAACCGCTTCGAACGCGAAATGGTGGTCGGGTTTGAAGTGGCCGAGCAGGCAGCGCACCAGGATCACGCTCAGCATGATCGCGCCCAGCGTGACGTGGAAGCCGTGGAATCCGGTCAGCATGAAGAAAGTCGATCCGTAGACGCCGGTCGAGAGCTTGAGGTTCAGCTCTGAGTAGGCGTGGCCGTACTCGGTAGCCTGGAACGCAAGGAACAGCACGCCGAGCGCCACGGTGAAGAACAGGAACAGGCTTAGCATCCCGCGCTTGTTTTCCTTCAGCGCCCAATGCGCAATGGTCACCGTCACGCCCGAGGAAAGCAGCAGCAGCGTGTTGACCGCGGGCAGCCCCCACGCCGCCATCGGCGAGAATTTCTCGGCGAACGCCGGCCCGGCAGACGGCCAGTGGCTGGTGAAATTCGGCCACAGCAGCGCCTGGCTCTCCAGACTCGCGAGGTCTGGCACCGACAGCACGCGGGTGTAGAACAGCGCGCCGAAGAACCCGGCGAAGAACATGACCTCAGAGAAGATGAACCAGCTCATCCCCCAGCGGAACGACACGTCCTCCCACTTGCCGTACTTGCCGGCCTCGGATTCGCCGATCACGGCGCCGAACCAGCGGAACAGCATGTAGAGCAGAATCATGAAGCCGACCGCGATCGAGATCCAGCCGCCACGGTACGAGTTGAAAACGAACACCGCACCGGTCGCCATGCAGAACAGGGCGATCGAGCCCATGATCGGCCAAGGCATCGGCTGCGGCACGTAATAATGCTGCCGTGGGTTGGTGGTTGCGGTCTGCGCCATGTTGCGGTCTCCCTGCTTTCGATTTTCCGATTTTTTTCAGCTCACCACGATCCGCACGATCACGATCAGCGTCAGCACGAACAAAGCCGCGAAAACGACGCCCGCGACGATCAGATAGACCGGGCTCACCGGCTGCGTCTGGCGCTCGTGATCGGCCTTGCGGCGAATCCCCATCGCGCCGAACAGCACCGTCTTCACTACGTCCAGCAGGCCGGGGCGCATCGATTCGCTCACTGTCCGAACAGCCAGAACTTGACGATGATGCCGAGGAATAACATCAGAGCAATCGTGGCGAGGATCAGGCCGGTCCTGGCGTTGCGGCTCATCGGCTCCTTGCTTATTTGATAACCGGCGGGGTTTCGAACGAGTGGTACGGTGCCGGGGACGGCAGATGCGTCCACTCGAGCGAATCGGCACCCTCCCAGGGATTCTCAGGGGCCTTTTGGCCGCTGCGGATCGTCTTCACGACGATGTACAGGAACAGCAGCTGCGTCAGGCCGAAGCCGAAGGCACCGACGCTCGAGATCTGGTTCCAGGTCTCAAACTGCAACGGGTAGTCCGGAATGCGTCGCGGCATACCCGCGAGACCGAGAAAATGCTGCACGAAGAAGATCATGTTGAAGAATATGGTCGAGAGCCAGAAGTGCCACTTGCCAAGCTTCTCGTCGTACATCTTGCCGGTCCACTTGGGCAGCCAGAAATAGATCCCTGCAAACGCCGAAAACAGCGCTGCCGCCACCATTACGTAATGGAAGTGCGCCACCACGTAATAGGTGTCCTGCAGCTGTATGTCGACCGGTGCCAGCGCCAGGACCAGCCCCGAAAAACCGCCAAGCGTGAACATGAGCAGAAACCCGACCGCGAACAGCATCGGCGTCTCGAAGCTCAGCGACCCCTTCCACATGGTCGCCACCCAGTTGAACACCTTCACTCCGGTGGGGATCGCGATCAGGGTCGTTGCGTACATGAAGAACAGCTGCCCGGTCACCGGCATGCCAGTGGTGTACATGTGGTGCGCCCAGACGATGAACGACAGGATCGCGATCGCCGAAGTGGCGTAGACCATCGAGGCGTAGCCGAACAGGGGCTTGCGCGAGAACGCCGGGATCACCTGCGAAATCACGCCGAAGGCCGGCAATGCGATGATGTAGACCTCGGGATGGCCGAAAAACCAGAAGATGTGCTGGTACATCACCGGATCGCCACCGCCCGCGGCGTTGAAGAACGAAGTGCCGAAGTGCCGGTCGGTCAGCGTCATGGTGACCGCGCCCGCAAGCACCGGCATCACGGCCACCAGCAGGTAGGCGGTAATCAACCAAGTCCAGCAGAACATCGGCATCTTCATCAGCGTCATGCCGGGCGCACGCATGTTGAGGATCGTCGTGATGATGTTGATCGAGCCCATGATCGAGCTCATGCCCAGCAGGTGCACGGCGAAAATCGTAAAGTCCATCCCCATGCCTTGCTGAACCGTGAGCGGAGCGTACATCGTCCAGCCCGTCTCCGGAGCACCACCCGGCACGAAGAACGAAATCATCAGCAGCGAGGCGGCGAACGGAAGCAGCCAGAACGACCAGTTGTTCATGCGCGCGAAGGCCATGTCGGGCGCACCGATCTGCATCGGGATCAGCCAGTTCGCGAAACCGACGAACGCCGGCATGATCGCGCCGAAGATCATGACCAGGCCGTGCATGGTGGTCAGCTGGTTGAACAACTCCGGGTTCACGATCTGCAGCCCAGGCTCGAACAGCTCGGCGCGGATCACCAGCGCCATCACACCGCCTACCAGGAACATGATGAAACTGAACCACAGGTACAGCGTGCCGATGTCCTTGTGGTTGGTGGTCGTGATCCAGCGCATGACGCCACCGTAGCCGCCGTGCAGGTCCTGGTGCTCGTGGCCGTGGCCGTGGGTGTCCACAACTGCGCTCATCGATGTTCTCCTGATACTTGGATTCGAGTCGTTACTTGCCGGCAGTCGTGAGGGCGGCTGCAGCCCGGCCCTTTTTCTGCTCGGCGACCCAGGCTGCGTACTCCGGCTCGGTCACTACCTTGACGACGATCGGCATGAAACCGTGGTTCTTGCCGCACAATTCGGAGCATTGCCCGCGGTAGGTCCCCGTCTTGTCGGCCTTGAACCAGGTGTCGCGCACGATGCCGGGAATCGCGTCCTGCTTGACGCCGAAAGCTGGCACCGACCAGGCGTGGATTACGTCACCTGCGGTGGTGACGATGCGTACCTTCTTGTCGACCGGGACGACCAGCGGATGGTCCACCTCGAGCAGGTAATGCTCGTCCTTGGGCGCCTTGCCATTGATCTGCTCCGGCGGGGTGCTCAGCGCCGACAGAAAGCTGATGCCCATGCCCTCGCCCTTGATGTAGTCGTAACCCCATTTCCACTGGTAGCCGGTGGCCTTGATCGTGATATCGGAGTTCGAGGCGTCCTTCTGCGCGATCACTACCCGGGTCGCCGGCCACACAATGGCGATCAGAATAAGCGCCGGGATCACGGTCCACAGGATCTCGACCGTGACGTTCTCGTGGAATTGCGCCGCCTTATGGCCCTTCGATTTGCGGTGCGCGTAGATGGCCCAGAACATGAAGCCGAAAACGCCGAAGAAGATCACGGCCACCAGCAGCATGACGTACGCGTGCAGGCCGTGGATGTCGGACGCGATCTCCGTAGCCGGCGGCTGCAGATTCCAGGTGGCCGCCATCACCGGCCAAGAAAGCAACGCTCCGACCAGGGCCGCAGCCCATCGCGCAGGTATCTTTGAAAGCGCGCCGAAGCGCGCGTCCCGGGGTGCCGACTTGCTTGCCATTTTTCCCCTTCCCTATTTCAGATCTGCAATTTCTTCGTCAGTTCGGCCGCGAACTCCACGCGCGCCTCGGCGTCGAGGTGGCGGCCGATTTCAACATCTCTGCCCGGCGTGCGCAACAGCAGGCGTGCGCCGTAGCCCTCGCCCTTCTCGAGCCGCAGCTTCGCGGCCCGCGGGTTAAGCACGTAGCGGGTCACGCGATCCGCCTCCGCGACTTCGATCGTCAGGCGACCCGTCGAAACCTCGATCCGCTCGAAGTCCGTAGCGTGCCGCGCGTTGACCAGGAACGCCGCGCCGAGCGCAAGCACCTCCAGGCCCGCGAACGGCAGCACCAGCCAAGCTCCCGCGATTGCAAATCCCGCAGCGATACCGAGCGACGTGAGCGCAAGCGGGGCGAACAACCGCAACATGCCTCCCGGCGACATCGAACAATTGCGCTTTAGCAGCAGGCTTGAGCCGCTCGCCTGCTCCTGAAACACCAGCTCCCGCCGCGGGATTTCGATACTTGGCATGCTTCGGTACGCTCTTGCATCAAATCGAGGGAGCCGAAGCGGCGGTAAATTACCACAGTCGCGCTGCCTTAACAACACAAAAAACCGAGATAAATCCTCACCTTCGGCCGCAGCGACGGCTCAACTTTTTTTATGGCGCGAAAGTTCCAGCCGCACTTTGGCCGGACCGCCGCTGGCCTCCCGCGGCGCGCCTTTCCAGGCGTGGCCGTAGATTACTTCGAACGTGGCTGGCAGACGGTCGCCACCCGATTGCGCCCGCAACGAGGCATGCAGCTGGGCGAGAAAGCGCCTCCCGGCGAGGCCGCGCGGCCGGTCGGCACGAACCCCGGTCTGACCGGTGGCGCGCAGCTCTTGCAGGAACGCGTTGGCGTCGGGGTAGGTAACCGTGATGACCTCCATGTCGATCACCGGCGCCGAGAATCCGGCGGCGACCAGCCGGTCGCCCAGATCGTGCATGTCCATGAATCGGTGCACCCGGGTCTCGCCAGCGGCCGCGCGCAGTTCCTTGAGGGTGTCGGGACCCAGGGTGCTGAGCATCACCAGTCCGTCCTTGCTCAGCACCCGCTCAAACTCGCGCAGCGCGGCGAGTGGCTCGTCGAGCCAGTGCAGCGCCATGTTCGACCACAGCAGGCCGATCGAACCCGAGGCGAGCGGCAGGCGTTCGAAATCGGCGCACACCGGCAGCGGCCGCGGTCCGGCGAACAGTCGCGACAGAAAGCCGCCTCGCTGCTGCGCGTGCTGCAGCATCGGGAGCGAGAAGTCCAGCGCAACGAGGCTGGCCTCGCGATAGCGCTCGGCCAGGCGCCGCGCCTCGCGCGCGGTGCCCGCTCCCGCGTCGAGGATCCATTGCGGTGCGATGCGGACGTAATCGAGCCGCTCGAGCATGCGCGCGCCGACTTCCGCTTCGAGCCGCGCCGCATCGGCGTAGCTGCCCGCCGCGCGCTCGAAACGGCGCCGCGCGGCGCGGCGCTCGAGCCGGGCGCCCGCCTCAGCCACCTGTGGCGGCCGCGCGCCGCGTGACCGGGTCCAGCGCGCGCTCTATGGCTGCGCCAACGGCCAGCACGTGCCGGTCCGTGAGCGCCGCGCCGCACACCGAAAGCCCGACCGGCGCCGTGCCCGGCGCGTGGCACGGCAGGCTCAGCGCGCAGCCGTCGAGAAAATTGACTACCCCGACGTTGCGCAGGATACGCATGTTCCAGCGGAAATAGTCCTCGTCACTTCGATTCACCTCGGCGATGGTCGGCGCCACACAGGGCGTTGTCGGCATCAGGAAGGCGTCGAAGGGCGCCAGCAGCGCCTCGACCTCGCGCATGTAGGTGGCGCGCAGAAGGCCGAGCTCCACGTAATCCGCCGCGCCGAGCGCTTTCCCGAGCAAGATGCGTTTGGCTACGCGCGGATCGTATTCGCCGAGCCTGTCCTCCCATCGCCGGTGGATCGCATAGGCCTCGGCGCCCGCAAACCCTCCGTTGCGGAAGTATTCCGCCTGGCGATCGAAGGCAGCGACCGGAAGCTCGCTGAGAACCGCGCCCGCAGCCGACAGCCCGCTCAGCGCGAGCTCGAACGCCTTTTGCACTGGCGCGTCGAGGTCGTCGAGCAGGCTCGAGCGCGGCACGAGCAGTCGCAGGCCCTCGACCGGCAAGTCCGCCAGCGGTGCGGGCGCCTCGCCCGCGAGCACCGCGTCATAGGCCGCGCAGCAGGCGACCGTATTGGCGAGCGGGCCGATCGAATCGAGGGTGTAGGAAAGCGGAAACGCACCCTCGCGCGGCACGCGGCGCGCGGTCGGCTTGAACCCCGTCACGCCGCACAGGGCAGCCGGCTGTCGGATCGAACCTCGCGTATCGCTGCCGAGCGCCATGGCGCACATGCCATCGGCCTGCGCCACTGCGGCACCCGCGGACGAGCCGCCCGGAACGCGACCCGCGCTACGGTCCCAGGGATTGCGCGGAGTACCGTAATGGGGGTTGAGGCCGGTCGTGCCGAAGGCGAATTCGACCATGTTGGTGCGCCCGACAATCGGCGCGCCGGCGGCCCGCAGGCGCGCCACCGGCGGCGCGTCGCGCGGCGCGGGCGCTGCGCCGGCCAGCAGCTTCGAGCCGGCGCGCGTCACATCGCCGCCGACGTCGAATAGATCCTTGACCGATACTGGCAGGCCGTCGACGGGGGAACGCACGATGCCGCTGGCGCGCAGGCGATCGGCGAGATCCGCCTCGGCACGGGCGGTCTCGGCATAGACCTTGAGGAACGCGCGCGAGCCTTCGCCCCCGGCGTCGGTGATGCGCGCGAGCGACTGCTCGACCAGCTCTCGGCTGCTCGTGCGGCCGGCGGCGAGGTCGGCCGCCAATCCGGCTACTGTCCACATCTGGGGAGGTCCTGTTGCGTTGGGTACGAGCCGATTCTCGCGGCCGCTTCGCGCGCCCGTCAAGGCGCGCCGCAGGGCGCATAATCGGGCGCATCCGCCTGCCCCTCATGCTGACGCGCGCCGCCCGACGCATCGCCAACCTCGTTTTCGGCGGAACCTGCCTGCTGTGCCGCGGGGCCGCCGAGAGCGCACGCAACGAGAGCCTGCTCTGCGCCGCCTGCGACCGCGACCTGCCGCGGCTTGCCGCAGGCGAACTTTGCCCACGCTGCGCGCTTCCGTCCCCGGAGGGCGCGGTCTGCGGCGCCTGCCTGGCCACTCCGCCGCAGTTCGACGCCACCGTCGCGGCGCTGGCCTACCGCTTTCCCACCGACGTGCTGATCCAGGCGCTCAAGTTCCGCGACGCGCTTGCGTTCGCCGCGCTGCTCGGGCGCGAGCTCGCGCAGCGCGCGGCCGCCGCCGCTCGTGTCGATGCCGTGCTTCCGGTGCCGCTGTCGGCCGCTCGCCTGCGCGAGCGAGGCTACAACCAATCGATGGAGATCGCGCGCGCGGTAGCGCGGACGTCCGGGCTGAAGCTGCAGCCGTGGCTGTGCGAGCGCAGCCGCGATACCCCCGCCCAGGTTGACCTGCCGGCGGCGGATCGCGTGCGCAACGTGCGCGGAGCGTTCCGCTGCCCGCGCCCGTTGGACGGCATCGTCGTCGCGGTAGTGGACGACGTGATGACCACCGGTGCGACCCTCGACGAGATCGCGCGCGCGCTCAAGCGCGCCGGCGCCTCGCGCGTGGTCAACTGGGTCGCGGCGCGCACATTGCCGCCGGAATTCGGATGATCGACATCGTTCTGCACGCGCCGGAGATTCCGCCCAATACGGGCAACGTGATCCGCCTCGCGGCCAACACTGGCGCCCGGCTGCATCTGGTCGAGCCGCTCGGGTTTTCGATGGACGACCGCCAGCTCCGGCGCGCGGGACTCGATTACCACGAGCTGGCGAGCGTCCAGGTTCACCCACACTGGGACGCTTGCCGCGCGGCGCTCGCCGGGCGGCGCCTGTTCGCGCTCTCCACCCGCGGCGAAACGCAGTACACCGATGTGCGGTACGCGCCGGGAGACGTGTTCGTGTTCGGCGCCGAGACACGCGGCCTGCCCGAAGAGCTGCTGGCGCAGTTCGCGCCGGAGCGGCGCTTGCGCCTACCGATGCGCCCCGGGAATCGCAGCTTGAACCTGTCGAACGCGGTCGCGGTGGTGGTGTTCGAGGCCTGGCGCCAGCTGGAGTTCAGCGGCGCGCGCTGACCGCCTCGGCCTTCGGGTCGCGCGCAAGCAGCAGCTCGGCCGCCGCCTGCGGCGCGAGGCTGCCCCGCAGGACCGCGTTTACCGCGTCGGTGATCGGCATCTCGATCCCCGTCTCGGCAGCGAGCCGCACTACCTCCTGTGCCGAGCGCACCCCCTCGGCGACGTGACCGAGGGCGCCGAGAATCTGGTCCAGCGGCCGGCCGCGCGCCAGCTCGAGCCCGACACGGCGGTTGCGCGAGAGGTCGCCGGTGGCCGTGAGGATCAGGTCCCCGGCCCCGGCGAGGCCCATGAACGTCTCCGCCGCGCCGCCGAGCGCGACGCCGAGGCGAGAGATTTCCGCCAGGCCCCGGGTGATCAGCGCGGCGCGCGCATTCTGGCCCAGGCCGAGGCCGTCGCAGATGCCGACCGCGATCGCCATCACGTTCTTCACCGCGCCGCCGATTTCAACCCCGATCAGGTCGGTGCTGTGATACACGCGCAGCCTGCCGCCGTGTAGCGTCGCGGCCGCGTCGCGCGCAAAGACGGCGTCCCCCGAGGCGAGTGTGAGCGCGCACGGCAGTCCGCGCGCGACCTCGAGCGCGAACGACGGGCCCGATAGCGCGCCGCTGGGTAGGGCCCCGTCCAGCGCCTCGGCCACGATCTGGTGCGGCAGGCGCCCCGTTCCCTGCTCGAAGCCCTTGCAAAGCCAGACCAGCGGCGCCTCGGCATGCGCGGCCTGCAGCTGGCCGAGCAGCTGGCGTAACCCCGCCACCGGCGTCGCCGCAAGCAGCAGTCCGGCACCCTCGAGCGCGTTCGGCAGCGCCGAGGTCACGGCCAGGCGCGCGGGCAGTTCGATTTCGGGCAGATAGCGCTCGTTGCGCCGCAGGCGTCCGATCGTCTCCGCCTGCGCCGCATCACGCGCCCACAGACGCACCTGCGCCCCGGCGCGCGCGAGCGCCGCGGCAAGAGCCGTGCCCCAGGCCCCCGCCCCGAGCACCGCGACCCGGCTCATCGGCGATTCGGCCTCAGCCACCCCACACCAGGGTCGCGCGCACGTAGCCGTTGGAACCGTCGTCGTGGCGCACACGCAGCCAGCCCCCGGGCACCACTTCGAGCAGCTCGAGCGCCACGTTCTGCGCCGCGACGAAGGCAATCGGCGAAGCGTCGTCAGGCCGCACGTGCACCTGCGCCGCCGTCGCCACCACCACCACCATGTGCCGGTCGGACAGCGCGCTCTTTTCGATCCACGACAGAGCGCCGGTCTGGTCGCGCACCTTTACCCAGGCCTCGAGCTTGACGATGACCTCCAGCGGATAGTCGCGCGAGACGACGTACAGCGGGGTCGCCGCCTTGGACGGCGCGTCGTACAGCACCGCGGCGTCCTGGCCAACGCTGCGGTATTCGGCCGCATGGGCAGACGCGGTGATCAGCAATGCGGCAATGAGGGCCGCGTAGCGCATGCTAGGAAGAGATCTCGATCCGGGAGTCCGCGCCGGACTGCTGCTGTTGCGCGCGCTGCGCGTATAGCGCCTCGAACGATACCGGTGCCAGCAGCACGGGCGGAAAGCCGCCACGCGTCACCAGGTCGGACACGGTTTCGCGCACATAGGGATAGAGGATCGTCGGGCAGCCGATGGCGAGCAGCGGGTCGAGGTCGGCCTGGGGCACGCCGCGCACGGCGAAAATGCCGGCTTGCACGGCCTCGGCGAGGAATATCGTGCGCTCGCCGGCGCGCGCGGTTACGGTCACCGAGAGCGTGACCTCGTACATGCCGTCGGCGAACTGCGCGGACTCGTTGTTGATCTGCACCTCGAGCTGCGGCTGCTCGGCCTGCATGAAGACCTGCGGCGCGTTCGGAATCTCGAGGGAAAGATCCTTGACGTAGATCTTCTCGATCTGGAAGGTTGGCTGATCTTCGCTCATGAGCTCTCCGGCATTGGCAGCGGCGTCAGGTCTGCGCCGCGTACAGCAGTTGGTCCAATTCCCCCGCGCGCTCGAGGGCATAGAGATCGTCGCAGCCACCGACGTGACGCTCGCCGATCCAGATCTGCGGCACGCTTCGCCGGCCGCCTCTTCGCATCATTTCGCTGCGCCGCGCCGGCTCGAGGTCGACGCGGATCTTGTTCAGGTCGTGCACGCCCTTCTCCGCCAGCAGCTGCTCGGCCAACCGACAGTAAGGGCAGGCGGCAGTGCAATACATCACGACCGCCGGCATGTCACTTCTCCACCGGCAGGCCTGCCTGCTGCCAGCCCGCGAAGCCGCCCGCGAGGTTGTAGACGTTCTCGAATCCGAGTTTCCTCAGCGTCGCCATCGCCGCCGAGGAACGGTTGCCGGTCTCACAGCACGTGATCACCGGCTTCGATTTGTATTTCTGCAGCTCTTTTGCGCGCGCCTCGAGCTGACCGAGCGGAATATGGCGCGCGCCCACGATGTGGCCTTTGGCGTAATCGGCGTCTTCCCGCACGTCGATCACCAGCGCGTCCTGGCGATTGATCATCTGTGTCGCCTCGAGCGTGCTGGCCCACGGCCCCCCGGTGCCGCGCCGGATCAACGGCCACAGCAGCATCCCACCCGATATGAACGCGATCGCGAAAAGCAGCAGATTGTCCCTGACGAACTGGAATGTCATAGCGAGCGCGCTCAGTCCTGCGCGACGCCGCAGAACACCTCGCGCATCGAGCCTATCAGCTGCAGCGTGCGCTCGTCGCTCACGCGGTAAAATACCCGGTTCGCTTCCTTGCGCGCGCGCAGCACGCCCTTGTCGCGCAGGATCGCGAGGTGTTGCGAGATGTTCGACTGCGACGTGCCAACCGCCTCCACGATTTCCTGTACGCCAACTTCGTTCGGTCCCAGCACGCAAAGAATCTTGAGGCGCAAGGGATGCGCAATCGCCTTCAGCGCGCGCGCCGCCTGCTCGATATGCTCCTGTTTCTCGATCAGATCGAAAACGTCGCGCTTCATATTGGGTAAGTGCGGTGTGAAGAAGACCTATTATAGAATACCTTCACAACCCGAGCGCCTTTCGATGCAAGCTGCCGTCCACAAGCTGGTTCTCCTGCGCCACGGCGAGTCCGACTGGAACCGCGAAAACCGTTTCACCGGCTGGACCGACGTCGACCTTTCGGCCAAAGGCGTCGAGGAAGCGCGCGCCGCAGGCCGATTGCTGCGCGAGGAGCAATACAACTTCGACCACGCTTTCACCTCGGTGCTCAAGCGTGCCATCCGCACGCTTTGGCTGGCGCTCGACGAAATGGACCTCATGTGGCTCCCGGTCGACAAGAGCTGGCGCCTGAACGAGCGCCACTACGGCGCCCTGCAGGGGTTGAACAAGGCCGAGACCGCGGCCAAATTCGGCGACCAGCAGGTCCTCGTCTGGCGGCGCAGCTACGACACGCCACCGCCGGCGCTGGAGCCGGGGGACTCGCGCAGCCCGGCCGGGGACCCACGCTACGCGCAACTGGCCGCGGGGGGACTGCCGCTGACCGAGTGCCTCAAGGATACGGTCGCGCGCGTGATGCCGTACTGGAACGGCGCGATCGCGCCGGCGATCCGCGCCGGCGAGCGGGTGCTGGTGGCCGCGCACGGCAACTCCCTGCGCGCGCTGGTCAAGTATCTGGACCAGGTGTCCGACACCGATATCGTCGGACTCAATATCCCGACCGGCATCCCGCTGGTGTACGAGCTGGACGCCTCGCTGCGGCCGCTCCGGCACTACTATCTCGGAGACCAGGACGAGGTCGCTCGGCGCGTTTCGGCGGTCTCGGCCCAAGGCAAGGCAAAGGCCTGAAGCCCGCGCTGCTCGCCTGCCTCGTCGTCGCGGCGCTGTCGAGCGGACGGGCTCACGCCGCGCCGCCGCCGGCCGCGAGCGCCGCCGAGCAAGCCGCCAAGCAGCGCGATCTGGCGGACCTGCGGTCGCGCATCAAGAAACTGAGCGCCGAATTGAACCGAAAGATGGCGTCGCGGCGCGAGGCGCGAGACGCGTTGCGAGACTCCGAGCGCGCCATCTCGGACGCCAACAGGGCGCTGGCGACGCTCGAGAGCGAGCGCCGGGCCCTGCGGCGCGACTCAAAGGCACTCGAAGCGCGGGAGCGGTCGCTCAAGAAGGACCTCGCCGCGCAGCAGGATGCCCTCGGGCGTGTTCTCGAAGCGCGGCACGAAGGCGGCGCGCCCGACGCCTTGCGGCTCGTCCTGTCGGGCGAAGACCCAGCGGAAGTGGCGCGCAAGCTCTATTACCTGTCACATGTTTCACGCGCGGTTGCCGAGCTGGTGGAGCAGTTTCGATCAGGGCTCGCCGATCTGGCGCAGGTGCGCGCCAAAACGCGCGAAAAGACCGCACGCCTGGCCGAAGTGGAGCAGGCGCAGCGCGCCGACCGCAAGCGCATCGTCGCCGAGCGCGCCGAGCGTCGCCGGGTGCTGGCGCGAATCGCGAGCGAAATCCGACACGACAGAAAGGAGATCGGAGTCCTGCGCGCCGACGAGGCGCGCTTGTCGCGCCTGGTCGAGGAAATCGGCCGGGTTCTGGCGGCGAGGCCTCCGCGGGGATACGCGCGGATCGAGCGGGTCCCGGAGCTCGGCTCCCCCGGAGGCGCCTTCGGCGAGCTGCGCGGCAAGCTGCGCCTGCCGGTGCGCGGGGAACTGATCGGCCGTTTCGGCGCTCCAAGGCAGACGGGCGGGATCAACCTGAAGGGCCTGTTCATCCGTGCCGTCGAAGGGCAGCCGGTGCGCGCCATCGCTGCCGGACAGGTCGTTTTCGCAGACTGGATGAGAGGTTTCGGCAACCTGCTCATTATCGACCATGGCGAGGGCTACCTGTCCGTCTATGCAAACAATGAATCGCTGCTCAGGCAGGTCGGCGACGTCGTGGCGCCGGGCGAGCCGGTCGCGACCGTTGGCGCCACCGGTGGCAGCCAGGAATCGGGTTTATACTTTGAACTGCGGCACCGCGGCAAACCATTCGACCCGCTGACGTGGGTCGACCGCAAATGAATCCGCAGCGGCGACGAGCCGCGCGAGGAAAAGCAAACACTATGCGCAGCAGATTTCGCAATTTCGGGCTGGTCCTGGTCGGCATCGTCGCCGGCATCCTGATCAGTCTCAACCTCCAGGCCATCGCTGACCGCGATGCCCCGCAACCGCTTCCGGTAGAGGAGCTGCGCGCGTTCGCCAACGTATTCGGGGCGATCAAGCAGAACTACGTCGAACCGGTCGACGACAAGAAGCTCATCACGGGGGCGATCAACGGCATGCTGTCGGACCTCGATCCGCATTCCGCCTACCTCGACAAGGACGCGTACCGCGAACTGCAGGTCGGCACGCAGGGGCAGTTCGGCGGACTGGGCATCGAGGTCGGCATGGAGGACGGGTTCGTCAAGGTGGTATCGCCGATCGAGGACACGCCGGCGTTCCGCGCCGGCATCAAGCCGGGCGACCTGATCGTCAAGATCGACCAGACGCTGGTCAAGGGCATGAGCCTGAACGACGCCGTCAAACGCATGCGCGGCAAGCCCGATACCAAGATCACGCTGACGATCTCGCGCAAGGGCGAGACGCAGCCGATCGTGGTGACGCTCACGCGCGCGATCATCCACGTGCGCAGCGTGAAGTCGAAGATGATCCAACCCGGCTACGGCTGGATCCGGGTGTCGCAGTTCCAGGAAGCCACCGCGGAAAGCCTCGCCAAGGCGCTGCAGAAAATGTACCGCCAGGGCGCGCTCAAGGGGCTGGTGCTCGACCTGCGCAACGACCCCGGGGGGCTGCTCTACGGCGCGGTCGCCGTTTCCTCGACCTTCCTGCCGGCCGACGCGCTCGTCGTTTCGACCGACGGCCGTACCGAAGACGCCAAGAAGCAGTTTCACGCCACTCCCGACGACCTGCGCGGCGAGAGCGACGACTTTCTCAAGTCGCTGCCGGCGGCGGTCAAGACGGTGCCGATGGTGGTGCTGGTCAACGGCGGCTCGGCGTCCGCGTCGGAAATCGTCGCCGGCGCGCTGCAGGACCAGAAACGCGCCACGATCATCGGCACGCAGACCTTCGGCAAGGGCTCGGTGCAGACGATCATGCCGCTCGACGACGATACCGCGATCAAGCTGACGACCGCGCGTTACTACACGCCCAGCGGCCGCTCGATCCAGCTCAAGGGCATCACACCCGACATCGTGGTCGAGGAGCCGGGCGATACGGCAGCCCGCCTGCGCGAAGCGGACCTGCAGCATCACCTGGCCAACCCGCAGGACCCGAGCATGCAGGCCAAACCCCTGCCCGATGCCGCGCAGAGGGCTGCGCTCGCCAAGCCGGGGCTCACCAAGCCGGTCGAGTTCGGCTCGAAGGACGATTTCCAGCTCGAACAGGCGCTCGCGTACCTCAAGGGCGAGCCGGTCAAGGGCGTGCCGCCCAAGACCGTCGCTCAGGGTCAGCCCGGCAAATAGTCCCACGTTGGACGACGATCAGCTGCTGCGCTACAGCCGGCACATCCTGCTGCCGGAGATCGGAGTCGAAGGCCAGGCGCGGCTGCGGGCGGCGCATGCGCTGGTGATCGGCGCCGGCGGCCTGGGCTGCCCGGCGGCGCTTTACCTCGCTTCGAGCGGAATCGGCCGGCTCACTCTGGCCGACCCGGACCGCGTCGACCTCACCAACCTGCAGCGCCAGATCCTGTACCGCGACGACGCCGTCGGCGCATTGAAAGTCGAGGCCGCGCGCAAGACGCTCGCCGCGGTCAACCCGGCGGTGGCGGTCGTACCGCTCGCCGAGCGCCTCGAGGGCGAGGCGCTCGAGCGCCGGGTCGCCGAGGCTGACGTCGTGCTCGACTGCAGCGACAACTTCGCCACCCGCCACGCGGTGAACCGCGCCTGCGTGCGGCACGCCAGGCCGCTGGTGTCGGGCGCGGCGATCCGCTTCGACGGGCAGGTCGCGGTATTCGACCTCAGGCGGCGCGAAGCGCCTTGCTACGCCTGCCTGTTCCCCGAGGGCGGCGAGACCGACGAGCTGCGCTGCGCGGTAATGGGCGTGCTTGCGCCTCTTACCGGTACGGTCGGCGCGCTGCAGGCGGTGGAAGCGATCAAGCTGTTGACGGGCGCCGGCGAGTCCTTGAGCGGGCGCCTGCTCATGTTCGACGCCCTGCGCGCCGAGTGGCGCTCGGTGCGAGTGCGCAAGGATCCGGACTGCGCCGTCTGCGCGACGGTCGCAGCTCAGGCCGGCAGATAGGGCCGCTGGGCGGCGAAGCTTTCAGTCGGTTTCTTCGCGAACCCGCTGCGGGCGAATTGCTGCAGGCTGCCAAGCAGGTAACAAAGCAGCGTCGCCGCCTTCGCCGCCGCCACGGCCTCATCGCCCTGCCCTTGGCTCGCGGCGAGCCGCAGCGATTGCTTGAGGGTGGCCTCGAAACGGTCAAAGAACTGGTTCATCCGCGCCTGCAGCCGCTCATGCTCGCCGACCAGCGCGTCGCCGGTCATCACGCGCACCATCCCGGGGTTCTTTTCGGCGAAGGCAAGCAGCATCTCGACCAGCTTCTCGGTCTGGCGGCGACCGCTCGCCTCGTCCTCGGAAATTCGGTTGGCGAGCGAGAACACGGTGCCCTCGATGAATTCGATCAGGCCCTCGTACATCTGCGCCTTGGAGGCGAAGTGCCGGTACAGCGCGGCTTCGGAAACGTCGAGCTTCGCCGCCAGCGCGGCGGTGGTGATGCGCTCCCATTTCGGCGCCTCGAGCATCTGCGCGAGGGTCTTCAGGATCTCGAGCCGGCGTTCGCCTTTGGCGCGGGGCATGGTGGGGGCGGAGGTGGGAAGCTGTCCGGATTCTAGCCTCAAGCGTACCTGAACACGAGCCGAGGCAGCTCGAGCACCGACCCCACCCGCAGGTCGACGAAGGATATGCGCCGTTTTTCGCGGCTCACCCACACCGTCGACATGCCCAGGCGCTTGGCGGTGCGCAGGTTCTCGAGCGAGTCGTCCAGAAACGCGCAGCGGTGCGGATCGAGGTCGTGCTTGCGCAGCAGCAGGTGAAAGCCGTGCGCTGCCGGCTTGCCGCGAAAGCGCGCGTCCTCGATGGTGTAGACCGCGTCGAACCAGCGCCCGACGCCCATTGCGCGCAGCACGCCTTCGACGTAATGCCGCGGCGCGTTGGAGAACACCAGCTTGCGCCCCCCGAGCCGCGCCAGGGCGTGGCGCAGGGCGTTCTCGTGCACCACCATGTCGGCGAGCTCGGGAAAGCAGTGCGTCTCGGCCAGAAAGCGGCGCGGATCGGTGCCGTGGTGACGCATCAGCCCGTTCAGGGTCGTGCCGTAGCGCAGCCAGAAGCCGCGCCGCATCTCGTTCGCCCCCTCCTCGTCGAGCGCGAAGTGACGCCTCAGGTATGCGTTGATCTGCTCGTGCATCGACGGGAAGATGCGCGCGTTCGCGTCGTGCAGCGTGTTGTCGAGGTCGAAGATCCATACCCGCCGCGAGGGCGGCAGACGCGCGATGCGCATTACTTGCTTCGGAT